>VAPE01017976.1_pt1 | contig 10010 bp, 11 predicted proteins | sample 3393911 | NCBI WGS metagenome assembly VAPE01 (sample SAMN08290436, study PRJNA428436) | hydrothermal vent metagenome | isolation source: Deep-sea hydrothermal vent chimney | place: Atlantic Ocean: South-mid Altantic Ridge | reverse complement strand
CCGGCATCCGGCGCTTTCCGAGCGACGCAACATCGTGGTGATCGCCGACGAGGCGCACCGCAGCCAGTACGACTTCATCGACGGCTACGCGCGCCACCTGCACGATGCGCTTCCGCACGCCTCGTTCATCGGCTTCACCGGTACGCCGATCGAGCTGCAGGATGCCAACACGCGCGCGGTCTTCGGCGACTACATCAGCATCTACGACATCCAGCAGGCCGTCACAGACGGCGCCACCGTGCCGATCTACTACGAGAGCCGGCTGGCCAAGCTCGCCCTCGACGAGACGGAGCGGCCGCGGATCGACCCGGACTTCGAGGAGGCGACCGAGGGCGAAGAGGTTGAGCGCAAGGAGAAGCTCAAGACCAAATGGGCCCAGCTCGAGGCCGTGGTGGGCTCGGACCAGCGCCTGGCGGTGGTGGCGGCGGATCTCGTCGCACACTTCGAGCAGCGCCTCGAGGCCATGGACGGCAAGGCGATGGTCGTCTGCATGAGCCGGCGCATCTGCGTGGACCTCTACCGGGAGATCGTGAAGCTGCGGCCCGACTGGGAGAGCGAAGACGACAAGCAGGGCGCCATCAAGGTGGTCATGACCGGCGCGGCGTCCGACCCCGCCGACTGGCAACCCCATATCCGCAACAAGCTCCGGCGTGAGGCCCTGGCCAACCGCTTCCGGGATTCCGCCGATCCGCTCCGGATGGTCCTCGTCCGCGACATGTGGCTCACCGGCTTCAACGTCCCGCCCCTGCACACCATGTACCTCGACAAGCCTATGCGGGGACACGGCCTGATGCAGGCGATCGCCCGGGTGAATCGCGTCTTTCGGGACAAGCCCGGCGGCCTGGTGGTCGACTACCTGGGGCTGGCCCAGGAGCTGAAGCAGGCGCTGGCCACCTATACCGAGAACGGCGGCACCGGGCGCACGGCGCTCGACCAGGAAGAGGCGGTCACCGTGATGCGGGAGAAGTACGAAGTCTGCTGTGGGCTGTTCGGTTCCTACACGACCCCGGAGGCCGTCGTAGGGGGCTTCGACTGGTCGCTCTGGACCACCGGAACGCCGCCGGAGAGGCTCGGCCTGCTCCCGGCCGCGCAGGAACACATCCTGGCCCAGGAGAACGGCAAGGATCGCTGCGTGCGTGCGGTGCGTGAGCTGTCGCAGGCCTTCGCCCTGGCCGTGCCGCACGAGGAGACGCTTAGGATTCGCGACGACGTTGCCTTTTTTCAGGCCGTCCAGGCCGTGCTGGCCAAACGTGCACCCGGCGACGCGCGGCCCGAGGAGGAACTCGACCACGCGGTCCGCCGGATCATCGCGCGCGCGGTGGCCCCGGAGGGCGTTATCGACATCTTTGCCGCCGCCGGCCTGGAGAAGCCCGACCTCTCCATCCTCTCCGACGAGTTTCTGGCCGAGATGCGCGACATGCCGCAGCGCAATCTCGCGGTGGAGCTGCTGCAGAAGCTCTTGAAGGGCGAGATCAAGACCCGGCGGCGCAAGAACGTGGTCCAGGCGCGCTCATTCGCCGAAATGCTGGAGCGAACCCTGCGCCGCTATCAGAGCCGCGCCATCGAGGCGGCCCAGGTCATCGAGGAACTGATCGGATTGGCCAAAGAGATGCGCGAGGCGGATCGTCGCGGCGAGAGACTCGGCTTGACCGACGACGAAGTCGCGTTCTACGACGCCCTGGAAACCAATGACAGCGCCGTCGCCGTGCTCGGCGACGAGACCCTGCGCGACATCGCCCGGGAGTTGGTCCAGACGGTGCGCAACAACCTCACCATCGACTGGACCCTGCGCGAGAACGTCCGGGCGCAACTTCGGGTGATCGTCAAGCGCATCCTGCGCAAACACGGCTACCCCCCCGACAAGCAGGAGAAGGCCACGCAGACGGTGCTGGAGCAGGCGGAGCAACTATCGGAGCGGTGGGCGGCGTAAAGAGATCGATCGGAATGAATGCATATGCGAAGCGGGAAAAGGGACGCCACCCTTTCCCCGGTTGCCCATCGCGCCGGCTTCCCGACAGGACCGATGACCTTGATCCGGGTCAAGGTCACTCCGATGGGGCCGCCCGTATTCTAACCGCATGGCGCCCTACGCGAAGCCCGCGGCGTCGGCATGTGCCCGGAGCGGCGCATGCCGACGCTCGCCCACGGCAGACAGAACGACCTTGATCGGTATTGAGGGCCGCTACGGTGTGGAGGACGCGCGCCACGCCGTGCGCGAGGCGCGCCGACAGGGCCTCGATCTATTCTGCATCGCCTTCAACACCGAGGCCGAAGCCCCCCTGTCGCATCGGCTCGGCGGCGGCTTCGCGACCATCCGCCGCCCCTCGCAGCCGCCCCGGCGCTGTGCACGCCTGACCCGATGAGCCGCCCCGCCCGACAGCCGATCTTCAGCGCGGCCCCGCACCGAATGATGTTCTTCGCCGGGGCCGTCCAGATGGTCGTCGTGCTGCTGTTCTGGGGCACGGAACTGGTCGGGCGTTATACCGCGTTGTGGGCGCCGCCGCACACGAGCGTGCCGGTCGCGTCCGCCCACCTGTTTCTGATGATCTACGCGCTGTTCCCGCTGTTCTTTCTCGGCTTCCTGATGACCACGTATCCGCGCTGGATGAACGGGGAGCCGATCCCGCGGCGCCGCTATGCGTGCAGTTCCGCGCTGCTTGCGGCGGGCTTGATCCTGTTCTACGCGGGCCTGTTCACCTCGCGCGCACTGCTCGCCGCCGGCGTGGCGGTCTATCTCGCGGGCTGGGGCGCGGGCCTCTACGCGCTGCTGCGCGTCTATGCGACGGCGCCGACGCGTGACAAGTTCTATGAACGCCTGCTCAACGCCGCTCTGGCGGCCGGCGCCGCCGGCATCGCGGCCTATGGGCTGTGGGTCGTGACCGGCCTCCACGGCTTCCTCACATTCGCCCGTGATGCGGGCCTGTGGTGGTTCCTGGTCCCGGTAGTGGTAAGCGTGGCGCACCGCATGATCCCCTTTTTCAGCAACGCGGTACTCAAACCCTACGCGGTCTTTCAGCCCCGCCCCGCCCTGCTGCTCATGCTCGTGTGCAGCCTCGCCCTCGGCGCCCTCCAGATGGCCGGCCTGAGGGGTTGGACGTGGCCGGTGGATCTGGTGTTCCTGGCCACGACCCTCGTCCACACTTGGCGCTGGGGGCTGCTGCGCAGCTTCCGCGTGCGCCTGCTCGCCGTACTGCACGTGAGCTTCGCCTGGTGCTCGGTGGCGCTCGCCCTGTATGCGATCCAGAGCCTGGTGTTCTGGCGCACCGGGCATCGGATCCTCGGTTTCGCGCCGCTGCACGCGCTCGGTATCGGCTTCCTGACCGGCATGCTGGTGGCGATGGCCTCGCGCGTGAGCCTCGGGCACTCCGGACGCGCGCTGGTCGCCGATGGGTTCACCTGGGCCTGTTTCTGGGGGATCAACGTGACGGCGCTGCTGCGCATCGGCGCGGCGATCCCGCCGCTCGCACACCTCGACGGGCTATCCCTGAACGTACTCGCCGCGGCGGCGTGGTTGCTGTTTCTGGGGGCATGGGCCGTGCGCTACGCGCCGATGTACCTGCACCGCAGGATCGACGGCAACCCGGGCTGATTCGCAGGCGGCTGCGGCCGATCGGAGAAAGAGGCGATGGGATCGTTCATCCTTGCGCGCGTGATCCACGTACTGGGCGTGGTGTTCTGGATCGGCGGCGTGGCCATGGTCACGACCGTATTATTGCCGGCGGTGCGCCGGTTCCAGGAGCCGCGCGAACAGGTCGCGTTCTTCGAGGCGGTCGAGGTGCGCTTCGCCCGCCAGTCCCGCTGGAGCACGTTGATCACGGGCCTCAGCGGCCTGTACATGTTGAACTACCTGCATGGCTGGGCGTGGATCCACCAGTGGTCGCACTGGTGGGTCGGTGCCATGATCCTGGTGTGGGCGATCTTCACGCTGATGTTGTTCGTGCTCGAACCCCTGGTGCTGCACCGGCTGCTCCGGGCGCGCGCGGCGCGCGACCCGGACGGGACGTTCGCCTTCATCCGGTCCATGCATTGGGTGCTGCTGCTCCTGAGCCTGATCGCCGTCGCCGGCGCGGTGGCCGGCAGCCACGGTTGGACCTCCTAAGACGTGACGGACCACGCTACGATGCTGCATCTCGTCAAGTTCATCCACGTGAGCACGGTGATCCTGAGCTACCTGCTGTTCTGGACGCGCGGCCTGTGGATGATCCGCGCCCCCGCGCGGTTGCAACGGCGCTGGGTACGGACCGTCCCGCATGTGATCGACACGCTGCTGCTCGCCAGCGGCATCACGCTCGCGGTGCTCATCCACCAGTACCCGCTGGTCGACGGATGGCTCACCGCGAAGCTCGCCGGGCTGATCGCCTATATCGGCCTGGGGCTGGTGGCGTTGCGCCTCGGGCGCCGGCGCGGCACGCGCATCGCCGCGTGGATCTCCGCCCAGGGCGTGTTCTTCTACATCGTCGCGGTGGCCGTGACTCGCAACCCGCTGCCCTTCTCGGCCCTGCTCTGATCGCCACCCCGTCTCCCGGAGCCTGTAAGGCGGGCCGAGGATCCGACGCGTTATCTCACCGACGGAGAAATCGGCGCGCGGGGTGGTCGCGGCGTGCGTGCGCACCGCCCACACCGTACCGGCGCGCACGCGCCCGAACCATTCGACCGACCGATCGGATCGCGGCGATCGGACACGCCGACGATGCGGCCGGGCAAGCTCGATCCCTATTTCCATTGGGGTGGGAATCTACCCACCCTGGGGTGGATCACGGGGCCATCACCTTGACTTCGGTCAATTACGCCGCACCGACCCGGCTGCTTCCATATCCCTACATAAACCCGACATCGACGCCGCACATGCCCCACGGGACGGCGCCCCTGCAACTCAGGAGGACACGTATGGATCTGCAAGTCTCCGGACGTTCGGTCACTCTCGACGATGAAGGCTATCTCATCGACCCCGAGGACTGGAACGAGGCCACGGCACACGCGCTCGCCGCGAGCGAGAACATCGAGCTCAACGAGGATCACTGGAAGGTCTTCGAGTTCATGCGGGACTACTACACCCGCAGCGGCACCACCGCCGACGCGCGCTTCGTCATCAAGTTCCTGGCGAAGGAATGCGGCAAGGGCACGAATGCAGGCAGCTATCTGTTCACGCTGTTTCCGTACGGGTACGTCAAACAGGCCTGCAAGCTCGCCGGGATGCGCCGCCCGCGCGCCTGGAGTTCGGGTTGAGGGGAACACGCCGGACGCCCCCTCCACGCGGTTCCTCGAACGGCAAACCTCGACACGCCGGCGCCGGCCGGGCTTGCCCCGGCCCGGCGGCCCGCACAACGGCATGCAATTCCCGCCCGCCTAATGCAGATATTCCCGCAGCCGCGCCTCATCGAGGATGTAGATGTGTTTGCCCTCGACGCGGATGATCCCGTCCCCACCGAGGTTGTGAAAGATCCGCGACAGGGTCTCCGGCTGCACCGAGAGGCACGAGGCCACGACGTTCTTGGCCGCCGGCAGTTCGACGGTCCCGTTCCCTCCCGCCGCCTCCATCTCCCGCACCAGGTAACCGACCAGGCGTAGCGTGGCGTTCTGCAGAGTCAGGGCGTTGATCTCGTTGATCCGCGCGTGCAGGCGCATACTCATGTCGCCGAGCAACCGGAAACACGTATCGACCGAGTCGCGCAGCAATTGCTGGAATGCATTGTTGTCGAAAGAGTAGAGCACGCTCGGGGTCAGGGCTTCGGCGCTGACGGGGTAGGACTGGTGCTCCATGAACATCACCGCCTCGGCGAAGGTATGGCCGGGCGGTACGATCTCGATCACTTTTTCCGCGCCTTCGAAAGAGACGCGGTAGAGCTTGATGCGCCCGGCGTGCATCAGGAAAAACCGCTCGGCCGGCTGCCCGTGGTCGAAGAGCCGCTCGCCCTCGGCCAGATGCAGGACGCGCATAGCGTGCCGCACGCGATCCAGTTGCGCGGCGTCGAGTGCGTTGAAGAGATATACGCGGCGCAGTTCGGCGTCGATGTCGGAGGATTCGGTCATGAGGTCATGGGGTCTTGCACGTTGCGGGCATTCGCAGCGACCGGCGCCGGGATCGGACGATCCGGTGAATTCCTCAGCCTTTTGGTAGGATAATACCGATGCCGCCGATGCACAAGCACAATCGCCTTTTCATCTGGAATTGACCTTGGTTAAGGCGCAGGCGTGTGCGGGCCCGTATCGTCGCTCCTCGATCCGCACCCCCGGACCACTTTATAAGGAGGCCGGCATGGACACCATCAGCCGTTTTCTGTGCGACGACCATCACGCCTGCGACGCCGCCTTCGGCGCCGCCGAGGCCGCGGTCGGCGCGGATCAGTGGGAAATCGCCGCCGCGCGTTTCGCGGACTTCCTCGAGGCCCTCGAACGCCATCTGGCACGGGAGGAGCAGATCCTGTTTCCGCGCTTCGAGGAACGCACCGGAGAACGGGCCGGACCGACGCAGGTCATGCGCGCCGAGCATGAACAGATGCGTGAGTTGCTGAACCGCCTGGAAGGTATGGTGCGGGCGCAGGAGCGCGATGCATTCCTCAACCACTGCGATACCCTGTTCACGCTCATTCAGCAGCACAATCTCAAGGAGGAGCAGATCCTCTATCCTGCGCTCGACATGGTGCTGAAGAAAGAACGGGGCGCGCTGCTGGAGGCGATGCAGCAGATCTCCGCTCCCCGCTCCTCCCCGGTCGCGGCGACGGGCGTGGGATGAACTCCTCCCCGGAGCGCAATCCGCCGCCACGGGAGCGACTGCTGGACGTGAACGGCCTGGAGCCTCCGGAACCCATGGAGCGCGCCCTCGACGCCCTGGCGCACCTGCCCCCCGGACACTATCTGCGCATGCTCCTGCACCGCGAGCCGTACCTCCTCTATCCGATGATCGAGGAGGACGGCTTCCGGTTCGAGACCCGCCCCGGACGCCGCGCGCTGTTCGAGATCCTGATCTGGCGCGCCGGCGACGAGGTCGCAGAGCGGGCCGTGCTCGACTCGCGTTGATGAGCTACGCCGGCCTGTCCCTGGACGAGGCGCCGCCGTTCTCGATCTCGTTGCGCTTCTTCCTGAGCGCGCCGCCGTTCGGCATCGCCGCCGCCCTTCTGCTGGCCTGGACCGGACCGCAGGCGCTTGCGAGCCGCTGGACCCCCGCGGCACTGGCGGCGGTCCACCTGATGACGCTCGGCTACCTGACGATGATCATGGCGGGCGCCATTCTGCAACTGCTGCCGGTACTCGCGGGGGCGCGGATCGCGCGTACACGCACCGTCAGCGCGGGCTTGTATGTGTTGCTATGCACGGGCACGGTGCTGCTGGCCGTGGGCTTCCTGACGACCAACCGCACGACCCTGCACTGGGCCCTGGTGATCCTGATCCCGGCGCTCGCCTCCCTGATCCTGATCGCCGGCGGCGCGCTGCACGGCGCACCGTCGCGCCCGCAATCCGGCCGCGGACTCGGGCTCACCCTGGCGGCACTCGGCGTCACCCTGACCCTGGGCGCGTGGCTGGCCGAGCGGTATCTCGCACCGCACGCGCCGGCCCTCGCATGGACCGACGTGCACCTCGTCTGGGGGCTGCTCGGCTGGGTCGGGCTGCTGGTGATCACCGTGGCCCGCCAAGTGGTCCCGATGTTCCAAATGACCCCGGCCTACCCGGGACTGTCCGATCGCTGGCTGGCGCGGGCGATCTTCCTGTCGCTCGCGGTCTGGTCGGTGGTCATGGGGTTTGCGATCGACGGGCGGCTGCCGCCCCGGGCGTCCGCGCTCGCCGCCCTCCCGATCGCCCTCGGCTACGGTTGGTTTGCCGCGGCCACCCTGTGGCTGCAACACCGCCGAAGGCGGCGGCTGCCGGACGTCACCGTGGCCTATTGGCGGCTGGGGATGGGCTGCCTGCTGCTCGCCATCGGCCTCTGGCTCGCCGGACTGGCGGTCCCGGCCCTGGCCCGGAACCCGCACTACGCGCCGCTGCTCGGGGTTCTCGTCATCCTCGGGTTCGGCGTCTCGGTCATCCACGGGATGCTCTGCAAGATCCTGCCGTTCCTGGCTTGGCTGCACCTGCACCGCGCGCGATTCGCGAGCGGGCACCCGCACGCCACCATCCCCTCCATGAAGGAACTCCTCCCCCAGCGTGCGGCACGCCGGCAATTCTACCTCCAATTCCTGTCCCTGGTGCTGCTGTGCGCGGCCACCCTGTGGCCGACGATGCTGACGCGACCGGCGGCACTGCTGCTCGCCGTGGCGTTCGCGGAATTCGGGCGCTTGGCCGTGGGAACCGCATGGCGCTACCGGCGGCTCGCGCGGGCGGCGCCGGCCTGAGAAGCCACGATGACTCCGAGGCACCGGGAAGGCGCCACACCCGACAATCACCCGGCAGGCGTGGCGCGTGCCCGCCTACGCCGGATTATTGAGGTTGGTCTCGAAGTCCTTTCCGGGATGTTCCACCTGGATATCCAGATACTCGCGCTTGGTATCCTCGTTCTCGAAGTAAATTTTGATCGCCGTGTCGCCCTCTCCCTCGATCACGAACGGATGCCCTTCCGGATTCGACACGTCGCACAGGGTGATAGGATCGGTGGTGCTGACTCGCATGGTCTCGCCCCCCGTTGTTTGGCGGGCCCCGGCTCCCGGGACCTTACATGAATGATGTAGCACCAAGCCGCGGCCGGCGTATTGACGTCGATCAACCCCGGCGTTAGCGTGGTTTCCGGCGGCTGGGACTTGATCTGGATCAAATGATTCAGCCACGATGCGTAGTGTAGTGAAGGGATGCGCCGCCGGGTGTGCGTATCCGACTCTCGGGGGACCGCGCAACGATGACGCTTGCCGATGTCGTGCATACCTTCGGCCAGGAAATGCTGAGGCGCTACGGCGAACGGGTCCACAAACTCGCGATCCACGCCGGCTTCACGTGCCCGAACCGCGACGGCACACGCGGCCGCGGGGGGTGTACGTTCTGCAACAATCGCAGCTTCAGCCCGGTGTCTCCGGCACCGGCGCCCGTCGCGGAGCAGATTGCGGCCGGGCGTGCCGTGCTCGCGCGGCGCACCGGGGCGCGGCGGTTCATCGCCTACTTTCAGGCCTATACGAACACCTATGCAGACGTCGAACACCTGCGCGCATTGTATGACCAAGCCCTTGCGGAGCCGGACGTGATCGGGCTCTCGGTGGGCACACGCCCGGACTGCGTGCCGCCCCCGGTCCTGGATCTGCTCGCGGCCTACCGCGATCGCGGACACGAGGTGTGGCTGGAGCTGGGGCTGCAATCGAGCTTCGACCGCACCCTGGAGCGCGTCAACCGCGGGCACGGCTACGCCGAGTACCGCCGCGCCGTGCGTGCAGCCCGCGCGCGCGGGCTGCAGGTCTGCACCCACCTCATCGTGGGCCTGCCCGGAGAGCGCTCCGGGCACGCGCACACCACCCTCGACCGGGTGCTCGCCGAGGGTGTCGACGGACTCAAATTCCATCCCCTGCACGTGGTCCGGGGCACGGCGCTCGCCAACGAGTTCCGGCGCGGCGATTATCGACCCTGGACCCTGGAGGAATATGTGGAAACCGCCTGCGATCTGATCGAATACACACCCGCGGAGGTCATCTTCCATCGCCTGACCGCGACGGCGTCGCCGCGGCTGCTGCTGGCGCCGCACTGGTGCGCCTGGAAATGGCGGGTCTTGAACGCCGTGGAGACAGAACTGGTGCGGCGTGGACGCCGCCAGGGCATGACCGACGAGCGACGGGCATGGACGTCGTAGCGCGCAAACCCGAGCTGATATGCCCGGCGGGTTCCCTGCCGGCGTTGCGCGCGGCCGTGGACGAGGGGGCGGACGCCGTCTACATCGGCTTCCGGGACGCCACCAACGCTCGCAATTTCCCGGGCCTCAACTTCGGCCCCGACACGGCGCGCGAAGGCATCCGCTACGCCCGCCGCGCCGGCGCGCGAGTGTTGCTGGCCCTCAACACCTACCCCCGGACCGCCCACTGGCCGCGTTGGACGGACGCCGT
>VAPE01003226.1_pt1 | contig 10027 bp, 12 predicted proteins | sample 3393911 | NCBI WGS metagenome assembly VAPE01 (sample SAMN08290436, study PRJNA428436) | hydrothermal vent metagenome | isolation source: Deep-sea hydrothermal vent chimney | place: Atlantic Ocean: South-mid Altantic Ridge | reverse complement strand
CAGATGCAGAGATAACAGAGAAGGGAGGGCTTCAAGGATTCAAGTGGCCAAGCGAAATGCTTAAGAACTACAAAGAGTTAAATCCCCTGTTATGCAGGCAGGTTAAACCTTATCCTTACAGAGTCAGGAGATGTTTATCCCTGCGAGTCCTTTACCATGAAGATCGGCAATATAAGGAATAACGGATATGACATAAAAAGGCTACTGAAGAGTGAACAGGCCCGTGCTGAGAGAATATATACAACTATAAAGGATAATCACACCGCAGAGTTCCACAGAGAAAGAGGAACTATTATAATTTATTAAACCCCTCTCCCCGACGGAATATATCTCCTTTTACCCATAACCAGAAGAGGCTCTTTGCACCCTGAATCGCAGCCTTCACGTCATCCGCTGTTCTCATCCGCAGTATTCGTCCCAGAATATACTTTGGCCTTGAATAGAATCTTTTGAAGGCTATCTGCCTCAGCTTCCATATCTCTTCCCTGGTCATGGTATAGGGTATGAATGCCGCACCCTGGTAAGTAAAGTCACTATGGTCTTCCGACATCGTCCCATACTTCTCTATATTGTCATAAAGCTCTGATCCGGGAAATGGTGTGAGGGCATGAAAGTTGGCTACATCAGGGTCTATTTCACAGGCAAATTCAATGGTCTTAAGCCCATCCTCAAAAGTCTGCCCTGGTATACCAAACAGAAACGGGGTTAAGACCTTCAACCCAACCTCCTTGGCTGTCTTAACTGCCTTACGTGTCTGATCAAGCGTTATCCCTTTCCTGATTGCATTGAGGTCCTTCTGCACACCACTCTCTGCCCCAAACAGTATGGCCCAGCATCCTGCCTCCTTGAATGCCTTAAGTAGTGGCCTGTCTACCTGGCTGACACATGCAGAGGCAAACCATGTGAAATTGAGTTTGCGGGCTTTTATCTCACTGGCTATCTGCATTGCCCTGTCATAATTTGCTGCAAGGGTATCATCTATGAATTTAATCTCCCTGTATCCCTGCCTAAGGCATAACTCGATCTCCTCCATTACATTCCCTACACTGCGATACCTGACCCCACTCTTGCGGGTCTTGTCTATCTGAAAACAGAACAGACACCTGCGGTTACACCCCCTGGATGTTATCATCACTGCTACGGGCTTCCTCTTGTATGTAGCTGGCGGTGGAATATATTTAACAGCTCCCTCACCTAAAAGCTCCCTTGAAGGAAAGGGCAGGCTATCAAGGTCCTCTATAAGGGGCCTCATCGGGTTCTTTTTTATCTCACCACCTTCACGGTATACAACTCTCGGCACTCCGTCCATCCCCTTACCCTCAGATAACCTCTCCAACATCTCAACCACGGTATACTCACCCTCACCTGTCACCACTGCATCCAGCCAGTCACAATCCTCAAGACATTTCTCCTGTACTGCTATGGGATAGGGCCCGCCTACACATACAAATATATTGCTATCTATCTCCTTTATGGCCCTTGCTGCTGCTTTCGCCTTCTTCCACCCAAATGTCGTTGAATACAGTCCCACAAACTCGGGCCTCTCTTTTTCTATTTCCTTCAGTATCTCTGCATTTATCATGAATGCTCCATTGAGAAACCTCACCTCATACCCTGCCTTCATCACTGATGCAGCAATATAGAGCAGACCCAGAGGCTGCCAGTAGTTTATCTGCGAGCCTGCTGTCTTTGCAGAAAATATCTCCTCAGGCACCCACGCTGGTACTACGAGAAAACACTTCATATTTTTCCACCATCATGTTGCACAAACCATAAATTGTCACCCTGAACTTGTTTCAGGGTCTCGTAAGTCATTGTTTTTATTAGATTCCCCGAGCTTGATTCGGGATTCAGAATGACAGTAACGGTCATTTTTCTATTTGTGCAACAGACTCTATATAAGTCTTTTCTCAGTCTAACACCCGCTCTCCTAATATTTTTTCAGCCACCTCAATCCCCGACTCCATTGCACGGTCCATATTATAGTATCTGAACATCCCGCCTCTGCCAATGATATGGAGGTTTCTGAAGTTCTTCAGGTAGTGCAGAATCTTGTCACAATGCTCTCTATACCCAACTTCAAAAAGGGGATAGGCCTTGGGTACCCTTAATACACAACTGTCAATGACCTCGCTTTCCTTAATGAAACCCAGTTTCTCCAGATTGTTTACTGTAATAGATGTAAGCTCTTCATCGGTTGAACTCCATATCTTATCACCCTTAAAACAGAAAAACTCGGTCACAATATGGGTCTTCCCTTCCGGGGCCATGTGAGGGCTCCAGTTCTTTGGCTCATGTAGTCTTCCGAGCGGTATCTCCTCTTCGGGTAGATACATCCATGTGAGGTCAGTGATTCTCTCGCGGTTGAGCATAATCGTCACAATTACAAGGTCCCTATATTTTAGTTGAGAGGCTGCCTTAAGTACATCTTCAGGGGCAGCAGGTTGAAGCATCTGTATAAGATTCGTTAGTGGAATAGTGGAGACAAACTCACTGCCTTTAACATCATAAAGCTGTTCGCAGTTTTTTGCAACTACACGTTTGATACAAGAATTTTCATGATTTATCTGTATTACCCTGGTATTTGTCAATAAGGGGTTTTCTTCCTCTTCTATCCCATCTTTTAGCCTATCAGAAATCTGTCCAATTCCCATTAGAGGATAGATAAACTCATCTGATAGGGTATCTATCCCTTTCCCGCTAAATTTAAAAAAGGCATTTTTAATCGCTGTCCACAGCGAAAGCCCGTTTATACGCTGTGCAACCCATTCCTTGCTTATCCTTTTGCATTCTATTCCCCATACTTTCTCGCTGTATTCCTTGAAATAGATATCAAACATCTTGCGGCCAAACTGGTTGATTACCCAGTCTTCGATTGAGACAATCTCAGGCGGGTTTAAAGTATTCTTAACCCTTTCCTTGCAATAATCTGAGATTATCTGCAGAGTTGTGGATAGACCCAAACCAAAAACAGCATTTGCAGGCCTCAGTGGATAATCAAAATATCTGTCAAGCATATAGATCTTGCTCTTTCGTGGCACCACAAGGAAATCGCCATCCAGGATCTCCTTCACGAATCGTTCTATCTTCTCGTTCCTGGTAATAAACCTGTGTCCGCCTACATCGAATCTGAACCCCCTGTGGGTTACAGTCTTTGAGAGGCCTCCCACGGAAGAGTCACTTTCGAAGACGATCACCTTCCTGCCGACTTTAGATAAAATATAGCCTGCTGAAAGCCCCGCAAGGCCTGCCCCCAGGATTACCATTTCCCTTGGAGGCTTCACCTCACTGTAAGGTGCTGCGTTATTAATTATTATATGTACTTCACCCTGTAAAACATCCATTTTTTTACTATTACTATCCAATCGAATACCTCTTTTTTATTATACGGGTTCCCTCATAACAAAAACCAGAAGGGCCACAATTTACATCAGTGGCCCTTCTGGTTTTAATGAGCGTTTTCTGGTATGTTCTCTTCTACTCAATAGTCACTGAGAACAGGAACCCTTTAAGAATTACCTGAACTTAACAAATTGGGGTTAGGAACTGGTCATCACTTTACAATTAAAACTGGAACCTCTGCCCTTTCCGCCACCTCTCTGCTGACGCTTCCCATGAATAGATGCGATACCCTTTTACCTCTTGAACCAATAATGATCATATCGACACCCTCTTCCTCGGCTGTTTCAAGGATCTCATCAGCGGGATGGCCTGACCTGAGAACTGTCTTGATTCCCTTGATGCCTTTCTCTTCGAAAGTCTTCTGGTAGGACTCCAAAATCTTTTTCCCCTTCCTGTCCAGAGCCTCCTGTATATCTGTTTCCTTAATGCTATCCCTTAATGTTGACAATTCTGCCTCTCCGAGCATCCTGTCAATTAAGGAGTATCCTTGCAACTTCTCAACATACACCAGTATAACAGTCTCAGGTATTACACACTTCAGTACGTTTGTACAAACAGGTATGATTGCCTTGGACCCTTTGCTCTCGTCAACAGCAATTAATATCTTCATATCTCTTACCTCTGAAAATTTTAATCGGGTTATCAGCGGTAGCCACCGGCATTACCATAGCCACCGGCATCATCACCACCGGCATTACCGTAGCCACCGGCATCATCACCACCGGCATTACCGTAGCCACCGGCATCATCACCACCGGCATCACCATAGCCACCACCCTCGCCGTAGCCACCGGCATCACCGTAGCCACCGGCATCACCATAGCCACCGCCCTCGCCGTAGCCACCGCCCTCGCCATAGCCACCGCCTTCTTCATATCCTCCAACTGCCGGTGCCACTGCTTTTTTACCTGGTGCACCACTCGGGGAGAGGCTATAACCCAAAAGGAATGCCATTGCCGCTATAGTGATCATTATTACAACTGCTAAGTCAGTTTTTATCATAATCCCTTTCTCCTTACTTTCAAGGATTTTTATTTAAGGAGGCATTGCCTCAACACAGGATTTCAACTAAAAAGCATAATTTGCAAGTAAATTATCCTTTTTCGATAACAAAGGTAAACTTTCCACCTTCACGTTTCTTCTCAATAATCTCATCACCCCTCTGCTCACACATCTGGGATATTGACTCTGCAGAGGAAGGATTATCAAAGACAACCTCAAGATGGTCACCTGATTCAATCTTGCCAAGTGCCTGTTTCGTGTAAATCTGGGGATGCGGACAGACATAACCGCATATATCCAGCAGATAACCTCCGCCGGCTTTCTTCTCAAACTTCATAGCCATTTGTATATTCCTCCTTTTAGATTAATTATTAAAATGCCTCCATTTCTGTTGCCATCTTCCTTGCTGTCCACCAGTTAAAGAACTTAACAGAAACATATGAACCTAGAACCATTCCGATCCCAAACAACCAGCCACCGGGATCACCACCGGCTATCCTTATAAAGAAAGCACCAATGTTGCATCCAAGTGCCACCCTTGCGCCTATACCCATGCCTATGCCGCCAAGAAGGCCCCATACGATAAGCTCTCCCTTGGGCAGCTTTATGGCAAACTCCTTATTTAACAGTGCCATCATCATGGAACCACCGATAATACCAATAGACATCCAGAGTGCAGGATTACGCCAGAGTTCAGGTACACCATTCATTACACCAAAGAATACATTGTGACGCATGTTAAACCCGAATTTCTCCAATACCCATGCTCCAACCTGGGCCTCCTGAGTGGTTATATACCAATAGCCCGGATCAAAGACGGTCCCCCTGCTCGATACATCAGCAATATGTCCCATCCTTGTTAGAAGATAGCCAAAGTTGCTGGCGCCGAACTTGATCTGCATCCCCTTCATTGTCCATACATGAAGGCCTGAAACTATGCCGATAAGCACCCCTGCGATAGAAGTCCTCTTGGATGCCGCCATCAGACCCCAAAAGCCTGCAAACTCATCACCGAGTGTCTTTCTACTGGTCTTTTTCTTTTTCATCCTTCTCTTCATAAAGCCCTTCCTGAACCAGAAGAAATAAACCACCAGGAACAGGAGAAGCGAGGGGATTACGGTATTTATCAGGAAATTGCCCACGAAATATTTTGCATCGCCGGGGAACATTTCCGATATAACCTTTGTTTTAGCTAATGTGATGGTGGGTAGTTTGAAGGCATAGCCCGTAAGGAATCTGTCAAACAACGACGTATTCACCAGTATCGCCTGAGAAAAAACTATCCCCAACAATGCAAGGAATGATGTGCCATTCCCCTCGCCGGTCTTATACAATGTCCCGGAGGCACATCCACCGGCAAGTACCATCCCTATACCGAAGATGAACCCTCCAATGACCTCGTGAATTCCTAACGGACCCGGATGAAAGGTGCCCATGTTGTTAACCGTCAGGAAAGCAGTCACCAGGGAAAAGATAATCATCGCAGTGATGATACCCACAATCATCCTTGGAACACCTATGGCAAACAAATCCCTGAAGGCTGATGCAAAACAGAATCTTCCATACTGAAGCAGCAACCCATAAGCAACACCAAACCAGATATATACCACAAGATAGATGTAGTAAACATTTGCCTCGTAATACAACAAACTAATAAGGATGAGCACGCCTGCGACTATAAAGGCACAGATTGCGTTCCTTTTCTCTTCCATAGTCATCTTCTCCTATACTTTAATTTTCGCCTTTCAAAAGCCTTTGGATTTTGCCTGTCGGAAGTCTTCGCCAGCCTGTCAGTAAATTATCTTCACCCCCTTTTCAAAAAATTTCATAAAATTTAGCAAGCCATAAATGACAAACTCGTAAAAAGTCCCTGATTGCCACCCTGAACTTGTTTCAGGGTCTCATAACTTATCGATTTATATGGATTCTGAATCAAGTTCAGAATGACAGAATACGGTATTTCTGATTTTTTACGAGTTTGTCAGAAATGAACTATAGTCAAATTTACCTAATGTTTTTAAAAAAAGTCAAGCCCCTAAACAGAGATAGGTACACGACAAATTTATGGGCAGTATTATTAAGCAGAAGATCGATATTCCCAGAAGTCTTCCCAACGATTACTGAAAAAACAACAACGCAGTGCAATGATACTGTTTGCCCCATTGACTGTCCAGTGCATCCCGGATTGTTTCAATCTTTGTCCAATAACTGTCTTGCAGCCCGCTTCTACTACTCCTGAGCCGACAAAAACCCCCTGTCTTCTGAAATTATCATAGCGCATTCTTTCTTTATTTTTCTCAAAGTAGCCCATTTCCCTTCCGTATGCCTCAGCCTCCTGCCCGCTCATATTCGTGTTCGATGCGGCGAGGACGACCCGCCCCAGGCGGTGTGGAAAGGCCATTGCGGTTTCGAGCTTGAATGCTGGTCTTTTCATCGGCGCTGATAACATAATCATCGGCTGATAACTGCTTGTTATTCCAAACGCCTTGATAAAGGTCAAGAACGCGACCGGCCTTTTCGGCAAAGTCTGGATCACGAGGGAAAATCCAACTCCTGTAAGTCCAAGGTTTGATGGCATCAGAACTCAGCCACCGCCAGACCGTGGCTCCGCTGATAGAGGCAACGATGTCGCTGCGAACAGCTTCATGGGCAATTTCGGCATGGCTGAAGCGTGAAAAAGGAAGATTCCTTTCATGTGGCAATTCGTATGCCAATGCTTTGACCTCCATCACCACATCAGGGGGAAAATGGCAAAGCCTCCGCTGCCTGGAACGGTCTTGGAGACCTGCCAAGCGTTACCCAAAAACCGCTTTCGCCACTTGCTGACGATTTGGCGTGGCAGCTCAAGTCATTCACCGATTTCTTTATTCTCAATACCCTCGGCTGCGAGAAGGATAACCTTGACCCCGGACGACTTCATAATACGGTGACGTATATTTAGCAGCCGCTTTCTCCAGTTCTTGTTTTTCATGGACATCAAGAATAATTCTATAAGGGCTATTCCTTGGGATATCGCAGCTCCTTTTTTGAAGATAAGATATCAGATATGGATATAAAACGTTAAATATTATACATCATCGTATTTATGAATATGTGCACTTAGTAACTGATCCTTCTTTTTTTCTAATTCTGACAGTTTCATATAATTCCCCTGTAATATTACAGGGGAATTATAACACAAAAAAAAGAGAAAATCAATTTTACCAATATTTATGTCGTAGACCCTCCAGTAATATCTTACCACGTTGACAAATGTAGCGTATAGAGGATATATTATATTTAGTTGAAATTGAAAAGAGTGGCTCCGCCGTGGCATAATCCATGGAAGTAAAAACATTATAAGAAAGGAGCCACATATGAATGAAAGCACGAGGAAGAAGAACTTTTATGCAAGGTACTGAGGGGGATATCGTGTCAGAAGTATATGGAGGTAAGGGGATAATCAAGGCATTACGGGAGAAGTTTGGCAAGAAGCTTATCCATCAAAGGTGCACGATTCATAAGGATCGGAACATTCAGAGGCATCTGGCGAAACGGTACCGTAAAGAGGCACACCGTCGGTTCACGACAGCGCTTGAACAGAACAGCTATGAAGATGCACGGCAGATGCTGCTTGAGATGGAGAAATGGCTCAGGGGGATCAATGAGTCAGTGGCGGATTCCCTTATGGAGGCGATAGAGTCCCGAGGTCTCGGGATTCACCGGCTGAAGGTTCCCGCCCTGCTGAGGAAGAGCCTTCATTCAACCAATCCAATTGAGAGCATGTTTTCCATGGTGAGGGATGCCGAGGGCAACATCAAGCGGTATCGTAATAGCACAATGATGCAGAGGTGGCTTGCATCGCCGCTTCTGTATTGTGAAAAGAGATTCAGACGAGTTAAAGGATATGTCTTGCTTCCGGAAGTGATCAGAAATATCGAGACGGTAGATGAAAATATGGGAACTGCCAGATTGGCTGCATAAGGTATGAACTTGATGAGAGCCACTCAGATATTTTCAACTAAAAACTTGACATTTTCAGTGTATATCTTATAACTTATAACAAATTTTAAAGGAGGGGCTCCGAATATAAGTTACATTCTCAATTTTGTGGTTTTTGTGGGGGTTTAGTATCTGATACTATAATACATGTTGGCACTTAGCCGGGAAAACGAAAGAAGGGAGGCGATAAAGAAATATAGTTGTTTTTAATCAGGTAGTTGTATTATCACTTGAGCACCTGAATTATGAACCCCCTCTTATGAGGGGAAAGGTTGAGGAGGTAACCATGAGAAAGAAGTTAGGAGTAAGTTTAGTAGTTGTTTTGTTCATGTTCTTAGCAGTTTACTCGCAGGCAGTATACGCAGTAGAATTTCCAGGGGTAGTGGTATCTACAGACTTCGTAGCTAAGCACCTGAAAACCATCAGAAATCCTGCTCAAACCGAGATAAGGCTGGTAGAGGTCAGCAAGAAAGGCTATGATAAGGGTCACATACCAGGTGCAGTGCATATAAAATGGGGTAGCGAGATATTTAACCCATTGTCTGACCATATGATACTGACTTATGATGAACTGAAGGCAGTTATGAAGAAGTTAGGCGTGACCAAAAAAACAGATATAATCATCTATGCTAGTAAGATCGACCAGGCAACTCGTTTTTACTGGACACTCAAGTTCTGGAAGGTCAATAACCTTCACATAATGAACGGCTCAAAGGGTAAGTGGATTAAAGAAAGACGCGAAATGACCAAAGCAGTTCCCTCCGTTTCCAAATTAAACTACAATGTATCATATCCACCAAACACAAAGATAAGAGCCCAGCTTACACCAAATGTTTTTTATGCACTATCAACTGGCAAAAGCATTTTTATTGATTGCCGCCCGGCTGCATACTATACGGGCAAAAAATATAGCATAAAGAAGTGGGTAAGGTCCGGACACATTCCTGGAGCAAAAAACGTAGCATGCCCTGAAGAGACAAACAACAGGGACGGCTCATTCAAGTCCAAGGCTGAGTTAAAGGCAATATTTGCCAAGGTTGGGGTTACAGGAAATAAACCTGTCATAGCTTACTGCAACACAGGCGTAAGGTCGTCTCTTGGCTGGTTTGTGTTGTCTGAAGTCCTGGGATATAAACACATATCGAACTACGATGGTTCAATGAGGGAGTATGCAAACAGGCTCGACCTCCCGATTGTACCGCCAAACATATATCCAAAATTCCCCAAATAAAAAAGCTGTAACAGCAAGAGCCCATTGCACTGCAATGGGTTCTTGCAACCCTCCTTCCTAAAGAACCAACAATTACTGAAGAAGCAAAAATTTGGGTTATGAATCTCGCATCTACAAAGCCAAAAGACCACGGGTTTGCAGCAGAAATATGGACACATAGCAAGCTGGCGAAACACACGAGAAAATATGCGCCAGAAGAAGGTCACACCTGCTTAAAGAAAGCAGCTAAGGCCACAATACAAAGGATTTTAAAAGAACATTCACTACAACCCCATAAAGTCAAATATTATCTTGAAAAAAGAGATCCTGAGATGAAAAGCCTGGGGTTCAGGCAATAAAAAATATTGCACCGGACTTGCTGGATTGGACCTTCATACTGGAGAAGTTATCGCTCAAGTTCATGAGAGACAT
>VAPE01005941.1_pt1 | contig 10030 bp, 7 predicted proteins | sample 3393911 | NCBI WGS metagenome assembly VAPE01 (sample SAMN08290436, study PRJNA428436) | hydrothermal vent metagenome | isolation source: Deep-sea hydrothermal vent chimney | place: Atlantic Ocean: South-mid Altantic Ridge | reverse complement strand
GACCTCACCGTTCTCGGTGCTTTTCAGGTAAACAAGCGGGGAGATATTGCCAGCTGGAAAATTCCGGGCAAAATGGTAAAAGGCATGGGCGGCGCCATGGACCTCGTAGCCTCGGCCAAAAACATTATTGTTGCCATGACCCACACCGACCGGAAGGGAAACCCCAAACTGCTGAACGAGTGTGATTTACCTCTTACCGGTGTGAGTTGTGTAAAACGGATTGTTACAGACCTTGCTGTAGTGGATGTAACTCCGCAAGGTTTTAAATTGATAGAACGGGCTCCGGGTGTAAGCGTAGAAGAGATTATTGAAAAAACCGAAGCGCCGTTATTGGTTGATGGCGAAATTCCGGAAATGAAACTATAATTTATTCACCTATAAATTCTATTATTATGTATGACTTTGAAAGCTGGGGGAATCATATCATTGTTATCTTCCCCATACTTGCTGCTCTGACAATTCTGCAAATTGTTGCTACCTGGCGCATTTACGAAAAAGCCGGTCAACCCGGCTGGGCATGTCTGATTCCGATTTACAATTTTTATGTGTTGTTGAAAATTGTAGGGAAACCGGGCTGGTGGCTTATTTGGATGTTTGTTCCCATTGCCAATATTGTCGTTGGTATTTGGGTTGTAAATCTGCTGTCCAAAAGTTTTGGAAAAGATGTGGGTTTTACGCTTGGCCTGATTTTTCTTTCCATCATTTTCTATCCCATACTGGGGTTTGGCAATGCGGAATATAAGGGATCAGCAGGTAAGCCGAAAGTAACGCAGATCAATGTTTAAACACCAGGGGATTGTCACCAAATAACCTATCCGTTTCAACTTGTCCTTTTGCCCTTTTTCATCGTTGCAAAAGTTTTAAATAAACTGTGGCTATTCGCAACTTTAGCGCCTTGAAAAAGAACAAAATTACTTCGCCGATTTCAGATACGTTATTTCATGACAAACCCTAATCTTCGGGAGCTATCAGTTTAAATCCCACGCCATGCACATTTAACAATTCTACTTTGGGATCATCTTTCAGAAATTTCCTGAGCTTGGTGATGTAAACATCCATGGAACGTGCGTTGAAATAGCTGTCGTCGTGCCATATTTTATTCAAAGCAACAGACCGGTCCAGCACCTCGTTCAGGTTATCACACAGAAGTCTGAGTAGTTCGGCCTCTTTGGAGGTAAGCTTATATTCGGTCTTCCCGATTTTCAGCATCTGATGATCATAGTTAAAGATGTATTTTCCAAATTTATACACAGGATTTACATGTTTACGATTTTCTTGTTCGGTACGCCGCAGTATAGCCTTAATACGCAACAGCAGCTCCTCCATACTAAAAGGTTTGGTAATGTAATCATCAGCTCCCATCTCAAATCCCTGTATTTTATCTTCCTGCATTGCTTTGGCTGTGAGAAACAACAATGGCACTTTTTTGTCTAATTTCCGTATTTCTTTGGCGAGAGTAAAACCATCCATAACGGGCATCATTACATCCAAAATAGCAAAATTAAAGTCCTCTTTTTTAAATACATCCAAGGCTATCTTTCCATTCTCACATAGCGTGGCAACGAAACCTTTGGCTTCCAGATACAATTTTAAAATGCTTCCGAGATTTTTGTCATCTTCAGCAAGCAAAATGTTAATTTTTTTATCCATGGCTCATCTTATTTTCGTTTGGTAAATATATATGGAAAACGGAACCCTTCTCCAGCTCCGAATCAACTGTTATCTTTCCTTTGTGTTGCTCCACGATGGTTTTTACGTAACTCAACCCCAAACCAAAGCCCTTAAAGTCGTGAAGATTACCGGTATGTACCCGATAAAGCTTGTCAAAAATCTTGTTTTGGTTTGCTTTACTTATACCAATGCCATTATCCTCAATATCCACCAAAACTCCATCCTGCAGGTTTCTGGCGCTGATTTTTATAACGGGCGCATGGAGGTTGTATTTAATGGCATTGTCCAGCATGTTTACAAAAACGTTGGTGATGTGTACCCGGTCAGCAAATATTAAACTGTTTTTGGTTTTCAAATCCAGTATAATTTTTCCCCCTTTGCTTTCAGCATTAATTTTTTTGCTGTTTGCTGCATTTTGCAGGACTTCATTTAAATCGATGGTTTCTTTGCGGAACTTCAACCTGCCACTATCGATGGTAGCCGAGCGCAGAATATGTTCGGCCATAGTTCTCAGTCGTTTGTTTTCTTCATCGATGACACTAATATAATTGTTGTAAACCTCATCTGATTTTTTTACATCTTTATCTTTCAAAGCCTCACAGACAAGGGAAATTGTGGAAATAGGTGTTTTGAACTCATGGGTCATATTGTTGATAAGGTCGTTTTTCATTTCCGATAATTTCTTTTGCCGGTTGATGACTACAATACTAAAGGAAAACGAGCCGATAATAATGAAAAACAAACCCAGTGAAACAAACAACAGTTTATAGAGTTTTTTTAAGATGAACAGGTGTTCCTGTGGAAAATAGAGGAGTAATTTTAATGGAAACTGAACGTTACCATTAAGCGGAGACAGATTATAAACAAAGCTTTTGTTGAGTAATTCCGTAGGATATTTCCCTGTTTTCTGTAGGATCATTGCATTGGCAATAGGTTTATATATACCAAATTCATATTTCGTTTTAATCTTTTTCTCAAAAAGAGAATTCCTAATGAGAGAATCGATAAGATTTTTATGTTGGGAAAAGAACTTTATGTCATCCGGTTGTTTGAATGTCGCAAAAAGCTGTTGATACCGGTTGCTCAACATCATTCTTTTTTCCAGCAACCTGTTCAAATCGTTGGCACTGTTAAGGGTGAGGGACTGGGAAACAATATCGCGGTTGATGGAATCGAAAAGCGTAAAAGCATTAAGGTTTTCGCGATAAAACTCTTTTGAATTCAGATAATACTCCTGATAACGCAGCTTATCAATGGTAAAGAGAACGCTCTGCATTGCCTGATCCACGTCGCGATTAAAGACTGCTTGTCGCACCTGTACAGCATTCCTTATCCAATAAACCTGAATTGTCAGCAATCCAATACTGGAAAGAGAAACCAAAATGATGATAATTGCGGTTAACCTTTTATTCATAAGGCAAAATTAACTCTTCATTTGATTGAAACAGAAGCTTTAACAAATATTAACAAGTTTTTTTGTTTTTTTCTTGACTAAATAAAATATTGTTGTATATTTGCATCGAACAATAGCAAGGGAAATTTTTCATAATTTTTTTGCTTTGTTTAAAGGGTTTTCATAATTGTTGGTTTTTGAGAGGTAACCGTCCTGGTTGCCTCTCTTTTTTTATATTATCTTAGCCATCTCTTTTTTATGCCATGATAAAACCGGAAACTATACAGAAAATATTTGATGCTGCCCGCATTGATGAGGTAGTAGGCGACTTTGTAACCCTCAAAAAACGTGGTGTTAACTATGTTGGCCTTTGCCCTTTTCACAACGAAAAGACCCCTTCGTTTACCGTTTCGCCTGCCAAGGGTATTTTTAAATGTTTTGGTTGTGGGAAAGCAGGTAACCCGGTGAAATTTATCATGGAACACGAACATTACTCCTATCCGGAAGCACTGAAATTTCTCGCTAAAAAATATGGAATAGAAGTAGAAGAAACAGAGCTTACCAGCGAAGAGAAGCTACAGATGGATGAACGTGACGGGATGTTTGCGCTGAATACGTTTATTTCCGATTATTTCCTGAAGCAACTTTTTGACGGCGAAGAGGGAAAAGCCATCGGCCTGAGCTATTTTAAAGAGCGTGATTTTCTGGAATCCACCATCCGGAAGTTTCAGCTCGGTTATGCTCCCGACGAGTGGGAAGCATACTCAAAACATGCCATAGCTAACGGATACAGCAGAGAGGTGTTGGTAAAAACAGGTCTTTCCATCGATAAAGGCAACCGGCTTATGGATCGTTTTCGGGGGCGGGTGATGTTTCCTATTCATAACCTGACGGGAAAAGTGATTGGCTTTGGCGGACGGATTCTCTCCTCGGAAAAATCCACAGCAAAATATGTCAACTCACCCGAGTCGGATATTTACAATAAAAGCAAAAGCCTTTACGGGATTTTCTTTGCCCGCAATGCCATTGTGAAACAGGACAACTGCTATCTTGTGGAAGGCTATACCGATGTAATCTCACTACATCAATCCGGTATTGAAAATGTCGTGGCCTCCTCGGGAACATCCCTGACGGTGGACCAGATTAAGCTCATAAAACGTTTCACGCCCAACATTACTATTTTGTATGATGGTGATGCTGCCGGAATAAAAGCTTCATTTCGCGGAATCGATTTGATTCTATATCAGGGGATGAACGTAAAGATTGTGCTTTTCCCGGAAGGAGAAGATCCCGATTCGTTTGCACGAAGCCATACCAGCTCTGAGGTAGAAGAATTTATCAAAAAAGAAGCTTCCGATTTTATCTCCTTTAAAACACGTCTTCTTCTGGATGAGACGTTGGGAGACCCGACGGCGAAAGTATCTCTTATCAAAGAGATTGTCCGGACCATTGCACATATTCCTGATGCCATTAACCGTACGGTTTACATTCAGGAGTGTAGCACTCTCATGGAGATTCCGGAGCAGACGCTGATGAATGAGCTGAACAAGCTGCTCAGGGAAAAATACAGAAAAAGTCTGCGACAACAGCCCGGCCGGCCGGAAACTCCCGAAACAAAAACCAAACAAAGAATTTCGGAACAACTGGAAATTAATCCTTTCGATATCAGCGAACACGAAAGGCAACTGATACGGCTTATCCTTCTTTACGGTGCTGAGAAAATTAAAATCCGCGAAGTTATTAAGGACGAACTGGGAGAAGATGTGGAAGAAGAACGTGAGCAGTCGGTGGCTCAGTATATTATTGAAAATCTGCAGGGTGATGGCATCAGGTTTGAAAATGAGATTTACAACCGGATTGTGGATGAGGTGAAGGCATTCCTTGAAGGCGGGACACCCCTTGATGAGCATTATTTTGTAAACCATCCGGATGAGAAACTGGCTTCGGAAGTTAGTAGCATTATTGCAACTCCATACGAGCTAAGCGGCAACTGGAAAAAGAACAAAATTTATGTAAAACAGGAGGAAGATGACCTGCTGAAGACGGTCATTACAACCCTGAATCCTTTGCGTACAAAGCTCATTAGTAAGTATCTAAAAGAGATAATGGATAAGATAAAAACGACTACAGATGAGGCGGAAATTTTTGTTTTACAGCAACAATATTTTGAGCTGAAAAAGGTTGCTAACGAGATAGATCACGAGCTAAAACGGCCTTTTGACTACTGATCTCTTCAGAAAGTCTGAGAATTACCCCCCAATATAATATCCTCTGTTTTACTATTCCGGCTGATTGACATATTCCGAAAAGTTTATTTCTTCCTGTTATATTTTCACTGTTAAACCTTGTCTTTGGCATCAAAATACATTTTCTTTATCCTTCCGGAACGATGAATTTGTCCGAAAAGTTGTAAAAACACCCGGTTGATTTAATAAATGTTGATTTTTATTCAAATCGTGCCGCTGCTACGCAAACGTTTGTTTAGGTTGTTTCCTTTTTAACAATAAAACAGCAAAAAAATTTCAAATTCCATCTTAATTTATCGTAAATACTTATGATTTAGCCACATGCCAATGCATTCTTTCTTTTTGGTAATGATTTATAGCTATTTATTTTAAAATGCAAGTATTGTTATACATAAGAATATATATTTTTACTCACGAAGAATTTAATCTAAAAAAAGATGAACCGCTCATAACAAATGCGAAACAACTATTCAAATAAACGTACTATCCGTAAAAAAGCAGTGCCGCTTATTTTACAGCAACTTATGGTTGCTTCTCTTCTTGTTGATTGTCAGCAAAAATTCTTTCACATCAATAATAATTCAAAACAACAAACCATCCGGATAGAATAAGCTTTTTAAATTATAATGAATTTTATTAAAAGGCTTATGAATTTTCTCATGAGCCTTTTTTTTTGTTTAACCAAATAATAATACCATGAAAAAAAATCTTTACTTATTAATGTTACTACTTTTTGTAACGGGTTCCGTTTTTGCACAAATGATGAACGTTAGCGGAACCGTAACCACTGAGGATGGGCACAGTTTACCTGGTGTTTCTATTCTTATTAAAGGAACAACCAGCGGAACTACCACCGACCTGCAGGGAAAGTACAGTATTGCAGTTAAAAAAGGTGCTGTTTTACAGTTTTCGTACATCGGTTTCGACTCGCAGGTATTTACTGTTGGCAAATCCGCAATTATCAATGTTGTTATGAAATCCGGGGTTTCATTAAACGAGGTTGTTGTAACGGGAACAAGGTTTGGTGGCAGAACAGCCATTGAAACTGCCGTGCCTGTAGATGTAATTAACGTAAAAGCCATTAAAACGGTTGTGGCGCAAACAAATCTGAACGAGATGCTGAATTATTCAGCGCCTTCGTTTACCTCAAATACCCAGACTATTTCTGATGGTACAGATGAAGTAGACCCGGCTTCTTTACGCGGGCTTGGTCCTGACCAGGTATTGGTATTAATTAACGGGAAAAGAAGACATCCTTCGTCTCTGATTAATGTGAACGGTACATTTGGCCGTGGAAATGTGGGAACAGACCTGAACACCATTCCTGTAGCGGCAATATCAAGTATTCAGATTTTGCGTGACGGTGCTTCCGCACAATATGGTTCTGATGCTATTGCCGGGGTTATCAATATTATTTTAAAAAAGAACACCAATCAACTCTCTTTCGATGTTACTTCAGGAGCCTATGTCACCAAAAACGCCAATGCACTTGAAGGAGGTATCGATGGCCCGACGACTGATGTAAGTGCCAATTATGGAGTTGGTCTTGGAAAAAAAGGCGGATTTATCAACTTTACAGGAGAATTTTCCTACCGCGATTATTACAACCGTATGGGTACCTATAAGGGTTCCATTTTTGATGGCTACAATGCTATTGAATGGCAAGCCTATAACCATGGCGCTGATATTTCAAATCTAACACTGGATCAGATTAAGAAATATTCTCAGATGACTTCAGCATTTGGTCAGACGCTGAAAGATGACATAAATGCTGCCACATCGTTGGGTGGTGTCCGGTCACTGCTGACCGATGCTAACGGGAAACCTCTTGACTTTACCGACGCTGAGCTTACCGAAAGAGGTCTGACCCGGCACGACTTTATTATGCGCGTAGGGCAATCAGCTTTGAGAGGTGGCAAATTCTTTGCCAATATGTCAATACCATTGGATAAAAACGGAACGAAGTTTTATGCTTTTGCAGGAGCCAGTTATAGAAAAGGTGATGCCGGTGGCTTCTACAGGCTTCCTAACCAAAACAGAACCTTTACGGCTATTTATATCAACGGTTTCCTTCCCCATATTCTGACTGATATTAAAGACAAATCGCTTTCTTTTGGTATCAAAGGAAAAGCCAAAGGCTGGGATGTTGATTTCAGTAATACTTTCGGTACTAACAGTATGATGTACACTGTTGATCATTCTCTGAATGCTTCACAGCTAAATGCTACACGTACCAACTTTAATTCAGGAGGATTTTCGTTTTCACAAAACACTACCAATCTTGATGTTAGCAGGCGATTTAGTAATATCATGTCGGGATTGAATGTTGCTTATGGTAGCGAATTCAGAATTGAAAACTATCAGATTATTGCCGGAGAAGTAGCTTCTTATGCCACTTATGATACTTTAGGACAAGTCATCACGTCTCCGTACCAAGTGGCTCCTGTTGACTTTTTTGGAAGATCCAGACCTGGTGGTGCACAGGTGTTCCCCGGCTTCCGTCCTTCTAACGAGCTGTCGAAATACAGGAACAGTGCTGCTGTTTATGCCGATGTGGAAGCTAACTTCTCAAAAAGGTTTATGCTCGATGGTGCTGTACGGTACGAAAACTACAGCGACTTTGGCTCAACCATCAACGGTAAACTTGCCGGACTCTACAAATTAAGTAAAACCGTAAATTTCCGTGCATCTGCAAACACAGGTTTCCGGGCTCCTTCATTACAACAGATTTATTTCAATTCTACCTCCACGCTTTTTAACGATGTGGGAGTTCCCGAAGAAGTGGGTCTGTTTGCTAACAATAGTAAAGTTGCCAAGTTGCTTGGTATTCCGAAACTTAAACAGGAGGTGTCACAAAGTGTTAGTGCCGGTTTAACAATAAGAATTCCCAAGGCTTTTATAACAATAACTGTTGATGGTTACTTTATTGCAATACAAAACCGCATTGTGTTGACCGGACAGTTTAAGCCTAATACGCCTGAACTGGCACAGTTGTTCCGCATGGCCGGAGCAACCAAAGCGGCATTCTTTTCCAATGCTATTGATACCCATTCGCAGGGAATTGATGTCGTTATCGCTAATAATCTAAGCCTGGGAAGTCACCTCTCTTTGAAAAACACTTTGTCGGGAACATTCTCAAAAACCAAAAGAGTTGGCAGCATTCATGCTTCTCACATTTTGGAAGCATCCGGACAAATAGACACCTATTTCGACGAAAGAGCTACCATTTTTCTTGAAAAAGCAGTACCTCATACGAAAATTAACCTGAGCAACATGCTTACCGTGAAAAACTGGCATTTCTTTATGAGAAACGTCTATTTTGGTAAAGTTACGGAAGCCAATAATGTTCCTGCAAGACAGCAGGTTTTCAGTGCGAAGGTGATTACAGACTTTTCTGTGGGATACAATATCACCCATAGTTTAAGCTTCACCGTTGGTGCTAACAATATTTTCGATATTTATCCCGACGAAAATATTCCTGCGAACCAGAGTTCCGGCAGATTTATCTGGTCGAGAAGATCACAGCAGTTTGGTTTTGCCGGCAGATTTGTTTTTGCCCGTCTGCGTTTCGATCTGTAAATTAAACCAATCTTTTCAAATATCATTCAAAAACCGCCTTTCTGCTGACGCAGAAAGGCGGTTTTTGTTTTTACTCCTATCGGCATTTCACTTTATTCTTCTCCGGGACTCATCACCCGCAAAACAAAAAAAATCCGGCTCAAAAGTGAACCGGATTTTTGCGCCTCCACCAGGACTTGAACCTAGGACCCTCTGATTAACAGTCAGATGCTCTAACCAACTGAGCTATGGAGGCGTGTTTTTTCTCTTAAATGAGGGCGCAAAGATAGAGAATAATTTTTATTTGCAAATAGTTTTAAAAAAATTTTGCAAAAGAGTTGATATTATGAAGTTGCTCTGCCGGACAGGACAACTTCTACATAACCCAAATCGCCGGGACGGGTAACTTTAATATTGTCTGCATCTCCCACCACGAGGTGCAGAGGCTGCCCAATGTTCTCCACTATTGCGGCATCATCCGTAAAAGCATCATGGTAGGCCTGCAGGTACGCTTTTTTGAGAATTTCAGAACGGAAAACCTGTGGGGTCTGAACCAGCATGTATTTGTCGCGCTCCACCGATTGACTCAGTCCGCTCTCCACCATGCGTATGGAGTCTGTGAGCGGAGCTACCGGAATGGCGGCGCCGTGTATCCGTGCAACTTTTAAACAAGACATGATCGTTTCGCTGCTCACCAAAGGGCGTACGGCATCATGAATAAATACCAGGCTTTTGTCATCCACATATAAAAGCGCATTTTTAACGGAATGATAGCGGGTGGGGCCCCCTTCCACAATTTCGTGGGGAACCGTAAAGTCGTAGTCAACACACAAATGTTTCCATCGTCCGATTTCCATCTCGGGAAGTACCAAAAGAAAAGTTGCCCGGCCAAAAAAGGCAGAAAAGGCATCAAAAGTGTGCATCACCAACGGTCTGCCATTCACCAAATGAAATTGTTTTGGTGTTTCGGCGCCCATTCGCAGCCCTTTTCCGCCGGCCACGAGAATGATATAGATCTTTGTGTTCATATTGCTTTGCGAAAATAGGAATTATCGAGGAACTACCTAACCCGGATAAACCGGAAAAGACAAATCTAAAATCGCAAAATCCAAATAAATTCCAATCCCCAATCATTAAAACACCAAACTATTGGACTTCTGTT
>VAPE01007332.1_pt1 | contig 10040 bp, 12 predicted proteins | sample 3393911 | NCBI WGS metagenome assembly VAPE01 (sample SAMN08290436, study PRJNA428436) | hydrothermal vent metagenome | isolation source: Deep-sea hydrothermal vent chimney | place: Atlantic Ocean: South-mid Altantic Ridge | reverse complement strand
CATTGTGCAAAGCGAGTAACTTTGAGGAGCCCCGTGCGGTAGTTCCGCATGCGGGGATCTGTACGGGGGCGGCCGGGTAACTGGCCGTTCTACCGTGATGAAGGACTTGAGGAGGCCTACGGCGAAGCGGCGCAGGCGGGTGATGTTTTCGGGGCCGAAACCGGTACGGATGCGGCTGCGGTCTTCGTCGTAGTTCCAGTCGATGATGTAATGGGTGCTCTCGATGGTCCAGTGGCCACGATTGGTGGCCAGCACCTGCTCCGGGGAAGCCTGATGGGGCGTATAGCTGGTGATGCCGAGGGCGGATTCGCGAGAGTGGTGGCCGGTTTTTCTCTCGATGGATTCCCGTTCGACCAGGAACACCTGTGCCACTTCCGCCCGATTCCACCGCGTGGTATCCGGCTGGGCCCCGCTCTACGAGGCGGTCGGATCGGGCGCCAAGTAGAGCGCCCAATCGTGGTTCGGGTCTCCGACTGCCAGAAAGTGGGGGTTGAGGAGCGATTCCTTGGTGTTGTAACGCAACGGGCGCAACGCCAGATCGGTGATGCACCCGCCGGCCTCGTCCACGATGCAGTGCGCCGCGGCGGTGTCCCATTCGGAGGTCGGGCCGAGCCGCGGGTAGAGGTCGGCCCGACCCTCCGCCACCAGGCAGAACTTGAGCGAGCTGCCCATGCCGATCAGCTCGTAGTCGCCGAGTCGCTCGAGCAGGCGCTCCAGGGATGCGCTACGGTGCGAGCGACTGCCGGCGACGGTGATGCGCCCGGCGGGCCGCGGTCGCGTGTGCAGGCGCTCGGGACGGCCACCCGGCGACTGGCGCCAGGCGCCGTGTCCGCGGGCGGCCCAATAGCTCACCCCGCCCACCGGGGCGTGGACCACTCCGAGCACCGGTTCGTGTCCCGCGATCAGGGCGATGTTGACGGTGAATTCTCCGTTGCGCTTGACGAACTCGCGGGTGCCGTCGAGGGGGTCCACGAGCCAGTAGCAGGGCCAGGCGGCACGCTGCGCAAACGGCTGATGCGCGGATTCCTCGGAGAGCACCGGCACCTGCGGCGTGAGGCGCGCCAGCCCGTCGAGGATCGTATGGTGCGCGGCCATGTCCGCCGCGGTGAGCGGCGAGTCGTCCGCCTTGTGCTCCACGTCGAAGTCGGTGGCATAGACCTCGAGGATCCGCCGGCCCGCCTCGCACGCGAGTTCCCGAAGCGGATCGAGCAGTGCGCCGGGGTCGGTGATGGGACAGCCCTCGGCGGACATTACGCCACCCGTGCCCGGTACGGCCGGGACAGGACTTCTGCACGGCGGATCTGCGCGATGAGCGACATTTAAGTGTGTATCCTCGAAGAGGGCAGTGTAACGGCCGGCCGGCCCGCGCGCCAGCGGCGATGGCGCGGCGCGGCCTCGGGCGGGATAATGAAACTCAGGTACGCGCATTGCGCCCTACCGGGTTTGCATCGATACCGAACGAATGGCAGCCCGGATGAAGCGTGGCGGAACCCGGGGACGGTGCCGCGCGGGTCCCCGGATTTCGGCCTTCGGCCTGCATACGGGCTACATGGACGTGGTGGCCCGGATGGGGCGAAATGCAATCCGGGGACGGCGTACTCCGACCCCTTGAACCCTGCAAAGGAACCCCCGGATGCCGGACTGGTCCCGAATCGACACCGTGTTGCTCGACATGGACGGCACGTTGCTGGATCTGCACTTCGACAACCGGTTCTGGCTCGAACACGTGCCGTTGCGCTTCGCCGAGCGCCATGGACTCAGCGTGGAGCAGGCCAAAGCGGAACTCTATCCGCGCTTTCAGCGGGTGGAGGGGACGATGGCCTGGTACTGCGTGGACCACTGGACCGGCGAGTTGGGTCTCGACATCGCCGCCCTCAAGGAGGAACTGCGCGACTTGATCGCGGTGCGCCCGCGCGTGCCCGAGGTGCTCGACGAGCTGCGCGCGCGCGGCAAGCGCCTGGTGCTGGTGACCAACGCCCACGGCAAGAGTCTGGCCCTCAAGATGCGCTGCACGGGCCTCGGGGGTCACCTCGACGCGGTGATCTGCGCCCACGACCTGGGCCACCCCAAGGAGCAGGCGCCGTTCTGGGCGCGGTTACAGGCGCGTGAGCCCTACGAGCCGCACCGTACCTTGATGGTCGACGACAGCCTGCCGGTGCTGCGCGCCGCCCGGCGCAGCGGCATCGCGCACCTGCTCGCCGTGCTCCGTCCCGACAGCCGGCGCCCGGCGCGCGAGATCGATGAGTTTCCGGCGGTGGATTCCTTCGGTGATCTGTTGCCGGTAATGGGGGCGGTCCGGAAACCGGTCGGACTTGGGGATTTGTAGCGAGGGGAATTGCACCGGAATGCAAATAAGATGGCAGGACGACGCCATCAATAGATCTGATTCAAATTCGGCGCTTCATTGCCATGGATAATCCCTCATCGCTTGTCCCAGCGCTTGAATCGCTTCTTGCAATACGCCAGCAGCGCTTCGTAATTCTCGAAGAACAGTTCGAAGCCGTCCTCGGAGGGGGCGTCGAATTCGCAGTAGTCGTTGGAGTGTTCGCGGCAGATCCGGGGTCGCTGATCATAGATGCCGCAGCGCCCGTCCGGGAGCAGGTGTTTGCAGGAGGTGTTGACCAGCAGCGTCCAGCCGTCTTCGTCTTTGTAGACTTGCACGTTCTCGTGGGAGATCTGCCAGAGCAGGTGGCTGAAGTCGTATTTGGAGCGCGGTGTCTCGATGATCTGGGTGATGTAGGTGCAGCACTTGGCGCTCGTGCAGTAACCGCATTTGTTCTCGGGGGTGATGACGGGCGGGGTCGCCCACCGGCTGCTCGCTTTCATGAAACCCGTTCCAGTGCCTGCGAGGAAGGCGGCATTATAGCGGAAGCCCCGCGTGGTCGCACGGCGCCGGGGGTCCTTACGAATGATCCGCGCGTGGGGAATCGCGGCGTACCACTTCCCCGGATTTCGGTCCACGGCCTGCATCCGGGCCGCGCGGACATGGGAGCCTGGATGGGATTCAAGGGGGTCAGTGAAGATTCAAGGGGTCAGAGTACTTGAAAATTCCAAGGATGATTCAAGAACCCAGGGCACTGGAAATTTTCAAGTACTCTGACCCCTTGAATCACAGTGCGGGCAGGCGCCCGTTCCAGCGGATGTGGTAGCGGCCGGTCGCGTCGGGTCTGCCGCTCGCGCGTAGCGCCTGCAGCAGCGGCTTGGGGGCATCGGCGCGCGGGAGCACGGTGGCGTTCAGTTGCAGCCGCCCGGCGGGCGAGAGGGTGATGGTGCCGCGGATCTCGAGCGGGCCGCCGCGCTCGCGCAACGCGCCGCGGATGGGGTTGGTGCCCGGCTCGAGTTCGACCACCAGGGTGCCGAGGCGGATCGGGCCGGTCCAGCGCACGGCGGCGTCGCGCCAGGTGATCGTGCCGGCGGCACGCCGCAGGCGGGCGTCGTGCACTACGACGTCATGGAGGCGTACCTCCAGCGCCCCGCCGAGCGTGACCGGCAACGGAAGGCGGCGTTGCAACGCCGTCATCGGCACCTGCAGCGTCAGTTCGGGCAGGCGCAGCCCGCCCCACAACCCGGCCTGCACGATGCCGTTGCCGGCGGGGCCGGTTCCGGCCACGGACCATGCCACGCGCACTTGGCCGAGCGGCAGGCGCAGGAGGCCCACGTTCCAGCGTAACGGGCCCAGGTCCAGGGGTCCGATCCGGGCGGCGGCCGCGCGCCCGTCCCACACCGTGCCTTCGAGGCCGTAGAGGGTCACGGCGCGGTGCGCCGCCGACGGCAGGAACCGGTAGGCTTGGCGCGCCGGCAACGTTGCGACGAGCATCAGCGCATAGGCCGCCACACCCGCGAGCAGGTAGGCGCGTGCCGGTTTCACGATCCGGCGCCCTTCAGTACGGCGCGCCCGTTGACCTTGCCCGGCACGCCGGTGGCCTCCAGGCTGATCGACTCGATGCGCAGGCCGGCGTCGCGTTGCAGGGCCCCGAGCCAGCGCACGATCTGGTCGAACGGCGCCTGTTTGAGCCACACGCGCACGCCGCCGGCGTTGTCGGGCTCCAGGCGTTTCACCGCGCCTTCCAGGTGTTCGCGCCGCGCCGCCTGATCCACCACGGACAGGATCGAGCCGCCCGAAGCGGGCGTCGCCGCCGGGCCGGATCCGCGCAGCGATTGGATCTCGCGTGCGGCCCCACGCATCCAGTGCAACAGCGAGTGCTGTTCGGCGGCGGTCCGGTGCAATCGCGCAAGCCCGGCGTAAAAGGGGTGGATGAGTGCGCCGTAGAGCAGCACCAGTATCAGGAACACGCCGCCGATCACCAGGATCCGCCGTTCCCGCGGGGTGCGCGTGGCGAGCCAGTCCTTCATGAGCCGCGATTCCGGATTCGCAGGCGGCTCTCGACCCGGCCGTTGCGGGTGCTGGCCGACTGGAGGTCCACGTTCAGTCCGCCGCGACCCGCGAGCGCCTTGCGCAGCCGGTCCAGGCCCTGCATGTCCCGGGCCGCGACCCGCAGATCCAGGTTGCCGCCGCGGTAGTCCACGGCTTGGAGTGTGACCCCGGGGGATTTCTGGAGCGCGGCGCCGGCCTTGCCGAGCAGGGCGAGAAACCCGCCCGCCGCCGCGCCCCGGCGCCGGCGCAGTTCCTCGAGGTGATGTTCCATCTGGACGCGGGCGTTGACCACACGGTGCTCGTTCGGGAAGGTGCGCCGGTAGAGCTGTACGATTTCCCGGGACGAGGCGGCGGTGCGCGCGCGCAGGTCGAAGTATTGGTAGATCTGGAGTCCTGCGCCGACCAGCAGCCACGCCCCGAGCAGCGCCGCGGTGGCGCGCCACGGGCGCCACAACCGCCCGAGTTGCTCGCGCCGGCTGTAGGCCCCCTGGAGCAGGTGGATGGCGCGCCGGGTCGGGTCCGCGCCGTCGGCCGCTACGGGCAGCAGGCCCAGCGGGCCGTCCGGGGATTCCTCCACCGTGACCGGCACCGGCAGGGCCTCCAGGCCCGCCGGCGGCTCCAGGGCCGGGTCCACGAACAGCCGGATGCGCTCCGGGAGGGTCTCCCGACCGGCTTCCCCGTCCTTCTCCCGGGCTTCGCGCAACGCCAGGTCGAGCAGCTCCGCGAGGTTTTCCGGATCCGCCGCCAGGCCGTCCTGCGCGCCGGTGCGCAGGATCACGCGGTGGGGTTCCAGCAGCCCGGTCCAGGTGCCGGGCTCCCAGGGCAGCATCAGAGTGTCGGGGATCAGTGCGTCGGCGTGGATCCCGGCGCCGCGCAGCGCCTCCAGCCAGTGGTCCATGCACGCGCGCGCGGTCACCGCGACCGCCACGCCGCGTTCCGCGTCCTGCGCGCCGAGTGCGAAGTGCAGCCGCTCCACGTCCTCGGCGAACTGCTCCTCCAGTGCGTAGGGTACTGCGCGCAGCATGCGCTGACGCTGGCGGGTGGGGATACGCGCGTGCGAGAACAGGACCCGCTCACCGGGTACGAGCACCACTACGCGACAGGCGGCGGCGAGCGCGGTGGCCTCCTCCAGTGTGCCGCGGCGCACGGGGCCGGGTGCCCCTCCCGGTCCCTCCGGCGCCCGCCAGCAGGCATCGCCCGGGGTATCGTGCGGGGCCTCCTCGCACGCCTCGGTGCCGAGGCGGATGTACAGGGTGTCGCGCATCTCAGGGGGTCTCCCGGGTCCGCATTATAACCGTTTCGCCGCTCGGATCCCGGCGCACGACGCTGTTCAGGAACACCCGCGCCCGGCCGATGCGTACCGCGCTGCGGATCAGAAAATAGCCGCTGGCCACGCCGATGGCCTGTCGGAGGGTGGGGGTGAGCGCCGGATCGCGCTGCAGCCAAATCTGCACGGCCGACTGCTTCAGGAAGTCCTCCGGCTCCCGGTAGGGCTGTGCGTTGCGCGCCTGAACCAGGGCCTTGGCGTCGTCCAGGCTGAGTCCGGGCACCAGCATGGCCAGCACCGGCGCGGGCGCGGTGTTCACGTTCACGAGTGTATGTGTGGGCAGTGCGGTGACGAACGGGGCGAGCCGATCATAGATCTTGGGCGTGAAACCGGCTACCAGCAGCAGCTCGGTGGGGCTCACCATGGGACGGTTGGCGGCGCGATAGGGCGGGGAGAGGCCCAGGTAATACCCGTCTTCGGCGCCGCCCGGGAAGCGCGGCTGCTGGTCGGGATCCAGCCAGTCCAGCACCGGCTGCACCCGTTGCGGGTCGAGGCCGAGCCGCTCGAGCAGGCGTCGGAACCGCGCCACGTCCGGGGCGCTGGGGGCGCCGTTCACGACCAGGTCGTTGAGATTGAAACGACCCTGCAGGTCCTCGATGCGACCCGAGATGCTGCCGCCCTCGACGTGGATCGGCGGCGGCAGCCGCGCCCAGTCCTCCTTCAGATCGTCGATGTGGTTGTGTTCGCGGTCGCGTTGCAGGAGGAGTTCGCCCCAGGTCTCCACCGCCAGCGCGTACAGGTAGGCCTGGTCCTGGTTGAGCAGATTGGCGGTGCGGCGGATGTCGAGCTGCTGGCGCGCGGCCATGGCGGTGACCGCGGCGGTGACCAGCGCCATCACCAGCATCGCCAGGATCAGTGCCACGCCGCTCTGGCGGTGCGGCGTGCTCAACCGGGCAGCCGGAACAGCCATCGGATCCGTCCCCAGTCCTTCAGGGTGAGTATCACCTCCACCGCGCGCGGCAGCGGCGCGACGCTCGGCAGGGCCTGGAATTGCGGCGGCGGCCAGGTCGGCTGCCACACCCGTCGGGCGTCCAGGAAGCGCAGTTCGACCGAGTCGACGCCGGTGAGCAGCGTCGTGTTCCAGGGTTTGTCGCCCTGCGCACGGTCCAGGACGTTCCAGGTGATACGCTCCAGCGCGTGGTTCTTGAGCCGCCAGGCGATGCGCTCCAGGCTGCTGCGCACCAATCCGGCCGGGTTGGCGCGCCCGCCGCGCGTCTCGGCGAACAGCACCTCGTTGCCGGCGCCGCCGCGCAGGGCGGCCACCGGGCTGCCCAGCTCGTCGCGGATGCTGCGCGGGACGGCCTGCTGCAGGTCGCGCTCCATCTCCAGATAGGTGAGCTGAAGTTGCGCCAGGCGGTGCATCCGCACATCGGTCTCGCGACGCGTATCGAGCACCGACATCAGCCCGCCGTAGGCCAGCGCCGCGAGCACCGCGAACACCGTGATCGCCACCAGCACCTCGAGCAGGGTGAATCCGCGCGCAATGGCGGTCCGGTCCGGCACGTTCACGGCGGCGGTCTCCGCGGCGGTTTCCGCGGCCGGCCCAGGTAGCCGGTCACGGTGGTGACCGGTCCGTGCGCGCGGCCCTGCGGGCGGGCCTCGACGTCGATCCGGCGCATGTCCGGGTCCGGGGTCCCGGAGATCTTGCGCGTCCAGTGCCAGGTCCGCCCGGCCATTTCCACGGTGCCGTCGCTCTCGCCCACCGACGGCCACGTCCCCGCGAGCTGCGCCTCGATGATCCGGTTGCGCGCCACCCAGTCGCCGAGGGTGCGCTCGCGCAGGTAGTCGGCGGTGTTGACGACACGGCCCGCCGATTGCACCGCCGCGCCCAGCGCGATCGCCAGCACGGCCAGCGCGATGAGCACCTCGATCAGCGTGAAGCCGCGCGCCCGCGCGTTCATCGCCGCTCCTCCGCGTCCGCCCCGGCGACGCGGACCTTTCCGCTGAACGGGCCGGTCACGCGCACCGCGGGCCCGTCGGTGCCGATGCGCAGGGTGGCCGTGAACGGCGTGCGTTCGCCGGTGGTGTACAGGAAGACGTGGGGCTTGAGATCGTCGCCGGCCGCGGCGAGCGGCACCGGCTCGCCGGAGATCTCCAGCGTGATGCGCATGCCGGCGGCCAGGCGGCGCGGGCGCAGCAGGTCGTCGTTGCTCACCGCGCGCCATTTCTTCCCGTCGAGCACCAGGAACCGGTAGCCGGTCGGGGAGAAGCGTACGCCGAACGGTTCCGAGGACACGATCGCCTGTTCGCCGGCCATGTCGATCAGTGCCGCGAGGCGGCGCGCCTGCTCGGAGAGCACCGTTTCCCGGTTGTGGGTGCCGATGCTGAGGCTCACCATCGAGATGACCACGCCGATGATGACCAGCACCACCAGCAGTTCCAGCAGGGTGAAGGCGCGCGTGAACCTCGCACGGCGGATCGTCGGGGCGCCGGCCACGGGGTCACCGCGCCGGCTGGCGCGGGGCGGCCCCGGCACCAGGCCTATTGCAGGTTCCAGTTGCCGATCTCGCCCTTACCGGGCTGGCCGCTCGGGCCCAGGGAGTAGACATCGATCGGGCCGTGCTGTCCGGGGTTGAGGTACTGGTACGGGTGGCCCCACGGGTCCTTCGGCAGGCGCATGAGATAGCCGCCGGCCTTCCAGTGCGGCGGGACCGGCGGTTGCGTCGGCTTCTGCACGAGCGCCTGCAGGCCCTGGTCGGTGGTCGGGTAGACGTAGTTGTCGAGCTTGTACAGGTCCAACGCGCTTTCGAGGGCGCGCACGTCCTGCTTGGCCTTGACGACGCGCGCCTGCTCGGGCTTGTTCATGATCTTGGGGACGATCAGCGCCGCCATGATTCCGAGGATGATCACCACCACCATGATCTCGATGAGGGTGAAGCCGCGCTGGCGGGCGCGGGGCGGCGGGAGGCGGAACGGGATCGGAACAGAGCGTCTCATCGAATCACACGGTACCTGTAAGTCCCGGCCTGCGCCATTCTATCAGCAAGCACCGGCGCGCCGGTAGTCGGCGGTGTTGGGATGATTCGATGTCGTGGGTGCGTGGTTTCGCGGCGTCGGCCGGGCGAGCCCGGCCCTACCGGTGGGGTGTGTTTCGCGGGGTTTGCCCCGCCGGCGGTGTTGGAGGGCCCCTTGAGCCTTCGCTCAGAACGAATTCCAGCTCCCGCGGCGGCGCAGGCGCAGGCGCGGCAGGATCAACCCCAGGAGCAGGCCGAGCACGAGTACGCCGGCGCCGGCCAGGAACCAGTCACGTTTGCCGCGGTCCTTGAGCATCCCGTTTTCCTGCTGCAGAGCCTGCAGCTCGCGTCCCTGGGCGAGGGTCTGGGCCTTGAGGTTCTTGTTCTCACGGTCGAGCGCCAGCGCGCTGCCCGCCACGCGGCGGATGCGTTCGATCTCGGCGGTGAGGGTCTGTTTGTCCTGTTCCAGATTGACGAGCCGCCGGGCCTGTGCGCCCGCTCTGGAGCCGAGCGTGATGCCTCGTTTCTTGAGGCGGGCGTTCTCGATCTCCAACTTTGCGAGCTTCTGCTCGGCGGCGGCGAGCCGCTTGCGGGCGCTCGGGGTCTGCATGAGAAAACGGGTCAGCACCCATCCCACGGTGCCGTCCCGGGCGCGGACTTGGCTGTAGCCGGTGTCCTTGGAGGTCTGCAGGACGTCCAAGGATGTGCCGCTCGGCAGCATGCGCAGGATGCGGTGCTGGATACTTTGTCCCGAACGCAACGGAAGTTCCAGGCGATCGCTGACGTATTGCACGGTCGGGGCGGCGGCGGCCGCGGTCACGACCAACAACAGCGCCGCTGCGATCAGGTGCCTCGTCATGCCTCGCGCGCCTGCCCTTTGGGAACGGAATATGCGGTCCCCGGGAGCCGGCCTGCGTCCCCGGGGCGCGGTCCCGCATGATACGCGATCACCGGGGCGGGTTCCAGGCGCGGGGGGGATTCAAGGGGTCGGATTCAAGGGGTCAGAGTACTTGAAAATCTCAGGGGTGGTTCAAGGATCCAGAAGTACTGGAAATTTCAAGTACTCTGACCCCTTGCCACGTTCACACCGGACGTTGCGGAATGTTCACCGTCGTCGGCGGGCCAAGGCCCGCCCTACAGAGGATTGAATCAGGTGGAGAGAAAAAATGCGGCGGGGCCCCGGCCGGGGCCGGGACACCGCCGCAAACGGGCTCACTTCAAAACTTCACTTGGGTCCAGAGGCCCACTTCGTTTCGGGTGCCGAACGCGGTGTCGTGGTCCTTCTTTTCGTGCTTGAAGGCCAGTGCCAGGACGACATTCTTGTAGACTTCGTTCTGCACACCGACGTTGAAGTAGTAGTCCGTCCGGTCCGGCTGCAGGTCCT
>VAPE01002968.1_pt1 | contig 10050 bp, 9 predicted proteins | sample 3393911 | NCBI WGS metagenome assembly VAPE01 (sample SAMN08290436, study PRJNA428436) | hydrothermal vent metagenome | isolation source: Deep-sea hydrothermal vent chimney | place: Atlantic Ocean: South-mid Altantic Ridge | reverse complement strand
CAGAGACCATTTCGTGGATGTATTCCGAATCCTGCGGCGGGTTTTTCATAGCTTTTAAGGCTGCCATCTGCGAAATGGTTCCCGGACCGGAAGTGTATTGCCCTTGTAGTTTTGTACAGGCTTTTGCCAGAAACAGGGGGCCGGCCATGTAACCAATGCGCCATCCGGTCATAGCGTAACACTTTGAAACACCATTTACTACAACAGTCTGTTCTTTGATTTCAGAAAACGAAGCAATACTCACATGTTTGCCGGAATAGTTGATGTGTTCGTAAATTTCATCGGAAACTATCAGCATTTCCGGGTGTTTTTTCAAAACATTGACTAAGCCGGCCATCTCTTCGGCAGAATAAACCATCCCGGTAGGATTGGAAGGTGAGTTAAACAGAAACGCTTTGGTTTTACTGTTGATAGCTGCTTCTAATTTCTCCGGTTTAAGTTTGAAATGGTCTTCAATGCTTGTTTGCAGTGCGACAACTTTTCCTCCGGCAAGTTTGATGATGTCGGCATAAGAAACCCAGTAAGGAGCGGCAATTATTACCTCATCGCCAGGGTTCAGAATGCTGATAAAAATATTTGCCAGCGACTGTTTGGCGCCATTTGATACAACAATTTGCTCCGGTGAAAAATCCAGTTCGTTATCTCTTCTCAGCTTTTCGGCAATGGCATCTTGTAACACTTTAAAGCCTGCCACCGGTGGATAATGTGTAATGTTATTATCGATGGCCTCTTTTGCTGCTTCTTTTACAGGATCCGGCGTGTTAAAATCAGGTTCTCCAATGCTTAAATTAATAATGTCGTTACCCCGGGCTTTCAATTCGCGGCTACGTCGCGTCATTTCCAATGTTGCAGATTCAGAAAGATTTTGAAGCCGCTGTGATATAATACTTTTGTTCACTATGTCCAGTTTTTATGATGCGCAAATATAGGAATTTTGTTAAAATAACAGGATGCGGAAGTTGTTTGATGATCCTTTCAAAACAAAGCCGGAAGAACGTTTTCCTGTTCTGTTTTTATGAATGGAAAATATGTTGTTATTTTGTACAAACATTCAATTGCTATTCCAAAGTCGTTATATATGAGCCGGAATTTTCATCTACAAACGGTTGTTTTCGCCGGTTCGGGCAATGTGGCCGGACATTTGGCAAAGGCTTTCCGTCTGAATGGTTTGAGAATTTTGCAGGTTTGTTCGCCTGATATGGGTCATGCCCGTGAGTTGGCTGCGAAGGTAGATGCTGAAGCTATAAATACCTGTTCGGCGATGAATACACAAGCCGATTTTTACCTGCTAACGGTTCGGGATGGAAAAATTGCTTCGGTGGCGGAACAAATGCCACTGGTTGACGGTGTGGTTTGCCATACTTCAGGCATTACGGCAATGAAAACCTTAGACAGGTTTGAACATTATGGTGTTTTTTATCCGTTACAGACCTTTTCCAAAAACAGGGATGTGGACATTTCGCAAGTGCCATTCTGTCTCGAAGCTTCTTCAGAAGAAACTTATGAAGCGCTCGGAGCACTGGCTGGCAGGTTAAGCAGCGCTGTTTATAGCATCGATACGGAACGGCGAATGAAATTGCATCTCGCCGCTGTGCTGGTGAACAATTTTACCAACCACCTTTACGCTGAGGCAGATGAATTTTTGAAAGAAAACGGGCTTAGTGTGGAAATGCTGTTGCCGCTTATCCGGGAAACCGTTGCAAAAATTGAGAAACTTCCCGCTGTGGAAGCACAGACCGGTCCGGCAAGGCGCGGCGACCGGTCCACCGTTGCGAAACATTTGGAGATGCTTGAAAACAGGAACGATTTGAAAGAAATTTATCAGATTTTTAGTCAACAAATTTTAAAGAAATATCATGAGTAATTACAAAGCACTGCTCACCGGAGTGAATACATTTATGTTTGATTATGATGGCGTTATGACCGATGGCCGCGTGATACTGCAACATGATGACCCGCCCTTACGTACGGCTAATGTGCGGGATGGTTTTGTGCTGCAACTTGCTGTAAAAATGGGATATAATGTTGTGGTGATTTCCGGTGGATTTTCGAGGTCTATGGACAACCGGTTCGACACGCTGAATATTAAGGATGCTTTTACCGGTGTTAAGAATAAGGTGGAAGTTTTTGAAAAATACATTAAAGAACGCAATATCGACCCCAAAAATGTGGTTTACATGGGCGACGACATTCCGGATATCCCGGTGATGAAAAGGGTAGGAGTGCCCGTAAGTCCTGCCGATGCCGCAGAAGAGGTGAAAGTGGTTTCCATTTACATTTCTGATAAAAAAGGCGGCGAAGGCTGTGTACGCGACATTATCGAACAGGTGATGAAAGTGCAGGGAAAATGGATGACCCCGGAAGCGTTTACCTGGTAAAGATATAAAAGTTTAAAGGCAAAAGTTTAAAGGCAAAAGTTTAAAGGCAAAAGATTAAAGGCAAAAGATAAAAGGAAAAAAATGATTCGAAAATATTGAACCATGCGCATGTTTTTTAAAATGATTCGATGGCCGAATTTAATGATGATAGTGTTGAGTATGACGCTGTTGCTGGTTCTGCTCATCAAGCCGGGATTGGGTCTGACAAATCAAATCGGAATGAATTTCCCGGAATTTGTGTTGTTGGTTGCAGCCGTGTTGCTCACCGCTATGGGAGGCTTTGTCATTAACGATTTGAAAGATTTGCAAACCGATGCGGTTAACAAGCCGGGGAAAAATCCTTTTGAGCAGTTTTTTACGCCAAAGCAGGGTATGTTGTTTTATTGGATTTTTTCTTTGGGTGGAATTCTTGCCGGAACCTGGCTCTCTTTTTGGCTGGGTAAGGGAAGTTATTCCCTGATTTTTGTCCTGACTGCCGGATTGCTGTGGTTTTATGCGGCACGTTACCAGTGCCAGGTACTGATGGGAAATCTCGTGGTGGCTTTCTTGAGCGCTCTCTCTTTCGGACTGGTGTGGCTGTACGAGTTAATGGCCTTGCTGGGACAGTCAGTGCAGGTTGATCGTAATGTATTAATGACTGTTAACTGGCTGGTATTGATTTATATGGGCTTCGCTTTTCTGGTTAGTTTGATGCGTGAAGTAGTAAAAGATATGGAAGATGTGGAAGGCGACCAGCAGACAGGATGTCTGACACTGCCGGTAGCTTATGGGATGAAAAAAGCCAAAAACATAGCACTTATTGTCAATTTGTTGGGAATGTTTGCTTCCTTTGGTTTTCAGTGGTTTTTTTATAAAAACGGCTTTAACGTTTTGTTTCTGTTTTTCTTTTTGGTGGATATGCTTTTTGGCCTTATACTTCTGAAATTGATAAACGCCAGCCGGAAAGAACACTTCAGCCTGCTTTCGCTTTGGATAAAACTGCTAATGGTGGCCGGGGTTTTGTCCATGGGGTTGTTTTATTTTGAATTTTAGTTATGTTACTAACCACCATAAATAATTACGATGTCGTTCTCGCTTCCGGGTCGCCGCGGCGGCAGCAGTTGCTTACCGAAATGGATATCCCCTTTCGGATTCAAACAAGGGAGGTAGAAGAAATTTTTCCGGATAACCTGAGTCCCGAGGAGGCAGTAACCTTCCTTTGCCGGCTGAAAAGTCTGGCTTTTCGTGAAGAGGAACTCAACGAAAATACATTGCTCATTTCTGCCGACACGCTGGTTGCGCTGGGTAACAAAATACTGGGGAAACCGGCCGGTGAAAAAGAGGCTGCGGGGATGCTCCGACAGCTTTCAGGCAAAAAACACGAAGTGATTACCGGTGTGTGCCTGCGGTTGCGCGAAAGGATGAAAACCTTCACAGTCAGCTCCTCCGTGTATTTTAAAGTCCTTTCGGAAGATGAAATAAATTATTACATAAAGAACTACAAGCCAATGGATAAGGCCGGGGCTTACGGCATTCAGGAATGGATTGGACATGCGGCCATCCAAAGAATCGAAGGCTCCTACTTTAACATTATGGGGCTGCCTACGCACCGGTTATATGAAGAACTGAGCGGGTTTCTGTCATAAATTGACTTGCCGGCGGTTTACAAGCAAAACTCATTGTATATTTGCAGGGCGAAATGGAAATGTTTCCGTGACTTTATGAAAGAGATTCTCATGCAGGACAAACCACTCATACTCATTACTAACGACGACAGCATACATGCGAAAGGACTTCGTAAACTCATTAAGCTCATGCGCAAATTTGGCAACGTGGTGGTGATTTCTTCCGAACAGGTTATGTCGGGGATGAGCCATGCTGTTACTATCAAAACGCCTTTACTGCCGCGACTGATTCATGAAGAGGAAGGCTTTCGTGAATTTTTGACCAACGGAACGCCTGTAGATAATGTGAAACTCGGGAAACATGCCCTGCTGGAGCGCAAGCCCGATTTGGTGGTTTCGGGTATAAACCATGGTTCCAATGCGGCTATTAACATCGTTTATTCGGGCACAATGGCCGCTGCTATGGAAGGCGCTATCGACGGCATTCCCTCCATTGGATTTTCGCTGGACGATTACGACCACGAAGCCGATTTCAGTCATGTGGACCCATTTGTGGAAACCATTACCGAAAGGGTGTTGCGCGACGGGCTGCCGGAAGGTATTTGCCTGAATGTGAATATTCCCAGAAAATCGGATGAGCCTGTGAAAGGGATTAAAGTAGTCAGGCAGGCAAAAGCCCGGTGGGTGGAAGACTTTGACCGGCGTATCGATCCTTTCGGCCGTACCTATTACTGGATTGGCGGGACTTTTGTGAACGGCGACCCGCGGGTAGATACGGATGAAAAAGCGCTGGCAGATAATTATGTGGCAGTTGTTCCCGTCCAATTTGATTTTACAGCCTCGGAGTTATTGAAAAAACTTGAATTTTAAATGAAAAACTTTTTAAAAAAAGATAATTTTTTCATTGGGATGGCGATGGCTTTGCTGTTGCCGTTGCCAGTTTACGGCTTTTTGTTTGTTATAGATATACTTATGAAAAGCACGGGCTTATGGAATGGATTGCAGCAACCCGAAAATATTTATCTGCTGAGTATTGCGGGAAACTTCCTTCTTATCCGTCTGACTTTTGTAAACTGGAAAAACCAAAAAGCAGGCAGGGGCGTGCTTTTCATGACCATTGCGCTGATTTTGGTTTTTTTCTTCCTCTGTTTTAAACAACCACATTAACTTATGAGATATTATCTCATTGCCGGCGAGGCTTCGGGCGACCTGCATGGAGCCAATCTTATGAAGGCCATCCTGAGAAATGACCCGCAGGCAGTGTTCCGGTTTTGGGGTGGCGACAAAATGCAGTCTGTGGGCGGAACGCTTGTGAAACACTATCGCGATCTGGCTTTTATGGGAATTGCAGAGGTGCTCCTGAATATATGTACTATCCGTAAAAATTTTGTTTTTTGCAAAAAAGAACTTTTGGATTTTGCTCCGGATGTGGTGGTACTCATTGATTATCCCGGATTTAACCTCCGTATGGCCAAATTTGCGCATAAAAAAGGGATGAAAGTAGCCTTTTACATTTCGCCGACGATATGGGCATGGAAACAGTCGCGTGTTTATACTGTGAAAAAGTACGTTGACCGGATGATGGTGATTTTGCCTTTTGAAGAGGAGTTTTATGCAAAATTCGGTTATCATGCCGATTATGTTGGTCATCCGCTGCTCGACGAACTGGCCGAAGAAAAGCAGATAACAAGAGAAGAATTTCTGAAACAAAACAACCTAAACGACCGCCCGGTGATTGCTCTGCTGCCTGGCAGCCGCGCACAGGAGATAAAAAAAATATTGCCGAAAATGCTGGCTGTGGCATCGCATTTTCCCGGCTTCAATTTTGTTGTGGCGGGGGTGAAGTCGGTGCCCGGAGCTGTTTATGCCGGACAAAATGCTTTGGTGATTTTCGACCATACCCATGCGCTTTTGAGGCATGCGGAAGCCGCCATGGTAGCATCTGGGACAGCAACACTTGAGACGGCTTTGCTTGATACTCCTCAGGTGGTTTGCTATGCGCTTGCCCCTTTATCTTATTTTGTGGGGAAAATGCTGGTACACTTAAAGTATATTTCACTTGTTAATCTGATTTTAGACAGAGAGGTGGTGAAAGAGTTGATACAGCATGATTTTACGGTAGAAAAGCTAACTACCGAACTGCATGATTTGTTGGAAAATCCCGGACGTAGGAAACAGATAGCATCGGAATATGCCTTGCTCCGAGCAAAACTGGGAACCAGCGGCGCCTCCGAAAATGCTGCTGCTGTGATTGATGATTTATTGAAAAAATAACCAGCTAACCAGTGCATATTTTTCTGCCGGCTTTTTCTTATTTTTACTTTTTGATAATAAAGACAGTATGAAAATTCATTTTATCGCAATCGGCGGAAGCGCCATGCATAATCTGGCTATTGCCCTGAAAATTAACGGACACGAAATTACAGGTTCGGATGATGAGATTTTTGAGCCATCGCGGGGAAGGTTGAAGAAATATGGCCTTTTGCCCGAAAAAGAGGGTTGGCATCCTGAAAAGATTTCCATTGACCCGGATGTCATTATTCTCGGAATGCATGCCCGGCCGGATAATCCGGAGTTGCTCCGTGCACAGGAAACAGGTGCTAAAATTTATTCTTATCCGGAATTTCTTTACGAACATGCTAAAAATAAAAAACGTGTTGTTATTGGCGGAAGTCACGGGAAAACTACCATCACCGCCATGATTATGCATGTGCTGAAATACTGGAATAATGATTTTGATTATCTTGTTGGCTCCAAATTGCGCGATTTTGAGGTGATGGTGCGGCTGAGCAATGAGGCTCCGGTAATGATTTTTGAAGGCGATGAGTACCTGAGTTCTCCCATCGACCGGCGTCCTAAATTTCACTGGTATCATCCGCATTTGGCCGTGCTCAGCGGAATTGCCTGGGACCACATCAATGTCTTCCCGACCTGCGAAAACTATCTTAAACAATTTTCTGCTTTTATTGATTTAATAGAACCAAAAGGAACGCTGATTTATAATTCCGAAGATAAGGAACTCTCCGGATTGGTGCACCAAAATAGGAATAACATTCAAAAAATGCCTTATCAAACGCCTGATTTTGAAATCAGGGAAGGAACTTCTTATGTTTTTGATGGAAAATTAAAAACTCCCTTGAAAATTTTTGGCCGGCATAATTTATTGAATATGAACGGCGCCCGGTTGGTTTGTAATCATCTGGGAATTGAGGATAAAAAGTTCTTTGAAGCCATTTCGGGCTTTAAGGGAGCGGACAAACGGCTTGAGCTTATTTTACAAAAGGGGAGGGGACGGCTTTACAGCGATTTTGCCCATGCTCCTTCCAAATTAAAAGCTACGCTGGAAGCGGTAAAGGCACAATTCCCCGACCAACAGTTGCTGGCCTGCTTTGAACTACATACATTTAGCAGCCTAAATGGCAAATTCCTCGAACAATACGCCGGTACAATGGACAAAGCCGACCGTGCCATCGTCTATTTCAATCCGCACGCCCTGAAAATGAAACGATTGCCTATGTTGGATAAAAATCAGATCAGAAAAGCCTTTGACCGAAATGATTTGCAGGTTTTTGATGATGCCGGCGAGATGACGTACTGGTTGAAAAATAACAGTGCCCGCGAAGATATTTTTCTCATGATGAGTTCGGGAAATTTTAATGGGATAAACCTGCAAGACTTTGCCGGAGAGCTTTTAGCCTGAATAATTGTAACCTGTCCCTGTTTCATAGGCTTTTGAAATATTACTACGATCCAAAATCGGGGGTTCAGGGAGTAAATCATCCTGACTGCGAACTATTTTTAATCAGAAACTCAAGAAAATTATGTGAATTAATCAGGCTAAATTTTAGGACACAAAAAAAACCGGCCTGTACTGTAGCCGGTTTTTTTTTAGTCTAAAAGTTAATTAACTGTTCATAGACAGGAGGAATTCCTCATTTGACTTGGTGAATTTCATTTTTTCTTTCAGGAACTGCATGGCTTCTACCGGATTCATATCTGAGAGATGATTTCTCAGAATCCAGACTCGTTGCAACACATCTTTGTCAAGCAGCAAATCCTCACGGCGTGTGCTGGAGGCCACAATGTCGATGGCCGGGAAAATCCGTTTGTTGGAGAGTTTCCGGTCGAGTTGCAGCTCCATGTTTCCGGTACCTTTAAACTCTTCAAAAATAACTTCGTCCATTTTAGAACCTGTGTCGATCAGTGCGGTAGCGAGAATGGTGAGCGAGCCACCATCTTCAATCTGACGGGCAGCGCCGAAGAAACGTTTCGGCTTTTGCAGGGCGTTGGCCTCCACACCACCCGAAAGTACTTTGCCGGAAGCGGGCGAAACGGTATTGTAAGCCCGTGCCAGCCGTGTAATGGAATCTAACAAAATGACTACATCATGGCCGCTTTCGGTCATGCGTTTTGCTTTTTCGAGAACTAAGTTGGCGATTTTCACATGTTTTTCAGCCGGTTCGTCAAAAGTAGAAGCTATCACCTCCGCATTGACGCTGCGTGCCATGTCGGTAACCTCCTCGGGACGTTCATCAATGAGAAGAATAATCAGATACACATCGGGATGGTTGGAGGCAATGGCATTGGCTACCTCTTTCAATAGAACGGTTTTCCCTGTTTTGGGTTGCGATACAATCAAACCGCGCTGACCTTTGCCAATGGGGCAAAACATATCCATTATCCGTGTTGAGAAAGTCTCCTTTGCATGTCCGGTCAGTTTGAATTTAGTTTTTGGAAACAAAGGTGTAAGAAAATCAAATGGAATCCGGTCGCGAATCTCTTCAGGTGTCTTCCCGTTTATGGTTATCACTTTTATGAGTGGGAAATATTTTTCTCCTTCTTTGGGCGGACGGATGGTTCCCAGAACGGTGTCGCCGGTTTTAAGTCCGAAAAGTTTTATCTGTGACTGCGAAACATAAATGTCATCCGGAGAGTTCAGGTAATTGTAATCCGAAGAGCGCAAAAATCCGTAGCCATCGGGCATAATTTCCAAAACCCCTTCCGAGTTAATAACGCCTTCTAATACATAGGTGCTTTCCACCTGTTTTTTCGGTTCTCTTTCTTTGGGGTGGTATTGTGGTTTGGCTTTCTGGTCTTTCACAGTTTGTTCTCGCTGCAGGCGGTCTGTTTCTTTGCCTTTTACATCTTCTGTTGTTGCTACTTCAACAGCTTTTGGTGCGTCTTGCGGAGTGGAAATTCTACGACGATGGATGCGGGCTTCATATTGTTCCAAATGAGATTTTGGTTTTTGTTGTAACCCGGAATCTGTATCCACTGCAGTATCCTCCTTTTTCCGGGGGAAGTTTTCATCTTTCTTCTTGGCAGCTACCTCTTCATGGCTCGCAGGTTTATCCGAAGGCTTAGTCTGGGAATTCTCATTAGTAGGTAAAGCAGGCTCCGGTTTCTTTCCGGTTGTTTCTTCCCTGGCACTGGTCATCGGTTGTTGAATCTTGCGAGGGCGGCCACGACGTCTTTTCTGTTGCAGAGGTGGTTGTTCCGTATTGTTATCTGATGTCTTTTTTTCAGGTTCAGACGCTTTTACAGACTTCTCTTCCTTTTTCTGAGGCTTATTATTTTCTGTTTCCCTGCGTTTATAAGGTCTTTTTTCACGATGCTGCTCTTTTTCTGTCTGTTCCTTTCCGGGATTCAAAGCCTGTTGATCCAAAATCTTATAAATCAGATCCCGTTTTATTAATTTCTCGTGTTTGGGAATTTCAAGCTCTTTGGCAATTTGTCGTAATTCGCCTACCAGCTTACTGTTCAGCGTTATAATGTCGTACATGTAATTAAAATTTATTTTTTATTGAGAAGGTCATCCGATTAATTTGGGCTTAAAAACTTTGTGAAATCTTTTTCTTTAGGAAAAATTAAAAGGACTCTTTTAATCCGGCAAATATATAAAAAATTAATACACAGGTTTGTTGTTCATAAAATATTTTGGGCTAAATATTAATTTGAGGTGCTACGCAAAATTATTAGTGGCGTTTCGTAAGAAATAAAAGCTTTTTGTTTGTGAAGAAAAAAAGTTGATTTTATATTAAACCATTTCATAATATCAAAACGAAGTT
>VAPE01035949.1_pt1 | contig 10054 bp, 10 predicted proteins | sample 3393911 | NCBI WGS metagenome assembly VAPE01 (sample SAMN08290436, study PRJNA428436) | hydrothermal vent metagenome | isolation source: Deep-sea hydrothermal vent chimney | place: Atlantic Ocean: South-mid Altantic Ridge | reverse complement strand
TGCGGGGAAGTTGTAACTCTTCAGGCAGGGCACTTTACCTGCATCCGTTCTCGGGCGCCCCGCAAAGACCGGAAAATGCGTTTATTAGGCAATAATGCAATAAATTGCACATATTGCATGGAATATCCCTCAAGCCGTCACGGTTTTAGTTCCCTCCCGAACTGCAACCGTTACAAAAAAACAAAATAAGAAAGGCAGGTCCGGGTGGACGGAGGCAACTTTTTATCCTATGGAAATAATAGGGAATTTGTCAAGGGAGAGCAACGAGCCCGATCACTTTTGCGAGTGACCTTTTGTTGCGGTATGAACCGAAGTTTCTTGACCATTAATGAGGATTTATGTAACGATAAAATAAGCTTTTTTCATAAAGGTGACCATTCATGATTCCCGTTATCTTTTGAGGTAAAATAGATATGAAGCATAATGGATCAAGCCGGTTATTTCAGGGCCTTCTCCTCTTATTTGCCGTAGTTACCGTTGCCTCCTGGTGTCAGGCGGCTGAATCCACAGCTGATGTTTCCGCAAATGCGGCGTTAAAGGCAAAGGCGCGTCATGAAGTTATAGGCGCCGCGGCAAAGCTGCCGATAGACCCGGAGTATAAAATTGGTTATCGGGATATTTTATACGTCAGTATTTACGGCGAAGGATCCATGGCCGTGGGGGAAGGGGTACAGCCACCGGCGGCGGCAAACCGGATAGGGCGCAACGGAATCCGGGGCCGGGATCATGTCCGTGAAGGTGGCGGTGGTATCGAAGTTCGACAGGATGGCCGGATTTCTCTGCTTCATATCGGCGATGTGTCCGTGGTTGGCATGACCCTGAGGCAGCTTTCAGATTATTTGAAAAAACTTTACAGTACCATTTACGAAAATCCCAGCGTGACCGTAACGCTTGTGCAGAGCAACAGCCGCCAGTACACGATTATGGGCCAGGTGCGAAATCCGGGGCTGTATCATCTGGATTTTCCCGTCACGATAGTGATGGCCATTGCGAAAGCCGGCGGCTTTACCGAATGGGCCAAATTCGATGTGACTGTTATCCGGCAGACACCGCCGCCCGGTCTCGCCGGAAAGCAGAAAAAGGGCGCCGAGGGGAAGACCTTCGAATTTGACTATAATGATTTCCTCAAGGGGCATGACCTTGGGAATAATATTACTATTAAGTCTGGTGACGTGATCGTGGTTCATTAATGTTAATGATAACGGAGGGATTAATTATGCTCGTCAACCGCAGATTGTTACATTTCGCGGCGATCCTGTCCGGGGTGATCGTTCTCTTCGCTCCCTCTTGTGCCGCCGCCCGGCAAACTACTGTTACCGGTTCTCTCGGTATGGGATATAATTACTGGGAGAGAACATACAAGAGTGAGGGTGCCGGGAATACGGCATACCGCGATGAGGGTGACCGGCGCGATTGGTCTGTCTGGCCGGAAATCGAGCTCCGGTCAGCCGGTATTCATGATTCACTGTCGCTGCGATATCGGCCGGTCCTGACGTATGATGACCTGCGTGATACCTCGTATGTGGATCATTATCTTACCTTGGCCGGCCAGCGTTTTCTGAGCAGGGTCTGGAACGTTTCACTCAGTAATAATTTTGTTCTTTCAACCGATCCCACCAGGGATGAAACTCCCTTCTCCAGCCTCGGCCATGAAGGCCCTGCCGACGGTACCCGGCAGGGACCGACAACCCAAAATCCGGAGCAAAGCAGGGATACACAACTCACCCGGAATCTAGGACGACGACGGTACTGGACAAATGATTTAACCGTTCGGACTGACTATGCTTACGCAGAGGACAGTAACGTGGGCGTCGGCTATACGTACAATGTCCTGCGCAACGAGTCCGGCGATAACGGCACTGCCGATGAATACGAGGAATTCGACCGGCACGACTTCTCCGGACTCTGCTCCTATCGGTTCAACCCGGCGTGGAAATCGAACCTGGAGCTCCATTATATCAAAGGCCTTTATAATGATAGCGGGGTTCCCGCCGCTTTATCTTCGGACTTGGAGGAATATCGGGCAGACTTCGGCGTTGACTATAACCGGGGGGTCACCGATACCTTCCCTCTTCTGTACAAGTTCCGGGAGACACGATACGATGACTACCGGCGTAATGATATATGGGTGCATGAATTCACTGTCGGCTGGGATCATGCCCTGGATGAGCGGACCCGTCTGACCATCGGCGGCGGTCCTGCCTATGTCGATGCCGAGGAAATGAACGGGGAGTGGGCCTACAGCCTGTACTTGACCTTTACCCGGGCCTACCAGCATGCGAATTTCAGTGCCCGGCTTGAGAAAACTTATGCTACGGAGAACTTTACCGGGGCCGGTGACATCGGCCTGTCGGATATAATCGAGGCAAGAACGGATTTAACCTATCAGTTCACGGAGAAATTGTCTTCCGGTATCTTCGGGCTCTATCGTTACCGGTCCATTCTCAATCCCCAGGGTGCATATTATCAGGCCGCCGTCGGGAACGGAACGCCGTCGACGGGGCGGGATGTCGGAGACGTGACCTATATTGAGCACGGTTATTCCGCCGGGGCGAATTTGGATTACCGTTTCCTGAGATGGTTTGTTGCCAGTGTCCAATATGTCTATTACAAGCAGGATGCGGATCTCCTTCGCGATTCCTATACCGATAACCGCATCATGTTGCAGCTGGCCGTTACCAAAGAGCTCTGGCGTTGATGTGTCGCCGGCAGGCTGCAGGCCGGTGGTGAGACCTGCATGCTGCCGGTCGTTATTTTTCCCCGGTTCGGAATGCCCCGCGACCTCCTCTCCTATCCCCGGGGATGAAATCGTTGGTGGATGGCTTTGAGGCGGTTCGTTTCGATTTTGGTGTAAATCTGGGTGGTGGAGATGTCGGCATGGCCGAGCATCATCTGGACCGCACGCAGGTCGGCACCGCCCGCCAGCAGATGGGTGGCAAAGGAATGGCGCAGCATGTGGGGACTGATCCGGTGCCTGGTTCCAGCCTGGATGGCGATGCCGGTGATGATCTGCCAGAACCGGTTGCGGGTCATGGCGCCGCCCCGGTTGTTCAGGAACAGAAAGGGGCAGGTTTTTTTCTTGACCAGTTGCGGCCGTCCCTGGTCAAGGTAGTCTTCGATACGTTCCCTGGCCGCCTCGCCAAAGGGCACCAGCCGTTCTTTGTCGCCCTTGCCCAGCACCCGCAGATGACAGCTGGTCATGTTGCAGGCCTGCACCGGCAGGCGGACCAGTTCCGAGACCCGCAGGCCGGTGGCATACAGGAGATGCAGCATGGCATAGTCGCGCAGAATAAACGGTGTTTTTTTTTCCGGCAGCGCCAGGAGCTGTTCGACCTCGGCGATGCTCAGGGCCTTGGGCAGGCTGTGGCCGGTTTTGGGCGGGTCGATATCAAGCACCGGGTTGCCGGTGAGCCATTTTTCCCGGCCGAGGAAAGCAAAAAAACAGCGAAGCGCCGCCAGCCGCCGGGCATTGCTGCGGGAGCCGATTTCGTGCTCATGGCAGTGACGGAAAAAGGCCCGGATATGTTCGGTGGTGATTGCCGCCGGCTGTTCAAGCCGGTATCGGTCAAGAAAGTCCAGGAAAAAACGCAGGTCTGAACCGTAGGCGAGAACGGTGTTGCGCGCGAGACGTCTCTCGGCAATGAGGTAATGCAGGAAAAGATCTAGACAGGTGGAAAGTCGCTGTTGTTTCAGAACATTCGCTTGGTCGAAGATAATAGCGGAGATAACGGCAAAGGCCTGCCGTACTGCAAACCGGCAGGACTTTGCTGTTAATAATTATTTTTCATGCGGTTAAACTTACGAAGTTTGCGAAGGGCTTCGGCGCTTTTGCGACGTTTGCGGACACTGGGTTTTTCGTAATATTCACGCCGTTTGAGTTCGCGTTTTATTCCGTCTATCTGTAATTTTTTTTTGAGTTGGCGGATTGCGTACTCAATATCGCCTCTTACTTCTACATCGATCATGTTAAATCACATCCTTTTAACGGCCATCGCCGTCAGATTGGTTAAGAATTATATGAGAAATTATAATTCTATTCTGCCGCAAAAAATCTGTCAATGAAAAATTGTTATGAAGGGATGATATTCAGGGCTTGCGCAGAAATTAATCGGCAGAATTGGCGCCTGGATTTGGGTTAGATTGAGCCAGGCCGATTGAGCAAAACCGCAGGCATAGCAGAGCTATGTTGAGGATTTTGCGATTGAGGCTCGGCTCAAGATGGCCGGAAGACGGGATGCGAAAATACCAAGTAATTTATGCGCAAGCCCTCAGGAGGCGTCGGGAAAAATTTTCCCCGGGTTGAGAATGTTTGCCGGGTCAAAGAGCTGCTTGATCCGTTTCATGACAGCCAGAGCCCGGGGCTCGATCTCGAGCGGCATAAATTCCGCCTTGGTGATGCCGATTCCATGCTCGCCCGAAAGGGTGCCGCCCAGTTTGATCACAAATTCAAAGAGTTGCTTCCTGGCCGTATTGCCGTTTTTGAATTCCCTGGCATCGTCGCGGTCGATCATGATGTTGACGTGAATATTGCCGTCACCGGCATGGCCGAAGGTCAGGATCGTCAGGTCGAGCCGGCGGGCAAGATCCTCGGTGAAGCGGACGAGATCCGGTATCTTTGAACGGGGAACCACCACGTCTTCACTGATTTTGTGCGGCCGGAGCGAAAAGGTCGCCGGCGATATGGAGCGCCGGGCCTGCCAGAGATGGTCGCGCTCCGTTTCATCAACGGCGTACCGGTACGCTATGCCCTGTTGTTCCAGGAAGGGCAGCAGCCGTCGTTTCTGCCCTTCGACCTCTGCTGCCGTGCCGTCCAGCTCCAGCAGCAGCAGGGCGGCCGTGTTCTCGGGCAGGGGCGGGGAAATGGCCGCGCCGACCACGCTGATGGCGGTCCGGTCCATGTATTCCAGGGTGCTGGGCGTGATTGCCGCAGCCATGATTTTCGCCGCGAACCGGGTGGCGTCGGGCAGGGAAGAGAAGGTCACCCGGAAGGTCGCCTTTGCTTCCGGCCGGGGCAGGAGGCGCAGGATCAGCTTGGTAAAGATGCACAGCGTCCCCTCGGAGCCGATAAAGAGATGGGTCAAGTCGTAGCCGACCACCCCTTTCTCTGTCCGGACCCCGGTTGTCATGATCTCGCCGGTGGGCAGCACCACTTCCAGGCCGATAACATAATCCCTGGTGACCCCGTATTTGACGGCGCTCGGGCCGCCGGCGCATTCGGCGGCATTGCCGCCGATGGAACAGAACTTGAGGCTGGCCGGGTCCGGCGGATAGAGCAGGTGGTGTTTTTTCAGCGCCTTTTGCAGGTCGCCGTTGATCACTCCCGGTTCGACCACGGCGATCATGTTGTCCGGATTAAGCTCCAGGATCCGGTTCATCCGGCTGGTCGCCAGGACCAGGCCGCCGGCGACCGGCAGGCTGCCGCCGGTCATGCCGCTGCCGGCGCCGCGGGGCACGACCGGGAAACGGTATTCATTGGCCAGTTTCAGGATGGCGGCGATCTCTTCGGGGGTGCCGGGAAAGGCAACCGCCTCGGGTTGGAAGATGCGCCCCGTGCCGTCGTAGCTGTAACAGCTCAGTTCTTCGGCCGCAGTGGTCAGGTGCCCGTTGCCGACGATTTTCTGCAGTTTTTTTATCAGTTCCCGATCCATATCCCAGACCATACTGAAAAGAGCGGCTGGAAACCAGATTTTTTACGGAAAATTATTGAAAATGTTGTTATTCAACATGTCATGTTATTTGGTGCCTGAATCCGTGAGCGTTCGAGAACGGTGCAGATGCAAGGCGGCAACGAGGTTGATTATCCTGGTGTGATATCAACGAGTTGCCGACGCAGCAGATGCGCCGTTCTCGGGCGCCCCGGAGGGCGGCGCGGTGAAGACCGGAAAATGCGTTTATTCAACAACAAGGCAATAAATTCCATATATTGCATGGATTACCCCTCAAGCCGTCACGGATTCAGGTGAACGAGATGAAAGCGGGTCCAGGGGAGGAACTATGAGCAGATTACGACTGGCCCTCATCGCCGGCGGTACATCAGGGGAACGAGAGGTGTCGCTGCAGGGCGCGGCGGGAGTGGCCAAGGCGCTGGACCCGCACAAGTATGAAGTCAGCCGCTATGACCCGGCAACCGACCTGCCCCGGCTCGCCGCGGATGCCGCCCAACTTGATGCGGCGTTTATTCTGCTGCACGGTATTCACGGCGAGGACGGGACCATGCAGGGCTTTCTGGAGTTGCTCGGCATTCCCTACCAGGGCGCGGGCGTGCTGGGCAGCGCCCTGGCCATGGACAAAGACCTGGCCAAGACCCTCTACCGGCTGCATGGCCTGCCCGTGGCCTCGTGGGAGATGGCGAGCCCTGATGATGCCCGGGATCCGGGGGGGCTGCTTGAGCGGTTGCGGCTGCCCCTGGTAGTCAAACCGGTCCGGCAGGGCTCCAGTATCGGCATGTCCGTTGTCCGGGAGGCGGGGGAACTGCCCGGGGCACTGCACAAGGCCTTTGCCCGCGACCGCCAGGTCATGGTGGAGGAGTTTATCCGGGGCCGGGAGATCACCGTCGGCGTGCTTGGCAACGATGAGCTGACCGCCCTGCCGCTGGTGGAGGTTATTCCGGGGGAGCAGTATGATTTTTTTGATTATGAGGCCAAGTACAAACCCGGCGCCACCCGGGAGGTGTGCCCGGCCGAGGTCAGCGACGGGATCAGGAGCAAGGCGCAGGAGTACGGCCTTATCGCTCACCGCGTCCTGCAACTGCGGGGTTGCAGCCGCACCGACATGATTGTCAGGGGCGAGGACATTTTTATCCTCGAAACCAACACCATCCCGGGAATGACACCGACCAGCCTGCTGCCGCAGGCTGCCGCGCAGGCCGGGCTTTCGTTTTCAGCCCTGCTCGACCGGTTGATCGAACTGGCCCTGGAATCGGGATGATCACGGCTTTTTCGTGACGGCAGGATTCTAAGGGGAGGGGCACATTCCCTAAAAACGCTTTTCAAAGTAGGGCTGCAGTACCTCGGGCAATTGGACCGTTCCGTCCTCCTGCTGGTAGTTTTCCATGATGGCCAGCAGGGTCCTGCCGACGGCCAGGCCGCTGCCGTTCAGGGTATGCACCAGGCGGCTTTTCTTTTCGCTGGCCGGCCGGTAGCGGATCCCCATGCGCCGGGCCTGGAAGTCATGGTAGTTGGAGCAGGAGGATATCTCCCGGTAGGCGTTCTGTCCCGGCAGCCATACTTCGATGTCATAGGTCCTGGCGGCGGAGAAACCGAGATCGCCGGCGCAGAGCTGCACGACCCGGTAGGGCAGGCGCAGCAGTTGCAGCACCTCTTCGGCATCGGCCAGGAGCGCGTTCAGTTCCTGCGCCGATGTCTGCGGCGTGGTGAATTTGACCAGTTCCACCTTTTCAAACTGGTGCTGGCGGATAAGGCCTCTCGTATCCTTGCCGTATGATCCGGCCTCGGAGCGGAAGCAGGGGGTGTAGGCCGTATATTTCAGCGGCAGGTCATCCTCGGCCAGGGTCTCGCCGCTGTGGATGTTGGTGACCGGCACCTCGGCCGTGGGAATCAGCCACAGGTCCCAGTCCTGGATGCGAAACAGGTCATCGGCGAATTTGGGCAGCTGGCCGGTGCCGGTCATGGTCTTGCTGTTGACCAGGAACGGTGGCAGTATCTCAGTGTAGCCGTGTTTCTGGGTATGGAGGTCGAGGAAGAAATTGACGAGCGCCCTGGAGAGGCGGGAGCCGAACCCCTTGAGGATGGCGAACCGCGCTCCGGCCAGCTTGGCCGAGGTCTCGAAATCCAGGATGTCCAGCTCTTCGCCGATTTCCCAATGCGGCCGCGGCGTAAAGGTAAACTCCGGAATCTCCCCCCACTTCCTGATCTCGAGGTTGTCACTGTCGTTGTCGCCCTCGGGCACGGAGTCGTCGCACAGGTTGGGAATGGCCATGACAATGTCATTCAGGCGCGCCTGCACCTCGGCCAGTTCATTGTCCAGCTCCCTGATCCGGGCCGACACCTCGCGCATTTTGGTGATGAGAGGCTCGGCCTGGTCATGGGCGCCGGTCTTTTTCAGCTCGGCGATCTCCTGTGACACCGTATTGCGCAGGTTTTTCAGACTTTCAACCTCGCCGAGCAGGGCGAGCCGCCGAGAGTCGGTCTCGGTAAACCGGTCGATAATGGCCGGGTCAAGGCGGCGCCGGACGGTTTTTTCCCGTACCAGATCGATATGTTCACGGATAAAGCGTAATTCAAGCATGATTCGTTTTTTGTTTTCCGGTCGTTTATGGATGGACTCTTACTATCATGGCGTTTGCCGGAAAGCAACTGCTATTGCAGTTCCCGACCACCCCGGAGGATACTCTACCCGTACGGCGTCACCAGCACCTCATCTTCACCCGTTTTGGCCTCCTCACATCCGCCAAGGATAGATTCGGAGTCCAAAACGAATAAATTTAAGACACTGGTGACCCCGTACCTATTGCATTGCTTTTCGTGGACCTGTCTGCTACTCTGAGCTGATCATGAAAATCGTGGTTCCCTGACCCCTAGAAATCCGGCCCTGGTCTTTTGGAAATACATCAGAATCTTGCCATATTTTTTTTCGAGCTGCGTCGCTCGGCCCGATCGCTTGGTCTGAGCATCATCGCGCTGACCGTTGCGCTCTTTTTCATGTCGAACAACCTGCTGCTGGCCATGCAGGACCATCTGAACGAAAAGCTGTACTTTTTTTCCGTGGCGGGGCCCTTTCTGGCCCATGTCAAGGTTGCTTTTTTCGGCGCCCTGTTTTTGCTGATGCCCTGGATCATGTATGTGGTCTGGAAGGGATTGGGTCGTCCTTTCGGGGTGACCGGCAAGACCTTGTTCTGGTTTGTGCTTGCCACCTGTTTTCTTTTCTATGCCGGGACGCTGTTCTGCTACCTGCTCACCCTGCCTTACGGCATCAGCTTTCTGTTGAGCTATCAGTCCAAGGATTTGCGGCCGGTTATCTCGGTGAGCCGTTTTGTCAATTTCGTGATCATTTTCATTCTGGCCTTCGGGGTGATTTTCGAGTTGCCGGTTTTTATGGTGTTCAGTGCCAGGGTTGGTGTGTCCAGAAAGGTTTTTGAGAAAAACCGGCGTTATGCCATTCTGATTATTGCCATCCTGGCGGCGGTGCTGACCCCGACTCCCGACATTTTCAACATGGCGCTCATGGGTTGCCCCCTGTATTTGCTCTATGAGACCGGGATCATGGTTATTCTCATCTTTAAACTGGACGAGAGGCGCCCGGGGGCAACGGCCGTCGGCGGGCAGAAGGACGGGCAGAAGGACGGGTAAAACCGCAAGAGGAGTGGAGTTCGAATCAGAATTCGATTATTTTGCAACCGTGCTGTTGCAAAAGCGCCGCCGTAACTCCGATTTGCGGTGTCAGGCCGCAGGAGGGACTTCCGGCCTTCAGGTAGGCGGTTTTGATCTGCCGGGCCCGGGCGATGGCAAGGCACTGGCGGGCGCCCCGGATGAAGTTGTCGCTGACGTCAAGGCCGGCGTGGTTGATGACCGCGGCCCGGCCGGCCAGCACCTCGTGGCCGTTGCCGCCAACCAGCTCGGCGGCCGTTCTCGGCGTGGGCAGGCCGCCAAGCTGTTCAGGGCAGACCGGAATCCAGTGGCGGTGCTCCATTTGCCGCAGGCAAGGGGCCGAAGGTTTGCTCCGGCCGTCATAACGGGTGCAGAGTCCGGCAAGGCAGGCGCTGACGAGACATTTTTCAGGGTTTTGCGGCATCATGGCTGGGCCGGGTTGCGGTTGAAGGTGAATTTGATGCGGGACGAATTATGGTTTCCAGGCAGCAACGGGGCTTTACCTTACAGGAGCGCAGGTTCCTCCGGCGTATCGTGGTGCTGGTTGTTATCCTCGGCCTGCTCTGGCTCATTTTTGCGCCGGGCCGCGGCCTCTTAAGCTACAGGCGTCTGCAGAACCGGGTTGACACCCTGGTCAGGGAAAACAAGGCCCTGGCCAAGCATAACGCCGAACTGCGGCACGATATGGACCGGCTGCAACATGATAGCGCCTATCTTGAAGAACTGGC
>VAPE01010828.1_pt1 | contig 10055 bp, 7 predicted proteins | sample 3393911 | NCBI WGS metagenome assembly VAPE01 (sample SAMN08290436, study PRJNA428436) | hydrothermal vent metagenome | isolation source: Deep-sea hydrothermal vent chimney | place: Atlantic Ocean: South-mid Altantic Ridge | reverse complement strand
TCATTCTGTTCTCCAAATTTTAATTGCTCTCTTGTTAAACCAAACCTTCTTTCTCTGCTTTGATATTCATGGATGGCTTCATAAAAATCTTCTTTTCCAAAATCGGGCCATAATTTCGGTGAAAAGTATAACTCGGAATACGCTACCTGCCACAATAGAAAATTACTGATACGCTGTTCTCCGCTGGTTCGTATAAGTAATTCCGGGTCAGGCATTTGAGATGTATTCAAATATCCTGATATGGTTTTCTCACTTATTGTTTCCATACGAAGCTTTCCGCTCTGTTGATCTTTTATCATTTTTTTTACAGCCTCTAATATTTCCCATCGCCCACTATAATTCATGGCCAGGGTAAGTACCATTTTCCGGTTGTTTCCGGTTTGTTCCATGGTGCTTTTCAGCTTCTCCCTGTTTATCTTCGGAAGACCTTCCAGATTGCCAATGGCATTGAGCCGGATATCATTTTTATTCAGCGTTGGGATTTCCTTCTCAATGGTTTCAACAAACAGATGCATCAAAGCCTCCACTTCTCCTTTGGGACGGCTCCAGTTTTCGGTAGAGAAAGTGTAGAGTGTCAGAAACCGGATGCCAATTTCTGCAGCAGCTTCTGCAATCTCACGCACAGCATCTACTCCTTTGTGATGTCCAAAAGCCCGATCCTGACCCTGTTTTCTGGCCCACCTTCCATTTCCATCCATAATGATGGCTATATGAACCGGAAGTTTCTTTAGGTCTATACGTTCTAAAACATTCATATTCTCTACCACCGCTGGTCTTTACAACCACAGTTATTGTTAAACTCTATTTTATATGTCAAACTAATGTTGGCAACACCAAACCAGTCGTTTGTGCCACTGTTTCCTTCCTGACCATCCAAATCATCTGTAAATGTCTTGTGCATCCGCCATTCGGCTGACAGTCCAAATCTTTTGCTCAGACTATATTTGAATCCCAGCCCGAAAATTGCGGCAAAGTTATGGTTTTTGATAAGAGTATCATGAGTTTCTGCATTGAAAGCGAAAAAACCTGCTCCGGCAGTGATATAGGGCGTGAAATTATATTTTTTACTACCAGTTGAATATTCCATAAAATTAAATTCGCCCATAGCCGATATATCGTAAATGGTGGTAATAAAATTTTGTAATCCCTGGACCACAGGCTTTGATTTTGTGGTATCGCCTGCTACTTTTGCATGAGTATACGTGATTTTGGCTGTCCAGCGGTCGCCAAAATTGTATCTGACCACCGCTCCATAAGCAGGTTTTGGCATGACAAACGGAGTGCCCGGAACAATATCGCCATTATAATATGCCACACCCCCGGACAGGCCTGCTTCCAAAGAATGCTGGGCCTGTGAAACCGCCGGAAACATCATCCCCGCCAAAAAGAGGAAAAGAATCTGTTTATAAGTTATGGGTATAGGTTCTCTCATTTGCATGTTTGTTCCTGATATTTGAGCGGCAAATTTATCATTTTTTTTACAATCACTGCCTGCTTAATTCCGGCTATCAACGCCCCACAGCAATTTCTCCCGAATGGTAGAAAAAAAACTTTGCCCCGGCATCTGAACCAGATTGATTCTAAAATTACATTTTTTAATAATTATCTCTTCTGTTTTGTTAATCTGGCGCTGGCGCGAATCCAGCGACAACAAATATTTTTCTTCTCTTCCTTCTATTTTTATACGTATTTCACTGTTGTCCTGAATAACGATGGGACGCACGGTTAAATTGTGTGAGGCAATCGGAGCAATGACAAAATTCTCCGATCCGGGTGTTAAAATAGGACCGCCCACACTCATCGAATAAGCTGTTGAACCTGTTGGTGTGGCAATTATCAGCCCATCGCCCCAGTAAGTGTTTAAAAAAAGATTGTTCACGTAAACATGGATGGTTACCAGTGAAGTGTTGTTGTTACGATAAATGGTCAAATCGTTTAAGGCAAAGTTTAATTTGCCGAAAAGTTCTCCGGGTTTTTCAAGCTTTAAAAGTGTTCGTTGGTTGAGGCTGTAATTTCCGGTGTAGATATGTTCGATGGCTTTTTTCATCTCAAGTCTGGAAACACTCGACAGAAAGCCCAGCCGCCCAAGGTTGATGCCGAGAATAGGTACACCCAAATCATGTACGTAAGGGATGGCATCAAGTAGCGTTCCATCGCCGCCAATGGAAAACAAGAAATCCAGGTTTTCAATGTCTTTCGATTGGCTGAAAACTCCCGGTTTCGTTTCAAACTTTATATGTCCTTTTATCCGGTCGTAATAGCTTTTAAATACGCAGATATGTGCTCCTTTATGATACAATTCATCAAAAAGCTGCTGAACATAGGGAGCCTCCTTCGGGTCAAACTGTTTACCAAAAATGACTATTTTCATGCAAAATGGACTTGTTTAGATGCAAATGTAGGTTAAAAAACAATATTTTAGCGCAAGTTTGTTTTGACTGCTATAGCCGAAATTGCGGCAGATAATTTTGTGGCCGTCTGTAATAGTGGTATTGCAGGCTTTTGCGACGGTTTTGTGCAAAAATTACAAAAAGAAGCTGCGCTTGTTTTTTAACTTTTTTTTGCTTTTTGCAGTTGGTTGATGTTGAAATGTTAAACCATGAAAAAGACATTTTTTCTCGTCTTGTTTGTTTTTTTTGTTCAGCTTCTGGTTGCACAGCAGGTGAGGGTCGACCGTCTCTGCCGGCAAGCTTACGGACAGATTTTATCGCTCAGATTTGCTCCTGCACGCAAACTGCTGAAAGCAGAAAAACAAATCTATCCGGAAAATGTTTATGTGGATTATCTTGAAAATTATATTGATTTCCTGCGTGTTTTTATTGGCGAGAACCCGGTAGTGTTCCAGGATGTGGACGAAAGTTTTGGAATCCGCTACAACCGTGTAAAACAGTTGCCTGACTCCAGTCGTTATAAAAATTTGCTACTCGCCAATATGAACGTGCAATGGGCTTTTGCCCGGTTGAAATTCGGGCAGTATTTCTCTGCCGCCTGGGATCTGAACCGGGCCTATCGTATGCTGACCGGTAATGTGGCTCGTTTCCCCGGTTTTGTTCCCAATTACATTGCCATGGGCGTTTTGCACGTAATGATTGGCCTGGTGCCGGATAAATACGGATGGATGCTGAAAATTGTCTCCATGAAAGGTGGTGTTGAACAGGGGAAAGCTGAAATTTACAGTGTGCTTGACAATACTTTAAAAAATCCTGCAAATGCTTATCTGCGAAATGAAGCCCTGTTTTATCTCGGATTTATCGAACTCAACCTCTCGCCCGACCAAAAAGCCCTTGACAGGCTCATGGTTTATCTGAACCAAACGAAAAAAGAGAATCTATTGATGGACTTTTTGAAAGTGGATATTCACATGCGTTACGGCCAAAACGATGTAGCGCTGCAACAGTTGAACAACCTTCCACAGAGTCCGGATTATTTTCCGTTTTACTACCTCGATTATTTAAAAGGAGCGTGCTATTTGAAAAAACTGGAGCCGGATTCTGCAACAGTATCCTATCGCTATTTTTTAAAACATTTCAAAGGAATGAATTATGTAAAGGATGCCTGGCGAAAGCGGGCATGGGCGGCTTTGTTGCAAAACAAACCGAAAGAGTATCAGCAGTTTATGGATTCGGTTACCGTTTATGGTGCTGCCGAAGTCGGTGCCGATAAAGCGGCACTGACAGAGGCAAAGTCCGGCATCATTCCCAACACCAGTTTAATACGGGCACGACTACTGTTTGATGGCGGCTATTATGCCCGCGCCCAAACTATTCTTGATACCATGAACATAGGCCGGCTGACCAAAGACGAACAAACAGAACGACTTTATCGTTATGCCCGAATTGCACACCGGCAGAAGCAAATTCCTATGGCAAAATCGGAATATCGCAAAACAATTGCATTGGGAAGACTTTCTCCGGGATATTTTGCTGCCAATGCCGCGTTAAAATTGGGTGAGATTTATGAATCGGAAGACAGTCTTGCGCTTGCGAAATCTTTTTATGAAGAATGCCTTAGCATGAACTTCGATGAGTATAGAAACAGCATTCTCGGTAAAGCCAAAGAGGCTTTATCGAGAATTCAGGAGAAATAGCAATATTTTACAGCCGATAGTTAAAGCTAAGAACAATGGAATGGTTTTGGTAAACGTTTTTAACCGGGCTGACCATAATATCTTTTGTTCCGTAAAAGTAATAATCCTTATTCATTTTGGAATAGACATAAGCCAAATCGATGGAAAGGTTATAAAAATGAAATCCCAGGCCTCCCGAATAAGACTGCCGCATGCCATCGTTCAAATTGCGGGCATACGGGCTGCCATAAACAGCATAGCCGGCCCGGATATCTGTCATGCCAAAACGCCATTCTGTTCCTACCCGGATGTTATTTGTCGAACGTAAATAATTTTTAATATTCTCATTCTCGGTTTGATAGTTGTAATTGGTTGAGTTGAATCTTGCATTTGCATAGTTGAGGTGTTCGTATTCGAAAGAGATGCTTCCCCTGTCGCCAATAAGAATGCCCGCATCTGCCAAAAGTTTCATGGGCGTGTTCAGCCGGTACTTGTAGGTTCCCGTAGGAGATGAAATCGAGGCGGGATCTGTCCATCCCAAATCGGCAAAAGTGGTGGTGTACCATGTGTCACGCAAGTCAAAATACCAGATGGGAGAATGATAAGCCACCCCTACGCGCAACCACTTTACAGGCTGAACAATAAGACCAATTTTAATGTTTAAGCCTGTTCCTCTCGTTTCTAAGGTCTGGTCGAATTCCCAGCTGTTGAAGTAAGGAATTGTATCCGCCACATCACGTTCGGTGTAATATGAAGTGCTGGAGTAGCGTAAAGCATCAATGCCGATGGTGGCGCCGAGGTAAAGAAAATTATTATAATTGGCAGAGAAAGAAAAAAACCATTCGTTCACCGACCCTTTTGTTTGCAGTTGCTCGCGCTGGTATGTTCCTCCGTAAGGAACAGGGCTGTAATACCAATCCGGATAGCCGGGGATGGTGTCTATAAGATAAAGTTGCCAGGCCGGATTTAAATCAAACGAATAGTTATTATTTTTGTCATTTGCAATATCACTGTAATTTACACCATCGGCATTTTCAAGATAGACATCCAGTTTGGAGTTTTTTGTGTTGGGGCCCTGCATATCCATGTTTGAGTTGAAATTATTCAGCCGGTTCATCCCAAAAGAAAACTGCACGAATTTCCAACCATTTCCATTTTCCGGTCCTAACCGGATGGCACTTACATACCCAAGGCTGTTGAGGTTAAAAATGGTACTGTTATCCGATGATGGGGTTAAATTATACTTGGAGCTGATATCACGGATGTTCATTTCCGGGCTAATGGAGTAATAGCTTGCTCTGAAAAGACCCATTCCGGCTGGATTGGTTGACGCCGTGGAGAAGTCGGCACCCAAAGCGCCAAACGCTCCTCCCATAGCCATGCTGCGGGCTGTCCCTTCATAAAAATTCTGTGAAAAAAGCAGCGCATCGTCTGCTGTTTGAGCATAAAGCGAAAATGTGAATAACACGAAAACGGTTATGGCAAATATTTTTTTCATAATTATAATGTGTTTGTTACCTATTTATAAAAGTATTTCAGGATTTTATCGTCTTATTCCTCCCGAACCGGAACTTCTTCTGATGCCGCCGCCACCCGAACCTGACGAAGAACCCGTCCTGATGGGTGCTGAAAAAGTTCGTGTGGGCGCTTTGAAACTTCGTGTGGGTCGTGAACCGGAAGAATTTCTTCTGGCCGGTGCACGAAAAATGTTGGGCGAAGAGAAAGAGCGGGTGGGAGTATTGTAAACTTTAACGCCTGAACGCGATCTGCTATTACCCCGGTAAATCGAATTCCTGGTGCCGGCAGGACGACGAAAAATATTTTGTCTGCGCACGGATTGCGGATGCTGCTTACTGTTTCTTGGACTAAATTCCCGGACATTTCGATTTCCCGGACGTGTCGGGGCGCGGTAAAACTCCTTACTGCTGCGTGGGGAACGTGATTCCAGACTTTGGTATTGTTTTGGCTTTTGAAATCTTGGTCTGGGCATGTTTCCTTCCTGTCTGAAGGCAGGAGGTCTGCGATATTCCGCTTCCCTGTTGTTTCTTGCTTCGGAGATGCCAAAGTTAGCCTTTCTGTTTCCAACGGTTTTTCCGGAGGGCTTGTTTAGTTTTCCCTGAGTACGCATTTCTTCCGAACGTTTTTTGGCCAGCTCAGGATTGAAACGCATGGAACCTGCCGGACGGCCATTGGTACTGCCGGGTTTAATCAGCTTACCATTACGGCCTTCGGGATTGACAAGAACTCTTTTGTGAGAAATCGTGCCGGTAGCACGACCAGCAGTACCACGAGGAATGAAAGATCCGCCACCCCGGCGCATCCTCGGCTGGTAAACAGCACTCCCGGATACGTAATCAGCATACCCTAAATAATAAGGAGAATAATAACCTCCGCCCCAGCCGGAATAACCCCAACCCCAGTAAGGCGGGTAATAACCGTAATAGGGTGGATAATAACCCCAGCCGTAATAAGGGGAACCCCAACCATAATAACCTCTGCCCCAGCCGGGATAACCCCAACCGAAACCAGCATCCCAGCCATAAAAAGAACCAAACCCAAATGACCAGCTGGAACCGAAATAGGGGCTTCCAAAGCCAAGACTTAAGGAAAAACCTGGTATAACTATTGTGGTGGAGGTGCTCTGTTGGTTGTTACTTCGGGCAGTCGTATCCGAATAATTATTGTTGTCTAAAGAGGTGTCGTTGGACTGGTGAAGACTTTTCAGCCGGGCTGAATAATCCACATCGTATTGTCCACCGGAAGTTATTTGTCCTGCCGGCTGACTTATGTTTTCAACTTTTCCCTGCTGGTAAGTTGCTTTGTCTGTCTGTTTTGCTTCCTGCTGATGTGTGGTGGAGGAGGAAGCCGTAGTAGTGGTTACATTGTTGTGTGAAGTTGTCGAGTAGTAAACATCATCCTGAGGAACACTTTGAGTAGTGCTGCAGGCTGTAATAAAAAAGAAACTGAGAATTACAGCGGTAAATAATATGTATTTTATCTTCTTCATGGCGATTAATATTGTGCTTCAATAAACATTGTTTATTTTTGCCGTTCATTGAAAAAGTTGCAAAGACTATACCAAAATATCAAAATGGCAAAAGAACTTACAAATAGAAGTGAAAATTATTCTCAGTGGTACAATGATCTGGTAGTGAAAGCAGGTCTTGCTGAGAATTCGGCGGTCCGGGGTTCTATGGTGATAAAACCTTATGGCTATGCTATTTGGGAAAAAATGCAAAGGATTTTAGATGAAAAATTCAAAGAAACCGGCCACGAAAATGCCTATTTTCCACTTTTTATTCCAAAATCATTTTTTAGCAAAGAGGCTTCCCATGTGGAAGGTTTTGCCAAGGAGTGTGCCGTGGTAACCCATTATCGACTGAAAAGCGATGGAAAAGGGGGCGTGATGGTTGACCCCGATGCTAAATTAGAGGAGGAGCTTATTGTAAGGCCAACATCTGAAACTATTATCTGGGACACTTACCGCAAATGGGTGCAATCGTATCGCGATTTGCCGCTGCTCATCAACCAATGGGCTAATGTGGTACGCTGGGAAATGCGAACCCGTCTGTTTTTGCGTACGTCTGAGTTCCTGTGGCAGGAAGGCCATACGGCACACGCTACCCGCGAAGAAGCCGTGCAGGAAGCCGAAACTATTTTGAAAATCTATGCCGGTTTTGTGGAGAATTATATGGGTGTTCCGGTTCTACAGGGTGTGAAATCGGCCGGCGAACGGTTTGCAGGCGCTGTGGAAACTTATTGCATCGAGACACTGATGCAGGATGGAAAAGCCTTACAGGCCGGCACCTCTCATTTCCTCGGACAGAATTTTGCCAAAGCTTTTGATGTTAAATATCTTACCAAAGACAATCGGCAGGAGTTTGTCTGGGCAACCTCGTGGGGCGTTTCCACCCGGCTGATTGGTGCACTTATTATGGCACATTCCGATGACAACGGGCTGGTTCTTCCGCCAAAACTTGCACCGATTCAGGTGGTGATTGTTCCTATTTTCAGAAAAGCCCACCAATTGGAAGCCATTTCCGGGAAAGCAACGGAAATCATGAAAGCACTGAAGGCAAAAGGTATTTCGGTGAAATTTGATGATCGCGACACACAAAAACCAGGCTTCAAATTTGCCGAATGGGAGCTGAAAGGAGTTCCTGTCCGTCTTGCTATTGGCCCGCGCGACCTGGAAAACGGAACCGTGGAAATAGCCCGCCGCGATACCATGGAAAAGGAAATCCTGCGTATTGAAAATATTGCAGATAAAATAGAAAACCTGCTGGAACTGATTCAGCGAAATATCTACCAAAAAGCACTTGATTTTAGAACGGAGAACACATTTATGGTGGACACCTGGAATGATTTTAAAGCACAAATTGAAAAAGGGGGCTTTGTGTGGGCACATTGGGATGGAACTACCGAAACTGAACAAAAAATTAAAGAAGAAACCAAAGCTACCATCCGCCTGATTCCGCTGGACGACAAAAATGAATCCGGAAAATGTATATACACCGGGAAACCATCGGAAAGACGCGTGGTTTTCGCAAGAGCATATTAAAAACAGTCCCGAGCTGCATAAAAAAAGAGCCTGGAAACAGGCTCTTTTTTGGTTACTTTCCGGCCATTTCCACAAACCGGATTTAGCTGTATTTTTGCCCAAAACTTTAGAACGTGAAAAATATAAACTTTGGCGCTACCAAACAGGAAAAGCTGAAAGCCTTCGAACATCTGCTCAACATTATGGATGACTTACGTGCAGGCTGTCCGTGGGATAAAAAACAAACGCTGGAGAGTCTCCGTCATTTGACTTTGGAAGAAGTTTACGAACTCTCCGATGCTATTTTGGATAAAAACATGAATGAAATCAGGGAAGAGCTGGGCGATTTGATGATGCATCTGGTGTTTTATGTTAAAATTGGTGAAGAAAAACAGGCTTTTGATATGCGGGACGTGTTAGAAGGTATTTCCGAAAAGCTGATTTACCGCCATCCACATATTTATGGCGGAGTGGATGTGGACGATGCAGACGAGGTGGCGGATAACTGGGAAAAACTTAAACTGAAGGAAGGAAAAGAATCGGTGCTTTCGGGTGTGCCCCAATCGCTGCCACCGTTGTTGAAAGCCTATCGCATGCAGGAAAAAGTAAAAGGGGTCGGCTTTGAGTGGAAAGAACGTGCTCAGGTTTGGGAAAAAGTGGAAGAGGAGATGAGCGAACTGAAAGACGAAGTGGATCAAAACACTTCAAAAGATAAAATTGAAGAAGAATTCGGCGACCTGCTCTTTGCACTCGTCAACTATGCACGTTATGTGGGCATTAATCCGGATGATGCGCTGGAAAGAACAAACCGTAAATTTATCCGCCGGTTTCAGTTTATCGAAACACAATCGACCAAAGAAGGTCATAATCTGACAGATATGACCCTCGAAGAAATGGACGCTTACTGGAATCTGGCGAAAGAAGGGGAATAAAAATTTCCTGAATTAATTCCGGCTATCATTTTTACCGCCGACCAATCTTTATTTGGGTTGCCAAAGGAGGTTGAAACATCTTCCTTTCGGTAACGTTACTCTTTAAAAACTATTTCTTATGTTTGGCGTTTCAAATGAAGTACAAAACGCCTTCTCATGAAGCTCAACAAAGCTGTTGTTTCCCTGTTTTTCGTTTTGGTTTTTTCTGTCCAACTGTTTGGTCAGCAGCGAAATCTTGCGGAAACTTTTCCTCAATATCCCATCAAACCCAACAAGGAATATTTTAAATCGTATTGGACAGCCATAAAAAAAACGGCTACCTCGCCGGCCCGTTGGGGTGAAAAGGAGTGGATTACCTTCGGTGGCGTTGTGGCCGGAGGAACGGTACTTTATATTTATGACGCCCAAATCAGAGGTTTTTTTCAGGCACATCGTACAATCGCTACCGACAATGTTTCAAAATACGGTTTTGAACCCTGGGGAAGCGGGTATTATACACTTCCGCTGCTGGGCGGCT
>VAPE01025301.1_pt1 | contig 10067 bp, 6 predicted proteins | sample 3393911 | NCBI WGS metagenome assembly VAPE01 (sample SAMN08290436, study PRJNA428436) | hydrothermal vent metagenome | isolation source: Deep-sea hydrothermal vent chimney | place: Atlantic Ocean: South-mid Altantic Ridge | reverse complement strand
CATCGAACCCCTGCGTGTCCAGCATTATTTGTGTCCAATGATCAGTTTGCCAAAGAGGGGGATAATCCCTCCCTTTGGCAAAGGGAGGTTAGGAGGGATTTTTTAAATAATATGTCTGCACTATTTTGAGACGATTAATAAATGTGCCGGTCCGGGAATGTGTCCAGGTTCCCTCAAGCCCCGTAGTCCTTGCACCGCAGGTTTAGCCCCCGTCCTTACTCATCGAAAAAGTTCCCTGATTAAAACAACTAAATCCATAAGTTCCTTCATAAAGAGTCATGTCGGTATTCAGTAACGAATATGTCCCGGTCATTGGTGTAGAAGCAAAGGTAGCGCTAAGTCCTCCTCTCTTGCTTGTAATGCCGGGGGAGACCAAGTCCACGGTATAAGCCGAAATATCAGCCGGCCCTTCTACATTTAGAGTTGAGATGCCACATGGAGAGTTTCCAAAAGTTACCGTCCCCTTAACCATACCGTATTCCTCCGTCAAGCTGGCTGAAATAGTTCCACTGCCTCTTCCATCATTGTTATTGGAACTGCTCCAGCTGCCGCTCCAGTTCCCTGTTAATGTTCCGCCTCCATTTCCACCTCCGCCACTTCCGCCACTCCCCCCGCTACTACTACCTCCACCTCCGCCCCCGCCACATGCAGTCATAAGAACTCATCATCACCCTCTTCTGTTAATAGAGAATCGTACGATAGATTATTTCTCATAGTGTTTCTCATAGTAAACCCACTATAGCTGGTACATTACAATTCAGACTTCAAATTTCTTATCATTATTAAATTTTGAGATATGAACAATTCATTGGTATAGCAAAAGAACATCTCAATTGGATAGTTGAGCGATGTCTTCTTGCAGCTTCAAGATGGAAAGGATATTATACGGTCGTAGATAAAGCGGTTTTACATCAATATTCAGATTATCTCGACTGGAAATCTTACTATAATAAGCTGTAGTTACCCACCTAAAAATGCCTTCTTTCCCTCTTCATTCTCAAAGAAGTTTTTGGCTTTATCTTCAAAGGCGAGTTTGCCTATTTAAAAAATATAGCCTTGGCTGCATATTCTAAGGCCATACTTGCATTCTGCTTCAAGGAAGTATTGTTGTCCCACCTCAACTTTTGCTTTTCTCAGATATAATCATTTTTTGAATTGCAACTATTTCATCTTCAAGACCGTTATAAAGAACTTCGAGTCTATCGTTGTATTTTTCTATTACTCTTGAAGAGGATAGTATTATTTTAAAGGGGAAAATAGAAGGACTATGAATAATAGCCTTGAGAGAAGCTAAATTGTTCCCACTTGAAATTAGGGCCGCCTCAACCAGCCATCCTGTGAGAAGGTCGTTTTCTATAGGCAATGGCTTTTCTATCTCGAAGATGCGATTCTCATTTGTTTCCTTAATGACCTTCCAGTCTATAAGGCTTTGAATGATGCGGTTAACCGCACGTGAGACTGTCTCACGCTCCCCATATCGCTCTATTGCACGTCTCTGGACATGGATTGAGGAAAAGGTGCCTTGCAACTTGGCAAGTCTGCCAATTGTCCCTACTACATATGCAAAGAATGGATAGGTTGCAAGGCATAAACCCCAATGTAGTATAAGTCGATTGGAATCAGGCTGGTGAAGTAGATTAATAGCATCATCCCTCAATGGTTTGGCAATATCTGGAATCTTCACCCAAATGTGGAGCAGAACGGTTATGGTTTTTCCCTTTGCACTGCGGGTTCCGCTATCAGCAAGCTCTCCTTCCAGGATAGCATTCAGCCTTGTCAGTATATCTTTTGCGGTCAGACCTTGCAGTAAAAGATCTGCAGTTGAATCGAGCCATTTTAGTTTAAGTTCCCTATCGAAACCGACTGTTTTGGCACTCATTTTATTTTCCTCAAAATACTAACAAAGGGAACCACGATTTCCTCAATAGAGATTCCGCCATGTCCCACAATTATTTCTTCTTCTTTTGTGAAGGCCATTCGATTAGGTGCTATCAGTGGCAAAAAATCGTCAGGCAACCCAACAGATGGCCACTCGATTGCGTCAGAAAATCTATCCTTTACCTGTGACCTTAAAAGCTCATCAGGGTATATGCGAACACGTTGACCACGCATTTCAGCAGTAACCCCTTCCTTGGGACTGCCGCATCCTTTTGCCTCAATATTTCCGTGGTCGGAGGTCAGAAAAATCTGAAATTCGTGTTCCAATAAGAGGTCAAAGAGTTTTGCCAGGAATCCCTGCTCAGTCCATTGTCGTATTTGGTTATGCATCCCGGGTGTTCCAAGTTCCATACCGTGCATAATCTTATCGACCTTGTCAATAATTAACCCTATTACACGCACTTTAGGATGAAAAATAATCTCCTTGACCGTGTCAAGACCGCTGTCACCCAGTCCTTTGGCATATGCTACCTCTTGCTGGGTTAATCCCTGGCCAAGCCAGAACTGTGTCCAATGAGCTCCTTCCTTACCTGTATGCTGAATACTTAAGGGAAAATAGAGTGGAGCTTTTCCGGCAAAAGCAGCCTGCCGAGAGACAGATGTAATTGTCGGCATCCAGGCAAAAACGGCACTCTCATGAAATCGGGTAGCTGGACGTTGCTCATGAAGGACTTTCCGCATTACAATCCATTGGTCAAGAGCCAGGCCATCTACCACGAGAAAAGCAATCTTTTCCTGCTCCACATTTCTTGCAAGAGCACGAGGTATATGGTGGAGCATCACAGGAGGCACTGCCGGTTGATTATGCAATCCGGCATAACGATTTTCAATCCACGACAGGAATACAGTATCAACTTTGCTGCGGAGTTCCTTGGTTTGCTTTTTAATTTCCGCTGTCACTCCGGAGCCCGCTTCTATTGACAATGCTATGAACTCTGCCCACCGATATGCAAAGAGCAGCCATTCATGATGTCTGGCATCGGCTGAAGGAATGGTTGTCTTCATTGACTGAAGCAATCCTTCCAGCCGACGTAAACGATCCTTTTCCGGGTCAATACGAACTCCTACAGCCATCCACTTTTGGGAAAGGGCCTCTGATTGTTCATGGGGTACTGCCTCTAACAGTCCTTCGAGAAAAAGATTGTCTATATATACCCGGACATCATCGTGCTCAAAAGGAAGGTTGGAAGGTCCGCTATACTCAAGACCATAGGTGGCTTCTTCTTCCTTCATGCTTTCTATATCATGTGCAGCAATTCTATTAAGAAATACAGGCCACCGTTCTTGTAAAAAGGCCAGGAAAGCATCCCGGTGCGGAACGATCTTCTCTAAAGGCCAATCTTCAAATAAGTCATTTTGGCGAAGAACCTGTACGAAGCGCTCATCAAGAATAGCCGGTATGCTCAAGCCCCGATAATGACGGCGGAGTAAAACCCGAAGTAAATCTGATGGCTGTTTTATAAGTTCTGGAGCAATTTCAAAGACATGCCGCAGTACAAACTCCTTGGTCATATTGTCGCCTAAGGTGCCGGGGTTATGCTGAACCTGGGCTCGATAGAGTGCATCAAAATCGCTCCTGTCCACTGCAGCAACTACCGGATAACTCAGATTCGGGAATAATTCACCAATAGAAAAGGATAGTTTGCGTCCAGCTTCAAGGAGGTCATAAGGCAAATTATTGAGATTGCTCGATTCCGACCTTAAAACGACCACAAGGTCTGTGTGCTCACCACGATCCCAGCGTGAGCGAAATTTGGATTCATAGGCAAACCTAAAGGCAACATGGTCCTCAAAGGGGATTAATTCAAAGCCTCTTTCACGTATTCCCTGAAGGATGCCTTCCTCCAGAAGAAGGCCGTCCGGGTCAGCTACCAGTGTCAGTCGAGCCACTTGCGGCGTAAACTCTTTAAGAATCTGCTCTCGCCAGTTAGCCATTTGTGGCACTCCCATCCAGCCTTACCAAGAGTAATGGAACCATCTCAGGACTAACTTGGGTTTTTCTCTCGATACCTTCACGCCAGGTTCGCTCTTCCTGTTCAAGCTGAGTAACCCTGTGACTTCGTACCGCGGGCAGGCCTATGCGCTCTATGGCGCGTTTGCGTGCAGTAAAGGCGTACTCTCCCTTTTCACGTTCCTGATCAAGCCTATTTCGGTGCGCTTGGAGAAGTTCGTCATATTGAGGCTTCCCATAGGTTTCCGCCACCTCCATTGCCTTTGAAAAAGCAAGTTCAGCCTCCTCGCCTCCAATATAGCCCCGTATTTTGGGAATGATTGTAAGCAATTGTTCCCATATATGCCGCGCCGTGGGCAACAGGCTGCGTCCGTCATCATGAAGAAACAGAGGCATAATGCATCGTCTATTCCAGTCGTCTGTATGAATGCTGATACGCCATAAGGACCAGAACCCCTTTACCTCCGAAGTAAGTCCAGGGATATCTATAAATGATATAGGCTGTCCAGGTGCAAAGCGAGGAAGACGCATAACCAAACCACGAATCCTTGGGTCTTCTAATGTTAAATGTTGCGCAGTAGGTGTCTTTTCTGCGTCTTTTCCTGCAAAAACCACGCTTGAAATGTTGTCTCCGTTTGGCCATGAGAGTTCCCATGTCTGTCCACGTTTCTCTGCCTTGCCACCATGGGCCCTGAGATAACTGGTTGTCATACGTTCCACCCAATGTGGAAGCGGATGTGACATCAATCTTTGGGCTTCACTCGGGTCAAGGTCTTCGGATGATTGAAGAACTGACACATTTTTCTTCGCCTCCCTGGCTTCCTCATGTATCTGATCAACAATCTTATCTACTGTGGCATCTATGGCCTCCGGATGAAGTATGGCTTCTACATATAGATCATCGAAAATTTTACCGGCTTGTGCAGAATCAAGAACATCACCGGTCTTATCTATACCGAACTCACGCAAAATAACAGCGAGTTTCTCCTCCAGCACTTGCCTTACCCGATGCTCTACCGTATCCTGAAAAACAAAGTTTACCGCATGAACGGAGCAGTCTTGGCCTATTCTATCCACCCTTCCTATACGTTGCTCAAGACGCATCGGATTCCAGGGGATATCGTAGTTTATGACCACATGGCAAAACTGGAGATTTAAACCTTCTCCGCCTGCATCTGTTGAAATCAACATGCGAGCTTCTTTGGCAAAGGTTTCCTGTGCCTTCAGCCTCTCTTCCATGTCCATAGAACCGTTCAGGCATGCCACTTTAAACCCACGTTCAGATAAAAACTTCTGGAGCATCTCCTGCGTAGAAACAAATTCCGTAAAGATCAGGATTTTAAGGTCAGGGTCGCCGTCTTCCTGCTGAAGGCGGTATATCCAGTCAAGGAGGGCCTCGGCCTTGGCATCAGGGCCTGCATCCTCACAACGTTTGGTAGCCTGCAGAAGGAGTTTTACCTCGGCCCGTTCGTTCTTTAGGGCCTTAAGACGTGTCATAAGGAGCGTCTCGACTTGTTCCTGTCCATCCAGGTCAACCCAGTCTTCTTCAGACATCGGGAAAAGCGTAAGCTGTTCTTCTGGCAGTGCAAGCGCCTCAAGACGCCTTTCAAGGGTGGTGCGTATGGCTTGAGTGCTTGAGGCCACAAGGCGCTGCATCAAGATCATTAGAAAAGCGATGTAGCCCTTCTTCTCCCGCATTGCTTGATTATAGCCATCGCGGACATATTCAGTGACGGCATCATAAAGAAGCCTCTGTTCTCTGTGGCGTTCTCCCCACGATACAGGAATGAGCTGTGTGCGCCTCGGCTTAAACAATGGCTTCCCCTCTGCAGTTATGGCCTGGCGCTTTTCGCTCCTGATAACATAAGATTGAACTCGTTCCCTCGTTACGCTTTCAATATCCGGAAAGGCAACAGTGTCAACTAAAGAAACCAGGCGATGGAAAGCATCGGTCTTGCCCTGATGAGGGGTTGCGGAAAGCAACAGGAGATAAGGCGCGGCCTCAGCCAGTGCCTGCCCCAGCTTGTAACGGGCCACCTGGTCGGTGCTCCCTCCCAGGCGATGCGCCTCATCCACAATCACCAGGTCCCATCCGGCCGCAATCAGGTCTTCAAATCGCTCACGGTTATAGTCAGCTACCTGATCCCGTGACCATCCACGGCGGCTGTCGAGGGGTTTTACCGAGTCCATCGGACAGACAATCTGGTTGTGGCTTCGCCATATATTTTCATCTCTTGAGATTCGGCGGTAAGCGGGAAAATCACTGGGGATGAGCAACCGAAAGTCTTCGTTGAAATGGGTTTGCATTTCCGCCACCCATTGGGTTACCAGGCCCTTCGGAGCGATGACCAGGGTGCGGGTGACCAATCCGCGCAGCTTGAGCTCGCGCATGATCAGGCCAGCCTCAATGGTCTTGCCGAGGCCAACCTCGTCGGCCAAGAGATAACGCACACGGTCATTGGATATCGCTCTGGAGAGAGCCTTTATCTGGTGAGGCAAAGGAATGACAGATGACTCGATAGGAGCCAGCAGCACGTCCTGAGTCAGGGCATCAGCTACTCGGGCTGCAGCCGTAATATAGGCAATTGCATCACTGGTGCCGATATTTGCTTCGCCAAGGGGTTTGAGCTTTTCGGCACGAACCCGTACAACGGTATCTTGGCTAGGCAGCCAGACACGGCAGATGGTCTCGCCCCAGAGTGTCTGAGAATCAACAATCTTGCAAACTTGATTATGTTCACCATTCCAAAGCCAATCATCTGTGTTCATGGCTGTTACTTAACCTTCCAGGCATAGAATATTAAAAATAGTAGAGACTTGTATAACTCGATCAATGCACTGCCGAACAGTTCAGGGTCCAATTTGGTATGGTGAGCCACATAGTTTCTTATTAAATATGCTCTAATGATAGGTTTCATCCATGATAAATCTGTGCCACATCTTTGAAATTGAATTGTAGGTATAGCATTTAGAAATTGTTTCAAGTCAGCATAGTTGCCGATATTCAGATTTGTCTTGCCGCATGTTTTCTGTAGCTTAGCGCAACATGAATCAAAATCACCAGAAGCCAATGCTACAATAGCTTCTCTAAAGCCTGTTTTATTTGCCAGCACTTTCACCCATGACTCAACGGCCACTGCAAGTGACCTGATGAAAGACCAGATTCCCTCGTTACCAAAGTATGATGGTGAAAAATACTCTTTATTGATGCCGATAATAGAAACGAGAAGGGTTTCATTCCCTGAATCGAATGCTTTATCAATAATTTCATCAACAGCTCTTTTATCAAGTTTCAGATGACCTGGCACTTCATTGTTATAATTATCTAATACGGATTCAAAGTATGATTTTGCTTCTCTTTTAAGATAACTTTCATACACAGGGTATATCCTTTCAAGTGGTGGGACATGAAAATAGGGTGTTCCGTCAAGGTATATGCCAACATCATTGATTATATCACCATAAGTGTTTCCTGTTCCAAGCATCAGAATATCGATAACACTTCTGATGTCCTTCTTTAAACAGTTTGAGAGTCTGTGTTTTTCTCTTTTCTGGTAATCAAAATATAAGGCACATAAGGCCCGAAGAAATTCTATCCATGATTCGTATGAATGATGAGGATAAATGTCGGCAGCTATTTTTGAGCAATCATTATGAAAAGTCTTTGCGTTATCGCCCTCCAGAATATCCCCTTTTACACCTTCAAGAGCTTTAACAAAGAGAAGATTTTCCTTAAATCTATATTCCCATAGAGTCGTAAAATGTCCCTCCCATTCTGCAAGTGCTAATTTTTGAGGTTCTTCAGAAAGAATATATTGTTCGCCCTCTCCAAGAGGTATAAGTACATTTATTTTACGAGTATGTTTGCGATTAGCTTCTTCAAGAAGGTAGATTTGCCAAGGAGAGTAAAAGTGCCTTGAGGTTAATTTCCTGTCTTCTATGGCGCTCTTCTCAATAGTTGATTGCAAAACAACATTGTATTCATCCCAATTTCTGTAGGTCTCTTTTGAGGGCTTTTCAATGAATGATTCACCTCTATTGTATGCCTGATCAAGAGGATGGCCATGATTCAATGCTTTGTCAAATCCTGGTAATATTGGGTAGAACCACCTGTCTAACTCTTCATACTCAAATCTTAATAGGTTTCCATATTCATCTGACACTTCAATTACTTTTTTGAATCGATCAGGGTCATGGTTTTGCTCAAATAATTTTTGTAAGTATTCCTTTGGTCTGTTAATTCTATATATCGGGTATAAAAGTCCATATTTTTCATATGCCTCAAGCAACTTATTACTTGCCTCAACGTTTGAGTTATGGCATATCTTTTTAAACTCTTCTATTTCCAAATAGATATTATTAGATTTGATTTTACATTTATTGTCATCCAACCACACAGCTTATTTCCTTTTTGATTAATTGGTCTTAGGTCTTACCTTATTATTTGTCGCCTGAACGACGGTATCCTGACCCGGAAGCCAGACCCGGCATGTCGTCTCACCCCAGAGTGTTTGGGTTTCGATGACTCGGCAAAGTTGTTTGTGTTCTACACTATAGTGCCAATTACCGGTATCAGGCATTTCTTTATGCTAACCTCACATAAAAAAGCGTAATTGATAGGGTTTGCGAGCCAATTCGGACATTCTTTTTACGGTTCTGGCAAGAATCTTTGCATAGCCCAAAGTTGGTAAAGCCGGATAAAGTTAGCAACATTCGTGTATCTTCCTTCTTCAGTCAAAAACGTTTTCCCTATGCGATGCCGTCACACCAGATGCGCTTGACTGCATTAAAGAATAGCCTCTGTCGAACTTCCACTTTATCTTTTGGGAATGCGCCCTGCTCATCCGGCTCAATAGGGCTTGTCTTTAAGTCCTCTGGTATATTGCGCTCAACGTCTTTTGGAAGATGCCCGACCAACATCTCATTCCAAATAACGTTACTTTTCTCGTAGGTCTTAACTTTATCTTTGTAAATTTCATTACCGCTACTGAGATTTTGTTTATCCGTAAGGAGCAATACCATTCCCAGCATGTTACGCACTATATTGAACAGTTGTTCATCAAATCCACGTTCCTGATTCGTAAAGACCGTCATGTTGGGCTCGTTATACGCGTATATATGTTCAAGATGCATCCCATACCTACGGCGTGTGGTCTTATTGAAACGATCTTCCAGTTGCTCTAAATCGCCACCTGCATATGAAGGCTTGTCAAGGAGCTTCGACAAGTAGCGGTCTATTCGCATCAATATATACTTGCTGAAGTTAGTCCAACGATTTTTCGCAACCAAGAATTTTTCGTATTTGAAGATATCTGATACCGTCTTGTTCTCACCCTTTCGTAAAACCTCAGCTATTTCCAGGTTTCTAATTAACTCACTATCAAAAACGGCCTCGGCCGCAGATAAGGGCTTATCTCTAATTTTACGGTTAATGGGAAAAAGCATTCTTTGGAAGCTACTACTCTCGTAGACATCCAACAAGCGAAGCAGCACGTGAAACTGATCAAACTTTCGTGCTATGCCAGTTACCTTCTTGTCTCGGTCTGAATCATTGACTTTGAGATTTGACATAACTAACAGGTATTGCTGATTCTGATCCAAGAGTTTGTTAAAAGTAAGGCACTCATTTTCATAAGTAGTCCGCATCCAAAGATAGAGATCAGCGAAATATTGAATGTCTTCTGTAATTCGCTGATAAAGTAAATTTGTATCTGTGAAATCCTTGAAGTAATCGCGTATTTTGGGGTCTCTATACATTTCATAATGATAGTCGCCTTCAAAATTATCGTAATCATTTTCTGAATCTGAGAACTTCGCGCGAAAGAATGTACGGAAGAATATATCGAGATCGAGATTAGCTTCAGTGCTATTCTTCAGCACAGCATTGAAGTAATCATTTTGGAGCCGCGTCCAGATTTCGTTGGCATGCTCCTTCTGTGCAGGAGGAAGATTGCCAATTAGCTTGCCCTTAAGAATCTCGTATGGCTTAAGACCAAGTCCACGATCATTAACGACCTCAAAGATCATGGCCACATTCTGTTGCTTTTCGATTTTAATCTCCACAATCGAGACTCGGTCTAGTGCTTAGTTGCATAAATTAGCGTAATATTTATTAAGTTTTTTCGGATAAACTTTTCTTTTAGTCCATTCAAACGGAGCAGCATTCTCATTATAAACT
>VAPE01019858.1_pt1 | contig 10073 bp, 7 predicted proteins | sample 3393911 | NCBI WGS metagenome assembly VAPE01 (sample SAMN08290436, study PRJNA428436) | hydrothermal vent metagenome | isolation source: Deep-sea hydrothermal vent chimney | place: Atlantic Ocean: South-mid Altantic Ridge | reverse complement strand
GTGGATACGATATTATCTGTGAAATGAGACTGAGATAGCCTGACAACCACATGAAGACTGACGGGGTGTAGCGTCGTTTGACCTTGATTTTTCCTTATTTCCTTATTTCTGGTATAATTTGTTTATCAGTAGTTCACGCTGCCCCGCAGCTTATGTGGGGCGTTAGCTGAAGAAATTAATTCAAACACCGCTTGACAAATATGCATAAAAAATGCATACTAATACATATAAAATTACATATTGATGAGGTTAAAACAGATGAGGACAACACTGAACATTGAAGAGGAATTAATTGACAAGGCATCAAAATTGACCGGTGTTAAGGAAAAGACATCCTTAGTTAAGCTTGGTTTGGAAGCCTTGATTGCCAGGGAAAGCAGTAAAAGACTTGCCAAATTGGGGGGGACTGAAAAGAAATTAAAAATGATACCTCGCAGAAGAACAGCAAACTGATAAAATGGTTCTTGTTGACACTTCAGTGTGGGTGTCCCACTTGCGGGATGGCAATGCTGAACTTGTAAGATTATTGAATGATGGAGATGTTGTTTGTCATCCTTTTATTGTTGGTGAACTCGCTTGCGGGAATCTTAAGAATAGATCTGAGATACTTTCTCTCTTTCAAGCACTCCCTATGACGATTCAGGCAGAACATGGAGAAGTTATGCAGTTCATAGAGAATTATCGACTTATGGGAAAGGGGTTAGGTTACATCGATATGCATTTGCTTGCGTCGGCTCTAATGACGGAAGTTCTGATCTGGACACTCGATAAAAAATTGGAGGAAGTTTCTATAAAATTGCGTTTAGCTTTACACCATAAATAGTGCAGCGACAAAAATAAGTTAAAATAGTCAAGAACATCCCCCCAACCCATATAAAAAATATAACAGAATCAGGCTGTTATGTCAATTTCTTATTGTAAGTTCCCTGGATTTCTGCTACTATGTCTATAGTCGCTTAATATATTGTTGTGCCTTCATAGGTTCATATTCAAATGGATAGTAAAGATAAAATAACAATCCTTGATCACATTGATAATATCACAGTTCTTGGTGATGTTTTTTCTGAGCCATCGAATGAATTTTGGGCATTAATCTGTTTAAGACAAGGTCTAGATTTTTTATATCAGCAAGTAACCAAATTAGATAAAATCACACAATCTCGGCTGAACCCAGACGGCAAAAAAAAGTTTGTATCATGGGGCAATGTGCCTGGCACAGAAGACCTTCCTACGCCTCTCTTAACCTGTTCATTTCATTGGTATGCTGTTTCAGCCTGCCAATATGTTCGAACTGTGGGGGCTATTGCTTGCAAACAGGATAATACACGACCTCTCCCTCCCAAATATGTCGAAGCAGTTATACCAGAAGTTTTAGCGTTTCGTGATAAAGTAGCGGCCCATTTTGCATGGAGCAGTAAACATTCTCAAGATAACGAAGCGGAGCGTCTGGCGAGCATTATCCCGCCTTTATCTTTTGTGGAAGATTCGTGGCATGTATGTGTAATGCAGGTTGCTAAATCTAATGGTGGCAAATTGTCTACATCTGAATCGTTAAAACCTTGGAGTATTGCTAATGTGCATATCGAGTTGGCAAAGCGTTATTGGCCGGCTCAATGTCCAAAACAAGAATAAATGTACAAAAATGGCACAACCAGTCAATTCAGGCGACGGGAAGGGGGGCGGGGGCGCTGACGCGGCAAACTTTTGGGCCCGCGCCTGATTTCTATCGTTGCCCGTATACAAATAGAAAAGTGAGATTCAAATAAAATGGATAAAATAGAAACACTTATTCAGCGAGTCCGAAAAACACAACATGGGTTTTTAGATATTCAGAAAGCAGCAAATAAAGTCGTAGATGAGCAGTCTGTCGAAGATAGCCTTTGCATTGCCAAACAACTATTTACATCAGAGATATACCAAGCTCGCTCATTGGCAACTTTTATTTTCGGCCGATTAGCGGCCAACTCAGACGAAACCATCGAGTTTCTGAAACAGCGTGTAAGTCAAGATAATGATTGGCGAGTACAAGAGATTCTGGCAAAAGCTTTTGACAGATATTGCGCTGATGTTGGCTATGAACAAGCTCTCCCAGTAATCAAAGAATGGTTGGCAGACTCATCGCCTAACGTGCGGCGGGCAGTTACAGAAGGTCTTAGAATTTGGACGGGCCGCTCTTTCTTTAATGACCATCCAGAAGTCGCCATTCAGCTGTTGAGTCAACTTCGAAACGATGAGAGTGAATATGTACGGAAGTCTGTCGGAAATGTGTTACGCGATATAAGCAAAAAGCACAAAGAGTTGGTAAAAAAAGAATTACATCGATGGGACATTACAAATAAGCACATTAAGCAAACTTACAAACTGGCAAGTAGGTTTTTGCAAAAATGAGTGGGCTAACAAAGGAGGGGTCTACACATTTCACAGATTTAATCTCTTGCTGATATATTTTATCTTTTTTCTGAGCTTTCTATCATCATCTAATGCCATTTAAAACCTATGGCTTGCCTGAGATACAGCAGACTCACCAATGTGGTATTATCTTTAGCACAGAGGTAGGAACGGATGACTGACAAACTGACACCACAGAGACGAAGTTGGAACATGAGTCGCATCCGCTCTGCTGACACAAAACCCGAAATGGTGCTTCGATCCGTGCTGCACCGCATGGGGTTTCGCTTTCGGCTCCATCGCCGGGGACTTCCGGGCCGACCCGATATCGTTCTTCCGAAATACCACACGGTTATCTTTGTCCACGGATGCTTCTGGCATCAGCATCCCGGGTGCATTGAGGCCGTACGGCCGAAGACGAACGAGAAGTACTGGGCAGCGAAGCTTGAGGGCAATGTGAAACGCGACAAGAAGAACAGCCGTACTCTCCGCAGAGAGGGATGGCGTGTGTTTCGATTCTGGGAGTGTCAGATCGAGAAAGACCCGATTCGCATTGCCATGCGGATAGCGAAAGAACTCCGGGGGATTACACAAGAGTCAACGGAATATGCTCTCCCGCCACGAACTGAGTTGCTTAGGGCTGCCGAGTCCCGTGCGGGCTACAACAAAAAGCGGTAGATGAACGTCCGCCAACCGGCTGTCCGCAGTACAGAGCATCATGTATCGCCTTGCCCAGGGCTGCGCCAAGTTGGGGTGGTATGGCATCGGAGACCTGCCGGATCTGGTCACTGAGCGTGCCCAGCAACTCATAGTCATCGGGGAAACCCTGGAGAAGCATAGCCTCATAGACACTGAGTCGTCTCTGGGCGTCGGGGTGAATGTGAATCTCACGGTTCCCGTATGCGACTGTCAGGCTCGGCTTTTCCCATTGCAGAACACGAAATGATCGTCCCTGCTTATGGCCCTTGGTGAGGGAACCATCGGTGAACTTCCTCGACCGTGGATACATGGTCCAGTGATTTGGGTGAAATGCGATATCGTCCTTTCGTATTCCACGTTTGAAGAGCAATGGCGCTGGGAGTCCCTTCAATTTGCTCGCAACGGTCAGAGGAACACTTGTTTCTGCTGTCGGAAACCTGAACTCAAGGTCCGGGTATCTGAGCTTATTGAAACCCACGATGAACACACGGCAGCGATGCTGTGCCACACCGAAATCGGCTGCATCTAGTTCTCCCTCGAATAGCTTGAATCCAGCGCGAGAGAATAACCTCTTGATGGTCGTGTATTCCTTCCGGTGCTTCGGCGATGTGATGCCCTTGACGTTCTCGAATACGAAGAAATCGAGGTCGTATTCCTCGTTGAGGACACGCAGTAGGCATGCGTAGCGACGCGGTAACAGATGCCTTGCATCGTTGCCATTGAAATGCACGTTCCCGTTTGAGAATGTCTGGCATGGTGCACCGCCAATCACGCCTCGTGGCGGCACCGCGCCGCAATTGTTACCGTACAGTTCGACGATGGTCTCAGGGTCTGTTTCTGCTAAGTCAGCAACGTGACAGACGTTCTTGTCACGATTGTGGTTATAACTCTCCACAGCTATCGCATCCACATCAAGAGCCAGCCCGATCGAGAATCCCGCTGACGAAAATCCGAGATCAAAACCACCGCAGCCAGAGAAGAAGCTGATAACGGATTTTGTCTCCACTGGCCGGTTTTGGCTGGTCTTGTGTGTCTTGTGTTGCATGGCCCTCAATCTATCCCATAAATGACAGTATTCTGTGTCTCGGTATAGTCACCGGAGCGATAGTCACGATTGAGACCATAGACTGCCACCTGCTTTCCTATGGCTATGCGGTGCAGGAGCGGATGCCGATCTGTGGAGTCTGTCAGGTTGCGAACAGTTATACAGGATGACGTGAGTGAATCATCTTCTGCGATTTTCATACACACTTTCCCATTGCGCAGGCGTGTCGTCTCTCTGAGAAATCCCTGTACATCAACAGACCACTTCTCCTGCGACTCCTGTCGCTTTGTAATCCAATAGGCCCGGCATGCGGGCCTGAACAAGCAAAGTCTGCAATGCACGGCCTGCGGCACCGCAAGGGCGGTGATTTCCACGCTCCCATTCATCACTTTAGCAATCCGTTCATTGGCTGTGTACAAGAACGTGCTTGCTTCTGCAAGCAGCCGTTCCGCGTCTTCTGGGTCGAGAGCTACCTCCACCGGCGTGCCTTGAAGAGGCACTATCCGCAACCCGATAGGCCAAGCTCCGCACTTCAGCCGATAGAGACCAGCGTAGAGTTCCATCTGCTCCTTGTATGCCCGCTTGAGTTCGCCGGGACCTCTCCCGGTTCCAGAGTCCAAGATAGCTCCGCTCTTGTAATCACTCAAGACGACACCCTCTTTCGTCATCGTCACGCGGTCAATGTATCCCCCGACCTGCCCGTCTTCAGACTCGACCCAGAGTTCGAAGCCTGTAGGCTGAGGAGATTGCCTAGGGCGACCGTCGTAGGCTCGAAATGCATCCTGCGCGATCTCGGCAGCTCTATGACATGCCCGCAGCTTCCGGACCTCGAAATCCGGGATATTTCTACACAGAGGCACTTGATGCTGTCTTAGCGCCGATAGTGCCATTTTCTTTTCGGCCTGCGAAATCAGCTCTTCCCAAGTGGCGTCAACGCTCCCGTTCTGTCCGCCATCCAGTTGACCGCGACCGGCGGCCTCAAGAAGGCGATGGATCACTGACCCTAGTTCCGCCAGCGGCGATGATGGAAGAAAAGGCTCGTTGCCGGATGCAATCCAGACCTCCCGTAGTAGGCAAGCATGCATTGCCGTGTATCGTGATGGCGACACACGGCGAAATTGCTTCACAACTATGCTTTCCAGATCCATTTGTTCCACTTCCCCTGTCATCATGTTCCCAGACGCTGATACACCCAACTCATACGGCGATGCAGATTAAACGCATCCACAAGACGGACCTCATCGTCTTGGCCGAGAGTCGCGAGCGACTCCGCAAGGATTCCGGCAGGATGAGTCGTGCTCCAGAGCGGGTGAATGAGAATGACGTTCTGCTCCGCAACCGTCCAGCCATGGAGTGGACCAAATTCCACAGGTTCACAAGATTGGAAGGATGCGCAGAAGGTGGTGCGGATTGAATCTGTGAACTCCAGCCACCCGGAGAGCTCCGGGGAAGCGAAATCACCATCGACCCCGCACGGATACATCGAATCGGATAGAACACGCAGGGCTGACATGCCTAGCCTCCAGTCTAAGAGGCTGTGGTAGCTCATATTCCGATACAGACAGAGACAGTCGTAGCAGGCAGATTGGCAGTCCTGCGCATGTTCAGATGAGAGAAGCTTACCAATGAAGGTGTCATCATCGGGGTTCGGCCCCGTGATCGTATCGAGAATCCTGCGCCAGTTGCCGTCCTGCGAAAGCCAGGCCGTGAACCCAGCGCCATTTTCCAAATGATCGTTGATTATGATTTCGCCAGCGTAGGTTCCATCATCCAACTCGACAACCCGCACGTTGCTGATGTCGATCTCCTCTGGGTCTATATCAAGCTCTTCAGCGACAACTGACCGCAGTATGAATGCGGCCGAGTAGTAGGCAGCTTTCACCGCTGCTCCTTGCCCAAGCTGTGACATTCTCCCTGCGTTGTCCCGAGCGAGCAGGTCAAGGCACAGCGCCTGTTGCACCGAGTGGGGGCGTATCCGCAGTACGTCTGTGACTTTCGGTGCTGCCAGTGCAATGCTGTCCACTTCCGCTGTTTCTGCGGTGAACATCACGTTGTTGTCACCCCTGACGTTCTGATAACGCTCATCAATCCACTGGTTGGATAGCGTCACACCTCCGCGGCTCCAGCGGGCCGTGCCAAGCCCGCCCGAAAACAGACGCCCGGCACGATCATTTATTCGGTAGACATGGCCGCCAAAGGTAGGAATGAGACCGGTGTTCGTTCCAGGAATGACTGTCGGAACCTCGTTAGTTCGTTCGACCACAGAACTTGTGCCGCGCGGAAGAAACTCATCATCGGCCTTCGCGTCGACACCATGGCTAAAGGATGTCCTGAAGGCGGCCGGAACGACGATTTCAAACACGCGAAACGCGTTCTCTCCCTCACGGCTATTCCCGCAGTCTGGGCACCCAGCCATGTCTGGCTCCGCATTGAAAGTCTCCACAAAATGACAAAGGTCGCACCGCGCCATCCACATTCTCCGGGGAAACGGATCGGCGGATGCAGGATGCCATGATGGATCAGGAAGAAGCGGGCAAGTGAAGCCAATCGCCGTATACACTCGTTTGTCCTTCGTCTTCTGCGAGCCTGGGGCAAATTCTGTAATCGCCAGATCAAGATCCCGGTCGATCGAAAGGGCCTCACGACGGTTGTTTCTGGAGAATCCGTGGTACAGCAATCTAACACGGGATGGCATACCATACATCGGGAGAATCGCCCCTTCCGCCAGTCTTTCCGCCAATCCATCACCGGCGAGCTCCATACTGTTGGAACATTCCTCCAAATCCGTGAGAAGTCCCGTGCGCACATAGGTGACCATCTCATCCGCCGACACTCCTTGTGTGCCGGCGAGGATTGCCTCAATAATCCGTGGGACCTCTGGTGAGGTAGAAAGCCAGTCTTCAACTGCCTGTCGGCGGTCTGCTGTGTTCAGCCAATCGGCAACCGTCCCGAACTCCCCATGGCTGTCTGGCGGCGTAGGGCTGTCCCACCAACGAACGCCAGCGTTGCGGAACGCCTCAGACAGACACGCTTTGGCGACAAGACGTCTGGCAATCTCCTCTCTTGCCATGGACAGGAATGGTACGGGGGGCAAATCGCCAGTGATGCGACGGGGGCGACTGTAATAGAACTCGTCATGGCTGCGCCCCCTACAGAGTGTCAACACCGCTGCAAACGCCTGTCCACGCCTGCCGGCCCGGCCAGCACGTTGCTGGTAGTTGAACCGCATAGGCGGCATGTTCGCCAACACAACAGCCTGCAAGCTACCAATGTCAACACCGACCTCCATCGTGGTCGTCACACTGAGAAGGTCGATGGAATCAACCAGTGGAATTGGCTGGCGAGCCCCATCTGATCCGGCGCGAACCACTACGTTCCTGAAGCACCGCTGACGGTCTGGCTGATCGTCTGTCTGGGCCGTCAGTTCCTCACAATGCAGTCTCATGGGTGGCCGCCGCTCAACCGCCTCACTTGCATAGTAGTTCCTGCTGTGAAGTGCCGCGCACTGCGCATCTGGATCGACGCCCAACTCGGCAAGGCACCCCGTACAGATACCGGCTGCACGGTGCATGTGTACGCGTTGGCAGGACGGACAGGTCCAAAGCGGATCGTCCTGGAGGCCTATTCTAACGAGCAAACGGTGAGCCTGAAGCTTAGCGCTCACATGCCCACCTGTCTGACAGATGGCGTCCCACGTAGACTCAAGAGCCGTGGGCTCGTCAAGACCATGTAGACGCGCACAAGCTCGTATGTAGTTCCGCAATCGAGCACGCGCCGGTGTCTGCACCCAGTCTATCCAATCATCCAGCCGGTCCGGCGCTGGTTGACGTTCCTGGTGATAACGATAGAGGTCACCGAGAATACGAACACAGCCATGACAGAGGTCGCGGAAGATGCTTGTTGCCAAGCCCACTCGGCTTGCGAGACGCTCCCAATCCTGATCGGGGAGATCGAGACATGCGTAGCCGAGACCGGCGGACTCAAAACCGAAGTACAGACGGCTGAACAGAACGTTCATGATTTCCGTTCGCACCTTACCGCGAATGCGGTCTCTCCTCTCGATTGCGCCTTCGGGCAGGCCTCCCTGCCAGCATGCAGCATTGTCTGCGTAGTCGAAAAACTCAGTCCAGTCGTGATCTTCGCCTTCATAGTTGAACATCTGATACATCACGTCGTTGCCGGCGGGATTGATGCCCAGTTGCTTGAGACGCTTCATCAGGAGCATTGAATGCGTACCGGATGCGTCTTCAGCATTCGCCTCATACAGGGCGCGCAACGGGACCAGTCGAGTGGTGGCTTGCTGTCTAATTTTTGCTAGGGCTTCCGCTGCTCTCTGTCGTTCCCGTTCCAAGTTATCACGCAAGACATCAGGAAGACCGTCCGGTATCGGAGTCCTTTCTATCTCGATCTCCCGCAGAAAGCGCGCTGTGGTCTCTGGGTTATCCGCCGCGCAGGCAATAGCCGCAGTACATTGGGCTTCACCATGCTCCTCTATGTCCGCGAGTAGAGAACCCTCACCCAGAGCAACACGGTGTAGCTCGTCATACATGGCTTCACGCACGAGATCCAAATAGTGCGTTCTCTCAATGCCGTTAGAGATAGACGCCGCGTCTTCCCTGCTGTCAGAGAACACCACGAGTTTCCGCGACTCCCCCTCGGGAAGACTATAGAAGAGCTCCTTCGAGAGAAGCTGACTGACTCGCGAAAAACCTGTCCTGAATCCGCGAACAGGCGAAGTTCGATAGATTCGTCTGCTGTAGTTTGCAGCACAGTTCGGACAGCAGGCAGGGAGGCCAGAGAAGGCTTGCTCGGCCTCTGTCCCATCGACGCCAGCAACTACGTATAGGTGTCCAGAGATGGCGCTGCCTTCCGGTGGAGGTGCGCCGGTCGGAGCATCTGTGACGCGCCCGCTGATCGCGTCAAGGTGCTTCGGTGCCCACCGTCCACGCTCGGACCCATCGCCAACGACTCGCGGTTGACGCCATGCCCGCGCCTCGGCGTTCAGCGTCTTTCTTCCGTTCGGCCAGAATACCGCGAAATCACCGTACGTCCTTTTATCGACAAAACGAGCCGCCTGTTTGTCTGGCAGACCCTCGATGTCAGGATCCGTGCTCAGGATCTCGATGCCGTCGCCGTCCGGGTTACGCAGTCGGCTGCCACCAAAGAAGACAACGCCGCACTGTTCGCAATACAGTAGTTCCAGCACTCGATGCTGTCGGCCAGGACTTCCACAGAGAATCCGATTCTGCGAGAAGAGCTTACCAGTCGGCCGCACATCATCCAGATATTCTCCATCGCACTGGCATCCGGGCAGAACGCATGCCCAAAGCCCTTCGATATTCCTGAAGAACCAGTGAAGCCTGAATGAAGGCAATGATGGTGCTGCCTGCCGCGAGGCGGCAATTCCCCGGGCTGCGAGGAGACCCCTGACAGCGTTTGCTCCTACCCGCTCATCGTCTTCATCAGGGAACACTCGCGTAGCGAAGTCAGAGAGTGATACAGCCCTCGTGCGCACACCGTCAACGCATGCTCTCAGCATGCGTGCTGCAATCCGCTCCTGCTGTGACTCAAGTGCAGCGCATAGCCTTGCTTCCGGTGTGTCGCCGCCTGTTTGTGGATCGAGTGTCACGGCCAATTGGGTACATGATTCAGCGATACTCTCGGCATTCCCGCTTTGACAGCTCTGTGCCAGCCCTGCAAAAGAGGTGATGTCAAGAGGCGGGCCGCCCACATCTGGTATTGGCTGCTCAGAACCAGCGAGAATTTGCTCAGCCGTCCACTCACAGCCGAAGAAGTCGGATAGAAAAGATAGGCTATCCGCACTCGCGGGATTGAGGGATGCGCTGGAGGCAAGGATGCGCAACCTTGGATCAGTAGGAGTAAGACCGAGCCTGCGAAGCAGAAGGCGTAAGAGGTATGCGACTTCAGTTCCTGAAGTACC
>VAPE01008897.1_pt1 | contig 10088 bp, 7 predicted proteins | sample 3393911 | NCBI WGS metagenome assembly VAPE01 (sample SAMN08290436, study PRJNA428436) | hydrothermal vent metagenome | isolation source: Deep-sea hydrothermal vent chimney | place: Atlantic Ocean: South-mid Altantic Ridge | reverse complement strand
TTAAAAGAACCCTGTAATTGCAACCGGGGTGAGCAATACTTAGTTTCAATTCCAAAATGGTACGATTAAAAGAATGTTACCTGAATTTGTTGTTATCCAGGTTCCATAGTTTCAATTCCAAAATGGTACGATTAAAAGGAGATGCCCCATTTCTGCGGATAAGCACGGATGATGTTTCAATTCCAAAATGGTACGATTAAAAGTTTTTAAAATATCTTCTGCATTTTCGACTTTTGTTGTTTCAATTCCAAAATGGTACGATTAAAAGACGACACAATTGAGTACATAAGAACAGATACATTGTTTCAATTCCAAAATGGTACGATTAAAAGGCAGGAAAAGGCCATGGAGAGTACACAGAAGAAGATGTTTCAATTCCAAAATGGTACGATTAAAAGCCGGTTAATAAGCTGAGCAAACACGGGCTGTTTGAAGTTTCAATTCCAAAATGGTACGATTAAAAGTGCGGATGCTAAAAGAAAAGAAAGATTAAAAAAACAGTTTCAATTCCAAAATGGTACGATTAAAAGGCGATGCGTTCAATATTCAAAAAAAGATTAAATGATATGTTTCAATTCCAAAATGGTACGATTAAAAGGAGGAGATGCAAGCGAAGATAAAACACCTAAACGAGAGTTTCAATTCCAAAATGGTACGATTAAAAGGATCATAAGTATTCTGAGCAGCTTTGATCTCCATGTGTTTCAATTCCAAAATGGTACGATTAAAAGAATGATGTGCCTAATTCAGAAAGATATGATTGCATCCGTTTCAATTCCAAAATGGTACGATTAAAAGCTTAAAAACTAACGTTCTGCCGATTTTAAACGCCAGTTTCAATTCCAAAATGGTACGATTAAAAGTATCCGCATAAACCATATAAGGATTGAGCATTGATGGTTTCAATTCCAAAATGGTACGATTAAAAGGGTTTCAATATTAGCCGAATGCATTTTTAGAACATCGGTTTCAATTCCAAAATGGTACGATTAAAAGAGGCACCCTCACTGTCTCCACCATTTCAGACGCTATGTTTCAATTCCAAAATGGTACGATTAAAAGTCGGAACAAATTATGGATTATATGGTAGCGCATTTAAGTTTCAATTCCAAAATGGTACGATTAAAAGATTATCGGCGGAGAGCCCAGCAACGGTAAGACTTCTTGTTTCAATTCCAAAATGGTACGATTAAAAGAAATGCAGACCCTGCCTGGAATTTACGATAACTCGGTTTCAATTCCAAAATGGTACGATTAAAAGCCTTATCCGGCAGGATGAAAATTCTTAATTCGGTGGTTTCAATTCCAAAATGGTACGATTAAAAGAAGTATATCCAAACATTTTTGCCCTTTCTTCTAAACGTTTCAATTCCAAAATGGTACGATTAAAAGCCGATTCTGGATAAGCGTTGAGGAGTTTGTTTTTGTGTTTCAATTCCAAAATGGTACGATTAAAAGTCCTTCAACGAAAGTGAGTTCAATTCCGTTGAAGTCGTTTCAATTCCAAAATGGTACGATTAAAAGGCAATTCCCGACAAAGCAGCACCTCCAATCACCGCCGTTTCAATTCCAAAATGGTACGATTAAAAGTGGCCACCTTTTTTTATTGTTATCCGGGTTTTTATGTTTCAATTCCAAAATGGTACGATTAAAAGAGGTTGTCATTGCTGCCAATAAATATTTTGAACATGTTTCAATTCCAAAATGGTACGATTAAAAGTCAAATTTGTGCCTGAAAAATAAGGAACATAACCAGGTTTCAATTCCAAAATGGTACGATTAAAAGAATTATCTGTGATGGAAGTGCCCCATGCAGTGCCGGGTTTCAATTCCAAAATGGTACGATTAAAAGTATTGAACATCATATTTTAGCTAAAACAAATATGATTGTTTCAATTCCAAAATGGTACGATTAAAAGGACTGCAACCGATTTTCCTCTTTCAGTGATTTGGCAGTTTCAATTCCAAAATGGTACGATTAAAAGGGGTTGAAACTGTTAATGAAGGCGGCCTTGTCAGATGTTTCAATTCCAAAATGGTACGATTAAAAGCATGGTTTATCCCGGAGCAGGCATAGCACTTTCCACGTTTCAATTCCAAAATGGTACGATTAAAAGAGTTTCCGATATAAATCACATGACTTATCCAGGAGCGTTTCAATTCCAAAATGGTACGATTAAAAGTTTTTAGGATCGACTGATAGAATAAATTTTTCCAAGTTTCAATTCCAAAATGGTACGATTAAAAGAACACAGAGGCTGTTGATTACAGCATTATAATCGAGTTTCAATTCCAAAATGGTACGATTAAAAGCAGGAATTATACAATACCTTCGCCTACTTATCCGAGGTTTCAATTCCAAAATGGTACGATTAAAAGTTGATTTGATTTTCTGCAAGCGCCACCATATCGTTTGTTTCAATTCCAAAATGGTACGATTAAAAGTTACAGCCGTATCAAAAAGTTCATTAACGATCGGTGTTTCAATTCCAAAATGGTACGATTAAAAGTAACTAATTTTGTTATCAATCTGCGCAAGCGGAGTGGTTTCAATTCCAAAATGGTACGATTAAAAGAGCACGTTCATAATGGCGTGATGACAGATGCGATCGTTTCAATTCCAAAATGGTACGATTAAAAGCAAAAAAAATTACTTTAGCAGAGTTGGCAGAAACAATGTTTCAATTCCAAAATGGTACGATTAAAAGAATAGCCCCAAAGGCAGTAATGAATGCATCAGATATGTTTCAATTCCAAAATGGTACGATTAAAAGCAGACACTCAACCTGAAAATAGCAGTAAAAATCCAAGTTTCAATTCCAAAATGGTACGATTAAAAGAGCCAGACCAGATAAACGTCCTAAATTATCTGACCTAGTTTCAATTCCAAAATGGTACGATTAAAAGAAAAAACGGATGGAGTAAACTTACCGGTATTGCAGTTTCAATTCCAAAATGGTACGATTAAAAGGGCTTTATGAGGATTCATCTACGCATGAATTTGAATGTTTCAATTCCAAAATGGTACGATTAAAAGTATCGCGCCATGGCTGCCGAGCGTGGTACCGGCTTCGTTTCAATTCCAAAATGGTACGATTAAAAGGAATTCATATCCGTAGTTCCGCTCAGCATCGCCCCGAGTTTCAATTCCAAAATGGTACGATTAAAAGGAAATGGAAGAATATTTTGATATATTTTCATTTTTTGTTTCAATTCCAAAATGGTACGATTAAAAGAAGAAAGTACTTCAAATAAACCGGTACCTAAAACTAGTTTCAATTCCAAAATGGTACGATTAAAAGCAAACTGGAATACAGCTTATGGCTGGGGCAATTACAAGTTTCAATTCCAAAATGGTACGATTAAAAGCACCATTTCGGATGCAATAGGAAACTTCATAACTTAGTTTCAATTCCAAAATGGTACGATTAAAAGCGCTTTACCTGAATTGATGTACACTCTTTCAGACAGGTTTCAATTCCAAAATGGTACGATTAAAAGTTTCTTAAAAGAACTAAACAAAGTTTTGAATGATTTGTTTCAATTCCAAAATGGTACGATTAAAAGACTCTCTCAATGCTTCCATTTCTGTAGAAATTTCGAGTTTCAATTCCAAAATGGTACGATTAAAAGGGGTTCATCAAAAGTAGAAAGGTTTACGGCTATTCAGTTTCAATTCCAAAATGGTACGATTAAAAGGGCGAAATAAAATTCATCCCCGATTCAACGACTGAAGTTTCAATTCCAAAATGGTACGATTAAAAGACCTCAACCGGTAAAATCCCGCATTATAAACCAAAGTTTCAATTCCAAAATGGTACGATTAAAAGAATTACTGAATTCAGTAAACGTAGAATATTATCATCAGTTTCAATTCCAAAATGGTACGATTAAAAGAGGGAAACCTGGTTCATCTCACAGACGCATTATATATGTTTCAATTCCAAAATGGTACGATTAAAAGCTAACACAACCATGTCAGTAACTTTTTTGAAGAAAGTTTCAATTCCAAAATGGTACGATTAAAAGAATTAAAATCAAAGAGATCACCAACAAATCAATAGTGTTTCAATTCCAAAATGGTACGATTAAAAGCACAACCGAACATCCAGATAAGCTGTGCCGTAAAAGGTTTCAATTCCAAAATGGTACGATTAAAAGCGATCGGGGTGCCAACCACCGATGTATAAGCTGCCAGTTTCAATTCCAAAATGGTACGATTAAAAGCACGACCTATATTACCAGTAAGCCGGTTGTAGGCTAGTTTCAATTCCAAAATGGTACGATTAAAAGCCAGTTTGATGCTTTGGTATCACTTCTTTATAACATGTTTCAATTCCAAAATGGTACGATTAAAAGTAATTTGAGCATACTGTACAAAAACCTTATTTATAAGTTTCAATTCCAAAATGGTACGATTAAAAGGGGGTTCAAATCCGATGATATACACCACATCCGGGGTTTCAATTCCAAAATGGTACGATTAAAAGAGGCTTAATTTACAGCAGAAAAATATTTAATTTTGGGTTTCAATTCCAAAATGGTACGATTAAAAGTGGGAACATCCTTTGTAATAGTTTAGCGCAAGTGGGCGTTTCAATTCCAAAATGGTACGATTAAAAGATCTTGTGTCTATGGCTGAATATCTGATACAGACGAGTTTCAATTCCAAAATGGTACGATTAAAAGAATTTTTCAGGACAACAACGGGCAGGCGTGGTTAGTGTTTCAATTCCAAAATGGTACGATTAAAAGTTTATGCTTGAAGATAAAATGATGGGCGAAATGGACGTTTCAATTCCAAAATGGTACGATTAAAAGATCTGCTCAAATCCTCCCGTGACATGGATTTGCTTGTTTCAATTCCAAAATGGTACGATTAAAAGTCGCCGAAGAAATTGAATCTAACCACGATGAATTTTGTTTCAATTCCAAAATGGTACGATTAAAAGTTTCCTGCTTCTTCCATTAAAACTACCAATCTTTCAGTTTCAATTCCAAAATGGTACGATTAAAAGTTTTTCTATATGCTCCGCTTGTGAAACTTTACTTTTGTTTCAATTCCAAAATGGTACGATTAAAAGTTCTTTTCACAGCTTCGCCCCCTCAGTCCCATCTTTGTTTCAATTCCAAAATGGTACGATTAAAAGAACTTTAGCCATCTAAAGGTAGTTTGCCTTCAAACAGGTTTCAATTCCAAAATGGTACGATTAAAAGCGTGTTGATATTCAAAGAGTGAGTCAGCTTCTCGCAGTTTCAATTCCAAAATGGTACGATTAAAAGCAGAAAGAGCCGGTAAAGAACCTTGCGAGGGTAGTCGTTTCAATTCCAAAATGGTACGATTAAAAGCTTGCGGGGTTTTCGGGTGCAGGGAAGCCCTAAAACAGTTTCAATTCCAAAATGGTACGATTAAAAGCTTTTGTGTGTGTTAGTACCACCTGAGGCCTAAAGGTTTCAATTCCAAAATGGTACGATTAAAAGTAGCAGCAACAATTAATGATGTGATTATTATTTCATGTTTCAATTCCAAAATGGTACGATTAAAAGGTTTTATCATTAATAAGTTCGTGTTGCTCTATTAAGCGTTTCAATTCCAAAATGGTACGATTAAAAGTTTACTTTACCGGCCGGGACGTCACCTTTAACTTAGTTTCAATTCCAAAATGGTACGATTAAAAGACGGAACAACGAAAGAAATTACATATCATCCACCCGCGTTTCAATTCCAAAATGGTACGATTAAAAGAGTGTGTTGGCGCGCAATATGAGTTTCGCAATGTTCTGTTTCAATTCCAAAATGGTACGATTAAAAGCTAGATAATCCGCAGCATAAGCAGCCACAAAATTAGGTTTCAATTCCAAAATGGTACGATTAAAAGTGTTGCTGCCTTTGCCCACGTATAAACATCAGAAGGTTTCAATTCCAAAATGGTACGATTAAAAGAGTTCACGCAGCACCAATGACACCGATTACCTTGTTTGTTTCAATTCCAAAATGGTACGATTAAAAGTTAGAATTTAAAATAGCTCGGTGGTTATTAACCGTCGTTTCAATTCCAAAATGGTACGATTAAAAGGAAGTATAATGGAAAAGAAATTTGACATATTAAGCGTTTCAATTCCAAAATGGTACGATTAAAAGGATACAGCGGAAGAGCTGGATCAGTATCAGGCTATTCGTTTCAATTCCAAAATGGTACGATTAAAAGAAAGAAAAATCCGACAAGAATAAGAGTTCCTAAATAGTTTCAATTCCAAAATGGTACGATTAAAAGTATCAGATAAAGGGCTAATTCAACTATTAGGGAAAGAGTTTCAATTCCAAAATGGTACGATTAAAAGAAATTAAAGTCGGATCATTAGTCACGATAACGCATTAGTTTCAATTCCAAAATGGTACGATTAAAAGCGCAAAACGACATGGTTACACGATGCAGGAAATAAGTTTCAATTCCAAAATGGTACGATTAAAAGGAAGAAGAATCCCAATTCCAAGATATAGTTGAGAACGTTTCAATTCCAAAATGGTACGATTAAAAGTATTCCATCAATAGCATTAATCCATTCCCATATTTGTTTCAATTCCAAAATGGTACGATTAAAAGGGTTGCACCTGTATTGTTAGGAGCTTATGGTATATTGTTTCAATTCCAAAATGGTACGATTAAAAGTTACTGCTATTTTCAGGTTGAGTATCTGTATTATCGTTTCAATTCCAAAATGGTACGATTAAAAGCCTGATTAACTTGTTGAGGTTCAGGGGTATCAGAAATGTTTCAATTCCAAAATGGTACGATTAAAAGTCACGTTTAGAAATAAAATATATTTGTTAGTTTATCGTTTCAATTCCAAAATGGTACGATTAAAAGATAATACCCTGCAAATTCCTCATCAATGAGGACGTTGTTTCAATTCCAAAATGGTACGATTAAAAGCGTTAAACAGTGAATCCATTAGTGGGAAAAATGAGAGTTTCAATTCCAAAATGGTACGATTAAAAGCTTATAGGTTTGTTTATTGACGCCCCATTGTTCTTGTTTCAATTCCAAAATGGTACGATTAAAAGAGACATGCCTGAACTTAAAACGTTGTATGATAACTGTTTCAATTCCAAAATGGTACGATTAAAAGTTAGAAAATTAGGTAAAGAACCAGTTAAAGAGGCAAGTTTCAATTCCAAAATGGTACGATTAAAAGGTGCATAATGCTTTGCAGCATGTGTTTTGCCGATGTGTTTCAATTCCAAAATGGTACGATTAAAAGGTCTTTTGCTTCATCTGCTGCCAAATCTGCGGCGACGTTTCAATTCCAAAATGGTACGATTAAAAGCAAAACTAATTGAAACGATAAAGGTAAATGGGAAGCGTTTCAATTCCAAAATGGTACGATTAAAAGATTGCAACTGTATCGGTAGGATTTGTAATATAAACCGTTTCAATTCCAAAATGGTACGATTAAAAGACGGCCTATGTTTTGTATATTAATTCCTTCTTGGTTGTTTCAATTCCAAAATGGTACGATTAAAAGAAGATTGTATTTTCCATTCTATCTCGGAGGATAAAAGTTTCAATTCCAAAATGGTACGATTAAAAGCGCTGTCTTTTTCAAGTTTTTCTATCTCATCGCCTTGTTTCAATTCCAAAATGGTACGATTAAAAGACCTGCAATTTTTTTAAGAAGCCGGATTATTTCGTTTGTTTCAATTCCAAAATGGTACGATTAAAAGCCTTCGCCCGCAGGGCAATGGACAGCGCTGCTTACTAGTTTCAATTCCAAAATGGTACGATTAAAAGTAATGTTCACATATTCTATAATAATCTCATCAATAGTTTCAATTCCAAAATGGTACGATTAAAAGCTAATCGGGTCAAATCCAGCATGTTGGATGAGATGACGTTTCAATTCCAAAATGGTACGATTAAAAGTCTACTCCTGAAAGTAAATTTGACCTTCCCTTTGAAGTTTCAATTCCAAAATGGTACGATTAAAAGCAACATGCTGGATTTGACCCGATTAGCGGTGGAATGTTTCAATTCCAAAATGGTACGATTAAAAGAGTAGAGGAAAAACCGGAATTAGCAAAACCATACAAGTTTCAATTCCAAAATGGTACGATTAAAAGGTTTTGGACAGACGAAAATTGTTGGTCTATTAATTAGTTTCAATTCCAAAATGGTACGATTAAAAGGATTGTAACAGATTGTTATACAGTTTTTTAATGTCGTTTCAATTCCAAAATGGTACGATTAAAAGATGGAAAGACCTTTGCATCTGGAGAACCAAGAGATGTTTCAATTCCAAAATGGTACGATTAAAAGAATAAATCCTAAAATCTTCTAAGCTCAGACTATGTTGTTTCAATTCCAAAATGGTACGATTAAAAGTACAGACAGCCCGTTTCATATTTGCCCAATTTGCCGGTTTCAATTCCAAAATGGTACGATTAAAAGAACAAAAAAAATGAAAGTATTAATAAATACATGTTTGTTTCAATTCCAAAATGGTACGATTAAAAGACAATACCGGAGCGATCTTTCAAATTATTGATAAAAGTTTCAATTCCAAAATGGTACGATTAAAAGATCCGTAGTTTGAGGAACATCAGGATACTTAACAAAGTTTCAATTCCAAAATGGTACGATTAAAAGGCTACTGTTTTATATGCCTGTAAGGTTATTAATGAAGTTTCAATTCCAAAATGGTACGATTAAAAGAATATATTTCTAAATCTTCTGAATCTTCATCGAACTGTTTCAATTCCAAAATGGTACGATTAAAAGAAAGTAATGACAGCAATGAGTAAAGCAACTAAGAAGTTTCAATTCCAAAATGGTACGATTAAAAGATGTAAAAAGCTGGCAAAATGCTTCAAGTAATTCATTGTTTCAATTCCAAAATGGTACGATTAAAAGAATAATGCAAGTCGGCTCCGGCCTTTCCGTTTTAAAGTTTCAATTCCAAAATGGTACGATTAAAAGAAAATTCAATCTTCAATATTATGAGTGTATCAATTAGTTTCAATTCCAAAATGGTACGATTAAAAGGAAGGATACGATGATTGGAACCGCCTTTTAACCCTGTTTCAATTCCAAAATGGTACGATTAAAAGCGAAATGAGTTTCTGAAAGACATTCAGGCTTTTTTGTTTCAATTCCAAAATGGTACGATTAAAAGCAAAAGAGATGATAGAGAAATTAGACGTCTGCGGCGTTTCAATTCCAAAATGGTACGATTAAAAGAGGATTATACTACAAAGCATCACAGATAAACACAACGTTTCAATTCCAAAATGGTACGATTAAAAGTTAACGAAAAAGAAATGATGCGGGCATTGATTAACGTTTCAATTCCAAAATGGTACGATTAAAAGGTTGCCCAAGTTATGAATAAGACAAATACGATGTATGTTTCAATTCCAAAATGGTACGATTAAAAGCTTGTTTGTACCGATCCCTTAGCTTTCCCAACACGCGTTTCAATTCCAAAATGGTACGATTAAAAGAAAGGAACGATAGAAATAATCAAACAGAGGATAAAGTTTCAATTCCAAAATGGTACGATTAAAAGGTACAGATTGATGCTAATTACGCTGTTGACAATACGTTTCAATTCCAAAATGGTACGATTAAAAGAATTACACTCCTTCAAACGATATTGCTGGGAAAATGTTTCAATTCCAAAATGGTACGATTAAAAGTCGATATGAGTTCGATTATTTCGTCTATACTTGCGTCGTTTCAATTCCAAAATGGTACGATTAAAAGAAAGTGGGGAGTGTCACATTAGCTACTTTATTCGCAGTTTCAATTCCAAAATGGTACGATTAAAAGGACCAAAAAAAGGATGAATATGTTTGTCGGGATTGTGTTTCAATTCCAAAATGGTACGATTAAAAGGAACCGCTAATTACGGAGGCACCGACGGCCAAATTAGTTTCAATTCCAAAATGGTACGATTAAAAGAGCAGGTAAAAATCCTACAGGCCAAACGGGACAAATGTTTCAATTCCAAAATGGTACGATTAAAAGGAACCGCTAATTACGGAGGCACCGACGGCCAAATTAGTTTCAATTCCAAAATGGTACGAT
>VAPE01022360.1_pt1 | contig 10090 bp, 8 predicted proteins | sample 3393911 | NCBI WGS metagenome assembly VAPE01 (sample SAMN08290436, study PRJNA428436) | hydrothermal vent metagenome | isolation source: Deep-sea hydrothermal vent chimney | place: Atlantic Ocean: South-mid Altantic Ridge | reverse complement strand
GATAACATCGGAAACCGTAAAAATCAGATGTCTCTCCCCTGTGGTGATAACCGAAAACCGACCCGGAGAGAAATACGAAACTTATCTTTCGCCGTTGGACGAGCATTATGCCGGTTTGTTCTTTCATAACCTGTTAGACAAACACAAAATCGTGTCCGATGAATATGCCGGATTAGACCCCTTTGCGAAAACCAACGAGCTGAAATTTGAATGCCTGACCGAAAAGCCCAAAGGAAAAATGCAAATCATCAAAGCTTTTACGCCGGAAGAAGTGAAGGTGCGAGGCTACCTGTTTGACTTTGCCCTGACAGCCCCGGCAGCTTTAATCCGTACCGGTCTGAACAGCGGCTTCGGCGCCATGAACGCCATGGGGTTTGGGTGTGGGGAAATTTGAAAATGTGGAAATGTGGAAATGTGGAAATGTGGGAATGTGGAAATGTGGAAATGTGAAAATGTGGAAATGTGAAAATGTGAAAATGTGAAAATGGGGAAATGTGGAAATGGGGAAATGGGGAAATGTGGAAATGGGGAAATGTGGAAATGTGGAAATGTGGGAATGGGGAAATGTGGGAATGGGGAAATGTGGAAATGTGGGAATGTGGAAATGTGGAAATGTGAAAATGTGGAAATGTGAAAATGTGAAAATGGGGAAATGTGGAAATGTGGAAATGGGGAAATGGGGAAATGGGGAAATGGGGAAATGGGGAAATGGGGAAATGTGAAAATGGGGAAATGTGGAAATGTGGGAGTTTGTGGACAAATTGTTTTTTTTTGACAAAGCCGGAAATCCTTAATTATCTTAATTTCTTAATGGTAAAAAGACTGAGAAAGATTGAATATTGAAAAGATTGAAAATATGGATTTTAAAGTATTTTATAAAAAGACAACGATTGAGGAGAAATTGAAATTCCTGGAGGAAATCATCAGACATAACGAGGAGCTGCAGCAGGCTTTCGTTAATTTTTCAAACGTGGAAAACAGAACCAACAAGGACTTTTCTCCTAAGTTGTTTTTGGAAGAAATTGAGAAAACGCGAAAACAATATTTGAAGTATTTTGAAAGTGTGGACACGGAAAATCCCGATTGGGACAGTTATCAAAGCTCTCATTCGGGTTATCTTAAGGAATGGGAACAATATCAGGAAGCCAGCGAACAGGAGATAGAGAGGTTTTTTAAGGCGTTTAAAACAGCAGCTGTCGATAAAATTATTCAACAAAAAACGGAGGACTTTACGGCGATGCTCATTGGTCTGTACGAAGCCTGCCTCGATGCGGAAGTCGATGACCCGGTAGAGTCTTTTGGCGATGTGAATGAATTCCTCGTCGAAGAACACAAAGCAACCACGAGCGGACTCATCGACAAAATTAATTTATCAGCAGTTGCCGGCCATAGCATTCGTACTGCCGTGGCGCTGTTTTTCTACTACTGCGATGAAGAATACCCAGGAAATTCCTCTTTTCCAAATTATTTTCAACCGTTTTTGCTGGCGTTGGCCGAAAAATCAGAACAGCCCGATGAAATACTTGCTATAATTGACAAATCAAAAGTAAGCAGGGAAGCTCTCCCGCAACTAATTCTGTTGCTGAACAAAAAAGCCGGGAACAACACCGAATGGCTCTGGAATGCACAACAGTTTTATTTAACCGACAACGAAGTAGCCAAAGAGCTGCTCAACTATTATTTTGAAAATGACAAGCCTGCTTTTGTGAGAACCGCCAAAGAGCTGTTTGAAAATAACAAGCGGTATTGGGCAAAAACGCTGGCGGACAAAATGGATATTGCCCTCGATAAAGAACTGTATTTCAATGTGTTTTATCAGCTTACGGCAGATGAACATAAAATTGATTACTATCGGAAGATAAAATCATTGCTAAGTAGTGAAGACCTGGATGAGTTGATACGGGAGGTGAAATACGATGAGGTTTTTATTGTAGAAATTTATGAAGAGGAAAAGGACTTTGCGAAAATAAAGACGCTTGTACAACAGAATCCTGAATCATGGGATTTTGAACAGCTCATACGACCGATATTAAGTATTTACCCCGATTTCTGTTTCAAATTAATAGAAGACAAAGCTGCCCATGCATTACAATCGGGTGAGCGTGGAAGGAGACTTTACCAAAGGATAGCCTCATGGCTCTCTCTTGCCAGACAAATTCCCGCGCAAGAAACCGCCACACAGGCGTTATGCATAAAATTATACAACCACAAGCCCAACCTGCCGGCACTGAGAGATGAGTTTAGGAAAGCGGGGCTGGTTAAGTGATTAATTTTTAGTAATTTTAGAAAATAATTAAAAGAACGAGATTTATGAGTTTAGATACGGTTTTAAAAATAGGGGAAGCACTGAGGGCATCTGAAGATCATCTAAAACACTTTAAGTATGTGAAGCCTTGTCCTCCTGACACAGATAAAGAAACTATTCTTAGGTTAAACATACCTGTAAAAGAAGATTTTAGCTTTGATTGGGATAACGTTTCAATTATTACAAACGAAAATGAAATAAAGGATCTGTATTATTTGACTTTTAAAACATCTAATAGTGATAGTTCAATCAAATATTTATTTGGGGATTTATTTTATGCACAAGAAACAAAAGTTAATAAAAAAACAGGAATTATAAGTAATACTACTGAAGGAGGTGTTTATCGCCTTTTCAAAAAGAATACATTTTTCACAGCAGAGAAAGATTTTGAAAATATAAAAAATGGCCTAAAAACAAATTTACTTAAAAACGTTTTAAACGAAAAGGGCATTAAAATTCCGTTCGAAAAAACAGCTAAAGAGTTTATTAAATGGAAAAATACAGAAAAATATATAATACCAAAAGCACTAATCCCAAGTAAAAATCTATTGATTAAAATATTTAAAAAAGTTGATGAACAAAATCCGCTACCGACTCTGTCTCGTTTTAGAAAATCATTTCAAACACACAGGGAACTAATAGAAAAAATATTGCTGAATATTACAGCAATAAACGAATTTTTTTCTGAAAGTAACAATATAACACTTAAGACTTTATTCGAAGATGATGACAAATTAAAACGATATAATATTAGGAGAATAAAAAACAATTTAACAAAGAATGTCTTAAAAATAGTTTTAGCATCAGAAGAAACAAATGATTTAAATTCAAATCAGGAAAATAAACTTCTTAAAATTAAAAATGGGAAAATATTTATTCATTTTGATTTTGGATCTAATAAACATTGGTATAATTTCAAGGAAGAATTTATGATTATTAAAAGTGCCATTTTTCAAGGTTTTGCACAGGAAATACAAATTAACAAAAATATGCAAACTAAAGAATTTGTTTTAAATAAGACTTTATATAAAACGCTTTGTTCTGGAGATAGCAAAAATGATATACAATTCCCAAGTTTTAACAGTGACAACAAATTTAAATCTAGATCATTTAGTAAAAACGAAATAGATGATTTGTTTTACGCAATTAATTATTCAGAAACTGGGTTAATAAATGTTTTTGGAACAGATATCAAGATAATTGTATTACCACATGGAGAAAATTTAGTAGGACAAGATTATATTGATTTCCTGGAAAACCGAAATGAACAGCATGTTATAAATGCAAATATAAATAATGAAGAACCATTATTTATTGGTATAGAGAATGAAGATGAACAAAATATTACTTCGTTTGACTTTATTTTTAGTAAAAGAGGAGGCCTTTCGTCACCAGATGTTGACTTGTTAGAGTTGTCTGGTATTGAAAAAAGCACTTTAAAAGCGACAAAAGACAGAATTAGAAAGATTGCAAGAGAAGTTCATCTCAGAAAAATTGCTGAAATAAATACAACAAAAAATTTACTTTGGCCGACTATTTCCAGAGCATATATCAACATTCTTGGAAATCCACAAAAAGATAAATCGGGAAAAGTAAATTTTAAAGTTAATCCAAGATACAACACTCATATTTTAAAAGTCCTTCCTAAAATTTACACACAGAATTATAAAACGGATCCTATTTTACTTCCTGCCTTAATTCGCAATGTAGAATTTTCAATAAGAGAAGGGGATAGTAAATTTATTTTTCTGAAATACGACATAGAATTTCTTTTAAAAATACAAAACACTAAAATAGATAAATTTATGGAACTAGCAGAATCAAACAGTTTTAAGATAGGTGCTTTATTAGGTAGCCTTGCAAAGAATTTTTCAGGTAAAAATACACCGATAAATTCATTTGAAAAAAATTATGTCGGCAATTTAAGTCGAAGAATCGGAACACTTGAAGATTTCGTAAAACTTAAGAATGACATTGAGCAAAAACTCATCATGCACGAAAAAACTCAATTTACATTTTCGACATCTAATGAACTTTCACAATTATTAAAAGAGTTTAAAGGGCGGTACGACAAAGAAGCATGTGCTTTTGGCTTTTTTGACAGTTACTTTAAGCCAAATAAAAAACAGACATTATTTGAAAAACTCGAAAAAGTTATCGGCCAAAATATAGATTCTGACAGTGACAAAGAAATGTTAGGTGAATTGAAAAATATAATTAAAAATTATAATGTAACAGAATAATAATTAATCTTTTAAAATTTAATATTATGATCGAAAATAATAATGTAATCAAAGACAAGTCAGAACTTTTATTCTTATATGAGAGTTCATATTCAATGCCTAATGGAGATCCTTTTACCGGCGAACAACGATACGACGAAGAAACCAAAAAAATTTTGGTTAGCGATGTTCGTATAAAAAGATTTATACGGGATTTTCTTGAGGGACAGGGAATGAATATTTACGTAAGTGACAAAACAGGTGCTGGCAAAACAAGTGCTGCCGGAGTTATTAAGTATTTATACGAAGAGACCTTCAAAAAACAAATCAAAAATGTCCATGAGATATTAAAAAGCTGCATTGATGTGAGGTTGTTTGGGGGAATAGCAACATTAAAAGATAAAGAATCTACTGTTGCTGGTGTTAAATTAGAAAATCCGCACACGCAATTTACAGGTCCCGTTCAATTTTCTTTACTGAATCCTTCATTGAATAAAGTAAATATGAGGATGCACCAAAATACAACTCATTTCACATCAAGCGAAGATAAAAAACAGGGCTCTATAGGCACAACAACACTTGTTCCTTATTCTTTGATTCAAATTCATGGTTGGATTAATCCATTATCTGCTATTGAAACAGGAATGACAACCACAGATGAGGCAACAATGTTTAAAGCACTTTGGCATAGTGTAAATGATATAAATACTCGAACCAAGCATAGCGATTCTGTTTTTGTTGTGCAAGTGGTTTATGAAAACAATTATGATAAGATCTATGGAATAGACCGTTTAATTGAAATCAAGACAAAAGATGAACAAAAAACAGAAGAAGCATTCAGGAGCAGGGATGATTTTAATATAGATTTTTCAAAATTTGCTGAGAAAGTAAAATCAACGAAAGTAAAGGAAGTAAAGTATTATACTGAAATTGATGAATTAGGAAAACTGTTCAGAAAAGAATTAGGTTTAAGTGATGATTCTAATGACATCAGAATTGGAGAACATAAAATTTCTGTAATTAAATTTGATATAAATATGGATAAAAAAGAAAAAGAATGAAAGCCATACAATTTGAAATAGAAGGAAGTTGGGGACATTTCAAAAGACCGGAAACAAATAACAATCCATTAACACATGATTTTATCACTAAGACTGCACTGATTGGAATGATTGGTGCTGTTTTAGGGAAAAATCGCAGCTACATGAACGAGCTATTTCCCATTTTATCCGAGTCATTATTGTACGGTGTTAGATTGTTGAATCCTGTTAAGAAAATATCCTGGGGATTTACAAGTAGCACAGCAATTAACCCAACAAAACAAGGTACTCCTAAATATTTTGAGTTCTTGGAAAAACCAAGGTTTATAATAATCCTTGCTTTAAAAAAGGACAATTCTGAGAGGATATTTGCTGATTTCAAGGAATCATTAATTGCCGAAAAGAGTTTATATGAGCCCGTTTTGGGTTGGCATAATTGCTCTGCAAATCTTTGCTTTAGAAATGAAGGATCTGTTGAGAAAAAAGGGGGGAGATTTGAAACCCAATATTTCATAGAAAAGGACAAGCAAAAACTTGAAACAATTAGTGCTGGTTTTAGAATTGGATTTGATAAAATACCAACTTATCAAGAGGATTTTTGGAACAAACCTGATTATTACAAAGAGATTATTTACCCTGATGCCGGGAAAACTCTTGAACTTACTGGTGAATACTTTGAATTTAATACAACTAATGAAAAATGTTGGTTGATATAACAAAATATAAGTCTCATTCTAACAAAGCTTTACTGACTCACACGAAAGGTGTTGTTGATATTGTAAAGGAATTAACTAATGGCCCATTTGCGGAAATTGCAGCTATTTTTCATGATGTTGGAAAATTGAACCCTAATTTTCAAAGGAAATTTGATAAATCATTTCCAAAAATTGGAAGTTATGCAAACCACTCAACAATTTCCGCTTATGCCTTTTGGTGCTATATTCATAAAAATACGAAAGACTTCTATAGTGTCTTTGGAAGAACATTATCCAAAAATGACGTAATTAGTATTTTAATGCTTATTGGTAAGCACCATGGCAATTTGCCTGATTTTATTCCTGATGGCAAAAAGGGCGGAGATTATTTGTTTAATAAAGATGAAGTAAGAGAAGCTTTAAACCTTATTGTCAGTGCAAACCTGCCAATTGTGGATTTTACGGAAACACTTTTAAAACTTACTGACTATTCTGAATTGATAAAAACCCCGGAATTTGAACATAAATTTATTCAATTAGTATTTAGCTATAAGCATAATAATGAACCCTTGCAATATTATCAGGAAACACAAATGGGTTTTGCATCACTATTATTTGGGGATAAAAAAGATGCTGGTTGCATTGATAGCGATGACAAAAACAATGTTCGCTCATTTTGCAAAAGTTATAATAGATTACTGGAGGATTATCTTGATTCATTAAAAGTATTACAAGATGTTCCAATTAATAAACTCAGAACAACTATTCGTAAAGAAGCTGTTGCATCTATTGAAAGTCAATTGACAACTGAAAAACGAATTTTTGATTTAACAGCACCAACCGGATCCGGTAAAACCTTAATGCTATTGTCATTAGCTGGTAAAATCATTAAAAACAAAGGTGATTTTCGCATGGTTTATATACTCCCTTTCCTTTCAATCACAGAACAGGTAGAGAAAGAAGTTTATAAAATTTTCAAAGGTCAGGAAAATCACATTCAAAGAATTGATTCAAAATCGAAGAATACAGATTTTGAAAAACTCCAAATAGAATTGGAATCAAATCCAGATAAAAGGATAATTAATGAATTGCTTGCTTTACAATTTGCAGATAACACATTTTCGTATCCATTTGTAATTACAACTTTTGTTCGCTTCTTTGAAACTCTTTTGAGTAATAAAAATTCTACTTTACTGAAACTACCAAATTTATCAAAAAGCATTTTCTTAATTGATGAAATCCAATCTTTACCGCCTCGACTTTATGGTTTTTTTGTGGCATATCTTGACACCTTTTGCAGAAAGTTTAATTCCTACGCAATTGTTTCAACAGCAACAATGCCGGATTTTGAATTGCCAGAGAAAAAAGAGATAACCAGTTTTTTTAAAGAGTACCAAAAACCTAAAAAACTTCTTTCTGATAATTACTTTTATGAAAAAGAGTTTAATCGGTATAAAATAGATGTTAGGAAAAAGATGATTTCTGTAAAAGAATTAGCCGATGAAATAATGCAAAAAAAAGAATCTGTCTTAGTTATCCTCAATACAATAGAGGACAGCAAAGATGTGTATAAAAAGCTTTCAAATAATTACTCTATTGGAAAGTTATTATTATTGAACACACATTTTACTCCAAACGACAGAAAGAAAAAAATCAAAATTATCACAGAGCGGTTAAAGAAAAATAAAAAAACAATTTTGATTTCAACCCAATTAATTGAAGCAGGTGTTGATATTGATTTTCCTATACTTTATAGAGATATGGCTGTGATGTCAAGCGTTGTTCAATCGGCTGGTCGTTGCAATAGAAATGGGAAAATAAAGTGTGGAGAAGTAATTTTATTCCGTTTGGAAAAAAATGGTAAAGAACGATCAAAATTAATTTACAGAGGAAAAGATGAAAAGCTTTTGAGTTTTACGAAAGATGAACTTAACAAATTGAGCTATCTAGAGCCGGAATTGTTTAGCACACAAAAGTCATACTTTGAAAGGCTGCGAAAAGAACTATTATTTGGAGAACATTCACAAAATAGTCCAAAAGAGGACTTCAATTTTATAGAAGACATTACTCATGCGAGATTTAAAAAAATCGGAAGGTTCAGGCTAATTGACAAGAATATATTTGGTGAAAGTTATAATCTTTATATTTCAAAAGATGAGAATGATAATAAATTTGAAAAATTAAAGGAGCTTGATCAGAAACAAAAAGAAGCATTTTCAGTGAGTTTAGAACAAGGATTAGCACAAAAAGCTTTAGTCATAGCTCATTTAAAAAAAATGTCAGGTCAGATTCTTCAAGTTAGGATTAATCCTCAAAAACATTCAATACCCTCATATATAGATAAATATTATGATCTTCTTTTAATTGATAAAAAAAGCTATAATTATTATACAGGAATTGAAATCAACAATCTTTATGAAATTATCTAACCAGGTGTTAATGTTTCGTAGTGGAAATCAACAAAATGTGACATTGGTTTTAGTGAAAAATATATTTGAAAATACAATAAAATACGATTTACAGATAATAAGCGCTATAATATATTGAAACATAGTTTTTTAATTAGAATATAAACTTTACCTTCTATTTTTGTATATTTGCCGATATGGCAATTTAGATTATATAAAAGGTAATATAATTATGAATATTCAGAGAACAATATTAATGTTTCTGGATAATGTTAATTGGGATGTTTTTTCTAATAAGGCATTGAAAGACGAATTAGATATTTCAACAAAGCAAATCAATGAAGCATTACACAAGCTGATAAAAAACGGCAATATTGTGCAATTGGAAAGAGGCAAATACTGCCGGCATAATTTTTCCGATGAGTATATTATTGGAAGTTTTCTGGTTAAAACCGGCGGCATTGCTTATTGGACAGCAATGAATTATCACGGTTTGACCGAACAAATTCCAAATGTTGTGTATGTTCAAACGATGCAGGCAAAACAAAACAAAACGATATTTGGGGTTCGGTATAAATTTATTCGTGTAAAAGAGAGCAAACTGATTGGTTTTAAGAAAACAGGTTATGGTAATCATCAATTTTTTATCACTGATGTCGAGAAAACGATTGTTGATTGTTTCGATTTACCGGAATATGGTGGTGGGTATGAGGAAATAATCAAAGCTTTTAATCAGGCAAAATTAAGTGCTCGGAAACTCGTTAAATATTGTAAAGCGATTGATAACATTGCCGTAACGAAACGCCTCGGTTACCTGTGTGAGTTGATGGAAAAGCCCAAAATGGATTACTTTATCAAATATGCACAGTCCGTTAGAAACGAAAAGTTCAATTTGTTTGAAGGAGATGGAGAAAAACACGGAAAAACAAACCGGCGTTGGCGGTTGGTGATGAATATGGATGAGGAAGAAATTCTGGAAATAGCAAACTCGTAACCAATGAAGAAATTAATATCAATAGATATGTTGCCGTTTTTGAATGTTTTTTACAAATTAAGAAAAGAAAATATAGGGCAAACTAAAGTTTACGATATAATAAGCGGGCTCAATGAGAAGTTCTTTGATAAGTCATTCGATATTATATAGATTTTGATGGTAAATAACCAAAAGCTAATCTTTCATCGTAACACAAACAGGATACCCTTTGGGAATTATCTGGCATACCCGTCGGAAACCGGAACGGATTAGTCTTTCGGCGACAGCCTGTCCGTACCGGCTTCGATTCAACGTCCGTCGGAAACCGAAACGGCTTAGTCCCGTTAGGGACTTCATATCGGTAAAAACCAAATGAAAGCTGAAACCCAAGTCCCGTGAGGGACGAAATATAAAATCAAAAACAATGGCAAACACCTACACACAAAT
>VAPE01024988.1_pt1 | contig 10094 bp, 9 predicted proteins | sample 3393911 | NCBI WGS metagenome assembly VAPE01 (sample SAMN08290436, study PRJNA428436) | hydrothermal vent metagenome | isolation source: Deep-sea hydrothermal vent chimney | place: Atlantic Ocean: South-mid Altantic Ridge | reverse complement strand
TGCCCGCGGCCCGCCTCAGGCAGATCCCCCGAACGCCGGTCCACGCGCCGATGGACGTGGCGCCCCTCGACCGTGTCGACTGACTCGGCCCACTCCCCCTGCACCCACTCGAGGTAGGCAAGGCGCGGGCAATAGGCGTACTCGTTGACCATGCGCGCCGGCAGCAGCGGCATGTCCCCGGAAAGCTCCGGGAACGGCATAGGCAACTCACCTTGGCGCGGATCGTCCATTTGTCGCCCCCTCGGGCGTTCACCACTGGTAACGACCGTATCGGTTGCTCGCCCAAGGACTTAAACAGGCCGGCCGACGCTTCGCCGACCCACCGTCGCTTTGGTCTTCATCGCCAGAACGTGGGGCCACGTTCGAGCCGGTAGCGCCAATCTTCACACGCCCGACGCGGACCCTGAGCGGCCGCCGAGCGACCCCACGGTGTCGTCGACCTCTCGCTCGCGCCCGCCATCATTGCCCGCACATGCCCGGCCGCGCCCCAGCAGCCCTTTTGCCGATACAGATACAAGGCGCTACATGTGCTACAGTTAACACTCATGAGCGGAATCATCACGCAACGCGAGCTTCGCAATGAGTCCGCGGCCGTGCTCCGAGAAGTGCAGGCGGGGCAATCCATCATTGTGACGCGCAATGGGGTGCCGGTTGCCGAACTCCGGCCGATTCAGCCGCGCCGGTTCGTGCCACGGGCGGTAATCGCCGAGGCTGCTGCGCGAGCACCCCGGATCGATGGAAATCGGTTCCGTGCCGATCTGGACGCCGTGATCGACCAATCCGTCGATGGCTGAACCGAGCCAGGGCCTGCTGGATACATCGGTGGGGATCGACCTTAACGTGATCGATCCCGCTCTGCTGCCGGAGGAATCCGCCATCTCCGCCGTGACCCTTGCGGAACTCGCCGCCGGCCCGCACGCCACTCCTGACGCGGAGGAACGCGCGCGGCGCCAGGACCGACTGCAATGGGCCGCGGCAACCTGGGATGCATTGCCCTTCGATGCCGAGGCCGCCCGCATGTACGGCCGCATCTTCGCGACCACACGGGCAGCGGGACGGTCCAGTCGTGCGCGCTTGGCCGATCTGCTCATCGCCTCCACTGCGGCCGCCAACGGCCTGCCGCTCTACACCCGCAATCCTTCCGACTTCGCCGTCCTCGGACAGCTCCTAACGATCACCGCTCTCTGATCGGCTCCGGATGTCGCGATAGAAAACTTGTTGCCGAATGCTGTCCGGATGCCCGCCCCGGGCCTAAAGCCTGCCGAGAAAAATTTCTTTGAGGTCCCGCGCCGCATCCTCGGTCAGTAGCACCTCGAATCGCATCAGTCGTTTCTTTATTCGCGAAGGCGCTTGAAAGCGACCTTGGCCCTGACGGCCCTGCCTTCCTCGATCTGGCGATTGCCGAGTGCGAGGATCTTTAGCAACACCAGCGTTCCCTGCGTTTCCTCGTAAGATGCGACATCCTGGATCACCGCTTTGGCCTCCTCGTTCTGGGTAATGACCAGCGATCGGTGCTGCTCGGCCAGCTCGCGCATGATCTCGGCCGCGCTCGCCTTGAGATAGCTGATGGGCTTGATCTGGGTCGAATACTTCATCATCGCCCCTCGCTTCGGATAGGACTGGATATAGTCCTTATAATGGTCACTCTGCAATCCTTGGTAACGCTTGCCGTCCAAACCATACGATCAATCAGCTCGCCCGAACAACCCCAACCCGAAATGACAGGCGAAGCCTAGTGCGAGGGGGCCTTGAACGGGTTCGGCGAACTCGATACGCCAGAAGCTACCGCGGGTGTCGGGCTGCACAAGACCGCGCTTCGCGCGGAGGCGGTGGAAGTAAACCGAGCGTCGTTCGCGGCCGTTGATTGTGATGGCCGGCAATCGTTCGAGATTCGCTACCACTGGCAGACCACGCTCGCGGCACTCGCGGCGAATCTGATCCTCGACTATAAAGCGTTTTTTAACATGCCAGGGATGGAGATAGGGCGTCAGTGATCGCCAGACGGTGGCTTCAGCGGTGAGCATCGCACCCGTTTCCGTGTACCCGATAGCTTCGAACACCAGCCGCCATTCGCCACCACCGGGCTGCCAAATCTTGCGCAGACCCTCTATCACGAGACGGGCGTGACTGTCGATACCGGCTGGCACATGGATCAGGACATGATCGAGCCGGCCATCACCGTCAGCGTCCCAGGGCAGATAGAAGGCATGGCCGTGCCGGTTATCCATGGGCATGCCGTGCCCGGACAGAACTGAAGGAATCGCGTCCTCGCCGAACGTGCGTTTGGCCCGGCTCATCACGGACTGACGCAGCAGCTCACCGATACGCAAGGTATCCTCGACGCGGGGCAACGGCTTGCCGACCACCAGAAAGCGCGCGGTGGTAGCGCCAGGTGGGACCACTTTACGGACTTTCCGCGCGGGTCTAAGCGCATCAATGGGGCGCAGGTAGAAAACCTGGCGCGCGGCGGGCGGCTGGTTCCAGCCACACTTTTTCAACTCGGCATTGTCCACGCACAACGCGTCCAACAGTCCTTCTGGCAGGCTCACCGCGAGCTTGCGGGGTTGCTTCTGATCGGCGAGGAAGCGGGCACGACGGCTTCGGTACTCGTCTGCCGGGACCGGCGCCAGCAGTTCGATGACCTCGCCGCGCACTTCGCCGGTCTCAGGATCCACCGACTCCTGCCCGGGCAGGCAGTTCGCGGGCGGCGGGTTCTCCACGCACCGAGCCTCGACCCAGGATTCGGCGCGGCCGAGATAGACGAGGTTCTCCAGCAGAGTGTCGAGCAGTGCGGCCTGTTCATCGGGCAATTCGAGATCCGGCCAGACACAGTAGAGCGGTTCGTCGCGTGCTACGGCGGCGAAGGCGTCGAACACCAGCGAGGTATCGCCCGCCTTCCACTGCGGAAAGTAGTGCCGGGTATGGCTGTGGCTGGCCGATGGTAGCGTATACGCGGGCAGCGTGGCAGCCAAGTTCTCGATTAACGCCGCCAGCGTCGCTTTGCCAAAGCGGCCGGACCGCGCGAGCTTATGGTGCCAAGTCGCGATCAGCGCGCGCAACAGGCGCCAGGGCTCCGGTGGCCAAGCCACCTCACCCTCGTTGACGTGGCGTCCCCATGGCGTGGCGTGGCAGCGCCCAGCCGGAAAGGTAAAACGCAGCGCAAGCATGGCTCACTTCCGGTAGGTGACGGTGGTAGCCTGGAAATCCGCGCCGGCGGCGCGGGCTTCACCGATCAGAGCCGGCAGCGCCTGCTCCAGTTCACCCAGCTCCGGCAGCTCGAAGCCCTCCGGGCGTTGCACCTCAATCCCGTTGCATTCGAGATCGCAGGCGGTGCGCAAGCGCAGACCAGTGGCAAGGAAACACCGGATCTTGAACAGCGCAAGCGCCACCAGCAGGCGGTACACCGGCTCAGCAAAACCGTAGCCGCGCAACTGGGCGAGATCGAGGTTGAAGTAGGCGGTAATTTCCGGAGCGATGTATTCGTCACGCGTGAAGGGCACGTTGCCGAATCCATTAGCAGTGTCCCCGCTGGGATTGACCGAGTCGTTCTTCACCCCACCGCTTGCGGCGACCTTCACGTCCCGCGCCTCGATGAACGCGGACAGCGCGCGCGGCAAACGCAACCGCCCGCCAGCCAACTCCTTCCGGGCAAGGAACACGCCGTGCAGCAAGGCGTTGATGTCCAGCCTGAGCAGCACTTCGCCCAGCCTGCGCAGATCGACGATGCCCTCCTCCATCGCGGCCAGTTCGGACTTGAGGAGATCAAATACGGTCTTGTCCTTGCTCCTTAGGATGTACGGCGAATTGATGCGGTGCGCTTCGAGCACCGAGTTGGTGAGCGGCTTGCCGTTCTTGTCGAGCACCTTGACAACCGACAGTCCCTTGAGCGGCCCCACCCAGTCGTCGGTGGTGGTGTCCCAGCACACGGCCTCCATGCGGTTGGCCATGCTCTGGGCGGATTCGACCAGCAGCATAGGCGTACCATCTGGACCATCGTACTGCGCCGCGCCGATTTCGGGAAAGCCGGTGGGCTGGAAGCGAGCGCCCTGAATCGGGCGTAGCGCGGCGCGGGCCAGCAGGCGCGGGCTCGTGTCGAGAGCCGAAAGGTCGAGGGTCATGTCGGTCTCCTTTTGCCTTGAACGGTGGAACGAATGCGGGTGCGGTTCAGGTCGGCTCGGCGGTGACGTCTTGCTGCATGAGCAGCGAGCGCGCGAGCACACCAGTAGCCCCATAGCTAAGCGGAATGAGCAGCGCGGCCGCGAGGCGACGCGGATCGATGCCTACAACCTCCGGGCATTGCGCGCGCGGCATGAGTGGCACGAGTCCCGATCCCTGCAACCGCCGCCAAGCCGCCTCCACCGCGCGGTGCGCCTGCCCAGGATGACCGGAAGCGAGTTGGTTTACCAGCCCCGGCGGTACCAGCATGTGCCGGTCGGCGGGCAGACCGGCGAGCTTGCGCAGCCATGCGTCCGGCGTCAGCACGAGTTTGAGCAGGCCGAAGGCGGCCGGCGCCGCCGCGCCGCCTGCCCTTGGGTCCAGACCCTGAATATCCTTGCACAGGACGAGCCCCGGCAAGAGTGCAACGATCGCTTGGTCCATGCGTGCATCGCGCCCAAAGGCGTCGAGATCGTCGAGGCCGACTCCACCCCCCGCACTGAAGGGTTTGTCGCGGAACCCGAGGCGCTCGGCGAGCCACAGGCGCCGCCCCAGCAGCGCGATCAACGTATCGACAAGCCGCCCAGCCCGAGGCACGGCCAAGCGCAGACCACAGACGGTGTCCTTGGCCCCCCCCTTGGTCTTACAGGCCACTTCAATCCAATCGTGACGGCGTGGATGAACGGGGAAAAGCTGCGCACGCAACGGCAGCGGCTTGCCTTCCTCTCCGCGCAGCGAGGCGAGCGCGCGGGCGATGCGATAGACCGGCGTGCCGTCGTCGGCACCCAGAGTCCAGCGGGCCGTAAGCAGCGGGACCGGGGCAACCTTTTGGCATGCTTTGGTGCTGCCAGACAATGCGTACTGAATCTCGCCGAGCAGGGCAAGCAGCGCCTGCACCTGCGCGGGGCTCGCCGCGGCTCCGGCAAACTCAAACAGGGCGTCCTCCAAGCGCTTGCGCAGCAAGATGAAACGCCGCGCGACCTTGTCGCCCCGGGCAAAGCGCCGAAAGCGCGCGAGCCAGTCACCCTGTTCCAATTCATCGATCCACTCGCTTTGCGGGTTGGACGTTACAACCACGCGGCCAAGCGGCGCAGCCACGAAGTAACCCTGTCCACGCCTTTCGAACAATCCATACCTCTGGAATGCGGCAAGACCACGATCCACTCCAAGGCTGGCGGCGGCGCGTGCCATATCCAGCCCGTTCCTGACCCGGCGCCGCCGGAGTGTGGCACGCCCCTCGCTCAGCAATGCACGCAACTCATCCAAAATCACTGGACGATCCCAAAGCGGGGCCCAGAATTCTGGTCGTGCCCCCTCGTCCGGGGCTACGCCCCCGTGACCGGCACAAAGAGCGTCAAACATGAACGGCTGGCTCAATTTTCCGGGTGTTTGCGTGTCATGGCGCCGAGTTGCGGTTGCAGCGAACAACAATGCGCCTTCCAGCATCAGCACCGTGTCCCACGCGTTGTCCACCACCTCTCCGGAAAACCCGGTCGACATGTTAACGCCACCGGCCATAAAGGGATTCAGGAAGCCCGGATTACCATGCACCGCGATCAGGGCGGGCTTTTGGAATAGGGCGCTATCAATCGCCTGTTCCGCTTCCGTCGTCGGCCGGTCGGTATCCGGATCAATCAGATCGGTCAGCAGTTTCAAGTGATTTATGGAATAGTCCATACTCCCCTCATTGCCACCCGATCCGAGCAAGGGCGCAGCACTCACTTCGGTACCAGCCAACACCAGGCACACATCAAACCACGGCAGAAATTGATCATCGAGCTCGCCTCTAAGGGCGGTGACAAGTTGGTTCTTAAGCGTTTTTTCCTGTTCCTTGGCAAGCTTCAATCGTTCCTCTTCGTACGGCTGTTTTTTCTTCTTGGCTGCTTCGAGCGCCTTAACCTCAGTGCGTATTTGATTCAGTTGCCCAACAATCGGGATACATCTGATGGCCTCTATCAACGAACGATAGAGCCCGAATCGTTCGCCTTTGGAGGCGGTGATAGTACGCAGGATGATCGCTCCTTTTCGGTTGGACTCATCCGCACTCTCTCCTTCCAGGAATCCGGCGCGGCCATTCCATGGTGAGATGATCGGCGTTGGCATATATTCATTCAAAATGAAATCCTGAATATCTTTTTCGTTCAACTTGCTACGCAGCATGAAGCGATCATTGCGCCAACAACACCGCGCCGAGCGATCGCATTGTTCAGAAACGATTCGAAAGATACCGAGCGCTTTGAGATAGCTCCCAAGCGGCTTCGGCTTACACGCATCCAATACGATTTCACGCATCGTTCTGCTCCTCCTGCTCAGCGGCGGAGGCGCGCCAGTCGGAGAGGCGTACCAGGGTCTCCAGCCAAGCGAGACGGAACGGGCCGTGTTCGACCAACAGGCCCTGCACGCGCTCGGTCCAAGAACGGCCCTGCTCGCCTTCGCCGAGTTCCATCAGTGCAAGACTCAATACTGTTTCCGCACTTCGCTCACCGTCGAATTCGAGTGAGGGCAGCGTGTCGCCCTCCCATATGCCGCGGGCGAAACGCCGGACATCTGGTGGCGGTTTCTCGTCGGGCATGGCGCGTAGGCTGGTGCGCACCTTGCCATGGTGGGCAACGATCAGGTAGGCGATCAAGTCGGTTTCCGTGTCCGTGCGCACTGAGTCGTCGTGCTGAACCAGCCAAGCGAGCATAGAAGCCAGTTCGTGGCGGAAGCGCACCCGTTCATGGCGCATCCGCCCGGGGCAGTCGGACTTGGCGAGCAGTCCGGGACGCGCTTGCTCGCAGCGATGCATCGAGTGCTGGAAGACTTCATGTGCCTTGCCGACATCGTGCCATCGCCCAGCGCGCACAACCAGGGCGCGGTATTGGGTCTCGCCCACGGCGCGGCACAGAGCCTCGGCCTGTGCCGCGCCGTGGGCGAGATGCTCGGGCAGTGCAACCGGGCGCCGCGTCACCGAGCGCCAATCAGCATCGTAGGCATGAGCCTCGACAGGCGCCTGCACCGACACGGAGTCGACCGTTCCCCTGGCCTCAGACGAAAAACCGAGCATGGAATCGTAGCCGCCCGCATCAGCATGGAACATTAGGATCATGCCTGGGCGCAGGTTGCCATGCAGCGGCTCCCAGCACGTGGCGAGGCTGTCCCAGCGATAGGATTTTCTGGCGAGCGATTTAGCTTGCCCGAGGGAGACCGGGCAAAGTTCTCCCCGCGCTGGGCGCGGCTGCGGCTCGGGGGCATTGGGGTCGTCAAAGGTACGCCAGAACACCTGCAAACACGGCAGCCCACTGTCACGGATGTAGTCCGACACGTCTACATCGAACCCGGACAGGTCCGGGTCGGTGTTGAATAAGTCGAGCAGATCCTTTCGACGGATAACAGTGGTCAGCGGTCGAGCCTCGTCGGTAGGCGGCAGGTCGGCGGGACCGACGCAGTCGAGGTTTTCCAGTTTAGTACGGGCGGCCGCTAGACCTTCGGTGTCGTATGGCAGCGCGTCGGCACCGTCTTCGATGTCGATCCAGAACACCCGCGCGCCGCCTTCGGCATTGTGCTCTCCGTAACGGTTGCAGCGGCCAAAGCGCTGCACCAGCGAGGACCAGGGCGCGAGTTCGGTGAATGCGATCCTGGACGAGACGTCCACGCCGGCCTCGATAGCCTGGGTAGCGACGATGATACGATCGCGGGACGGTCCCTCGCGCAGGCACCGCTCGGCCACTTGGCGCTCCGCTGGTCGGAAGCGGGCATGAAGCAGCAAATCAGCCGCGTCGGACCGGTGAGTTTGCAAGCGTCGGAATAGACCTTGGGCACGGTCCACGCGATTGAGGACGACCAGCGTCTGCGAACCTTCCTCGTGCGCCGCGAGCACAGCCTCGGCCAGCGCGCCGAGGTATTGTTCCGCATTGTTCTCAAGGCTTTCGGCGGTTACCGTCACGCTCGCTCTTTGCAGGCGCTTGACGGCCTCGATGCGCTCACCGGCCCGCTGGCGGTCATCCTTGCCCAGCCTCAGAGAGCTAAACGACGACAGGTGCGGGGCGAGATCGACGGTCGCGAGCCAGTCACGGTTAAGAGTGGCCGACAACCACAGTGAGCGACTGGCTTTACCGGGTGCGAAGACGCGCCGGAAAGCCTCCAGTTGTGCTGAAGTGGCAAGCCCAACCCCCATGAGCTGCACTTCGTCGAAGGCCCACAGGCTATCGTTGTGTAATAGCGCGAAGTGCACCGGCCACTGGTAGCGGCTCATGCCATAACCACGGTTGAGCGCTCGCGAGAGCAACATGTCCTGCGTTCCGATGAGGATCATGTCCTCCTCGGGATACTCGGCCCAGGTCCTGAGATCGGACTCGCCGCCCATGAGCAGGTGAACAGACACCTGCCCCTGGCCTGCATCACCCAGGATGCCAAGGTTGGCCAACCAAGTGCGGAGGTTGTTGGCAGTCTGTTCCACGAGAGTGCGCATGGGCAGGCACCAGATCAGACGCCGAGGCGTGTCGCCGACAGGCTCGCCCCGCTGCCCGTCCAGCCGCCAGCCGCGCTTCCACAACCAAGCCAGCGATACTGCCGCGGTCTTGCCCAGCCCGGTGGGCACATTCAGAAGATCAGGCCAAGCTTCTTCGGCGAGCCGGTCCTGGTAGGGATAGGGCTCGCCCAACCCGGTGGCTGCGTGGAAAAACTCGCGATAGCTCATTGGTCGGAATCCTTACTGGCCGTTTGCGTAAAATAGGCGCCATCGACCGCAGTTCAGCAGATACGCTACCGCCGCATTCGCGATGCGGGAAACATATCCGAGATTGACATCGTGCCAATATACGGCGACGGCGCGGAGATCATGGCGGTTCGCAGGTCCACGCACCAGGACAGGAGGTGCACAGGTGGGGCTAGACGGCTTCGTCCCGGTGGTACTGGAAGCCGATGATCGGAGAATCCTGGAGCGTGACTGGCGCCAGCACAACGGGGGGATGCGGGACGGCGCGGCCCGCGACGGGGTAACAGGGCAAGGCTGAATAGAGCCTGCAGGAACGATCGCTGCTGCATGACGTCCTTCTGGGTCTGGTGCTGCATTCATTCTTATATCTTGTACCATGGGCAGCGGCTCAGGGATTGAGCCTGTGGTGAATTTCTCTGTCCCCCGGGGCTCGGCCCCACCCTTGCCTACGAAGCATCGCTGCTCCCGACTGAGCCCACGCCGACTCGGCACGGATGAAACTCTCCGAGGAAAATGTCCGCAGGCACTTGGATGCGGCGTCAGATCGTCGGCTGTTTGTACGCAATTCAATTTTGAAAACACTACATTCATTCCACCACCTTCTCCAACCCCAACACCTGCGGGCTATGATCGAGCACAAGCCGATCATCGAATTTGTAAAAGGCGGCCAATTCATCCTCAGCGATGGTCACGGAAAGTTCATTGTGCCGGATGTCATAATCGGTAAACTCGTTCTCTTTCCCATACACTCTGAAGACAAAATTACCACCTGCGTCCTTGATCAAAACGCCCGAGACACCTTCGGCATTTTTCACCAAGGCCACGCTCCCGCCATAGCTATACTTGTCGTCCATACCGAATTTTCATCCTTTTCCCATTATCCGTTTGGGAAAGACTCATTAAGAGGTGCACTCGCTATCGGGCCAAGGTCGCGGGTATCCTTCGCACAACTGCCGAGGCACAGACGAATCCGTCCTTTGCAAACGTACGCTGGCCGTTGGCCATGCGCAATGACTCCTCTTGCCGTTCCGCCTCTGATACACCCTGTGAACACCTGCGGCCGATGTCGATGCTCACTTTCTACCACCGGTGGTGACTCAGGGATTGAGCCTGTGGTGAATTTCTCCACCCTGCGGCACGAATGCATCCGTGCCTGCGAAGGCTCGCCGGTCCGGATCGGGCCCGCGCGGATCAGTGCAGCCGCCAAAGGAGCCGGTTGATCTCGGCCGGATCGAAGGCCTCC
>VAPE01025141.1_pt1 | contig 10099 bp, 6 predicted proteins | sample 3393911 | NCBI WGS metagenome assembly VAPE01 (sample SAMN08290436, study PRJNA428436) | hydrothermal vent metagenome | isolation source: Deep-sea hydrothermal vent chimney | place: Atlantic Ocean: South-mid Altantic Ridge | reverse complement strand
TGCACCTATCTGAAATCGAAGTGGAACTTAATATCCGCCCCCAGGGTTCCGTCTTCCTCCCGTTCCCCGACAAGTGAGATACTCTTGTTGACAAGAAACTCAAGCCTCAGAAACTGCTGCGTTATCTCACCAAGTGATGTTGTGTAAGTAACATAAAGCCTGTCTGAAAGCAGTCGTTTTGAGACGGTAATCTTGGGACCAACCTCACCGGTTGACTCCGATACATAGGGCTCAACCTGAAACCTGTCAAAACCGGTGAGGTTTCTTATTCTCTCTTCTACCGTTTCCTGAAGGCTTCCTGCGAGAAATGAAGCGGCCTCGGCAGCTCCTATACCACCCTCGATACCCCTTAACTGCTCACCCAGTTTCCCTACCGTCAGAAGACTCAGGATATCCACCTCATCGAGTACGGGGTCGGAGGTTAAAGACAGATCAAACATGTCCTGATAGCCCTGAAGGGATAATCTGATGTTATATCCCTTCACCCGTGTTTCAGCCTTGATATCAAAGAAGGGATGAATCCTCGTTGGATCGGTAAAGTCTGCGCTTGCCTTTATGACGGTAAACTCGTTGTTCCTGAAGTATACCTTGCCCCCGTTGAGTGCTATCCTCCCTATGAGGTTTGGTTCCCTCACGGTTCCGGTCAGCACAAGATCCACCCGTGCTGTTGAATCCACTATATTGTTCCTGATATAAATATCCTTATCACCGTATAAGTTCACATTAAGTTCAATACCTCCAATGAAATCGTTATTGAAGGTTTTAGTTTTAACAGCCGGTGATTGTATTATCCAATCCTTCCACCCTATATTCTTTTTGAACATGGCCCTGATAATCCTCAAATCGCCTATCAGGCTCGGGGATTCGTTCCTCTCAACGAGTGAGAGATCTCCGGATACCTCAAGCTCAATATCCCTCCCACGCCTCAGTATTACATTCTGCACCTTGCCTCCAAAATGATAACCCTTGATTCCAAAACCCCTAACCTTCCCGACCCCCTTGAGTTTTACTGAACCGGAGGCGAATCTGAAAGACAGGTCTTCGAGGACAAGCCTGTTGTTGTCGATATAGGCATAACCATTCATCGAGGTTATCCGTTCATCCAAACCCTTTACACCCACGGATACATCCTGCAAAGATATACCGCCGTTCATTACGGGGAACTTCCAGGCGCCCTCCACCTCCAAAACAAACTCAGAGTAACCTCTCAAGTATTCGACCGATGGCAGGAAGCTCTTTAAAGGTCCGAGATAACTGCTCCCGTAAAGGGTCAGATTGTATCCGCTGTCCACTCCAAACCCGCCGGATATACCGAGCTGTGCAGGCCCTGCCTTGAGTTGGAGCGCATCTATTGTTACATCCGGGCCGTCAAATGAAAGTCTGATCTCATCGGTATTTACAAAGGTATTTCCATACATAACAAGCTTCATATTCTCAAGTCTTAAAAAACCCTTAACCCTGCCCCTGTTACCCCCGGCTGATGCCGTTCCCTTAAGGTAAAGAAGGGTGTCATCGGGAATGTCCCTGACAAACAAGCCGAGGATCTTTTCATATCTACCCTCCTTTATCGAGATCTTTGCTCTCCATGGCAATTCCCTGTCCATTCTTGCCTCTGCGGAAACGACAAGCCTCTCATTAAAGAGTCCGGAATTCAGGCTCAACATGCCATTGTCAAGCTTGATATTAATCGCCCCTTCCTTTCTGAACCCCTTCTTGGTATTCCCCTCTGAAACCAGTATGTCTCCGTTAAAAAACCCTTCCGGGCTTTTAATGTCTCCGCCAAAATCTGCAGCTCCTACAACCTTGACACCCAGGGGAAGGTCTTTTAGGAAGTCCCTTGCAGAGATTGAAAGCATAACATCCCTGCCTGAGAATTTCCCGGCTTCCGAGACCCTGAAATCACCCCTTAGCGAGGAATTCCCGCTTTTCATTTGAAAATCCTTCAGGTTGAACCAGCCATCCCTGTAACTAAAGCCCGTGTTGATATAAGCCGCCTTAAGTGCACTATAGGACAGGGAACCGACCTCAAGGTTGCCCTTTGAGTACAGCGCCCCGGTATATCCCTTAAGCACACCGCTCCCCGATACCGTGCCTTTTATCCCTTCAGGTAATCCATGGGGTCTTATGGCGTCAAGAGGCAATCCGGAAAAAGTAAATGTCATATCGAACAGGGGCCTGTCGAACACAAAGAGTTCTCTTGTATCGTTGGATATAGAACCCCTGAGCACATACCTCATCAGGTCTCTTTTACCTTCGAGTTTCCTGACCAACAGATAGCCCGGACTGTACTGCAGTTGCGCCTTAAGGCAGCCGAGGGCGACCCCCTTGTAGGAAACCCTGCACAGGTCTACCTTACCGGCAAGTGAAGGGGAATCGACCATCCCTCTCAGCTTTCCTGAAAACACACCGGTCCCGGAAAGGGCCTCATCATCTATTATCTCTCCCATGTTGGTGGTCGACAACACGGTTTCAAAATCCAATGTCCCGGCCCTGAGATCAACCACACCTCTTGCATTAGCCGCAGAATAGGCAGATGAGATATTAAGGCGTGAAAACATTATCCTGTCATCCTTTAAATTAAACCTCCCCTTAACCCCATCTATCCTGCCGATGAGTTTCGGGATTTCAGAGGGGACAGTCCCCGTTGAGTGATAGTTGAAATCAACGAGGGGCTGGAACGTACTGCTGTCCGAGATCAAACTGCCTGATACCTTTCCGGGAGAAAGCCCCGGGTCCCAACCGATAAGCCCTATTAAACCCCTGCTGTCAAGGTTCTCCGCCTGAACCTTGAGTGTATAATGTGTAACCTGCGGCAGATTAATCAGAACCTCAACAGAGGCCTTCCCGTTGTATGCCCTGACCTTACCGTCATAGAAACGCATCAACCCGTCCCTGTAAGATATCCTGCATCTTACACCTTCGGTATCCACCCCGTATATGTGCCCGCCCTTCATTACCGCAGTCAATTCCGCCACGGGATCATCGAGGGTTCCCTTGAAGACACCCTTGAAGCTTGCATATCCCTTAAGGGGTTCTTTCTCACCAAGGAGGCCCATCAGGTCCTGAAGAAACATACCGCCCTTCACCCTGGTATCGAGCCTTACATTCTTCAGTATTTCATCCCCTCTCAGGATACCGGAAACGTTAAGTGAGACTGTTCCTTTTCCCCTTACGTCGCCTTTTTCATGCAGTTTCAGTCCCGCCGCCTTTGAAAGGTCCCGCATCAGAAGGGAAATCTTCATCTTTCCTTTAAATATCCCCCCTTGCACTCTCCCCTTAAGGTCAATCCCCGAGCCCTCCCAGGCAATGTGTAATTTTTCAATACTTACCCCCCCCTTCTTGACGGAAAGCCTTAACCTGACCGCCCCTGCAAGATTATCATGCCCGGCTATACCGGCCGAGAGCCTTGCTTTCCTTATCACCCATGAGCCCCTCTTGAGGTTTCCGGATAAATTCATGTCACTTAACTCAAGGTGATCTCCCGACTTCTTATCAACTACCCTTATCTCCGCACCGCTGAGAAATATATTTCCCACGGAAACACCCCACCCGCTTCCTGCAGCTCCTTTTTTGGAATACTCTTTTATTAAGGGAATCCCGGGGGATTCCATCAAGGAATCCAGATCGGTGGATACACTCAGTCCCTCTGCATCAATTACAGGTATTACAATATCTTTCCTTAACAGGCCCGTCAGCTGAAGATGCATCCTCATCCTTTTTATCGAGATCACTCCCCTGCCGTCTGAAATCTTCACATTCTTAAAATCAATAAAAGCAGGGAAAGGATTAACCCGTATCCCCTGAACATCGATATCGACATTCAGCCTTCTTGAGACTTCGGGAATCACTTTCTCCCTTATATAGCCGGAAAAATAATCGGACCTCACATAAAAGAAGGCCCCCGCAAATACAACAAGCAGCAATATCAAAAAAAGATAAAACTTACGGTTCATAGCTCCCTTCTTCAAGGCATTGGATCAAACAGCCACAATGAACTCTCCGCCGCAGAAACGGCAGAGTATTGTAAACTTAATTATAGTCTGTGTATAAACTCACTTTCTCTATCTGTCATTCCGGCAGTTCTTAAGCCGGAATCCAGTGGTTTCAATGCTTTCCGGATGCCCCGAAAGCTTTCGGAGCATGACGACAAAAAATATTTATGGACAGTCTCTATTTAATATTATTCATAACGGAGTGCAACAATAGGATCATACTCCGTCCCTTATTGTAATAACACGCTCGCCATACGCGGCAATTTCCCTCTCGTGAGTTACAAGCAGTACCGTTGTTCCATCACGGTGAAGACCTCTGAAAATTCCCATAATCTCCCGGCCGGATCCACTGTCGAGATTACCGGCGGAAGGTCTGTCAAGACAGCCTATAATGTTCAGAAGCGTTGATTTCCCCGAGCCCGAAGGCCCCATTATGCACACAAACCGGCCCTTCTGAACATCAAGATCTATCCCTTTGAGGACCTCAATCTCCCTGTTGGCAAGCCTGTAGTTTTTTCTGGTTCCCTTCAAGTTTATTAATGCATTCATAATGACGACACTATATTATCTCATTTTTTTCTTAAAGATTTCAGAGTTTTTTCCTTGACTTTTCCTCCCGCAGTGAAATAGGATTTAACACTGGCCCCGGTGTCTTCATATACCTGCGGCACATTTGCCGGAGGAATGCTTTAAAAACATCGAAAGTCGCCCTGTCCGGCACTGCTTACCGCCGGATTCGTGGTCAAACTCTCCGACCAAAGGTCGGGGCTTTCGGCAAGGTGCATTGTAAAACATAAGATGAGAAAGGACTTATGCTTAAACTCTTACAGATAACCGCAGGGGAATCTCACGGCAAGGGACTCGTTGCCGTAATAGAAGGAATCCCGGCCAACGTGGAGATCTCCCCCGGGCATATAAACACCCAGCTCAAGAGAAGGCAGGCCGGCTATGGCCGCGGCGGCAGGATGAAGATTGAATCCGATGAGGTTGAGATTATCTCCGGCATCCGATGGGGTAAAACCCTCGGCTCCCCCATCGCACTGATGATAAAAAACCGGGACTGGACCAACTGGGAAAAAGGCATGTCCATTTCAGTTGATGACAGCGGCTCGATACCTCCTGTAACACGACCGCGTCCGGGACATGCAGACCTTCCAGGGACACAGAAGTTTCATCACGATGATGTAAGGAACGTCCTTGAGAGGTCATCTGCCCGTGAAACGGCGGCCCGAGTTGCCATCGGGGCTGTGGCAAGGAGGTTTCTCGCGGAGTTAGGGATAACGATCGGCAGCTTTGTGACCTCTATCGGTCATGCCTCTTACGTTATCAGACCTTCAGAACTCGAGCATGACGAACTTCTCTCCCTGTCCGGCAGTGCCGATTCTTCAGACGTAAGATGCCCCTCGGAAGAGACAGCGAGGCTTATGAGGGAAGCTGTCGATCAGGCCAAAGAGGGAGGCTACTCCCTGGGCGGAACATTCATCACATTTGCCCTTGGTGTCCCTCCGGGCATCGGGAGCCATACCCTCTGGCAGAGGAGGCTTGATGCTCGTCTATCCTACGCATTTATGGGCATTCAGGCAATAAAGGGTGTCGAGGTTGGCGATGGCTTCGAGATGGCCTCAAAACCGGGCCACGAAGTCCTTGATGAGATCTTCCCTCCCGCCGAAAGAGGCTCATTGCTGTGTACAAGGAAAACCAACCACGCAGGTGGCATTGAGGGTGGAATTTCAAACGGCATGCCTCTCATTGTCAGGGCTGCAATGAAGCCCATCCCCACACAGAGAAGGCCCCTCGGTTCAGTTGATCTCCGGACTGGCGAAGAAGTAAAGGCTGCTTATGAACGTTCCGATGTCTGTGCAGTCCCGGCTGCCTCTGTAATCGGGGAGGCGATGATGGCCCTCGTAACGGCAGACGCTTTCCTTGAAAAATTCGGTGGAGATTCCATGGAGGAGACCACGCGGAATTATCATGGATATATGAAGTCCCTGACCTAACACTCTCACTCAGGATGACAGTCACGGCATTCATGAATAATCCGATATGGATACAGCTATGAAGAACATAGTCCTTACAGGGTTTATGGGAACGGGCAAGAGTGCGGTAGGCAGGGAGCTGGCACGCAGGCTCGGGATGAGGCTTATCGAGCTTGACGAGGAAATAGAGAAGGCGGAGGGTATAACCATCAATGAGATCTTCAGCCGCCATGGGGAGCAATACTTCCGTGACAGGGAAACCGAAATCGCAAAAGAGTTTGCCTCTATGGATAACATAGTAATCTCAACAGGCGGGGGGATAGTGTTACGTGATGAAAACATTGAGGCGCTCGGAAAGAAAGGGATTATTGTTTGCCTTACCGCAACACCTGAAACCATTCATAAAAGGACTTCCACGTCTGATGAACGCCCCTTATTAAACATGGAAGACCCCCTCGGAAGGATAAGTGACCTCCTTGACTTCAGGCAGCCCTTTTATAAAAAAGCCGACATTATTGTCGAGACCGATTCCCTGACCCCCCTTGAGATAGCCGATGAAATTATAGATAGACTCCGGCAGACAGGGTCATGAAGAGAGAACAATGGAAGACGGGACAGCTCAGGGAGAGAGGGAGAACTGAAAAATCATAGTCGAGGCTTCCTGTTTTTCATATAACTCAAAAAGGCCCGATAAGGACGTGGCAGGGTCCTTTTTCTATGGGTGACAAAAAAGAAATTCCTTTCCATCTTGAGACCCTTGATTCCGACCTCCTTTAATATCTCCCTCTCCAGCTCTTCCCTGATAGCGACCCTTGAGAGTATGGATGCCCCAAGCCCCGCCTTTATTGCCTCTTTCACAGAATCGGTAGAACCGAGTTCTGCTACTATATTCAACCGGGTTAAATCAATGCCGCGGGCTGAGAGATACCGTTGCACCGTCTTCCTCGTCCCGGACCCCTCCTCACGGATAACAAAAGGGAGGTCACTTAACTCCTCAAGCCCTATCGGATCACCGTCGGCAAGGTCCCCGCTTACAGCCAATATAAGTTCGTCCTCTATAAAGGGCTCGAATTCAAGACTCTCATTATCCATTTCCGCACCAACAACCCCTAATACCAGATCATGGTTTAAGACCATTTCCGTTATCCTTCGTGAATCCTCTATAATGACCCGGAAAGAGACTCCCGGGTTCATCTTCTTGAAATCCGATATAACGTAGGGAAGGATGTATGTGCCCGGTATTGTACTTGCCCCCAACAGGATGTCACCGGTGAGATCTCTCCCTGCTGAGAGTATCTTCCCTTTGATCGACTCCACCTCTTCGATAATCTGTTCTGCAAGCGGGTAAAGCAGGCCGGCCTCTTCCGTGGGTATTATCGTACGTCCCAGCCGGTCAAAGAGACGGCAGTTCAGTTCGTCTTCAAGGGTCTTTATATGCTCACTGACCGTGGGCTGGCTGAGATAGAGACCTTTAGAGGCCTTTGAGAAACTCCTGTGCCTGTACACAGAGAGAAATACCCTCAGGTGATGAATATCCATGAGATCAGTTACTCACCGGTAAGCCTGCCGGGTGTATTGCAGATCCGGATATAGTTGCTGACAGGCCGGGATTCTGTAATGAATTCAGAAGGTCAAAACAGCAGCTTACTGAATATACGGACGGATTCCTGTAAGTCATTACTCTATTCTACCCGAAAAAAGCCCTTACTTGCAATTTTTCTATCCATACGATTGATTTAGCCTATGAGTTCAGAGGAATCATTGAATTAAAGTATTTGACAAAACTATATACAATATCAGTATAGTCAATAACAAACCGCCTTCGGCAGGAGACAAGAGATCAAGCAACCGAATTGAGGGGTAAAGGGGCCGGTGCCCCGGCTGGTCTGCAAAACCAGAGAGGAACCAAGGCCTTAAAAAGCGGTTCCGGTGGGTTCAACTCCCACTATCCCTCTCCAGATCTCCCGGAAGGCTCTCTTGTAATTCCGGGGGTTACAATGCACCCTGCTGAAAGCCCCGCCTTTGATCGGGGATGAAGGCAAGGGATTCAGCATGACAAAAGCGACTCTATAAACAGACAAGATAACTCTGCAGGGTTATCTCTGCGCTGAAGAGGACAGAGTACCGGCATTCCCTATAAGTAACTCTCATTCTATAGAAAATATGTATTTGACATTCCTGCTTTTTATATCAAATAATTTAAGGGTAACCGGATAATCGGCACTTGCTTAAAAATCTGTGAAACACTCTATCCAAGTGGCTGCTTTAAAGGAGGACCTCATGGTTATAGATGCGCGCGGGCTTGGATGCCCTAAGCCGGTTGTCATGGCTGAGGATGCATTGGACGGGATTGACGAAGGCACCGTAAAGGTGCTTGTGGACAATGAGGCATCGGTAAAGAACCTTACAAGGGTTGCCAATAAAAAGGGCATGTATTCCGGTACTGAGAGGATGGATGGCTACTGGGGTGTCACCATTACAAAGGGTTATACCTGTGATTTGCCGGAATCCCGGCAAGAAACGGTAGAAAGCGGGGGTGCCCCCGAGGAGCAAATTAAGGGGATACTCATGATCATCGGTACGGATTCACTTGGCAAGGACGAGGACATCGGTAGGATACTCATGAAGGGTTTTCTTGAGACCATGAAGGTAACGGGTGAGCTTCCGGATATGATCTTCTTCCTGAACGCAGGGGTGAAGCTTACCACTGTGAATGATGAAACCGTCCCGATAATAAAGGAACTGGAAAGCATGGGAGTTGAGATCTTCTCCTGCGGGACATGCCTGAAACACTATGATCTTGAATCTGATTTGAAGGCCGGATATCGTGGAACGACAAATCATATTGTAGAGGGACTGCAGGACTTTAAAAAGGTTGTCTGGGTTTAGCGGAACCGAGCAACCGGTACTTATAATAACTCCTCAGCACCCTCTTCACATAGTTCCTCGTCTCACTGTAGGGGATATCCTCTATAAACTCATCCATACCGCGGTACCTGTAGGCCTTGAGCCATTCCCTCACAATATCCTCCCCGGCGTTGTAGGCTGCGATAGCGGCCGGCAGTGAATCAAACTCATCAAGCAGACTCTTAAGGTAGTAACTCCCCAGGGTTATATTATTTGAAGGGATCTTTATGTCCATATAGGAGCCGATATTAATACCGGTTCCGCTCCTCCCGGCCATTGTCTTTGCAGTATAGGGCATCAACTGCATCAGGCCTATGGCCCCGGCTCCGGAGAGGGCGTCTTCGTTGAACCTGCTCTCCTCACGCATTATTGAATAAACGAGATAAGGATCAATATCATATCTCCTGGAGACATCCTCCACTATATCCCTGTATGCAAGGGGGTAGAGCAGACCGTCATAGCGTCCCTTCCCTCCAAGCCCCAATGCACATTTTATAGACTCTCCATAGGCCCCGATCCTTGACTGATACTCGCATATCCTCTCATCCTCACCGGTTCCCCGCGGTTCATAACTCAGGAGTTCCCTCAGGGCAAAATCCCTCAAGCCGGAGTTCACAAGGAAATCCACCTTTCTGAAAAACCTCTCGCGCTCTTCGGAAACCTTGCCGTAGACTTCCGGAGCAATCCCGTCTCCTGCCACACTATCCCCCTTTGTGATATCAGCCGCGTGGATATGGAATGCCGCCTCTTTTACAGCACCGCCCCCGGACCTGATATTCCTCAAAACACCGTAGAAGGAATCTCCGGCCAACCTGTTAAAGAATCTCTCCGCATCACCTCCCAGGTCCTCCAGGGAGCGTGCATGCCAGTAGAGATATCGAGCATCACCATACTCCCCGTACAGGTCCCTGAAGTTGTAAGAGGCGCTCAGGAAGTCACCTGAGAGGTATTCAGCCCATGCAATATTCCAGAGGGCAAACTCCCTGCATGGATAACCATTCCTGTAAACCCCCCTGAAGATCCTAAGGGCGCCTTCAAAATCCCCTTTTCTCCTCTCCCTAAGACCCTTAAGAATGAGCAACCTGCATGACTCTTCCGTCTTTTTCAAACTGACGGCAGCTACCACCTTATCGAAACGGCTGAAGTCGTCCGACCTGAAAAATGACACAGCGCCCCTGTAAAAATCCCTCCCCTTAAGAAAATACCTTGCAGCGCGCCTGTAAT
>VAPE01035201.1_pt1 | contig 10109 bp, 7 predicted proteins | sample 3393911 | NCBI WGS metagenome assembly VAPE01 (sample SAMN08290436, study PRJNA428436) | hydrothermal vent metagenome | isolation source: Deep-sea hydrothermal vent chimney | place: Atlantic Ocean: South-mid Altantic Ridge | reverse complement strand
TTCCGGTAAAGGATATTTATCTCTATCCACTCAGGTCTGATTTTCGCAAAAAGCTTTGTGCCGTATGATGCTGCAGGCTCCTTTGTTATCTGCAACAGGAGTCTCAAATGCACGATTTGCCCCTACAACAGCTTGCCGACACTCTCCAGAAAATCCAACTCTGTTTTTCTTCCAGCCTGGACTGGAATAGACTTGAAACCTCTCTACGTGATGCCCTTCATGACTTCATCGACCAGATTCTACGCCCGGTTCTCAAAAAATTGCTTGAGGACAGGGCCGGATTCCTGACCGCCCTGAAACAACTTGCCGCTCGTAAAGGAATGCGTTTCTGAGGGTTTCGTCAGACATCCGTCCGGATTTTTACCGGCAGGACCCTGACCATTTCCTCCCCCTGGTTCACAAAGGCGCCGTCAAAACGAAAGCGCAAAAAAGCACCCAATGGATCCGGATGCCATCTCGGCCTGGAGGTTCTTGGCTTTATCGAGCGGATTTCCGCAAATCTCGCTTCCAATGTCATGCAGCTGGCCATATTGTGCCCGTCCTTTCATATTGCCGGTAAGGTACTCCGTGAACAGGGAATCTTCCTGGATGTCAAGACCATCCAGCGGCTTTGCAGAAAGTTCGGCCAGGGTGCGATGCGAAACCGTGGTGAAATATCTTTCAAGGGAAACGATCTTGACCTCAAGGACATAACGGTTCTGATCTGCATGGATGGTGGCAGATTACGGCAACGCAAAAGAAAAAAGGGGCGCAGACCGGCTGCCCTTAAACGCCAGGGATATACCACCGACTGGGTGGAGCCCAAATTGCTGACCATCCAGTTCCTCGACCGTAATGGCAAGCTTATCAGGGAAATACCACCCATATACGATGCAACCCTTGGCAATATCGACAACTTTTTTGATTTACTGGAACTCTACCTGCAGCAGCTTGATCTTGCAACAGCTGACCGGGTTGTTTTCTGTGCCGATGGTGCGCCCTGCCTCTGGAAACGAATTCCGGAGATCATGGGCAGACTCAACGTCTCGTATTGGTATGAGGCCCTTGACTATACCCATGCAAAGCAGAATCTCAACCAGATTGCAGAGATGATTCCACGCTCTTTATCCCGCCACCGGCAAGAGATTTTCGAATACTGGAAAGATCTCCTGTGGCACGGTGAATTTGACGAGATGCGCAGCACAATAAAGGAACTTTTTCGCAGTCCCAAAAAACAGACTCAGGCATTGAAAAAATTCGACAGTTATTTTGCCGGCAACAAAGACCGTATGCACTATTCTGTTTTCAAAGAGCTCAATCTGCCCACCGGCAGCGGCGCGGTTGAAAGCGCCATCCGCAGGGTGACAAATCTCCGCCTCAAGGGTGCCGGTATCTTCTGGACACCCGAGTTGGCAGAGGTTATGCTGTTTTTACGCAGTCAATTCCTTTGCGGTCGATGGAACATAGTTCTCAACAACCTTGTCAACCGGACACGAAAAATGTTCATGCAATTATGGTCACCGATGGCCGACACTGCTGGTTTTCAGCAAGCTGCTTGACTTGCGACAAAATGGGAATGCACCCATGGTGGAATGACTGCCCGGCCTGTTGTAGAGCCCGGGAGCGCATTGCCCCTGCAATTGGCGATGAGCCTTGTGCTGTTGTAACGGCCAAAAGAAATACAGCAATGCTAGCCAACAATAAAAAGAATAGGCGTTTCATCTAAAACCTCCATAAAAAGCGGTTGACGGGGGCAAAAACGTGTACCCGCCAACCACCAAAGGTTTTAATTGGCTTCATGGCCTTTGGGAATAGGCCGTGGGCTGGTTATATTTTCACCAGTTTTACTCTGGTATCAAAAAATGAAACACTGCCGCCTATGGGATCGCTCATCGGAGCATTTTTGAGGACGGAATCAACCTGCATTGCGGCGTTTGGGCACATACCTGCGGCCCTCCTTTTATCGCCTTTAATAATCTCTCCATCGACCTCAACATCTGATGACCCGTATCCCCAGTGCCCAAACGACCAGCTTACCGCCACAACACCAGGCCGCATACCGCCGATGGCCTTAATTATTCCTGCTACTTCCTTGTTGGCTCGACCGGGCAGATGCCAAGTGCCATCGGCATTTGTACTCGATATAATTTTTGCCATATCTCCGTCTTTCAGCCCCATACTTTTTGCTGTCTCAACGTTTATCAAAATGTAGTTTTCTGGCAATGTCATGGATAACCAGTAATCCTGTGGCAGAGTTCTTGACTGTCCGCCTCTTATGTCTTTGTAGGTCGTGAGAATAAGTTCAAAGGAAGAATGACTGCCATATGCAACATTTCCCGCGGCATTTTTGATCGGTTCAAAATTGGTAATGCCCCTGAACCTTTGTCCTGTAAAGCAGTGTTTTTGCAGTGCCACAGACTCGGCATAAAGATTGATACCTTTTGCGTATTTATGAACAACATAGCCGCTGTTTCCCAGAAAACTGTCGCTAAAATTCTCCCATCTGCCACCCCTGTTCAGGACATAGATCACCTTTCCCCAAGCCTTTGAACCAACGGCTTGTTCCCACCTGTCTGTGGTAAAGACGGCAGATCCCAGATGTCGCCTCGACTTAATGAACAACCTCACCTCATCCGCTGAGGCATCTGGCACATAATCATGGGCTTTATCTCCATAGGCAATATTAGCAGCTAGTTTGAGATAAAAGTCCTCCGGCTTCGTAAAGTTAATACCATCGCCAAACCCATCTTTGCCAATGCCGCCAAGATGCAATTTTTCAGAAATTGCAAACATTACTGCTTCCATAGAGCAGTGCTGTTTCTCTCCATATATTTCAACGACTTCGGGGAAAGGTTTTACCGTAGGCTGCCTTATTTTGGCCGATTTTTGGGTTACGTCCGGGGTGGTATGAGGAGTTCCCCATCTTTCCCAGACCGCGCAATCCGGGAATATATAATCGGCATACATTGACGAATCGCCAATTACAATGTCATCAGCAATCAGCAACGGGACATTATCCGTATTAGCGATAATTTTGAGCATTTCATTGGCGGCAGGAACCGATAGTGCGGGACTGCCTTTGTGCAGCCATATAGCTTTTACCGGATACGGATAGCCGGTCGCAGCAGATGGTAGCACTTCCTGGTAAATATTACCCGAGAATGGGAACCATGTGCGTTCTGCCGGATAGCCTTTAAAAAGGGTACTCTCTTCATATCTTGATCCCTCCCGAGTAAGTTTTATCCCGAACGAATGGAGTTTATTGGGTTGCAAATGTTTCAACGGAAATGGTTGGCCCGGTTTGCTCCCATCTTCGTGCCAATGGCCGCCGCCATTAGTTAATCCCCCCTTATGATCTATATTACCGACTAGGATATTCAGAGCAATTACTGCCTGGGCATTATAATAGCCATTTGTATGTTTTACTGCTCCGCGATACATTTCTGCCCCAACGCGTTTACCGTGAGAAACAAACTCCTTGGCAACCCATTCTATATCTTTTATGGGGATGCCGCATGCTCTCGACCATTCCGCCATGTTCTTTGCCAAGGCCTGCTCTTTCAGGAGTCGAAATGCCGTTTTAACCTTTATCCCACTAATATTTCCCGAGTAATCAAGTTTGCCGAAAACAGCAGCTTCTGAAACTTTTTCTGGCTTATTGTCGTTGTTAATCACCACAAATTCTGAGCCGCCCAGCCCAACATCAGCTGCTCTTAAAAACTTTCCGGGGCCGTCATCTTCCAAACGTACCAGATGAGTTGCGTCAGACCATGTTGTCTCACCAATCTTTTGTGCCGCAGCCTTATTCCCTGCTGTTAAATATTTTTTGTCGTATCTTTCGTTAGCGATAATCCATCTAATCATTGCCAGGGCGCAGGCTGCATCGGCTCCAGGCTTAACGGGCAGCCACTTTGATGCTTTGGCTGCGCTCTTGCTGAATCGCGGATCAACTACAGCGATCTTCATTTTACCATCGGCCAGCCTGTTGGTGATTTTTGCGGCCATATTTGTAGGGCCAAAGTTGGCTTCCGCAAAACCCGTTCCGAAATAGACTATAAACTCTGCATTTAGGGCATCGGGCTTCATATGCTCTGTCTTGGGTTTGCCCCATTTGCCGTTGTTGTATTGTCTTGATGCCTGTTTGTAGGCGATGTGATGTGATTGCTCGCAGATAGCGGTATGCTCAAAGAAATTTACCGATCCGAAGCTTCCCGTAAGCCACCGTTTAACGAGGTCCTTTCTGCCATGTTCAATCCGGCCGGCCATAAATACGAACTGGTTGTTTCGGGTTCCCATATCTGGGTGATCGGGGTCTATCAAAAGGTCAAGATGGCCGCTGTATTTTGTTTGAAACTGGTCGATACTAAGCTTCTTCTCGGCTACCTTTTTAGCATCAGAGGCCATATTTTTCGACAGCTTGGGATCAGTCATTTTGTAGATTTTTCTCAGCCCGTCAACATAACGATCCTCCCCTATGTCCTTGAATAGATGTCCGCCTTCAACAATTTCGTTGATAGCCCTGTCAAATGAAATGGTCTTCCATATACCGCTGCCTCTTGGACCGTTTCTCTTGAGTACCTTGACGATTCTGTAAGGGTCATAAAGCGATTGAACTCCAGCCTGGCCTTTTGGGCATAGCTTGGCGTCCATTCTGGCCGCAAGAGCCGGATCTGTATCCTGATTAAGATTTGGAACCATATTCTGTGCTGAATATGGATTCCCGTCAATTTTTACGGCAACGCCATCTTGTATTTTTACCTTAATGGGGCAATCGGTATGACACTGAAGGCACACTGAGTAGATTATATTTCCAGGCTTGGATAACGGATAATAGGCGATGCCTCTCGCGGCATTGGCTGTTGCTATATTTCCAAAAACCATATCCATTTGACTTAGGAGAATTGCTGATCCTCCTAAAAAAGCGGTGGATTTGCAGAAAGCCCTTCTCGTTATTTGTTTTATTTCTGTTTTTTCCTCAACGTCTTTTTTCATGGCTTACTCCCCTCAGCATGGCATATTTCGCAGGTTTTATTAGTTGCAAACGCTATATTCGCCCTCTTTTCGTACCCTATGTAGTACACACGAGGTTTGGTTCCCAGACTTCCATATGGATTCCATCTGTTCTTTCTCATCAGTTCATGTACCTTACTCTTTGGGTCATTCGCATCGCCAAAATACATGGCATCACCTATACAGGTTGTTACGCAGGCAGGAAGCATGCCATTATCTAGGCGATGAGCGCAAAATGTACATTTTCTTATTGAGCCGGCAGTTTCATTTCTGTTCAGTGAATCGCCATAGGCAAAAAATGTTCTTGTTTCGTATGGCTCTCTTCTTGGGGTATGATCTGTGTAATATCGCCCATTATCGTACGAAATTGCATTATAGGGGCAAGCCTCTTTGGCGGTTTTGGCAGCAATCCTATGATTGGCAAGTTTGATATAATCAAATTTTACTATTCCATCCTGACGTTTTATTATGAGGCCTTTTGCGTATCTATCAGCTGCCTTTTTGCAGGGGGGATTATCACATTGCTGGCAGTTCGTAGGCATAAAGAACCTATCTAAGTTGGGATAATCACCAAATTCCTGGTCAAAAACCCAGCGGTAAGATGTTTGGGGCGAACAAACATTTTCTGCGGCACACGCAACAACGCAAGCCGTACACCCCACGCATTTTCTGATATCAATGACCATAACCCAGGATCTTTGCGACAGGGGCTTCTTAATCGCCCTTTCAAGATCCATCATCAGCCGTTTCCGTTGATTCATTTTTTGCCTCCTGATTTGTTTTTACCTGGATAATCCAGGACTTTATCAGCCGGTGTCTGCCCATAGGCAACTTTTGCTTCGGTATCAGAGCCCTAAAATCGATGCAAAACCCAACTGACCGGCGTTGCGAATGCCGTTTAATCTATGGCTTCTATTCTCGGACAGCCTTCTAAGGAAGCTCTGCACGGAGTGTGCCAGGTGATAGGTGACGTATTTAAAGGGAATAGGCGGGAGAGCGAGAGGGAATTGCCTACAAGATAAACAGCAGGTGTCTATTTTGTAAGCAAAGATGTTTTTTTACGCAGAGTCATACGATTAATGCCAAGGAGTTCCGCCGCCCGCACCTGATTTCCTTGGGTGAGCGAGAGAGCCTTGTCAATTATCATGGTCTCCATTTCAGCGAGTAATTGATGATAGGGGCGGGATTCTCCCAAGGCTATAAGTTTATCAATTCGGTGGCTGAGGGCGTGGGAAAATTCTGAGGCCGCTGGCTGATGATCTTCTATGAGACAATCCGCTTGGTCTATAATGCCTGATCTATTCAGGATGACGGCCCGGCGAATAACATTCTCCAATTGCCGGATGTTGCCGGGCCAATTATAGTTAGCGAGAAGACCGAAGGCCTCAGTCCCTATCCCGGTTACCGGCGGTGAAACTCGTGAACCAAAACGCCTGATGAAATATGTCACCAACTGCGGTAAGTCGGCAAGCCGCTCCCGCAGGGGGGGGATGTGAAGGTCAAAAACATTTATCCGGTGTAACAAATCACCCCGAAAAGTGCCGTTTCGCACCATTTCAGTCAGGTCTTGATTAGTAGCGGCAATGAGACGGATATCGGTGAGCAAAGAACGGCCAGCCCCGAGGCGCTCGAAAGTTCCTTCCTGTACCACCCTAAGAATCTTGGCCTGAGCCGGCAGGGATAATTCACCGATTTCATCCAAAAAAATGGTACCGCCGTCACATTGTTCAAAACGGCCAATACGCTGCTTGCCAGCCCCGGTAAATGCCCCTGCTTCATAGCCGAATAACTCACTCTCCACTAAGGTGTCAGGCAGCGCCGCGCAGTTTACCACCATTAAGCTCTGCTGATGATGGCCGCTATACTGATAGATAGCCCTGGCGGCCAGTTCCTTACCAACCCCGGTCTCACCGCTGATCAGCACCGGCAGATCCGCCGCTGCCACCAAGCCTATTTGCTTGCAGACCTCAAGCATTACGGGGCTGGAACCAACAATAAACTCAGCATCCGTCGGCGGCAGGTTCTGGGCTTCAGGCACACATTCGCAGCGCAGTGTCGCCCTGACTCTTACCGCCGCTTCGGCCTTGTCCAAAATTAGGTGCAATTCATTATTATCAAAGGGCTTAACAATATAATCAAAGGCTCCTTCCTGCATGGCCCGCATGGCAGTGGCAGAGTCGGCATAGGCGGTCATCATGATAACGGGCAGAGTTGGATACTGTTCATGAATTCGTTTGAGAGCTGTCAGGCCGTCCATTTTCGGCATGCGGATGTCCATCAGGACAATATCTGGCCTGGAAGAATCCGCTGCGCCCACCCCTTGGATGCCATTCTCGGCCGTTATGATATCGAAACAACCACCAAAAGTACGCTGAAAGGCATAGCGTACCGATTTTTCGTCATCGACAATGAGCAGCTTAGTCATAGGGCAGGGTTAGAATAAGGGTTGTGCCTTGGTTAAGGCGGGATTCAATATCGAGCCGGCCCCCGTGCTGACGGGCAATATTCCAGGCTACGGCCAATCCCATGCCGGTTCCTTCCACCTTGGTTGTGAAGAAGGGATCAAAGACATATTTAAGATTGTCCGGGCTGATGCCACAGCCGCTGTCGGTAATCAGGCAATGCAGTTCCGCGCCGATAATCTCGGTGCTGATGGTCAACGTTCCGCCATTGGGCATAGCTTGAACAGCGTTTAATATACCATTCATAAATATTTGTTTAATGGAGGCACTGTCAAGCTCTAAGGGGGTGAGGCGCGGATTTAGGGCGCTCTCAAGACAGATGCCCGCTTTTTCAATTTTTCTTCTTGTAATGGCGGTCACGTCGCTAAGCAGCTGATTTACATCTGTTGATGAGCGGCTTAGGCCAGCAGGCCCCGCTCCTTGTAAAAAACGACTTACCGTGAGATCAATACGATCCAGTTCCTCAATAATCACCTCCAGGTCGTGATCATCTAAGGGCTCTTTTCCCTCGCCTACACGCTGCATCAGCATCTTAATGGAGGTAAGGGGGTTTTTTATTTCGTGGGCCAGGCCGGTGGCAAACTCTCCCAGGGCATAGAGCTTCTCGGTACGAACCAGATTGTCCTGAGCCTTTTTAAGCCTGGCTATCAAATAATTAAGCCGCAGAACCATACGGTTAAAGGTCAGGGCCAGTTCTCGGATCTCCCCCACCCCGGTCACGGTAATTTTAGTCTCCAGATCACCTTCTTCCCCAAGACGACGAGCGGCATTATTAAGCAGCAATACCGGGCGAATAAGGATACGGGCAAACCACAGGCTGATCAAAATACCCAGAAAGGCGATTATAGCGGTGGCTATCCACACCTTGCGATGAGCGGTTCTCAAAGTATTGGTCAGGGGGGACACTGAAATGCCGAGGCGCAGGTAGCCGATAATCCCTATCCTTGGCGTGGAAATGGGCATTAGAAAATCAGCCGGTCTGGCTGCCATACCCGGCTGTATTTTTATATCCCGCAGAAAGACTGGTTCTGTTGCGAGGGTATGCGGCAGAACCGGTATCCTGGCAGAGTATGATGACTGTCTGCCGGTAAGGAGCAACTCGCCATTCTTATTATAGATACTGCCGTAAATCAGGATAGAATCCTTGGCATCAAGATAGGACTTGAGTAGAGAATGAAGGGTAAATTTTTCCTCGTAGAGCATGGGCTCAATCACCTGCCTGACCATAATCTCACCCAACTGTCGTGTTCTAACCCGTAGATCACGCACCATGGTATCCCTTTCATCACGCAGAATAAGGGAGGTCACCGTAAGCGCCGTAATGATAATAACTATTACAATTGACAGCGATAAACGCAGGGCTACCCGGTTATACCAGGGGACGGCCATGGGCGGATTATTCAGCCCAGCCTTCGTCATTCGAGTCCCTTGTTTAATAAAAAAGCGGAGCGGTAAAGGGCAGGATCTGGCAGAATAAAACGATCCATACCCAATTGTTTCAAAACCGCACGCCCTGCGGCATTCTTGTTCATATTAAGCATGACCTTTAGCAATTTGTAACGAAGTTCATGATCAATAGTTGGCGCTACCACCACCGGCGGCATTCCGAATTTTTCTGATTTTTCAATAACCTTAAGTCTGCCAGCGTCAGGATCAGCCGCCGCCCGCATGGCGTTAAAAATCAGGCTGTCCACCGCCGCGCCGTCGGCAAGTCCTGTAGCTACTGCCTCAATGGACTTGTCGTGACTCTCGGTAAAAAAGACATGCCGAAAGAATTCCTTTTGGCAGTATCCCAACTGCTTTATTCGGGCGGCTGGATAGATATAGCCTGAAAGCGATAAGGGATCGGCATAAGCAAAAACCCGGCCCCGCAGATCCGCCAAAGATTTGGCCGAAGATTCTTTGCGTACCACTATATAGGAACGATAAAAACTGTGGCCCTTAATAACCGGCACCGTCAGGAGTTCCAGGCCAAAATCACGGCGGCCCGCAATATAACCGCCGGTGCATGTAAAGGCCATTTGAATCCGGGACTGGGCCAGTAACTCATTAATCTCCGCATAGGTACGCCGTTGCTTCAGGTGTACCGGGCGGTGCAGCTTGACGGCAAGATAGGACTCTAACTCGGAAAAATGGGATAGAGTCCAGGCCGGAGAGGTCATGGCTGAAACGGCAAAATTGAATGATTTAGCCGCCGGCTTAGAGGATATTATTTGTGCCTGTACGGCAGCGCAGAGAGAAAAAATCAGGAAACAGGCCAATAATAAGATAACTTTAGTTCTTCGTAAAGGCCTGAATATAGGCATTGTTGTTTTACCGGATTAGAGTTTCGTGTAAGTTTCAGGAAATTCCACGGATACCATACTTGATGGCGTCGTAAAAAGTTCGATCTACTGTGTTGTGGTGTTTCGGCAGACCTTCGGCATACCATATGTATGGCCGAAGCCCTGCCGAACCACCACGCCTCGCAGTCTACGCTTAGCTGTATATCGAACTTTTCGCAGTCTTCGCTTAGCTGACTTAGCCATCTTTAGTTAGTGATGGACTTTTTACGAGTCCCTGAATTCGTATAATAAGTGCACAGCCTTCACGTGGTGGCAGGTGTGAAGGGATGCACGAGAAAGCTGTAAAAGGCAAGACTCAGATGTATACTTCGCA
>VAPE01017226.1_pt1 | contig 10127 bp, 8 predicted proteins | sample 3393911 | NCBI WGS metagenome assembly VAPE01 (sample SAMN08290436, study PRJNA428436) | hydrothermal vent metagenome | isolation source: Deep-sea hydrothermal vent chimney | place: Atlantic Ocean: South-mid Altantic Ridge | reverse complement strand
GGTAAATTCGGGAGCCATGATGGTACCGTGTCGGGGCCGGACTGCCTAGCAATCGCGCTGGAGTAACGCGACTACGTTGCGCTGCGCTAAAAAATCCGTCGTGCGGGCCGGATTCCGCCGCATAATGGCTGAAAAGTGCGGCCTGCCGGGCAACACAGGGCCGAAAACGCCCATTTCGCCTCGCCGTCCGCATGCCCGTCGCTTTCCCGTTTTTCTCTTGCCCCATTTTTACATGTCCAGCAACGCCCCTCCGATCGTCCTCACCTTTGGCCTGTCCGACCCCACCGGCGGCTCTGGCATTCAAGCCGATCTGTTGACCCTGGCGAGCATGGGCTGTCATGGCGTGTCCGTCATGACGGGCTACACCGTGCGCGACTCGGCCGCCTGCGACGAAGTGACCGGCCTCGATCCCGACGTGGTCGCCGCCCAGGCGCGCATGCTGCTCGAAGACATGCCGGTTGCGGCGTTCAAGATCGGCGCGGCGACGCGCGCGGAAGTCGTGAGCGCGATCGCCGAGGTGGTCGCCGACTACGACGGCGTGCCGCTCGTGCTCGCGCCCGACTTCACGCTCGACGACGAGCACGTGCTCGCAGCCGACGACCTGCGCGAATCGATCGCCGACCTGCTGGCGCCTCAAACCACGCTGCTGGTCGCCGACTACGCGACGCTGATCGCGCTCGCGCAGCCGGACGGCGACGCCGAGGCGCCGAATCTCGACGCGGCCGTCTCGCACCTGCTGTCGCAAGGCTGCGAGTACATCCTGTCGTCCGAGACGGGCTCGCACCGGCTCGTCAACACGCTGTACGGCGAGGAAGGCCAGCTCCGCGAGGACATGTGGGATCGCTCGCCGCACCGGCTGATGGGCATCACCGACACGCTGGGCGCGGCCATCGCGGCGCTGCTCGCGAACGGCCAGGAGCCGCCCGAAGCGGTTCGCGAAGCGCAGGAATATCTGTACCAGGCCGTGCGTGACGCGTTCCGGCCCGGCATGGGTGCGTACCTGCCCGACCGGTTCTTCTGGGCGCGCAGCAACGAAGACTCGGATACGCCGCCGGCCGTCAAGGCCGACCCGGCGCCGAGGACGTCGCACCGGCATTGAGGGGACTGGGGGCACGCGGGCGTTTGAGCGATCAAACGCACGCGTGCCCCTTTTGCCCCCTTACGGCACGCATCCGTCATTCAGTCCGACACGACTGCAGTCCTTTTGGCTGAATCCACCTTCCTCCAGCCCGATTCGATTCGTATCAACGCTCGGTTGAGCGATGAACGGACATCGAACATTTCAACACCCAAGCCAACACCCAAGCTCGCCAAAAATCGAATCGGTCCGTTCGCGTGCAGTTACGGCCTTCACGATGAAGACAACGACACTTCGTGTTATCTGCCGGGATTCTGATTACGATCGCTCAGCGAATCCATAAAAAAGACCCGCATCGCTGCGTCCGTCGTCGGCCGCAGGCCTGCAACCGACGCTGCGTTCGGCAGCACGGTACGCGTCAGGCGCGCAGTAACGAAGACTCCGAACGTCCGATGACGGAAGGCTGCAAAAGCTCGCCGAGAATTGCCCACCACGAAGCTAACGGCCGGATCTTCATGCGTCAGTGCGCCTGGACCGACACCGGAAGATCTGCCGGCCGCGCCTCCGCGCTCGCATCAACGCCCCCTCCATTCCGCGACGCCCTTCCTCGTCAGGTGCAGTGCAGCATACAACGTGTCGCCTTCTTCCTTCCCCCTCTGCCCGGCGCTGCCGACTACCCGACGCCCACGCCTCCCGCCGCAGTTTTTGCAACTTTTGGTTACAAGATAACAGACAGCCCGTCTACACCGACACACCGATCCATGTGGCCGGTTCGCCCGTGGACACTGACCATACCGTAAAAAATCAGCGCGTTTCCGATCGCATCGGGACGTCGTTTTGCTGCCCACGATCGATCATGGAAAGTAATTTATCGTAATTTTTTGTCAATTCAATTTGATTTATATTTCATGGACGTTCGCCAAAACACGATATTGTTTTTCTCAATATTTGAAATCCGGCGACGCGGGGGCGAATCTACCTCTCACGGACGATGAAATTAATTATTCAAATCCCCTGCTTCAACGAGGCCGCCACGTTGCCGATTGCGCTGGCGGCATTGCCTCGCCGAGTGCCGGGTTTTGATAGGGTCGAATGGTTGATCGTCGACGACGGCAGCACCGACTCGACAGTCGATGTAGCGCGCGCCGCCGGTGTCGACCACATCGTCCGACATCCGCGCAACCAGGGCTTGGCGCGCGCGTTCACGACCGGGCTCGAAGCCTGCCTGAAACGCGGCGCCGATGTCATCGTCAATACCGACGCCGACAACCAATACAATGCAGCCGATATTCCCGCGCTCATTCGGCCTATATATGCGGGTGAAGCCGATATCGTAGTCGGGTCACGGCCGATCGACGAAATCGATCATTTCTCGCCGATCAAGAAATCGCTGCAGAAAATCGGCAGCTGGGTGGTTCGTGCAGTCAGCCGTACCGAGATTCCCGATACGACGAGCGGTTTTCGCGCCTACAGCCGCCATGCCGCCCAACGCCTGACAGTATTCAGCGATTACACCTACACCCTGGAAACGATCATCCAGGCAGGGCAGCGCAACATGTCGATCGTCTCGGTACCGATCCGCGTCAACGGGTTCCTGCGACCGTCTCGCCTGGTCAAAAGCATCCACTCGTACGTGATGCGATCGGCCCACACGATCTTCAGGATCTTCGTCATCTATCGGCCTGCCGCATTTTTCGGCACGCTCGGTGCCATTCTGTTCGGCACGGGTGTACTGACCGGACTGCGCTTCGTCTACTTCTGGGCGACCGGCAACGGCACCGGACACGTCCAGTCCCTCATCCTTGCATCGATCCTCGTCGGCGCCGGATTCCAGACGCTGTTGATCGCCATCGTTGCAGACCTCCTGTCGACCAACCGCAAACTGCTCGAGGACGTACGCTTCGCGGTCAAGCAGATGCAAACGGATCTCGACCCTGCTGCCCCGACCAAACAGACACAAGCGAACCGCGGCCACGTCGCCGCGGTCGAGAAGGAAACCACGCGCGCCTTCGGGGTCGTTCAATGAAGATGTCGGGTGGCATGGCCGAACAGGGCATCGTCGTTGGCAACAACTACGACAAGTACGGCTCGACGAATCCGATCGTGCGGCGCCTCATGCGAGGTTTCGACGACGCGTTGACCGATTTCGTAACGCAAGCGGCACCATCGTCGATCCATGAAATCGGCTGCGGCGAAGGCTACTGGGTCCTGCGGTGGCGACAACAGGGCCTTCAGGCCACGGGAAGCGATTTTTCTACTCGCGTGATCGAGCTGGCGCAGGAGAACGCCGTGACGCAGTGCGTCGACCCGGCGCATTTCTCCCGCCAGGACGTCTATCGGATCGAAGCGCAGGACATACAAGCGGATCTCGTCGTCTGTTGCGAAGTGCTGGAACATCTCGAGCAGCCGGAAGTCGCGCTGCGCAACATCGCGACGCTCGGCGCTCGCCACGTGATTTTCAGCGTTCCGCGCGAACCGGTCTGGAGCGCGATGAATGTCGCGCGAGGCAAATATATCTCCGCCCTCGGGAACACGCCCGGCCACATACAGCGCTGGTCGAAACGGGCATTCATCGCATTCGTTTCCACGCGCTTCGACATCTTGTGTGTGCGCACCCCCTTGCCGTGGACGATGTTGCTTTGCCGCCCTCGCATCGCCGCACGGTAGTGAAGTTAGGCAAGCAGCAACGACGCTGGATACACGTCACCGGTAGCGCGCTGGGCGCACTCGGCACGATCTTCGTCGGCGTGAAGCTCGTCGAGTACAGCCACCAGCTTTCGCTCGACACTTTCTCGGCCGTTACCTGGAGCGCCGTAGCGACACTCGGCGCCGGTTACGGGGCTTGCGGCATGCTGCTTGCACTGGCCTGGCTGCAGTTGCTCACCCACCACGGTGTCACGTCGTCGCGCCTCTGGGCGATCAAGACGTACGGCGTCTCGCAGCTTGCCAAATATACGCCGGGCAACATTTTCCATCTCGCTGGCCGACAAGCGATTTGCGTTGCTGCGGGCCTGCCTGCATGGCCCGTTGCCAAATCGATCGTGTGGGAACTAGCGGTCATTGCGTCGACCGCCCTTCCGTTTGCACTGATGGCGGCACCGCTCAAATGGCCGGTGATCGGCACGGCAACCGCCATCGCTGCGTTCGCGGGCGCGCTTGCCATTGCCGTGTCGGGCATCCGGACCTGCTGGTCCCTTTGCATTGCCCGGGCGGTATCGCTGTATGCAGCGTTTCTGCTCGTCTCCGGGCTGATCTTCAGCGCCCTGCTGGCGATCACGGTGCAACACGCGAAGATCGACACGCACGATGCCGCATTCTGGTTGCCCGTATGCGGCGCCTATGTCATTGCCTGGCTCGCCGGGCTCGTCACGCCCGGTGCACCAGCGGGCGTGGGCGTTCGCGAAGCCGTCCTGTACTGGCTGATGCATGGTGTCGTCGGACAAGCGGACCTCATCACCGCGATTGTCCTCGGCCGCATGGTGACGGTAGCCGGCGACCTGATGTTCTTTGTCGGCGCCGCCCTGGTGCCCAGGCCCCCACACTGACCCGGATATGCGTACCACTCCAACAAGCCAGCATCCGTTAGGATCAACCTTGCGCGAGTCGCTGCCGTTCGCGGTCGCGCTATCGATTGTTGCCGTCATCTACGGGGCCGTGCCATTCATCGCCCTTCCGACACTCGGTCAGGCACTGTGGATTTCGTCGTTCGCCCAGTCTTTCGCAAACAGCGGATGGCCATCGATCTTCGTCCACAATTTCGGCCTCCCCGTCCCCGCGCCGATTGCGTTCGGCCTATCCGGCGCGCTGGTGGAAAGCGCTATGCTTGCGGCCACGCCGCTGAACCCCGCCGACGCGTACAGCACGACCACGTTGCTGTTCCTGGCGCTCGCGCTGTGGGGCTCGAAACGCTATGCGTCGGCACTGGGTGCCCCCGCGCGATATGCGCTGGCGTTGGCCTTGGTGTGGGCAACCATGCCGGTCATTTGGGCGCACTCCGGCTATTCGATGCTGTCGATCGGGATCGCGCTGTTGCCGCTTTATCTGTGGACGACGCACCGGCTATGCGAAGCGATCGACGCACGACGCTCCCGGACGATCGCGATATCGGCGCTCGCCCTTGCGGCCGTCGCATGCCTGGCCGTCTTCACCGACGGCTATACGTTCGTCATGTTCGCCTTCGGCTCACTCGTCCAGTATGCGGGCTGGCTCAAGCGATCGAGTGGCCGCAGGGTACGCCTGCTTGCCGTCGGCATGCCGATTTATGCCGCGGACTTCGGACTCGCGTTCGTGCTTTACCGTCAATTCGTCGGCACGCAGAGCTTCGCAGCGGATCCGCTGTCGGTATTCCGTGGCTTCGGCGTCGACGTCACCATGCTCGTACAGCCAACCCAAGGACTTCTGTGGCTATGGGATGTGCTCCGCATCAGCACCCCGAGAAGCGACTCGGCCTACTTCGGCGACGCATCAGTGTGGCTCACGACGTTCATCGCCCCCATCGCCATCGCAGGCCTGGCCGGATTCGTGCTGTCGAAAAACAAGACCCACGGCATTCCGCTACTGGTGCTTGGCATGCTTGCGACGTACCTCGCGCTCGGGCCGTCATTGAAAGTCCATTCCGTGCGGCCCGACGCCGACCGGGCTGCAGGCAACTTCCAGGCCGCGATGCCGCCCGAATATGCGGTCGCGCCTACCGGAACGGCCTATCTGTCGACGCACGTACCGGGCTTCAGGAACATGCGCGCGTCGTATCGATGGTCCGCCCTGACCGTTCTGGCATTCTGGGCATTGTTTGTACTACTGATCGCGGAGTTGTCGCGTCGCGACAGGAACAAGGCTGCGTGGTGGCTGTTGGGTCTGATGATGGTGTCCAACCTGCCGAATCCGGAATCAGGGCTCACGTATTCCGAAGTCCGCCATTACGAACATCAGGTGCGGGTGCATGCGCCACTGCACTTCCGCGACCAGTTCGCGCAGCTCGACCAGTCGATCGTCGCTGACTTCCGGCAGGATGCCCCGAAGGATGGCATCACCGCGTTTTTCCCCCAGGGCAACGACTTTCTCGCCGCCTACCTGGCCGCTGCATCGAATACACACACCTACAACATCGGCGGCGACAAGAACGTTGCGCTGGCACAGGAGCACTGGCCCGCATCCATCTCGACACTGTTCGCGTCCGACACGACGACGCTCGCCGGTAACATCGAACGCACCCTCGGGGATCGCAGCGTCCGCGCCGTCGTCATCAGCTACGTCGACCTGCTATGGAATGCACATCAATGGCCACCGTCATCAGCAGAGCTGGCCCAGGCTCGCGCACGCTACGCCCCGGCAGTGAGTACGCTCTCGGCCGATCCCCGTTTCGTCGTGAAGGAGCGACCCTACTACGCGTTGGTCATGGCGCGCGAATAGCACGGGTGCCAGCCGCCCACTTTCACCTCGCATCGTCATCCGCGCGCACATAAAAAAAGACCCGCATCGCTGCGGGTCTTTTTCTTTGGCTGGAACACGCATCGCTGCGCGCTCCGGACACCATCGACCGAAGTCGATTACATGTCCATGCCCATGCCGCCCATGCCGCCCGGCATGCCGCCCGGCATCGGTGCGTCTTCCTTCGGCAGTTCTGCAACAGCTGCGTCCGTCGTCAGCAGCAGGCCCGCAACCGAAGCTGCGTTCTGCAGTGCGGTACGCGTGACCTTGGTCGGGTCGACGACACCGGCTTCGACCATGTCGACGTACTCGCCCGTCGCTGCGTTGTAGCCGTAGTTGCCTTGGCCTGCAGCAACTGCCGCCACCACGACGCTGGCTTCTTCGCCGCCGTTCGTGACGATCTGGCGCAGCGGCTCTTCCATTGCGCGCAGCACGATCTTGATGCCGGCGTTTTGATCGGCGTTAGCGCCGGTCAGGCCTGCGATCGCGGTGCGAGCGCGGATCAGCGCAACGCCGCCACCTGCCACGATGCCTTCTTCCACAGCTGCGCGCGTTGCGTGCAGTGCGTCTTCGACACGTGCCTTCTTTTCCTTCATTTCGACTTCGGTCGCAGCGCCGACCTTGATCACTGCAACACCGCCGGCCAGCTTGGCCACGCGCTCTTGCAGCTTTTCACGGTCGTAGTCCGACGTCGCTTCTTCGATTTGCGCGCGCACTTGCTTCACGCGTGCTTCGATGTTCACGGCTTCGCCTGCGCCGTCGATGATCGTCGTGTTTTCCTTGCCCACTTCGATGCGCTTCGCCTGGCCCAGTTCTGCCAGCGTTGCCTTCTCGAGCGTCAGGCCGGTTTCTTCCGCGATCACCTGGCCGCCGGTCAGGATCGCGATGTCTTCCAGCATCGCCTTGCGACGATCGCCGAAGCCCGGTGCCTTGACCGCAACGGTCTTCAGGATGCCGCGGATGTTGTTGACGACCAGCGTTGCGAGCGCTTCGCCTTCGATGTCTTCAGCGATGATCAGCAGCGGACGGCCAGCCTTCGCGACTTGCTCGAGTACCGGCAGCAGATCACGGATGTTCGACACCTTCTTGTCGTGCAGCAGCACGAACGGGTTGTCGAGGACGGCGACTTGCTTTTCCGGATTGTTGATGAAGTACGGCGAAAGGTAGCCGCGGTCGAATTGCATGCCTTCGACGACGTCGAGTTCGTCTGCCAGCGACTTGCCGTCTTCGACGGTGATGACGCCTTCCTTGCCGACCTTGTCCATCGCTTCAGCGATGCGATCGCCGATCGACGTGTCGCTGTTCGCCGAGATCGAGCCGACCTGTGCGATTTCCTTGTTCGTCGTGCACGGCTTGCTGATCTTCTTCAGCTCTTCGACAGCCGCTGCGACTGCCTTGTCGATGCCGCGCTTCAGGTCCATCGGGTTCATGCCCGATGCGACGTACTTCATGCCTTCGCGGACGATCGATTGCGCGAGGACGGTTGCCGTCGTCGTGCCGTCGCCTGCGTTGTCGCTGGTCTTGGAAGCAACTTCCTTGACCATTTGCGCGCCCATGTTCTGGAGCTTGTCCTTCAGCTCGATTTCCTTCGCGACCGACACACCGTCCTTGGTGACCGTCGGGCCGCCGAAGCTGCGCTCGAGCACCACGTTGCGGCCCTTCGGACCCAGCGTGACCTTGACTGCGTTGGCGAGAATGTTCACGCCTTCGACCATCTTCGAACGGGCGGAATCGCCGAATACGACGTCTTTAGCTGCCATCTTCTAACTCCTTGAATTCTTGGGAATATGTACCGTCAGTGGACGCTTACTTCGCGTTGACCACGGCCATGATGTCTTCTTCGCGCATGACCAGCAGTTCGCTGCCGTCGACCTTCACGGTCTGGCCTGCGTACTTGCCGAACAGGACGCGATCGCCGACCTTCACGTCGAGCGCGATCGGAGCGCCCTTGTCGTCGCGCTTGCCCGGGCCGACGGCCAGGACTTCGCCCTGGTCCGGCTTTTCAGCAGCGGCGTCGGGGATCACGATGCCCGAGGCGGTCTTGGTTTCCTGATCCAGGCGCTTGACGATCACGCGATCGTGCAAAGGACGAAGGTTCATATTCACTCCTCTCTTGACTGAGATTGAAGAACGCTTAGGGAATCTGCCCGGCTTATCGCCCGGCAGAGAATTGTTAGCACTCTCGTGCAGCGAGTGCTAATTATATGGACGGGTTTTGACAAATTCAAGAAGGGAAACCGGAGGAATTTTCGGGGCGGGGACGGGACGAAAAAAGCATACGAATCCAACAAAAATCCATTAAAAACAAATACCTAAAAGAATCGCCCAGCCTTGCCGGCCGGCCCGCGCGGCCCCGGAATCTCATCGCGCCCCGTTTGGACACCGGGAAAGCACGGAGTTCCCGCGATCGGCGGCGTCATCCTGATAAATTCCGTGGCGGCGTCGATTCCGTCTGCCGGCACGCGCCATCCGACGCCCGCCGGCTGCCTCCTGCGCCCCGCCCCCCCGCCCCATCGATCCGCATCGATCCATTCATTTTCATTACACCGATATTTACGGTTTACCTCGGCACTAAACACGTGCTGGCCTCCATCCGTAAGGAGGCGGATTACATTCAGTAATTTAGATGCGAATCATTCTCGTTTACATTGACTTTCGCATTTGACACTCCTACGATGCGCCGCGTTGCGTTCATCTTCATGCGCTGGCCAATCAGTGCCGAGCGTCCGGACAGCGACCGACAAGCAGGACTCCAGACTAAATAGAACCAGGGATTTGATATGAAGTTTGCGTCGTTCCAGGGAGACAACATCCGGGCCCGGATGCGCCCCGCCGCGTGTGCGGCCATCCTCGCGTGCGCATCGTTCGCGAGCGGCGCGGCTTTTGCCGCCGTGCCGGTCGACGCACAGCCCGAAGCCCCCGAAGCCGACCTGGCGATCCAGGCGAAGCCGACCAACATGTGGACCGGCATCTGGACGCGCCAGAACCTGCTCGGCGACATGGGCGGCATCCGCCCATGGCTCGGCAAGTATGGCGCGACGCTGCTGATCACCGAAACCAGCGAATACCTCGCGAACGTGCGCGGCGGGCTGAACCGCGGCGGCGCCTACGACGGGCTGACGACGGCCACGTTGACGGTCGACACGCAGAAGGCGATCGGCCTGCCCGGCGGCACGTTCAACGTCAGCGCGCTGCAGATCCACGGCACCAACCTGAGTGCGCGCAATCTCGGCACGCTCAACACTGCGAGCGGCATCGAGGCGCAGGGCACGACGCGCCTGTGGGAGCTGTGGTACCAGCAGTCGTTCATGGACAAGCGCGTCGACGTGAAGATCGGCCAGCAGAGCCTGGACCAGGAATTCATGGTCAGCACGTATGCGAACACGTTCGTCAACACGATGTTCGGCTGGCCCGCGCTGCCGTCGTACGACCTGCCCAACGGCGGCCCCGCCTATCCGCTCGCGGGTCTCGGCGTGCGCGTACGCGCGCAGATCACGCCGAAGCTCACCGCGCTCGCAGGCGTGTTCGACGGCGATCCGCTCGGCAACAACCCGAATAACCTGAGCGGCACCAACTTCAACCTGCACAACGGCGCGCTCTATATCGGCGAACTGCAGTACGC
>VAPE01028473.1_pt1 | contig 10132 bp, 17 predicted proteins | sample 3393911 | NCBI WGS metagenome assembly VAPE01 (sample SAMN08290436, study PRJNA428436) | hydrothermal vent metagenome | isolation source: Deep-sea hydrothermal vent chimney | place: Atlantic Ocean: South-mid Altantic Ridge | reverse complement strand
CTAAAAGAAGCAGAGCCAAGAGAGGAAAGTAAAGATGGAAGTTTTAAAGATTTTTGTAAAGAATTAAAAGGTAACTTAAAGATGAATTTTAAAGAAGATAAACAGAATGTTTTTTGTATTGTTGAGCGACCAATTACAGAAGTTATAATTAGGAAAGAAGGTTATAGAGATAATTGGTTCCCTAAATTCATAAATTTAAAATAAATAAAAATTAAACTCTTTTTGAAACCATAATCCTTTTGATATAAACTTGAACATCTTTAACTAATTGTTCTGGATTTCCACCATCATCTAAAGTAAATAATTGATTATTATCTATTGTAAATTTTATTGGTCTATCTCCAACAACGACTTTATCCCTAAGAATTTTCTTAGCATCACATACTATTGTATTATCCTCTAAATTGATTTTACAACCAGGAATTAAAGGTCTATTATATCCCATTATTTTATATATATTTATTCATTTAAATACTTTTCGTTTTCACATTAATATTTCTTTAAACATCTGAGAGTCTAATTCTTTAATTGATGAACTGATAAATAAGAATCTATTATCCCTCAAGTTACCTTTTTCATTTACTTTAATATCTATAACTATTGTGGGTGTGGAAATTCTTCCATCTGGAAATCTAAAATCTAAAACTCCAATTCCAGTATCTCCTAAATGAATATCTTGTTGATATATATGTTCCTTAATTGAGATATTTAAATTTGCTAATAAAATAGCTTTTTTTGCTTCAGAACACATTGGGCAACCTAAAATACCAAATAATTGATTAAACATCTTTTGGTTCTTCTTCTTTATCTTTAATTTTAGCAATACATACTTGGACACCATCTTCAATTTCACAAACTAAATCTAATTCCTCTTTTTCCATTATATTATAAATATATAAATACTTTAAATACTTTGCTATTAAATTAATACCAATAGAAAAGTATTTAAATACATAAATATATAAATAAAAATGAAAAAACCAAAAAAAATAACTGTAACAATAACTACAGACTCTAAAGTATGGTATAAAGGTCAGGATTACCTATCAGAATTAAAGAGAAAAGGGAATAAGAAATTTAGGGGTATGTCTAACTATGTTGAACATTTACTAAGAAAAGATTTAAAGATAACGAAAGAGAGTGAAACTTAAAAATATAGTAGGAATAGTTTATGGTTTTTGGATATTAGATTATCTATCAACTTTTGTTGCTCTAAACTTCTTTGGTGCTTCTGAGGGAAATTACTTACCAGCCCTATTTTATGCTCATTGGTGGGGATGGATTATTTTTCCAATAATTGCCTTTTCAATCTTATTTATATTTTCAACAACGGTTTATATTATACAGAATCTTTCAAGGCGGTTCTTACTTAATAATAATGAAACAGATATTAGTTTCTTAATATCCCTTTTGTTTATTTTACTATGGGCAATATTAGAAACTTTAACAACCCTACATAATATTTTTCTAATGTTTATACTAAAATAGAAAAGTATTTAAATAAATAAATATATAAATAAAAATGAAATTAAAAGATAGGTTATCTAAGATGTCTATTGGATGTGAAGAGGAACTCTATAAGTATTTCTTATGTGATAAGATAATTTTTCAAATAAAGAAACTAAGAGATGATGTTAGTAATTTAGAAAATCGTGATGTTTCTAAACTTTGGATTGAAATAACTTATAAAGTAAACCAAATAAAAGAAGACTTATTATATAAAGATATTGGGGGAGAAGAACAATGAAAGACAAATATTGGATGTTCTTATTTATTTTTTTATTTGTATCTGTAATCTTATTTGCTTCGTATATGATTTATAATACCCAAACAAATAAACAAAAATATATATGTTTAGTTGTATCTCCAACTTATTTACTAAATTGTAATATGAATGGAACAATAGTACAAGCTCGTTCAAGTCCAGAAAATTTAAAACAAATAAAAGATAGATACCATTGTGTAATTAATAAAACAGAAACAAACTTTAACTTAGCTTCCTGTTCTGAACAAACAAAATACCCCAAGTATAAGATTGAAATAGAAAAATACTAATAACTACGAAGTTTCAAAGGAAGAGTTAAAGAGGTATAAATAAACCAATTATTATTAGACTCAAGAGTGCGAAGAAAATAAACTTTAGAATTTGATTAGATAATTTTAAGACAACCATTATTAACCCTACAACAACTAATGCAAGAATTAATCCTCCTCCAATTTGTGATATTTTTATATTTACCAGATTAAGTAGATAAATTATTTTGTCTGTTAAAAAGTTTGAAGCAATTCTAAGATAACTAAAGAAATCAATAACGAAAGGTGAGATGCTATGTGGGTGATTTAAGGTATTATTTATACTAATATTCAAATTTACCATATCTATTTATTTATTTACACATTTATAAATGTTTATATATTTGACTTTATTGTAAAAAATTTATCTTTTATTCTTTTCCTAATATATTCTGTTTTTTCAAAGAAAGGATTTTGTATAACCATATTCCTAAGTCTAACCAGACTAACTAAGGAGATTTTCTTTATGTCTCCAACACGGGTAAATTTAATTATATTATCTTTTTCTAATTCAGAAAGTAGAGTAGAAAAAAAAGGTCTTGAACCTTTCTCTATTTTCAACCATAAATCATTTACACAATCATAATCTTTCTTATCACAAAAAGAATCAAATACTTGAGATAACATTAACCAATTACTCCAAGTTCTTATCATAGAACATAAATAACTTTTAACCTTTTTAAATCTTTCTTAAATTAACTTAAACCTTTAATCAAATAGGTTTTTAAAGGTATTTACATATAAATTTGTATGCCTTTCGGGCTATTTCGTATAGTATTGAAAGGAGGTAATATATATGTTGAATAATAAAAGAGCTACATCTAAAGTTGGAACAGTCTTTACAGTCTTGACTCTTGTCGCCATATTAGGAATAATCTTATTCTCAATGGGTGTTATTAAAACTGGAAGTTCTCCTCTTGCCGTTACGAATGGAAACACCGGTAATGGAAACGCTGGGACAAATAACAATGCTGGAGTTGGTACAATAAATACTGCACAACCAACCGCTACTTATTCTGCGATTGATAAATTTTCTACTTCAGCGATAACAGGAACTGCTTACTACAAGCCAGCTAACCAAAAAGCACAAACAACTGCTTTATCTAATGTGAATTCTGGGACTCAATACACTTATTGGGTAGATAACAGTACAGGTAAAAATTATGTAAAACCTGCTGTTTTCACTGCTCATAGTGGAGCAAACTCAATTCAGGCAATAGGATGGCAATATGCGGCTCCTACAATTACTGCTTACGATAACAATGCTGGGACTGCTATAACTGATGCTTCTCACAATGTGACTCTTAGTGCTAATGGACAAGCTAACCTCGATTTCAAATACCAAGGAACTGCGAAGAAATCCGCTGGACCTTTCGGTGGAGTGATGGTTCTTGAATACAATAGTACTATTTCAGATGTTACTTGTACTGGGAACGATGTTTTATCTGCAAACCCTTACCATGTTACTTACACAGTTTCAAACACAGCTGATACTTTCAAAGAGTGGGCTTATTCTGCAGGACTTGACGATGGAAGTGGAGACCTTAACCACATAACTTGCCAATTTAGGAATGGTGCTACTGCACAACCTGCTGGTGGTGCTTTCGTTTTAAGTTTCATACCTGCTGGATACTATGTAACAAATACTGGTAATATTGTCTTAGATACAGAGCAGACTTTGAATGGAGCAACTACAAGAACAGGTGCAGGAACACAGACAAGTACTTTCCACTTCGCTTAAACCGAATTAGTATTTATTTTTTATTTTTTTTTAAGTAAGGTTTTAAAGAGTTTCCTTTCAAAAAACTCTATAACAAAAAATGTTTAATATAACAAAAGAAAAATTAGAGCAAGGAACAATAACTGCTACCATTGCCGTATTCATTTTCTCAGTAATTACTTTAGTTTGGAAATATATCTCGTTATATGTTTGGGAGTTATTAATTACAAGTGGTTTAATTATTATTATTTTAATAATAATTGGAGAAATTAAATTTGGCTTTATAAAAGGAGCATTAGAAAAAAAGTTTTCACTATGAGACTATCGAATAAAGAGTTATTTATTAATCTTTTAGCATTAACCCTTCTTTCATATATCGTTGCCTTCACTACACAAGACATATTAATTAAAATTATTTCAGTTTTAGGTGGGATGTTTATTTCTATTTATGAAACAATAATGTTTTTCCAAAGAGGTAGATTCTAATGTCTCCAAATATAGAACCAGAGAATAGAATAGCAATAACTATCTCTGGTATATTTGTCTTCATAGGTATTTTATTTTATGTTATTTTTCCACCTTTAAAAACTGCTGCGGGAATTTACACAATACTTTCTTTAGTCTCTTTAGTAATCTATTCTTTATCTGAGTTCCAAGATAGCTTAGTTGGGATAAACTTAGAAAAATTAGGTTCTCAAATTCTTTATGGTTTAGGTGTTGCTTTAGTTTTCATAACTGCAAAGATTATGATTCCAGGTTTTTCAATAGGAATACCGATAACTCCTGAAAGTGTTAGTAGTTCTGTAAGAGCAATTATTTTATTAGGATTCGCACCAGTTGTCGAAACAATACTTACTGTTGGTGCTTTATTAGGATTTATTTCTTATATGGAAAGTGGGGGGGTTCAGATAACTAAAACTCAATTTTGGATTGCTAATATTTCTCAATCAATCTTCTTCGCAAGTTTACATTTATTTGCTTATGTTTCAGGATGGTACAATGCTCCAACAACAGGTATCGCATTAGCAGGAATAAGTGCTGAGAGTAGTGCTTTCGTGGCAGCTTTCTTCTTTAGTTTATTAGTTGGATTTGTTTCTACAAGAAAGGAAGTAAGAAGTTTAGTTCCTGCAATAGTTGCTCACTTTGTAGTTAATAGTTTAGTCTTTGTTCAATTAGCAGTAGTTGGTTTACCTTTCACTGTGGCACTCCCATTATCAATAATACCTATGGCTATAATAATAATTATACCTAAGAAAAAGTATTTAAATAAACAAAACATTATAAAAACATGAAGAAAGAAAATATATTCAAAATAGTAGGTATACTTGTTTTATTAATCGGAGTCCTCTTTACATTTGGACCACAATTAGGAATAAATATTCCCTCATTATCAGTGATAAACCAAGGATTTTCAACTTTATCTTTAAGCCAAATTGCAGTAAATTCTAATGACCCAAATATTAATGGTAAGTCTTGGTTATTAACAGTATCACAAAATGGGGCAGGTCAGTCAGCTTATGGGGCTTCTGCAACTCTAAAAGATGACACAACTAAAGCAACATCAGACCCCTTAACGATTAAAGTAAGTTTAGATAAAAATTATGCCACATATCCTATTTATAATCAAGGAATTCCTATTTATTCAGTTACATATGCTACAACAAGATATGACCCTTTTAGTTCATCAGGTGGGTGTAATACGAAATATTGGACACATTCTTTCCAAGAAGCTTTTGCTCCATTCATTTCTATCGTTTACTGCTTTAACTATAATAAAGTTGGAGAATACGGAACTATTGGTGCTGGTAGAGATAATTTTAAATCAACAATAAAAGTTAGTGGAAAGTCTGGTTCAGATTCTTGTGTTGTAAGTAGTAATGAGGGTTCAAGCTCATGCCATTCAAGTAAAGGTAATTTATATGCTTCTTGGGTTGGAAGTTTAGTAAGTGGTCAAGAGTTACCAAACGCAATAGGTCAGGGAGTAATCGCAGTTTATGATACAAAAGATAATGGATGGAAAACCGCAAGTAAAACTGCTTATACAAGATGGAATAATTACCAAACAGGAGGTTTATTTAATTGTATAGGATTGACTGGTTCAGCAAGTACAGCTGGTTCGAGTTGTTTTGATACTTATGATAATTACCAACAAGCATTAATGTCTGGGAAGAGTTTTAAATCTTATGGGGGTTCTACCGCTTCAACTTCAGGTAGTCAATCATCTGGTCAAATAAATCTTGATTTAGGTCAGCAATTTAACTTCCCAGTGATAACTATGAGAATAAAGGCAAACTTCATAGGGATAAATATTCCTACAGGTAAACCTAAAATAACTTACGCTTCTTCTCCTCAATTCCAAACAGGACAAACAGGAAATATTATGGTGACCCTTAAAAATGAAGGAAAGGGTGTTGGAAGTTTCGATGTTTTTGCTAAGTGTACTAATGGTATATCTCAAAGTGGAAATACACAAAGGATTTCTTCTTTATCTCCAGGTCAGAGCCAAACAATAAACATACCTCTTACTTCAAATGTTCTAAGCGGAACAAAAGTTGGAAGTTGTTTAATAACTGCAGATGATGTAAATGACCCAACACTTATGTCGACATATACTGTTAAGGTTTCTTCTAATGCGATAAGTATTTGTACTGATGGTAAAACTAAATTCATAGGTTCACAAATCCAAGAGTGCCAAAACAATAAATGGATAATAAAACAAACTTGTAAATCAACACAACATCCTGGTTATGAAACAGGTGGAATAAGATGTATAGATAATTCAATAACTTGTGCATATAACCAACACCCAAAAGATGTTAATGGAAAATTAGTTTGTGTCTCTAATGGTGGAAATGGTGGAAATGGTGGAAATTGGTTTGGTAATTTCTTTAGAAATATATTTAATAGTATATTTGGTAATTTCTTTGCTACTATAAAATGGATTGTAGTCTTATTATCTTCTTTATTAACTTTTGTTTTCTCAAGAGATTTCTTAGATAAGGTAAAAACAATACCAGAGGTTCTTAATTGGGGTCTTTCAATAATATTTGGGGTCTTGATAGGTCTTTTAGTTTTTAATATTATTTGGGTAGCCGTATTTATTTTCATAGGTTATATTGTATTAAAAATATTTTTGGAGGCATTACCTTGAATAGACAAGATTCACACATAGTCTTAGGTTTTGGTTTATTTATTTTAATGGGTCTTGCCATATTTTATATTGGATTCGGAGGTAGTGGATTAAGTATACTTTGGTTTAATAATAATCAACTAACTAATTATTCAAACCCAAATTGTAATTTACTGGCTCAATCTTGTTCTACCTATGCAGAACTAAATGTTCCTACAGATACTAATAATGTCTCTTTTTTGCTTGGACAATATCTTGGAACAACAAATACTGGAATAAATAATTGGAAAGTAGATTATTATGCTTATAACTACCAAACAGGCTCTTGGCAAATATTACAGTCTGCAATACATTCTCTCCCCCCCCATTACTATTATAATTTAGATACTACCCCTTATACTAATAATAAAATTGGTCGTTTATACACAATTACGACAGGTTCTTCAAGTTGTTATACTGACACAACTTATTATTCTTGTCTATCTGGGATGGAAAACCAACTACCAAAAGATTATAGTGATTCCTCTGGAACGGGATGTTTAGATTATGAAAAATATAGATGTGTTATTCCAGGTGAAACATCTATAGATTCTTATGATAATATAGTTTATGTTGTTCCTCAACAAATAAGATTAGATTCACATTTCATAAATAATGGGGTTATTAAAATAAAAATAAATGCTGGTAAAATCTCAAATAGCGATATAGCCTACACAGTTAAGAATATTTGGATAGGATATTTAGAAACAACTGCTAAACCTAAAACTTATTATCAATTTCAAAATAATCAATGTACCCAAATAACTATTTCCCCTTCAGAGAAAACAAGCAATGATTATAATACCTTACAAGATTGTGAATCTTATATAAAGAAAAATTATTATGAGTATGAAAATAATAATTGTACACAGATTTCCTTAACAAGTTCACAGGTAACTTCAAATGATTATAACACATTAGCAGAATGTTACCAATCTTTTCATTCACCAAAAAATCCTAATATTTGGAGTTCTATTTCAAAGATATGGAATAGTCTTTGGAGTTGGATAACAAACCTATTCACAAATATACAAAATGCATAAAAAGAAAAATTACTTAAATAAATAAATACTTAAATAAAAATGAAAACAATAAAAAAACAAATATTTTTCCTATCTCTATTTGTAATTCTCTTATCAACTTCTTTAGTTTATTCAATATCTTTACCAAATAAACCAACTCCATTAGCAGTATCTCCTGGAGGATTAAATTTTAATGGAAATAGTTGTACTCTTTATAATGTAATGGACGAACATTGTGGCTCTGGAGATATTAGAATATATCAACAGTGTAACCCAACTATACAAAATGGAAAGACTATTGGAGTTTGGGAACAGAGAAGTATTAATTGTGGAGAACAGGGTGATTCTTGTCTTGCTGGAAAATGTTTAAAGAAATCTAAAATTAATTTAGATGCGTTCCTCGGATTATTTTCTATCCTATTAATTGGTGGACTAATTTATTGGAGGGTTAAAAGAAAATGAATAAAATAATTTCAACATTTCTAATTTCAATATTAATGTTAAGTCTGATAGGAATTGTATCTGCAGTTCCAAATACACAGATTTATACAAAACCTTATTCAGTAACTTTGACTCCAACATCACAATTAGGTTTATCTACTCCAACAATAAAATCCCAAATTGATTTTAAATCTTGTAATGTTAATTCAAATTGGCAATCTAAAAACTGTTCCTATGGATATTATTGTTATGCTATTTTACCATCAGACTCAAAAAGTATTTCCGATGCTTTACAAAAACAATGTATAGATATTACTGATTCAAGTACTGCTTCTTTGAGTATTAATAATTTTATTCCCCCAAAAGGTGTTTTATATTATGTAACGACTTTCTTTGCCTTCATAAATGAAAAATATGATAGTTCAACTAATAAATGGTTATCTAACACAACAATACCTACAAAATATATAAAAGTTAATCCAATTAGAAGTGTTTGTCCTTCTGGTCAAATGTTAGATTTCAACCAAAATACAGGTCAATATCAATGTTATGTTGCTAAGAAAATATGTCTAAATACTTTAAAGACTGGAGTTTGTACTAACTCTTATAATTTATATGCGTTAGACAAAAATAATAATGGAGTCGTTAGCCAAATAGAAATGACAACTGGTGCGGACTTGTGTGCAGACAGACCAACCAAAGAATTTCCAAATGGAGATGGTATTTGTGATTTAACAAAAGACTTAGGATGTACTGATGTGTGTAGTAAATTTAACTCTGCAGGACAATGTACAATATCTGGTGCTAATGGAATCTGTGACCAATGGGACCAAGCAGCAGTTTATGTTTGTGCTGATAGTAGCATACACTCTGGAATATGTGCAAATATAGATACAAGTTTATGTAATACTAATTATAACCCTGTATGTGTCGCAAATAAAACTGGAACTACTATCGGGGGTCAGACTTATCCTAACTCTTGTTTTGCAGAACATAAAAATTTCCAAAAATGTTCTTCTTCTACACCTGGAACTAATTGTTATGTTGGTGGTTCTTGCCAAAGTCCTATAACACAATGTTATTCAAGTTCAGATTGTCCAACTACAAATGTTTGTCGTGGAGGTAGTTTAACAGGAATAGCTAAATCTTGTTTAGATAATAGATGTGCTTATTCTGGAACTTGTGGAACTCTTTCTTGTAACACTAATTCAGATTGTTCTGGACTAACAATGCCTTGTAAGGGAGTTTCTGCTACTTGTCAATCTGGAAAGTGTGTAATACAAGGACAATGTTTAACTCAACCCCATAACACTCAGACTTCAATATGGACTTCAATAGAAAGTGTTTGGAGTACTTTTTGGAATTGGATAACAAACTTATTTAAATGATGAAAACAAATAATAGAATGAAAAAGAGAATAATTGGATTATTTACTTTGGGAATTATATCACTAATATTTCTGTTTGGTGTCGTAAATGCCCAACAATTCACCGATTTTAGTAGTTGTCCTAACCCTAATGGTAATCTAATAATAAATACCCCCACAACTTGGACACAAAGCTATACTTGTAATTCTGTAACTATAAAAGATAATTCTATTTTGATTTTTGATTCAAGTGTCCATAAGGTTCCAATAACTTTGAAGGCTAATAATTTAACAATAGAGCAAGGTTCTTCTATTTCTGCTGATGGAAAAGGATATAAGGG
>VAPE01001237.1_pt1 | contig 10187 bp, 10 predicted proteins | sample 3393911 | NCBI WGS metagenome assembly VAPE01 (sample SAMN08290436, study PRJNA428436) | hydrothermal vent metagenome | isolation source: Deep-sea hydrothermal vent chimney | place: Atlantic Ocean: South-mid Altantic Ridge | reverse complement strand
TGCCCTCCTTCGTTACTGCCAGACCTATGACCACCTGTGGAAGATCCGGCCTTTTATCTTTGGAATGTCCATATCTCCTCAGCCCTTCTTCGTCTTCCTCATCCCTCTCAATATACGTGCTGGTGGTATCGAAGAAGACAAGGTCTACCTCAAGGTTGAAGAGACCTGCAGTGGCAAAAAACACCTCCCTCTGTATTTCCTCTTCATGTTCCAGAAGAAAATCCATGGCACGATAGAGATGCTGAAGGGATATAGGCGCTTCCTCTCCAAGGGCTACGTCCTCTCTGACCCACTCCTCTACTGCCCGTTTGGAGTCAGGAGAAAGTGCCCTGTTGGCTACCATGGCGAATATAGCCCACTCCACCGGAGTGCGATACTCTCGCTTCTTAAGCGACTGTACTATTACTTTATCGAGTCCGAGTTTCTCCCAGAGCTTCCTCAGAATATATGCCCCGCCCATGGGATTGCTCTTGATAAACTCAAGCTCATCTGTCCCACTCTCAAAAAGCCCCGGAGACTTAACGGCATCTTCCAGAGGAAGGAAACGGCAGAGGCTTTTGACCAGCCGGCGGATGGCTTCGATATCCAACTCATCGGCCCTGCCAAAGCTGTATATAACTTCCGCCCTGGCATAGCCCTTTTCCTTGTCCCTGACGTTGTGGGCAAGCTGTATGTAGCTTACTTTGGAGCCGTCCTTGTTTTTGCGGGTTATCGTCCTCACATACATGCCTATATTATAAGCGTGTATGCACAGCTATGTCAAGCATTAATTGTTAAAACGTGTGCCTACAGTTTTTGGCCTTCTTCAAAATCAAAATCTAATAAAATCAAGGACTTAGCTCGTCAATTTGCTCGTTTTTTGCCTATGACTGTCGAACCCGGGTTAACCTTTGCCCTCAGTATCATCTCTTCTGGCTTTCCTCATTCTTTTTAGAAAGTCGGGGTTCTGTGATAAAAGCCAATCCTCAAGCCCATCTTCGACAGTTGCGGCAGTAAAGCGTGATAACTGAAAAGCAAAAAGCCTTATAAATCAAGGAAATTCAGAAACGCTATAAGAAAAACGCACTAAATCATAGTGCCACGTAATAGCAATAATAACTTGACAATACAGCATGAAAATGCTAATATAGTGGTGTCATGTTTATCAGAGTTAAAGCATCGGGGCCAAGGAAATATCTTCAGATAGTGGAGAACAGGTGGGAGAAAGGCAAAGTACGTCAGAAGGTAATAGCAACGTTGGGTCGAGTTGAAAAACTGAAGGAATCCGGCTCACTTGACAGTCTGCTCCGTTCGGGGGCACGGTTTTCAGAAAAACTGGCAATTATAGATTCCTATAAAAAGGGGACAGCGCCAACGGTTGGAGATCAAAAGATAGGGTTGCCGATGGTATTTGAGCGTTTATGGAAAGAAACAGGAATAAGATCGGTAATAGAAGGTCATCTGAGAGAAAGGAAGTTCAGGTTTTCAGTGGAGAGGGCAGTATTTCTGACGGTCCTTCACAGGCTGAGCGTATCCGGATCAGACAGAGCGGCAGAGAAATGGAAGGAGGAGTACAAGATAGATGGAGCTGAAGGAATAGAACTTCAACATCTTTACAGGGCAATGGGGTGGTTGGGAGAAGAGTTAGATGAGGAGGGACAGGCAGGGGCAACAGCGTTTACGCCCCGGTGCACGAAGGATATGATAGAAGAGGGGATATTTGAACAGAGCAGGGATTTATTCAGAGATTTATCGCTTGTATTTTTTGATACAACGAGTATTTATTTTGAAGGAGAGGGAGGACAGGAAATGGGAGCCTACGGCAACTCCAAGGATCACTGTCCTGACCTGAAGCAGATGGTTGTAGGAATCATCATAGACAGTGAAGGCAGGCCGATATGTTCTGAACTCTGGCCTGAGAACACGACAGATGTGAAGACACTGGTGCCCGTAATAGAGAGGTTACGGGTACGGTTTGGGATAGGGAAGGTATGCATAGTAGCAGACCGAGGAATGATAAGCAGGGAGACGATCAGGGATTTGGAAGACAAAGGGATAGAGTATATACTTGGGGCAAGGATGCGGAGGCAGAAGGAGGTAAAAGAAGAAGTACCGGGTCGAGCCGGCCGATACAAAGAGGTATATGCAAAGGGGACGCACCCCGAGGCCTCGGGGTCACCGCTGAAGGTTAAAGAAGTCATGGTAAGAGATAAGAGATATATTGTCTGTTACAATGAGGATCAGGCAAAGAAGGACGCTGCTGACAGAGAGAAGATAACAGCCTCTCTGAAGGATAAGTTAAAACAGGGTCAGAAGAGCATAGTCGGCAATAAGGGATACCGGAGATATCTGAAGTCGGCAGGGGAGACGTTCAAGATCGATGAAGATAAGATAAAGGAAGAAGCACGATACGATGGCAAATGGGTATTGACTACAAACACGGGGTTATCACCCGAGGATGTAGCGTTACAGTACAAGCAGTTATGGATGGTAGAACAGATATTCCGGTCGATGAAATCAATACTCTCAACACGTCCAATATATCACAAGTGTGATGAGACGATACGAGGACATGTGTTCTGCAGTTTCTTGTCTCTTCTGTTAATAAAGGAATTACAGGAGCGTCTTGACAAGAAAGGATGGCAGGTAGAGTGGGCAGATCTCATTAATGATCTTGAAAGAGTAAAAGAGGTCAGGATAATGACAGGGGACAAAGAAGTTACTCTGAGGACGGAACTCAAGGGTGATGCAGGTAAAGCGTTTCAGGCTGTAGGGGTAGCCGTCCCTCCAACTGTGAGGGTGAAGATAAACGAAGAGCAGACAGTCAACTCATAGCAAGGAGACATTTTCAGATAATAAAAAATCATAGTGCCACGCTTGTTTTGTGAAGCCATAAGTCCTTGAATTTGCAGAATATTTATTTTGCAACTGTCGAAGATGGGTCAAGGTCTTCCTTTGTATCCGCAGTTTCAAAAACGCTGATAGGGAAGGTGATAAACTCAGATTTTTTCTTTGTTGATAGCCTCTGCTAACCCCCGGAAACTGTAATGAAAACTCCCCGCCGCAGAGACGGCGGGGTATCGTTAGGTAAAAATTATTATTTTAAAAATCCCCCAAACCCCCTTTTAAAAAGGGGGTTCAAGGAAACCCCACAGCAGAGACTGCGGGGTATTGAAAATTTAATTAACAATTATAACGTAATTATATCATAATATCCCTCAGTACTTACATTTACACCAATGTAGAAACCTTAGGGGATATAGGATGTCCCCTCCCGTCTGTCATTGTCATGCTATTTTATTTAGAGTCTGTGTATAAAGTCGAACAGTTGTCATTTTTCCGTCATTCCGGCTTGTCCGAAATCGTTCTTTAAAAAGGATTCCCGACTCGCTTTGCTTGCGGGAATGACAAATGCCTGTAGTTTATACACAGATACTATTTAATCCTTATATTTTGTTTTTTTATTTCTGCTTTTAAATATTTTTGTTGCTCCTTGTTGGCAGCTTTCATTGCTATTGAATACACCTTGTTTGAAAATGACTCATAACTATCTTTACGAAGTAAAGGGATGGTCATCATTGCATAATCATCTGGTTGTTTGGTTGCAGCTAAAGAGGTGATATATGCCTTAATATATGCTTTTTCATCGCCAGGTATCATCCAAGTTCCGTATTCATGAGCAAATATTATTTCATCACCAGCTTCCATTTTTTCAATCAAATCATAAAGCATGGAGAAACAGTCAATTGCGAACAGATGATCCTTTTGTTTCGATAGTTGAGTGCTTGAACTTAGGTTGTCATTTAGTTTTTCAAACCATTCTTCAGTTTCTTCAGGGATATGAGAAAAATTTTTAGAATTAATGTCAAATGGGGCATAGTAAACACCCGTTAATGAGTCTTTACAAAACTTCTTCACATCCGTAATGGCCTGCTTCCGATCAATTCTTGATGGCGCTATTTGCTCTATCATATTTCCGAACACATTATTTCTTTGATTTGTTTTCATTTCATGAAAAGCTGATTCTAACAAATCCAGCAATACAATTTTTGGCTGTTTTTTTAAGAATTTAAATAATAAGTTTTCATTCATGGTAAACAAAGCTCCCCATTCATTTTTAATTGTCCAAAAATGTAAGATATGCCTCAGTCAATTACAATATTCCGGGGTTCCTGTTCTCACACTTCAGGAGGCATACTCCCCATAGTTCCAAATTCGATTCTGGATTGCTTTATTATTGCAGAACTTTTAGGGACATCCTGAAGTCAGTTCTTATCTATTACAGGGGAAAAAGTAATAAGTCAACGTAGTCAAAACGTCGTCTCCTAAGAGGATAAACCAACTTCGATTGCGGAGAGACCTTGCAGGTCATTGTTTCTCAGGGGGATGATGTTCACTCATGTTTACTCCTACTCTATCTATTTTTGCAACTAACCAAACTCACCTGCCGCTATGGAGAGACTTGTTAGCTGATTTTATTAAGCATTTCTTCCATTACAAGCTGCCTTTTTAGACGATCATCGGTGATATCGTCTATAGATGATATTATATCAACAGCCTGGCGAAACGGTTTCACTACAGAACTTCCTGATTTCGAAAATGCTCCGATGATTTTCTGGCAATATGATTCTATGGACCTTGAGTTCAATTTAGGAATCTGTTTGCCCGCAACAATTGCCCCTACCAAAACTAGAATATGCCATTTAAATTTACGCATATTTTGGGGGATATCCGCACTAGCAACAAGGAGGTGTAATCTATATAAAGACAGGCAAGATGCATAAAAAACCGTTTCTTTTGTATTATCGGAAAATATTTCTTCGGACAATAATTCGTACATACGTTTCGGATACCTATAAGCAAGGTCTGGCCGTCTCAGAAACATTGATGCAACAGATTTGGCGGCAATATTAACTGAGAATGTTCTAATTACAGGAATATCCCGGCCAACGTACTGCCTATCTCTTCTCTCAAAGTAGAGGCGTCCATCTTCTCCTTCATATGTATTAAAATAAGCTTCGATACGCTTAACAATAGGTCGTAAAGAAAGAAATTGTGTCTCTTCAACTTTTGTTTGGCTATTTGTGGCTCGCACCAAATCTGAAAACGCGTCTTCATTCTGCGTTTCAACAACCTTTAAGCCGACCATTATAGAGTCATCTAACTTGTCCTTGTTCTGATAAAGCATGTTTGATGTTTGGCAGCCGTTAACTATTTGAAAATTCTCTATATGGAGATTACTTCCCGGCACACGGACATTAGGGCTAACTACAGTAATTCCGTTATTTAGAACGGGAAACCGTGTGGCAGACTCTGCATTACTAAGTGTTTCTGTTATGGATTTATTCACTGGATTGTCAGTCCCTAAAAATGCCCTCACGTTTTCCTCAAAAATATGTGAACGCAAATTACCATCTTCACTCACTAATAAGTGTTGTTATATAAGCATATAAACACCGGAATGACGACCAGCCTTCATCCCCCGTCTGAAGAAGACGCCATTGAATGATTATGTCAGGCGATATGTTCTTAATTCGTACTATATCTTTATCTTTTTTCATTCGTATAACAAGTTATTATCTGGTTTCTTGGTAACTACGGCAAATTTTATAAAATTTCAATTTCAGGTTGAAATATGCTGTAAAAAGTGCTTAACTTTTTTGTCAGTAGCTGATGAGCCCAATGTAGCACGTGTCCAGAAAGGCTGTCAAGGTTTACTCGGGTTCCCACACTTCAGGAGGCATACTCCCCATAGTTCCAAGTTCGATTCTGGACGGCTTTATTATTACTATGCAATAACCAGGATCATCCGGACCGGTAAAATAATTCTTCAAATCATCAAACCAGAACGCATCACGTTCAGCTTTATCAGTTGAAACTTCCGCAGTCCCCTCAACCTGCAGCCAGTTCTTTGCGGTCTCAAGACTTGACGCTCCAAGGGAGATGTGTACGTCGGGGTTTTTCCTGATCTGAGCAACCTTTCTCGATTCCAGATGTGTACAAAAACGAAAAATCAGTTCATTGTCGGCTTTTCCCATTACATAACGCACCCAGGGCTTCCCGTCCTCCGTGACGGTTGCGAAGTTGATTAACTGCATTTCCCCGGCTGCATCAATTATCCTTTGCTTTAAATCACTCATTTGATACCTCCTCAACAATATGATAAGCGATTAAGTCTTTATTTGCAATAACTTTCGACATTTTATAATTAACCCCCTGTCTACTTAGAGTCTGTGTATAAATTACATCATTTGTCATTCCTGCAAGTAAAGCGCGTCGGGAATCCTTCTCAAAGAACGATTCCGGACAAGCCGGAATGACGGAATAACAACAACTGTTCGACTTTATACACAGACTCTACTTAAGGTTGGGTTTCTTAAATGGATAGCTTTAACGCATACTTATACAGAATAACATCCCGGTGACTTGTCTCTATATACCCTGCCTCCTGATGAGACTTTTCGGATATCTCTTCTGCATTCAAACTGCCAAGGGTCTTTAATACACAGTCTATTGTTCCCAGCTCTTCTTTACTAAATAAAGCGACATCCGGTGGAGTTAAAGCCCTGAATTCCTCGCCCGCTTTTTCCATATAAACAAACTCTTCACTTTCAACCCTATTAGATTCTTGTAAAAGCCATAAAATGATGTCATATTGTTTCGGGACTGGACCATATTGCAAATGAATATATTGAGTGCCTGTTAATGAAACCCCGTATTCCTTGAAATATTTAAAGTCGCAGTACCATAGCAGCTTGTTAAGCCTTGTCTTGCCGATACCTTGAGATTTCTTAAGAATATAAAGTATTAGATTTTCAAGCTTCTCTAAATCAAATAATCTGAAACCATTATTAATCGAAGGAGTCCGGCCTTCTTCATCAGTGATCCACGGGACTCTCAATCGTGGATGATTTTCCCCGTTCTTCTCCTGCTCGATCAGTTCTTTAATTCGTTTTTCTAATTTCTCAGCCTCCTCCATTGAAAGATTTCCTCTATTCAGTTCCAATACCTTAAGTGCATTGCGAGGGTCCGCTAAAAGACTCAGGACCTCATTATGTGCAGCATCCTGGATGGCACCGGATTCATACCTGTGGATGGTTATCTCACCCCACCCAAGAAAACGACTGAAATGACGCTGACCAAGTCCGTACTTCTTTCGTATTTTTCTAATCTCTTCAGGTGTAAGAAGTTTGTGACGTTTTCTATATGTATCATAGGCAACCTTGAAGTTTCTCTTTTCAAGTTCTGATGGTGCAAATTCATTATTACAGGTGCTGCACTTATACACCTGAGCTTCGTATTCAACAAGCTCACCAAGTACGGGTAAGGTCTCGGTTTTTGAAATAAGAGAAACCTCAGTTGCCTTCTCGCAATATGGACAGAAATCTTTTTTAGATGTCTGTTTCATGGAATGACAAACATTTTGCATAAAATACATCCTCTATAGGTATTAGTTTGAACTTGATATAAATGTCTCTACCAAGATACTTTTTCTTAAATTTCCATATGTCCTTCTCGCCAGGATTACCACGATCCTCTTCAGGCCCGTTCATATAGTCATTTGTCCGAAGGCTTAGTATTACATTCTCTCTTTCTTGAGGCGTCATGCCGGTTAGGGCTAAGAATTCGTTGTTTTTCTCCCTTTGAATTACCACAAAGTTCCCATTGCTTATTGCTTCCTTGAGGGTAACAAGAAATAATCCAATCTGTGCATTATGAACCAACAATAACTCCAGAGAAGATATATTGTTATCATATGATAACAATATCAGTTTCTCTGTTTAACGTCAAGCCCCTTGTTTAGTGAAATTACACGGTATATTTATACTTATCATCTATTATTATCGATTTAATAAGTATTAATCTGATTCTCTCAATATAACACTTTGGTCTTTTATTAAGAAATACATATTGAATATTCAGGATAGATCAGCGTTGTCCGGTTAGGTTTTTGCATAATCATGATTTTTTTTGTTTTTTGAAGCTGTTAGTGCCTAAAGGGGTCAAAATCAAAATTATGGGCTTCATTTCGAATTTTGATTCTCAATTCTCTGACTCTTTTGATGGACACTTTCTCATTGTAATTATTGTGACAGTAAATTGTGAGCAGGAGATATGTGATTAGCCCTGCAAGCATTTGGACCATTAAACCATATTGAGTTCTTGCGATGAGGTGATAGACTTTGAGATGACGTTTCCACCATCCAAAAAATATTTCGATATTCCAGCGAAGCTTATAAACACAGGCTATTTCTTCGGCTGTAAGGTCATAGCGATCTGTAGCTACCCAATACTCTTTGCCCTGAGCACGATAAGCAACAACCCAAACCGGTTTTTCGGTCTGATTGACTTTAGGGGTTCCAAGCAAAACAATAGCATCATAAAAAACAATGGTGTCTCCGAGGTTGGTGTGCTCCTTTGGCAAAATTCGGGCTGCATCAGCCTGGAGTTTCTGAAAAACATATAATAGTTGCTCCAGACCCCTACTGTTGATGGCCTCGAAAAAACTGCTCTTTTTAATACCTTCAGGAGGAGCTATCTCGTTACGGGCAAAATCATCCTCTTCGAGTACTTGCAGGAGATGTCGTCCTGATGTGTGTTCTTCAAGATGATATAAAACTAAAGCTTTGAGTTGTTGTCCAAAATTCATTTGTAACGGCCTGTATCCCCGGGCCTCAAGAGGAGCCATATTGATTAGAATCTTGTAAATAGGCGCCCATAGTTCATTAAAAGATGGTATCTCCTGTTTTCTCTTCTGAGGGTCAATGGTGTATGGCATTTTTATAACTCCTTTATAATCAAAGTGTTATAAAAATTTTGCCGGGAAATTTTATTTCAAAAAGTCAAGTAAAAAATGACCCTCTATGTGCTTTCTTTACATGCAAATACCTAACCGGACAACGCTGAGGATAGATTAAGTCTTTATTTGCAACAGGGCAAAGGAGGAAGCGCAAAGGGCAGAGGCAGAGGGAAAAATCAGGTTAAGGTTAAAGTTGAGGTTGAGGTGAGGGAAAACAGCAAAGGGCCTGCAGGTTTGATCCTGCAATCTTCCCTATTTCAAGCAAATTCAAAAACTACAAGTTTTTGTACCGTTCACCGGGAAAAACAGAGGGGTCTACACATTTCACAGATTTAATCTCTTGCTGATATAATTTATCTTTTTTCTGAGTTTCCTATCATCATCTAATGCCATTTTAAACCTATGGCTTGCCTGAGATACAGCAGACTCACCAATACCGAAAAAACTTCCGATTTCTTTCAGTGTACTTCTGCTATGCCTGTGGCAGAGATATAGAGTTGGTTGAACATATTTCTTCAAGGTTTCCTTCTGATTCTTATGAACTCATCTACTGTTAATCCTGCACCTTCGAGAATCTTCTTGAATGTTTTGGGCCTGATTATTTCTCCTGAGTGATACGATAGTTTGCTTGCCTGTTAATGGATGTTTCCACTTTTGATGACTACCTGATTGATCTACCTTTTCAAGTCCAAGAGACCTTAAGACCCTTATGATTTCATCAGCAGTGACACGTGGCTGTCTTTGCCCCATTAAACAGCAACCTCAAAAGTTTTCGCATCCTTTGATAGTTCTTCTTTTGAAGGCTTCAAATATAATTCAATAGCTTCCTTTATATTCTTACGAGCTTCTTCTTCAGTCTTACCATATGTTACACCTCCCGGCAATTCATGGCAATAAGCCACATAAATATCTTCATCTGGCTCTACTACTACTCTTATTTTCATGCGTTTCACCTCCTGTCAGGCATATTATAAAATATTCCTTCTCAAATCCAGTGGTAACTAATGTTAAGGAGGAGAATGAAGTGTTGCCAAACCTAAAAGGAGTATTATAGGATAAACCTGATTTTCACATGTGAACCCTGATAGCAGGATAAAATAAACAGGGTTCTTAAACCATGATACCTCTCCATTGGATCAGAAACCTATTGTCTGCAGGAAAACCGGAGGGACCTGTAATCCTCCCGATGGAAGAACAGATCAAAGCCTGGCACACCGCCGCTCGGAAGATGACATGGAATATCAAAAAAGAAGAAATTAACAGGATTGTGGCACCGCCTTTACTGACTGAGAGTGATATGGAGCAGGGGTTTACCGGTGTCTCTCTTTTCTTTGGCTTTGGAGATGACGGCACTGGTCATGCTGATTCTGTTCTCTCCGGAAAGATGGCCTGGGATTATGCCTGTAAG
>VAPE01028183.1_pt1 | contig 10192 bp, 8 predicted proteins | sample 3393911 | NCBI WGS metagenome assembly VAPE01 (sample SAMN08290436, study PRJNA428436) | hydrothermal vent metagenome | isolation source: Deep-sea hydrothermal vent chimney | place: Atlantic Ocean: South-mid Altantic Ridge | reverse complement strand
TTCGCGTGTGACGCCGGTTCGTTGCCTGAGTATAGACCCCATTGAGGTGTCGCATGCCTTTAGACAGATTTCCATCCGGTGTTTCTACAAGCAGATGGTAATGGTTTGCCATCAAACAATAGGCGTGGCACAACCAATGGAATCGCTCAACAACCTCCGCCAGGGTGCGCAGAAATATCAAGCGATCTTCGTCATCCTCGAAAATCGCTTCGCACCGATCCCCTCGTGAGGTCACGTGATAAAGGGCGTCGGAGTATTCAATGCGAAGGGGCCTTGCCATGGGCTTTAGTCTACGTCGGTTGCAGCGATGTTACAATACGAGAACTGACCCCATTCCTCCTTCCTTCCTCCCGCTCGAAAATCGCTTCGCGCCGATCCCCTCGTGAGGTCACGTGATAAAGGGCGCCGGAGTATTCAATGCGAAGGGGCCTTGCCCATGGGCTTTAGTCTACGTCGGTTGCAGCGATGTTACAATACGAGAACTGACCCCATTCCTCCTTCCTCCCCGAGAACTGACCCCATTCCTCCATTCCTCTTCCGCGAGAACTGACCCCATTCCTCTTCCGAAGGACGGCGCGGGCTCAGCGCAGTTGCGGGGTCGACAGCCACGTGAGGACGGTGTTCGCCATCGCCGTGCCGACCCGGTCGGTGAGGCGTTCGAACAGGCTCCGGCGCCGGGTGTAGTCCACGATGCGCGGGGCGCCGATCAGCTTGCTCGCCACGTAATGTGCATCGCCGAGGCCGTCGATCAGGCCCAGCTTCAGACTCTCGTCGCCGGTCCACACCAGACCGCTGAACAGCTCCGGATTCGGCTTGAGCCGGCTCCCGCGGCCCTGTTGAACCGCCTTGATGAACTGGCGGTGGATATCGGCGAGCATCTCGTGCACGTGCGCCACGTCTGCGGGCTTCTCCGGCGAGAACGGATCCATGAAGCCCTTGTGCGCGCCGGCGGTGATGAGCCGGCGCTCGATACCGAGCTTCTTGAGGGTGCCCACGAACCCGAACCCGTCCATGAGCACGCCGATCGAGCCGACCAGGCTGGCCGGGTTGGCGTAGATCTGATCGGCCGCGACTGCGACGTAGTAGCCGCCCGAGGCACACAGATCGGTGATGACCGCGTATAGCGGGATGTCCGGGTGCGCCTTGCGCAGGCGCTTGATGGCCGTGTTGATCTCACTCGCCTGCACCGGGCTGCCGCCGGGGCTGTTGATGCGCAGGATCACCCCGACCGTGTCCGGGGCGGCGAACGCCGCGCGCAGCCCGCGGATCACGTTGTCCGCGCTCGCGGCGGTACCCGGCGCGATGATCCCCTTGAGATCGACGAGCGCCGTGTGGCGCCCCACCGGCAGCCCCCCGAACGGCCAGCGACCCGGTGCGATAAACACCGCGAGGAGCACGAACAGATACACGAACAGCAGCGACTTGAAGAAGATCCCCCAGCGCCGTGCGCGGCGCCGTTCGACCAGCGAGTCGGAGACGAGTTGGTGCAACAGCGCCTGTTCAGTAGCGCCGGCCGCGAGCGGCGGTGTGGCGTCGCCGCCGGGCGGGATTTCCTGATTGGGCATGAGAAATCCCCCTTAAGTGTGCGGAGAACGCTCGATCAGGCGCCGTCGTGCCCGGCGAGCCAGTCCGGAAGCGCATCGATGGCCTCCAGGCACGTCTCGGGCCGGTGGCGCAGCAGGCGTCCCCGCTCGTGCACGCCGTAGAGCGCAGCGACCGATCGGGCGCCTGCGCGGCGCGCCATCTCCAGATCGTACTCCGTATCACCGATGACCAGTGCGCGCTGCGGTTCCACGGCCAGTTCCTCGAGGATCTCGGTGAGCATCCGGGGATCGGGCTTGGAGCACGTCTCGTCGGCGCAGCGACTGGCGTGAAAACGCCGGTCCAGGCCGGTGGCGCGCAGCTCGCGCGTGAGTCCCTGACGACTCTTGCCGGTGGCCACCGCGAGCAGATAGCCGTCCCCGGCCAGGCGATCGAGCACCGGGGCCGCCCCCGGGAACAGGCGCGGCGGTGACGGCGCACCCAGGAACCTTGCCCGGTAGCGCCCGGCGTAGCGGCGCTTGAACGCCTCGTCCCGCTCGGGGAACAGGGTGTCGAGCGCCTCCCGCAGTCCCAGCCCGATGACGTTGCGCAGGCGCGCCTCGGGAATCGGTGCCGCGCCCAGATCGGCGAGCGCGGCGCGCAGGCCGGCGACGATGTGCGCGGCCGAATCCATCAGCGTGCCGTCCCAATCGAATACCAGCAGGCGATATCCGTTCCTCATGCCTCCTCCAGGGTCTCCAGTACGGCGCGCAGTTCCGGTGGCAGGGGCGCGCTGGCGCTCCAGACGCGCGCGCCGTCTCCCGGGTCCAGCGCCACGAACTGCGCATGCAGGAACAAGCGGCGCAGGCCCGCGGCGCGCATCCGGCGGTTGAACGCCGCGTCCCCGTATTTGGAATCGCCCGCCACCGGATGGCCGGCGTGCGCGGCGTGGACCCGGATCTGGTGGGTGCGCCCGGTCGAGAGGGTGACCTCCATGAGGGTCGCTTGACTATAACGGGTCACGGGATGGAAGCGGCTACGCGCCGCCTTGCCCGTATCGTCGACCTCGACCATGCGCTCGCCGCCGCGCAGCACGTTGCGTTGCAGTGGGGCGTGGATCTCGCGCGCTCCGCCCTCCCAGCGTCCCGCCACCAGCGCCAGATAACGTTTCTCCACCCGCCCCTCGCGCAGTGCGCGGTGCACGGTGCGCAGCGCGGCGCGCGAGCGCGTCACCATCAGGCAGCCGGAGGTACCGCGATCGAGACGGTGCGCCAGCTCCAGCGCGCGCTCGTCGGGATAGAGGGCGCGCAGCCCCTCGATGACGCCATAGGCGATCCCCGAGCCGGCGTGCACCGCCACTCCGGCGGGCTTGTCCAGCACCAGCAGATCCGGGTCGCGGTACAGGATCCGCTCGCGCACCCAGGCGAACCCCGCCGGCGTCGGTCCCGGGCGCGCCGGCGTACCCGCGAACGGCGGTATGCGCACCTCGTCGCCGGCCTGCAGGCGATAGTGGGCCCGGATCCGCCCGCGGTTGACGCGCACTTGGCCGGTGCGCAACACGCGGTAGAGGTGGCTGCGGGGCACGCCCTTCATGTGCCGGACCAGAAAGTTGTCGATGCGTTGGCCGGCGTCGGCGGCCTCCACGACGACCACGCGAGCGGGTCGAGGGGCGGCTCCAGAGGCGGCCCCGGGGGCGCTGTTCGAGTCGACACTCATCGATCGGGGATCATATCAGTTCCGCCGCCTCAATTGATGGGACCCGGTAACGCTGATATAGTCCAATCAGACGCGGCGCGTCCTCAAACAGCCTCGGCGCAGCGCGGGCACGAGACCCGTACCGCGGTGGGGCTTCGGTTTTCTCCCGCACCCGGCCCAACGACCGGAAAACGGTCCCGACCCGGCTCCCCTGCCGGCGGGACGGATGCGGATTTTCGTACGACGCCCCGGAACCCGGAACGTCGCGGGGTTGAGGATTTGCAGGTGATGACCAGACTGGCGCACGACTCTGACCGGCACGCGGCTGCCTGCGCGGATCCGGGAATGCGTATCGTGATGTGGCTCTGGTTTCTGACGACCGGATTGGTTCCATTGGAGAGCGCTCTCCGGCCCGCATGGCGGGCCGGCGCAGTGGCGCCTCGCTCCCCCCGCTTTTCCGCGCGACCGCCTGCAAGCGGCGGCCTGCGCACGGTCGGGTCGGGGCCGGGCGGGCCGCTGTACGGATCGCGAGCCCTTCGCAGGGTTCGCACCGAGCGCCGGAGAGATCAAAACTATGAAGCGAATGCTGATGAACGCGACTCAGCCGGAAGAGTTGCGCGTGGCCATGGTGGACGGCCAACGTCTCTACGACCTCGATATCGAAGCGGTCTCGCGGGAGCAGAAAAAATCCAATATCTATAAAGGTAAGGTTACGCGCGTCGAACCCAGCCTGGAGGCCGCGTTCATCGACTACGGCTCCGGGCGCCATGGGTTCCTGCCCTTCAAGGAGATTGCGCGCAGCAATTTCGACCCCGCGGCGGGCAAGGGCGGGGGTCGCGTCCAGATCAAGGATGCCATCCACGAGGGCCAGGAACTCCTCGTCCAGGTGGACAAGGAAGAGCGCGGCAACAAGGGCGCGGCGCTCACCACCTTCATTAGCCTCGCGGGCCGTTATCTCGTCCTGATGCCCAACAATCCCCGCGCTGGCGGCGTCTCGCGGCGCATCGAGGGCGAGGACCGCCAGTTGCTCCGCGATGCGGTCAGCGCCCTCGACATCCCCGAGGACATGGGCCTGATCGTGCGCACCGCCGGCGTGGGCCGCGCCGCCGAAGAGTTGCAGTGGGACCTCGACTACCTGTTGCACCTCTGGGAAGTCATCAGCAAGGCCGCCACGGAGCGCCCCGCTCCGTTCCTGGTGTTCCAGGAAAGCAACCTGATGATCCGGGCCTTGCGGGACTATCTCTCCGCCGACATCGGCGAGATCCTGATCGACCAGCCGGAGGCTTACCAGCAGGCGCGCGACTTCATGGAACAGGTCATGCCCCAGAACCTGAGCAAGCTCAAGCTCTATCAGGACGGGGTTCCGCTGTTCACGCGTTTCCAGATCGAATCCCAGATCGAGTCCGCCTTCCAGCGCGTGGTCCAGTTGCCCTCGGGCGGTGCCGTGGTGATCGACCGCACCGAGGCGCTGGTCTCCATCGACATCAACTCCGCGCGCGCCACCAAGGGCAGCGACATCGAGGAGACGGCGCTGCAAACCAATCTGGAGGCGTCCGAGGAGATCGCACGCCAGCTTCGGCTGCGCGACCTGGGCGGACTCATCGTCATCGACTTCATCGACATGAGCCCGATGCGTAACCAGCGCGAGGTCGAGAATCGCCTGCGCGAGTCCCTCAAGGCCGACCGCGCGCGCGTCCAGGTCGGACGCATCTCCCGTTTCGGCCTGCTGGAGATGTCACGCCAACGCCTGCGCCCCTCGCTCGGCGAGATCGCGCTCGAGGTGTGCCCGCGCTGCAACGGCCAGGGCACCATCCGCGGCGTGGAGTCCCTTGCGCTGTCGATCCTGCGGCTGCTCGAAGAACAGGCCATGAAGGAGCATACCGGCCGGGTCGTCGTCACGGTACCGGTCAGCGTCGGTACCTACCTGCTCAACGAGAAGCGTGACGCCCTGAGCGAGATCGAACAGCGCCACCGGATCTCCGTACTGGTGGTACCGGATCCCTCGTTCGAGACGCCGCGCTTCGAGGTGCGGCGCGTGCGCACCGACGAACTCGCCGCAGAACCGGCCACGCATTTCAGCTACCAGATGGTGCGCCCCCCGGAATCGACCGCCGCCAATCCGGTGTCGTCCACGGTCCGTGAGCCGGCCGAAGTACCGGCGGTGCACAGCGTGGCCCCGCGCGCACCCGCACCGGCACCCGCCACGCCAGTACCAGCGCAGCGTGACAGCGGATTCCTGCAACGATTGTGGTCCACCCTGTTCCCGCACGACGGCGACCGGGACAATACACCGGGCACCGCATCGCGGCCCGACGAAGGCGCAACCCGGGCACCGGCAAGCGGTACCCGACGCCCCTCCCCCGGCGCCAGGGGAGGCACCGGGGGAGAGGCGAGCCGGGCCGCGCGGACTCCGGACTCCCGCGGCCCACGCCGCAGGCCCCGACGCCCCGGGACGCAGGGTGGCGGCCGGGTTGCCGAACGTCCCACAGAGAGGGGGGGCGCGTCGCAGGATGCGAATCGATCGGCTTCGTCCGTGTCCGGGAACGGTGCCAATGCCCCGGCACCCGCCGCGGCGGGTGCCCCGTCCGCACCGGTCTCCCCCTCTCCTTCGGCCCGCCCCCCCCGGGAGGGGCGCGATACCGATACCGGGGAAGGCACCCCATCCACCGGGCGTTCGGGGCGACGCAGCCGCCGCGGTGGTCGCCGCCGCCGGCGCGAGCCCGCCCTCGGCGCCACACCGGCCGAGCAGCCCGGGCACGATGCCGCAAGCCCCCCGGCACCGTCACAGGCCCCGGCACCCGGCGAGCACACCGGAAGCACGGCCCCGACCGGGAGCGGAAATCCATCGGCACCGGCACCGGTCTCGCCGCCACCACAGGCCTCGGAACCGGTCATGCCCGCCGCGCAGGACACCCCGCGGCCACCCGTGCCGCCCGCTGCCCCGCCGTCGCCCGGTCCGGCCCCGGAGCATCCGACCGACGGTGGAACCCGAACGGGGAACACCCCGCCCCGGCGCGAAACCGCCGACCCGGAGGTGCCCTCTTCCCCGCGCACGGTCGCACCCGACGAAAAGATCTGACCCGCCGCCCGTAAGGGGGGCGGGCCCCCCCTTACGGTGGCGTATTCACGGCTCGGGATGAACCCCGTCCGGCGCCGTGGGCGCGCCTTCGGGCACCCCATGACGGCGGCGCAACGCCTCCAGCAGCGCTGCGCCGCCCTCCTCGACCATGCTCAGCACCCGATCGAAACCGCTGGTTCCGCCATAGTACGGATCCGGCACCTCATCGATCCCGAGATCCGGAGCGAAGGAAAGAAACAACTGCAACCGCTCGTGATACTCGGGCGGGCAGATCGTCTCCAACTCCTCCAGATTCTCCCGGTCCATCGCGAGAATGTAATCGAATCGCTCGAAATCCCCGCTACTCACCCGCCGCGCCCGAAGCCGTCCGAGATCCACCCCGGATCGCAGCGCCGCCCGTCGCGCCCGTTCATCCGGCGGGTTGCCGACGTGATAGGCATGCGTCCCCGCCGAGTCGATCTCGAAAAACTCCGTCAGGCCTTCGCGTTCGACCAAGGCCCGGAATACCCCCTCGGCAGTCGGCGAACGACAGATGTTCCCCATACAGCAAAATAAAACTCTTACTTTCTTTCTATCATTCATGTGATTATTGCGGCTTTCTCGAGTAAAACCTACGGTCGGAACGACCGTTTCGGACCCGATATTATCAGAATAGCTGCGTAATGGTTTGAGGGGAAATTCACCATAAATCAGCTAACCCGTCGTGCTGCGTGGGCTGATTTGGGTTTTTGGGTCGTTTTGCCCGGCGCCTTCCACGAGCGCGCGGAGTCGTACAACCCCCACCGGCTCTTCGGCAAGGAGCGGCACCACCGCATAGCGTACGGCATGCTCCCGCGCGACGGCCTCGATCTCGCCGAGTTCCGCTCGGGCGCGGTGGCGCAGTAGCGCCGAGCGGGGCGCGGCGGCGGCCAGGCTCTGGTTGACGATCCATGCCCATGGCTCGATGCCCGCGCGGTGCAGATCCGCCTGCAGCCGTGCCGCCTCCAGCACCGGCGTGGTCTCCGCCAGGGTGACGACGAGCACCTTGGTACGCTTGGCGTCCCGGAGTTGCATCATCGGCGTCATGAAATGCGTGCCTTTGTCGCCCATCTGTCGGACCACCTCGCGATGGTAGGCGCCGGTGGCATCCAGCAGGAGCAGCGTGTGGCCGGTGGGTGCGGTATCCATGATCACGAAGCGCTTGTCCGCCTCCCGGATGATCCGTGAGAAGGCCTGGAATACGGCGGTCTCATCGGTGCAGGGCGAGCGCAGATCCTCCTCGAGCAGCGCCCGACCCTCGGCGTCGAGATGCGCGCCCTTGGTCGCCAGGATGTGCTCGCGGTAGCGCGCGGCCTCGACCGCGGGGTCGATGCGGCTGACGCTGAGATGCGCGAACGGCCCGTCCAGCGTCTCGGTGAGATGTGCCGCCGGATCGGAGGTGGTGAGATGCACCGCGAGTCCCCGCTCGGCGAGCGCCACCGCGATCGCCGCGGCGAGCGAGGTCTTGCCGACGCCGCCCTTGCCCATCAACATCACCAGACCATGACCATCGGCCGCGATGCGATCGACCAGACTCGCGAGGTCCGGCGCATCGAGCGCATACGGCATCGCCGCCTCTGCGAAGGCGGGGCTCGCCTCGTCGGCGAAGAATGCGCGCAGCCGGTCGATGCCGACGAGGTTGAAGGGCTTGAGCGGGAGTTCGTCGCCCGGCAACACCGCAAGCGCTTCGGGCAGGGCCGCCAACGCGGCCTCCTCGCGCGTGCGGATCGCCGCGGCGAGCGGATGGGTCGCCGCTTCCGGGGCGGGCAGCACGCCGTTGATCACCAGATTCTGTCGGGTGAGGCCCAGCGCGGCCAACTCTTCGTGGGTTCGGGCGACCTCGCGCAACGCCGCGTTCTGTGCCCGGGCCACCAGTACGAGGCGGGTGCGATCGGGATCGGCGAGCGTGGCCACCGCCGCCCGGTAGCGTTCGCGCTGCTCGTCGAGCCCCGCGAGCGGCCCGAGACATGACGCACCGCCCTTGCCCGTCTCGAGGAACGTACTCCAGGCGCCCGGCAACTGCAGGAGGCGGATGGTATGGCCGGTCGGCGCGGTATCGAAGACCACGTGGTCGAAGTTGCGCGCCGTCGCACCGTCGGCGAGCAGGTGGGTGAACTCGTCGAAGGCCGCAATCTCGGTGGTGCAGGCTCCGGATAGCTGTTCTTCTATGCTTTTGACGGCCGTGTCCGGTAACACACCGCGCACCGGACCCACGATGCGCTCGCGGTAGGCGCGGGCCGCGGCTTCCGGGTCGATCTCGAACGCGGCGAGACCCGCGACCGCTTCGATAGCGATGACCCGGTTGCCGATCTCGACGCCAAGCACCTGACCGACGTTGGAGGCCGGGTCGGTGCTCACCAGGAGCACCCGCCGGCCGCGATCGGCAAGCGCGATCGCCGTGGCGCAGGCGAGCGAGGTCTTGCCGACACCGCCCTTGCCGGTAAAGAAGAGAAATCGCGGCGGGTCTTCCAGGAATTTCACGCGGCCACCTCCCGAGTCAACCGCAGCACTTCGCGCCGGTCCGAGCGGTCTGAGCGTTGTCGCCCCCGGACTCAGCGCCCGCCTGTTCGGGCTCGTCGCCCGTCAGTCGTTCGGCAAGCTCAACCAGATGACTCGTGCCGGTCCGGCGGACCGCTTCGCCGATGTGCGCCGCCTCGCGCATAGCCGTCCGGGCCACGCCGAGCTTGCGGGCTTCGTTGCAGTGATGCTCGAAGCAGGGTTCACAGCCGGCCGCGATCGCGGCGCCCAGAGCCACCAGCTCGCTCACCTCGGGCGACAGTGCCGCAGCCGGCTGCGCCCCAAACCCTGCGATCCCGGCAAGTTCCGCGCGGCTCGGATAACGCCCGGCAAGCACGATCTCGCTCTCGACCAGCACCAGCGGCAGACCCTCATCGCCGTGTTCTTTCAGAAAAACCCTCACGGTGTCGTTTTCGGCGAATGCCAGCGGTTGCTGGGCGAGGTTGAATCGCTCGATGTGCGCGCCCCGCCGCTTTGCCCAGTCCACCGCGGCGGCGAAGTCCACCACCGCTTGATCCACCTCGGATCCGCACACGCCGGTGCTGCAGCAAAGAGGGGGGTCGAAGATCTGAATCGTTTTCATTTCAATCCTCCATCAACACTTTGAATATTATTCATGGAAAAGCTCGCCGATGTGCGCAAGCTCGGCCTGCAACCGCCGGCGATCCCGCCCGGGTCCATCGAGCGGCAGTGCGAGGAAGGCCTCGATCCGCCGCCGGAGCATCCGGTAGGCACGCTCGAAGGCCGCCTCGATCTCGGCCTCCGTACCCGTAACGCAAGCCGGATCGGCCACGTCCCAATGAGCATGCACCGCCGGGCCGAAATACGCCGGGCAGGTCTCGCCGGCGGCGTTCGCGCACACCGTGATCACGACGTCGGGCGTCACCGGCAGGTTGTCCCAAGACTTGCTGTGAAGGTCCTCGATCGGGATGCCTTCGTGCGCAAGCAGGGCAAGCGTGCGCGAGTGTACTTTACCTGTCGGGTGACTCCCGGCGCTCAGCGCACGCCGGCCCGCGGGGGCGAGGTGGTTGAACACGGCCTCGGCGAGAATCGAGCGGCAGGAATTTCCGGTGCAGAGAAAGAGCACGTTCATGAGCGAGCACTCCGTCGGGAAGTGGTCAGGGGCGGCAGCACGGCCTCGTCGCAGGGCGAGGCGGCGCGCAATGCCGCGCAGGCCTCCGGCTGCCCGGCGCAGCATTCGTCGGTAAGGTAGGCGACGAGTTCCAGCATCAGCGGGATATTGGCCCGATAGCGCTGGTAGCGACCCTCCTGCGCCACACGGAGGAGTCCCGCCTGAGTGAGCGCCTTGAAATGGAACGACAAATTCGACGGCGGGAGGCCGAGCACCTCCGCAATCTCGCC
>VAPE01033174.1_pt1 | contig 10202 bp, 10 predicted proteins | sample 3393911 | NCBI WGS metagenome assembly VAPE01 (sample SAMN08290436, study PRJNA428436) | hydrothermal vent metagenome | isolation source: Deep-sea hydrothermal vent chimney | place: Atlantic Ocean: South-mid Altantic Ridge | reverse complement strand
TTTCAGAGCTGGCGAAAGAATTTGGGAAAATTCCGACCGCACGAAGCGGTCTGCCGATAGGCAGAGGAATTTTCCGTTTAACGGATGTTCATTTTCCGAACGGAGTGAGGCACGAGCTGACGCCACAGCGTCCTCGTGAGTTTTCCTTTTGCCGAATTTTTAGAAAGCCTGTAGTTTTTGTGCATTGTTTTTAAATTTAAGAGAAAAATTTAACAAAGATAATTAATCGTTTTATTGCACAAAAATTTGGGTCGAACGAAGTGAGCCTTTTAATCAGCGATGTTATGCGATTTGTCCATGCAATTACGAAAAACATTTCGCATTGGAGCGTTAAAAGAAGGGCTTTCGTTTAGAAAATTTGGGGACGTCCAACTGTCAAAAAAATTGGTTGAGAAAAGTCGTTGGAGGCAAAAGGAAAATTGAGTTGAACATCGCGATTAAGAGAAGTTGGATTTTTGAGAGTGGAGCGTAGCGACCTCCAAAAATTCAATTTGGATGGAGAAGTCTGCAAGACTTCGTAATCTCTTAATCGCTGTTATATTCGTCTGACCAAAGGGAAGACCTAAAATTTAGTGCAACGTTCCGAAGGAAAATTTTAGAGTTTTTGGATTACTAATAAATTTCGAACGAAGTGAGTGTATATGCCTGAAGGACTAGAGGGGCGTAGATTTTTTGTTTCTTTTTATAAAAAAAGAAAAGAAGGGGCGTCTTGTTTTGGTTTTTTTCTGAAAAGAACATTTAGGGGCGTCGTTTTCACTGGACAATGGGCCAAAAGATTTATATAGTAGCTCACATAAATACATTTGTATTCAAATGAGGGGTAAAATATGGCACAAAAAAATGTAACATTAAGTCTTGATGAAAATATTTACGATAATTATAAAGAATTTTGTAAAAAGAATGCAATAGCTTTATCAAGAAGTATAGAAGTTTTTATGGAAACAAAATCGAAGAAAGAGGAAAAATGAATCAAGTATTAATATCAACTAGTGAAGCATCAAAATGGGCATCTGATTATTTAGATAGACCTGTAACTACTTCTAATATTAGTTATTTGATACAATATGCAAAGATAAAAAAATATTGTGATGAAGATAAAAAGATTAAAGTAAATCAAAAAGAATTAAAGAATTATTATGATACAGAGGTTGTTCAAAAACAACAACAATGGAAACAAAAATTAGGCAATGATTTAAACTGGAGTTTATCTTTCGCTGATTTAAGAGAGTCTGATACTACAAAACATGTTCATAGATTACACCCCTATAAGGGGAAGTTTATCCCGCAATTAGTTGAATACTTTCTTGACTCTCATTTAAACACATTTAAGAAAGAAATATATTTTAAAAAAGGCGATGTTATTCTTGACCCATTTATGGGAAGTGGGACTACACTTATTCAATCATCAGAATTAGGTTTACATTCGATAGGTATAGATGTTTCAGATTTTAATTGTTTAATCTCTAAAGTAAAGATTGGAAAATATGATTTAACTAGATTAGATAAATTAGCAAGAGATATCTGTTTTAAAACAAGAGAATTTAGTCAAGATGTTTTTGATGATTCTTTTGATATGCAATTAAAAGAAAGATTAAGTGATTTTAATAAAAATAATTTTCCAAATCCTGAATTTAAACATAAAATAAGAAAAGGTTTAATCAATAATGAAAAGGAATATGGAAAAGAAAAACTTAAACAATTTTTGAAAGAAAATGAAGAATTCTTTGAAAAGAATGGAACAAAGAATAAATCTGGGCTATTAAATGAAAAAGAAATGAATAGTTTTTTGAATAAATGGTTTTCAAAAAGAGTTAAACAAGAGTTGTTTTATTATATAAAATTCTTAGATAAAATTGAAGATAAGCAATTAAAAAATGTTTTAAGAATAATCTTAAGTAGAACTGCTCGTTCATGTAGAGCGACAAAACATTCTGATTTAGCAACATTAAAAGAACCCCAAGTTGGACCATACTATTGTAGAAAGCACAAAAAATTATGTACTCCAATTAATTCAATTGTTAAACATTTGATTCGATATACTTATGATACAATAAAAAGACTAAATGAATTTTCAGACATTAGAAAAAATGTTAATTCTGGAGTAATTCATGGAGATTCAAGAGAAGTAAATATATTTGAAGAAATAAAAAAACAAAATCCTGAATTTTTTAAGTTATTGTCAAATAAGAAGATATCTGGCATTTTTACTTCTCCACCATATGTGGGACAAATTGATTATCACGAACAACACGCTTATTCTTATGAATTATTTGACATTCCAAGAAAAGATGATAAAGAGATTGGACCCTTATACAAGGGACAAGGAAAACAAGCAAGAGATGATTATGTTGAAGGAGTGAGTAAGGTTTTGCTTAATATAAGTAAATTTATAAAAGATGATGGAGATTATTTTATTGTTGCAAATGACAAATACAATTTATATCCTTTAATAGCTGAAAAGAGCGGATTAAAAATTATTGATAAATTTAAAAGACCTGTTTTAAATAGAACAGAAAAAGATAGGCAACCTTATGCGGAGATAATCTTTCACATGAGGAAGATTGGATAATCGAGGGATTTTGAAAATGAGTAGAGACCATTATTTGCCAAGATTGATAATTAGAAATTTTACTGATTCTTCTGGAAAAATTTATCTCTTTAGTAAAAAAGATAAAAAGATTTATGGTCCTTGCAATCATTATAATCAGTTACAAAAAAATGATTTTTATAGCAAAAAAACAATAAATGAATTGAAGGGAACATTTTCCCATATTGAAATCAATCCAATTTTTAAAGATAGAAACTTAAACCTAGATAAAAATATTGAATTATATCTTGAGAGACCAATTGGAAAAATATTCTTAGATATTATCGAGAAAATTCTTAAAGGAAATTTACCAAAAGTTTCAGAAGAAAATATAAATTTGATAAAAGAATATTTTGTAATCCAACACCTAAGGACGCCCGCCCAAAAAAGAATTTCTATATCAGTTCATGATGAAACTTTGAAATTGCCTTCAAATATAAAAGAAATAATTATGGAGCAAGAATCTCGACGAGAGTTTAATCCAAAAAATTATGTAAATAACAATTTTTCTCATTTAAACCAAAAACAAAGGAGAGTAAAAATTAATGAACTTAGGAAGCTCCTTAAAAAACGCCTTAAGCAAGATCCAAATTTTATTAAAAATATAAGAAACTCTAAAAAAACAGAAGAGATTCTAAACGAAGAAATAAAAAAATCTGAAGAAGAGCTTGAGAGAATACGGACACATCCAGATAAACATTCGTCCGAGATTTTAGATTTTAATTTGAGAAATATCTTTTCAAAACGGATTGACGTTAATCTGAAAAATAGAAATATAAAGTTTTTAATAAATAACACAGAAATTCCATTTACTCTATCTGATACTGGAACAATGATGATTTATTGGGATTATGGAATTAGAAAAGAATTGCATCTTTATTTACCAATTCATTCAAAAATTTTGATAGAATTTTCACAAGATTCAGAAGGAAAGGAATATGTTTCGGAAGAATTTGTTAAAGAGATTAATAGTCTTAGCGAGGAGGATTCTTTAATAAATGTTTATTCCCCCGACCCAAAATCATTGTTGTTTTAATTCCATTTTTTTTTCTGCTACTTCTTTAATCTTAGAGTGGATTTTTTCTTTAAACTCCTTTCCAACTTCATCAAAGATGTCTAAAATCTCCTTATATGTTCCTTCTCCACCTAATAAAGACCAGAATTTTTCAGCAACATAAAGCTCTTTTTCTTCATCTAAATAACCTTGCATAGTAAATCTGCTATATGGCTCTGGATGATAAGGATTGTAAGGAATTGCTAAAATTGTATGAACTTTCTTTTTTCTTAGTGCTACCCATTCCAGTAATTTTTGTTTTGATTTGGCAAAAACATCCATGTTGGGTTTGGCGGTCTTTATTTCAATATAAAATTCATCGTTTCCTTTTTTTAAAAATAAATCTGCTCTAATTTTAATCTGTCTTCCTTTATTTTGATTGCATTCTAAAATTTCTTTTATCTCTTTATCTTTATCTGCTGTTCTTGATTTGGATTTTATCTCTTGTAATATTTGGGTTATTTTAGCATTTTCTTCATTACTCATTGAACCTTCAACATCATATCCTGTTTCAACTTCATCATAATTGGCTTTAGCAATTATTTTGGATATTTGCTCATAAATAGACATCCCTAATGTTGTGGCTAAAGAATGAATAAAAGAATATGCTGCTACTTTTTCAGAATCTTGCATTAATTTTGCTAAAAAAGGCATAGAGGTTGTTTCTCTTGCATACTTGGATAATTTATCATTTAGTTTAGTTCTTAATAATTCCTTGATTTTTTCTACTTGCTCTTTGTTCAGTGCCATATTTAAATAAAGATAAAGGTTCATATATAAATGTTCTTCTGTTTTTATTTTTTAAGACGCCCCTATAAAATTTATTTTACGAAGTAAAATTCTATCTGTCCGTAGGACTAAAAGCCCCCTATATTAATTCGACCGTAGGGAGTGTAAATGTGCGTAGCACTGGAATTCCCCTTTTGTTTCTTTTTCTAAAAGAAAGGAAGTAATCCAAAAATTGAAACTAACAAGCTATACAACGAACTAAAGTTCGTTTAATATCCCATATTCACAAGTTATATAAATTTATTTGGTTTATTATTATTATTATGCAGGATGTATTAAAGAAATTGGATGATGAATTAAAAATAAGGAATTTTTCCAAACAAACTATTAAGAGTTATTTATTTTCTGTAAAGAAATTTTTAAAATATTCTGAGAATAGGGAGCTTAATCCACAAACTGTAAAAGAATATATTATAAAACATCTAGAGATACAAAATCCATCCAGTGTTGCTAAGGATTCTTTTGCTATTAAATTCTTCTTTGAAAATGTCTTGAATGAAAAATTGTTTATTCCTACTATTAAAAGAAATAAAACTCTTCCATGTATATTAACAATTGAGGAAATTAGAAAAATAATTAATATTATTACAAATATTAAACATAAATTGATTATCAAATTACTTTATGGGACTGGGCTTCGTGTTGGAGAAATTGTAGAATTAAAAAGGGAAAATCTAAATTTTGATAATGGCCTAATTCATATCTACTTTACCAAAGGCAGAAAAGATAGATTTGTTAAAATTCTAATATCTATTGGTGAAGATTTAGAAAATTATTGCAAAATTTCAAATTCAGATATTTTATTTTCAACAATGATAAAATCAATTAATCATTAAAATAAATAGTTTTATATATAAAAAGATTTAATTATTTTTGTAGACTTGGTCGGGAAGTTAGTTCCCTTCATTTATGCAAACTGGTTTTATGGCAGATGACTGGCAAAAAGTGAAGAAGGAATTAATGAGATTTTAAGTTCTTGCCGAGGTTTTGTCCGCTTTGATTTTACATTTGTGAATCGGGTCAGAGAGGGGATCCAAGCAGCCCTAATCTATTTGTTTAAGTGTTTGGCAGGTTGCAAAATGATCGTGTTTGAAGATAGTCTCTTATAAATTGAGTCTTTTACTTTGCCTGCTTTAAAAAACATAAAAAATGAATAAAAAAAAAGATACTTCTGTTAGGAAATTTTTTATTAAATTAATAACAGAACATAAAAAAGAATTTTTTATGATCGTTTCGATTGCTACATTGGGTTCGGTTTTAAGTGCAATTATACCTTACATTTATGGAAAACTTTTTGATTTGGCAATTATTCCCTCGACAAAAATAACTTTTTTGCTTTCATTAATTGGGGTGTGGGCAGTTCTAGGATTAATTTCAAGTTTTACTCAATCAAAAACATCTTCTTTAGGAAGTGAGCTTGGGGCAAAATCTTCCTTTGAATATGAAGTTCATTCGTATGGGCATTTTTTAACTTTACCTGTAGCATTCCACAAATCTGTAAAAACTGGAGAAATCCTAAATAGAATTTCAAATGCGTCAGGAAATATAGAACAATTCATTGAATCTGTTTCTGATTTATTTCCTTCATTTTTATTTTTAATTTTTTCTTTGGTAATTATGGCTTTTGTGAAATGGGAACTTGCACTTGCTTTAATTTTTGTTCTTTTTGTTTATGGATTTTTTACATTCATTTATGCTAAGCCAATTTATGAAAGTTTTAGGCGATTAAGAAAAATTTATGACCGAGAATATGGAAAAATTTATGATATTCTTTATAATGTTTTTTTGATAAAAAATTTTTCCCTCGAAAAAGAAGAGGAGAAAAAAATATACTCTTCTTTAATTGAAAAAAATTTGAAATCGCGAATTGAAGCTTTAAATAAATCAAAAAAATTACAATATGTTCAGGGAGTTTGTTATACGCTTGGATTTGTTTTTATTTTAAGTATTGCGATTATTTTTTTAAGAAATGGAAAAATTACCTCTGGAGATTTTATTATGTTCTTTGGTTATACGAGTTTAGCTTTTAGTCCTTTTTTTAGATTGAGCCGTTTTTATGAAGAGTATAGGAAAGTAAAAGTTGCAATTGAAAGAATTATAAATTTAAATAAAAAATCTCCGGAGTCTATGAAACATGGAGATGAAATAATAAAACATTTTTTTGGAAAAATTGAATTTAAAAATTTAGATTTCGGATATGAAAAAAATAAGAGAATTTTAAAAAATATAAATTTAAAGATTCTTCCGGGCGAGAGTGTTGCTTTTGTAGGAGAAAGCGGAGTCGGGAAAACAACTCTTTCTGAATTAGTTTTAGGATACTATGAACCAAAAAAAGGAAAAATTCTTTTTGATGGAATTGATATTTCAAGATTAAAACTTAATTGGTTAAGAAATCAAATTGCAATTGTTCCTCAGGAAATAAGTATTTTTGATGATACTTTAATAAATAATTTTAGAAAAGCAAAATCAGATGCAACAAAAGAAGAAATTATTGATGTCGCGAAAACTGCAAATTCTCACGATTTTATATCTAAACTGTCAAAAAAATATGATACTCTGGTTGGAGAAAGAGGGGTTAAACTTTCTGTCGGACAAAAACAAAGAATTGCAATAACGATGGCTTTTTTAAAAAATCCAAAGATCCTCATTTTAGACGAACCAACAGCTTCCCTCGATGCGAAATCAGAAAGAAAAGTTCAGGAGGGAGTTAAAAAACTGATGAAAAAAAGAACGACTTTAATAATTGCCCATAGATTTTCAACGGTTAGAAATGCAGATAAAATTGTAGTTCTAGAGGAGGGAAAAATAGTAGAGGTTGGGAATCATAAAGAATTAATTAGAAAAAGAGGAAAATATTATGAGTTATATAAACTACAAAGAGGTATTGAATAATATATGATTAAGATGATTTATACAAATTCAGATGGAGGTGCAAGAGGGAATCCTGGTCCTGGGGCCATAGGGGTTTTGATACGAGATGAGGAAAAAATATTAAGAAAGTATGCGATTAAAATTGGGGATTATGTTACTAACAATGTTGCGGAATACGAGGCTCTCATAAAAGCTTTAGAACTTGCAGGAGAATTTACAAAAGGAGAATTGACTTGTTTTCTCGATTCTGAATTAGTTGTGAATCAATTATTGGGAAAATACCGGGTGAAAAATCCTAATCTTTTAATTTTGTTTAGAAAGGTTCAGAAACTTCAGGAGAATTTCAAAGATATAACTTATATTCATGTGAGCCGATGGAATAAATATCAAAGAATCGTTGACAAATTATTGAATCACGCGCTAAATCAAGATAAGAATTATTAGTTCTAAATTTCTTTTGAATATAGATTTATAAACTCTTTTTTTATTAAAAATATATGGGAAGGATAGATGAGATAAAGAAAGTGAGACTCAAAAAAATTGAAGAGTTAAGATCAGGAGGAACCAAGGGTTCCGCTTCTTTAGGTTTAAGTGAATCAGAGGGCGTTCTTCCTTACGCTTACAGATTTGATAAAAAAGATTCCTGTTTGGATTTACAGAAAAAATATGAAGGGCTTAAAGCCGATTCTTATACAAAAGATTCTGTGAAAGTTGCCGGGAGAATAATAATAAAGAGGGAATTTGGAAGGCTTTCTTTTTTAATACTTCAGGATAATTCTGCGAAGATTCAATTAATTTTTCAGAAGGGAGAGACGAGAGAAGAAATACTTAATTTTCTGAAAAAGTTTCTTGATGTTGGAGATATTATTGGAGTTGAAGGATTTATTTCTAAAACGAAGAAAGGCGAATTATCTATTATTGTTCAAAAGTTAAAATTACTTACTAAAGCGATTTTGCCTCTTCCGGAAAAATGGTTTGGTTTGAAAGACAATGAAGAGAGATATAGAAAGAGATATTTGGATTTGATAATGAATCCTAAGGAGAAAGAAGTTTTTATAAAACGAGCAAAGATTTTGAAAGCATTGAGAGATTTTATGGATGAGAAGAAATTCATTGAAGTAGAAACGCCCCTTCTACAGAATGTTTATGGAGGAGCGAACGCAAAGCCATTTAAGACTCATTTTAATACATATAATTCAGAAGTTTTTCTAAGTATTGCTCCCGAACTTTATTTGAAAAAAGCAATTGTCGGGGGATTTGATAGGGTTTATGAGATAACTAAAAAATTTAGAAACGAAGGAGTTGATAGGCAACATAATCCAGAGCATATGACGATAGAATGGTATCAGGGTTATGCAGATTATAAAGATGGTATGGAAACGTTCAAAGAAGCAATGAAAGCAGTTGTGAAAAAGCTTTTTGGAAAATTGACTTTTGAATATCAGGGTGAGAAGATTAATTTAAATAAATGGGAAGTTATTCCTTTGTTGGAAGCAATAAAAAAATATGTCGGAGTTGATGTTGATAAAATTAAAAATGATATCGAGGCAAAGAAAATCGCAGAAGAACACGGGATTGATTCTAAAGCGGTTACAAAGGTGAATCTCCCAGACGAATTAATGAAACTTTTTAGAGAGAAACTTATTCAACCAACATTTCTTATTGATTATCCTAAAGATCTCGCACCGCTCTCTAAGCGAAAAAAAGATGATCCAACAAAAGCGGAAGTTTTTCAAGCGTTCATTGGAGGAATTGAACTTTGTCGGGCTTATTCTGAATTGAACGATCCTTTATTACAAAAAAAGAATTTTGAAGAACAAGAAGAAGAAAGAAAGAAAGGGAATAAAGAGTTTATGCCTACGGACAAAAGTTTCGTTGATGCTTTGAGTTACGGAATGCCCCCTACTTGTGGGGTCGGAATTGGTATAGAAAGACTCGTTATGTTATTCACGAATAAAAGAACAATACAGGAAGTTATTTTATTTCCATTTATGAAAACGAAAAATGAATAAATTACCTATGAACCAAGAGCAGGCTTTTGAATTGGTCAAGAAATATAATTCTAATAGTAGAGACATTATTCATTATTTAGAAAGTGAAGCGATTATGAAAAGCGTTGCAGAAAAACTCGGAGAGGATGTGGATTATTGGGGCATGCTCGGATTACTACATGATATAGATTGGGGAATAACTAAAGAAAATTCTAAAGAGCATTTGGCGAAGGCGCCAGAGATTTTGAGAAAAAATGGTTTTGATGAGGAGTTCATATCAATTATAATCTCTCACGGTTACGGCTATGATTGTGCAGGATTAAAAGATAAGGAAAGAACGAAATTAATAGAATATGCTTTGGCGGCTTCTGAAACAATGACTGGATTGATACATTCTTATGCGATTATGCGAGGGAATAAGATTTCAGATATGAAATTAAAAGGTCTAAAGAAAAAATTTAAAGAAAAATCTTTTGCGGCAGGAGTTAATCGAGAAGAGATAAAAGAGTGTGAGAAAATAGGAATCTCATTAGAAGAATTTTTTGAGTTGTCTATTAAATCAATTAAAAATATAAAGGATAAAGTTGGTTTAATTTAATGGGAATCATAATAAAAAGTAACATAAAGAAATTGGTGAAGGAGTTAGATAAAGGGCACGGTGTTTCGAGCGTTGCTGAGAATGTTGGAATTGCTTTGGAGAGAAAAGTTGAAGAAGTTTTAGAGAAGGCGATTCAGAGGGCGAAAGCAAATAGACGAAGGACACTTCAAGGAAGGGACATCTGATTATACTTTTAAGAGAACTAATATTAATTCTAAAAAATTATAAACCCCTTTCTCTTTCTTAAAATATGGATTCTATAAAAGAAAAAAGAATAAAAGAGATTACTCAGCTTTATTATTCGAGGGAGGA
>VAPE01015677.1_pt1 | contig 10203 bp, 13 predicted proteins | sample 3393911 | NCBI WGS metagenome assembly VAPE01 (sample SAMN08290436, study PRJNA428436) | hydrothermal vent metagenome | isolation source: Deep-sea hydrothermal vent chimney | place: Atlantic Ocean: South-mid Altantic Ridge | reverse complement strand
CTTATTAACCTGTTGCAGAATTGTTTTGGTATTTATCAGAAAATATGCTTTTGCTTAGATAATGAGCTATAGAGAACGAGAGGCTTTTTCAACAGCCTCTTCATTCTTGACAAAAAGTTTTTTTGATGTATAAATATCATGATATTATTTGATGAAAAAGGAGCAAATCATGGCAAGACCATTGAGAATAGCCTATCCAGGAGCATTCTATCATATTACATCCAGGGGAAATGAAAGAAAAGATATATTTAAGGATCAAGAGGACAGAGAAAAGTTTCTCTCTTACTTAGAATCCGCAACCGAAAGGTATGAAGCTTTAATACATGCCTACTGTCTTATGGACAATCATTATCATATTTTGATGGAAACTCCGTCTCTGCGAGGCATCCGAAGCAGTCTCACATCTCTTTTATTTAACGCTCAAAACTCAACATTCTCTTCAACTATCGTGGGTCAGACTCTCACATTTACTGTCTTGGATTATTGATTAAAGTTATTATTTGCAGATTGTAGAAGACAGTAAATGTGAAAATCAGACCCCCCTTCAGCACTCAACATTAAACTCGGTTGCATAACATTAAATTTGATGTTATAATTTATGTTCAGCTCAATGTCGCATTCGTCCTGTCTGTTTTAAGGGGAGGTAATGATGCATTTAGTCAAACAAATTGGTAAAAAATACGATGAAAAAAGCGGCAAATCATAAGATAGAGAAGGATTTTGCCCAAACTAATGGCACTGTCCCTCTAAGCCTGTTCTGGGATTATAAAAAGTACTCTAATGCAAAAAGGATTCAAAGAGTGGCTATGTTCTTTCCTCAAATTGGCAGAGATAAAAAGTCTGTCATTGAACTCTACAAAAATATAGATGCGCTTGATATTCCCTCAGGCAACAAAAAGCTGATCGAACTTTATTACGAGCTTATCAAAAAGGGAGAATTACCGTGAAAATATTAACATCCTCGCAAGAGCTGTTTTTAAATTTCTTTAAAAGCTCCGAGTTATCACGCTACTTTTATTTTACAGGAGGAACTGCACTGTCACAATTTTATCTTCAACATCGCTATTCTTACGATCTTGATTTTTTTACCGAAGAAAAAAATGCTCTTGAAATAGATAAAATATTATCATTTTTACACTCTTTGCCCGATACAAAAGAGATAAAATATGAAAAGATTTACGATAGAAGATTATTTTTCTTAAAGCTAACAGGTGAAGATATTAAGGTTGAATTCAGTCTATATCCATTTAAAAGAATAGTTAAAAGCAAGAGAATTGACGGCTTGACAATCGATAGTTTTGAAGACCTGTTCGTCAATAAATTAATGGCTTTATCTGACAGAGACGAAGAAAAAGATTTAATTGATATCTACTTTATTTTGAAGGATAAAGGCAATGATTATATATTATGGGGATTAGAAAAAGTAAAAGAAAAATTTCAAGTAGATGGCGTTCAATACATAATTCAGAGAAAGTTTATGGATTTGCCGAAGAATTTAGAAAATATGCCATATCTCATAAAACCGATAACCAATTATAGAGAGTTTTTCAAAAATATAGCCGTTAAATTGGCAAAGAAATATTGGAATACATAATCTGGCTTGTCACTCTTTCATTTAACATTACTAATCACTCATAACTCAAAACTCAACATTCTCTTCAACTATCGTGGGTCAGACTCTCACATTTGCTGCTTTGGATTATTTATCAAGTTGCATTATGAGACCACTGCAGATAAAATATCAAATGTGAAAATCAGACCCCCTTCGAAAGCTTTTTGCCAAAGCAGTGGAACATTGCAACAGCATCTATGAAAGTGCAAATAGCATAATTTTATAATTAAAACTTGATTTATGCATTTTTTATGCAATAATAGATATTAAATTCATTTAAGGGGGGTTTGCTATGCTTGTTAAATTTAGTATCACCAACTATAAATCTTTTATGACAACACAGTCGCTTGTAATGACTGCCAATAATGCTGCCGAATTGCAAAAAGAAAATACTTTTATCTCACCTGTATCAAATTTGCCGCATCTTCTTCGTTCTGCAGTCGTTTATGGCCCAAACGCCGCCGGAAAAAGCAATCTGATCCATGCCATCGCCTTCATGAAAAAATTTGTTCGGTCGTCAGCCAAAGAGAGTCAGGAAAGTGAACAAATCGATGTGACCCCGTTTTTATTCAATCGGGAAGGTAGTCAAAATCCCTCTGAGTTTGAGATTGTGTTCATTCAGAACGACATCCGTTACCGATATGGTTTTGCGGTAAATTCAGAAAGGGTAATGGAAGAATGGTTGTTTGCTTATCCTAAAGGTAAAGCGCAGAAATGGTTTGAACGCAAATACAGTCCTAAGGATAAAAAAGATGCTTGGTATTTTGGTCCCAATTTTACAGGCAACCGTAAAGTGCGGCAGGATGCAACCCGCAGCAATGCACTTTTCCTTTCAACTGCTGTTCAGTTGAACAACGAACAGCTTAAACCAATTTTCAACTGGTTTGTCAGCAAGCTGATGGTTATTGATGATGCGAGAAACATCAGTCATGAATTGAGTGCCAGCCAATGCGAAAAGGAAGAAAAGAAAAAAAGAATTCTTAAATTTATGAATGCGGCGGATCTGTCTATTGCAGATATCTCTTCAGAAAAAAGGAAATTTTCCGCAAATGATTGGTTTCCTAATATGTCGCAAAAATTTAAAAAAATATTTGCTGAAAGGTTTTCTGAAATATTGAAAGATGAGATGATGTCTTATCTGTTTTTTATACATCCATCGTCTGACAATAGCAAAGATATTTCTCTTCGATTAGAGGAAGAATCATTAGGCACTCAAAAGATTTTTGCCCTGGCCAGCCAATGGCTGGATGTGCTGGATAATGGTTCTGTTCTGTTTGTAGATGAACTGGGAACAAGTCTGCATCCTCTCATGGTTCGCTTCCTTTTGAATCTATTTCATAATTCCGAAACGAACCGTAACAACGCTCAATTGATTTTCAATACCCATGATACCACTATCTTGAATCAAGATCTAATACGGCGTGACCAGATATGGTTTGTTGAAAAAGATAAAGAAAATACTACTCACCTATACCCGCTATCGGATTATAAACCTCGAAAAGGCGAGGCAATACAAAAAGGTTATTTATACGGCAGGTATGGCGCATTACCATTTGTAGATGCATCGAGTCTTTAATGGGCACAGATAACCTGTTTCATAAGAAAAAAGAGCGTAAAGCTGAATCGTTGCGTCGTATGCGAGCAACAAAAGATCCGTATGATGTAATACTAATCGTCTGCGAGGGAGAAAAGACCGAACCGAATTATTTTAACGGATTGAGAAAAGCCTTCCGGTTGAACAACGCCAACATCAAAGTTTGCGGTCGCGGTTCCGATCCTCTAAGTATTGTGGATTTCGCGATCGACACTTGTAAAAAGGAATCGAAATTTGATCGTGCTTATTGTGTATTTGACCGCGATAGACATTTAACATATTGTGATGCCCTGAATAAGATAAAACACACCAAATCATGCAAAGGATATAAAATTATTGCTGTCTCTTCGAATCCCTGTTTTGAATTTTGGCTGTTATTGCATTTTAAATACACTACTATGCCGTTTAATGCCCCTGCAAATAGCTCTATCTGTGATACGGTTATTAAAGAACTGAAAAAAGATTTTCCAGAATACCAAAAGGGAGATAAGGATATTTTTAAAAAAATACAAGATAAAGTGGATACTGCCATTAAGAATGCTCATAAAATTGAGAAATCTAATCAAGCTTCCGGAGCAGATAGCCCTTCCACTTCAGTACATTTGCTGGTGGAATATCTGCAGAACTTTAAGAAATAATAGAAAAAATGAAGAATGAACTGATCACTGAGCTGAGACGCAAAAAAAGGTTTTTTTGCAATGAGACCACTGCATAATAAAGGGCACCTCTAAAGATTAAAGATGGTTGATTGTTTATAGTTGATGGAAATATAACAATAAACATCTAATATCTTTTTCTTATTCTCCGCGAGGCAGTGGAACGACTGCGGCAGTCTCACATCTCTTTTATTTAACGCTCAAAACTCAACATTATCAAAAAAACCTTTTGTTTAAATGTTCTTTTTCCTTGATTATAGCTGAGATTGCTTCGTCAAAGACTCCTCGCAACGACCGGAAATAGTGGATAAATTGATCGTATTTTAAAAAGCAATGGTTTTTACTCCGAGATTTTTGATTCTTTTATCAAATGTGTATAACTCGTTTTCTCCATCTTGCTCCATGTTTGCAACAATATAACAATCTATGATATCATCCGAATGCTTTTCCCAGAGTTCAAGCGTTTTTTCTAATATTCTTCTGTTTTTTATATAAAGACCGTCCAAAGACAGCATATTTTCCATAATTTTGATAATCTCATCTTTATTCACTTTGTAGAAACTTTTTAAAACAAAGATAACCTGAAAAAACACGATATCAAGGCACTTTGCCTTCATACTTCCATCCTGCAAATTTTGGAAAAATTCCAATAGATCTTGAGGTAAGTTTTCCTTCCTTTCTGTGAGAAAACGCAAAAAAATGTTAGTATCAATATATCTCATTTTGGTAAGACTCTATAAATTCGTTTTCGGTTATTTTGTTTATTTGATCATCGTTGATTTTTTGGCTTGCATATTTGTTAAATATACCGGCAAGATTTGCTATGGGCTTATTTTGCTTAACGGGTGTTATTTTCACGCCGTCATTTTCCTCCGTAATATTTACTTTATCGCCTATTTTAATATTGAGTTTTTTCCTCAACATTACGGGTATAACAATCTGTCCCTTTCCAAATACTTTAGCGAGCATTTTCGCCTCCTTAAGTTATACTATATGGTATAACTTAAGTTGTTAAATGTCAATAAAAGAATGGTTGTTTTCCAACGCATTTTCACTTCTGTTTTTTAACGCCTGTTTTGTGAAGTCAGTTAAGAGGGACTGCTTCGCAGGAGATTTAGGATTTAGAAAGAAGCTTTATTCTAAATCCTTGCAGCCTATTTCCCCTCCGTCACTGCAAAGCCTCTCATCTCTTCGTCACTGCGAGGCTTTGCCGAAGCAGTCTCACAGCTGAGATTGCCGCGCACTTTTCAAGTGCTTGCAATGACATGAAAAAATGCTCGCATTTTCATCTTATTGTTGAGAAGATAAAAGTTCCGTGACTATATTAGCCGGAACTTCCTTATATTTTTCAAATTTTGTTGTAAATCGCCCAAATCCTGCCGTTATCGAACGCAGCGCCGGAGCATATTCAAGAAGCTCCGACTCCGGCATCCTTGCTTCTATCTGCTGAAATCCTTTCAGTGCTTGGTGTTTCATATCTACAATTTCTCCTCTACGCGAGTTTATATCACCAATAATAGCACCTACATCATTCGATCTGCCCGTTAGCTCTACATCGTCTATCGGCTCTAAAAGAACAGAGTCTGCATTATTAAGCGCTTCTTTTATCGCAAGCTGACCTGCCATTTGAAAAGCAAAATCAGATGAATCAACAGAATGATATGTTCCATCAACAAGTCTTACTTTGATACCGATAACCGGATATCCTCCGATTTTGCCTTTTTTCAAAGCATCCATCACGCCTTTTTGCACTGACGAAATATATTGCCTCGGTATAGCGCCCCCAACTATTTCGTCAGAAAAAATCACACCATCTTCCCACTTGCCGGTAGGCGAAATTATGATCTTACAATCTCCATATTGCCCATGTCCGCCTGACTGTTTTTTATATTTTCCTTGAGCAGTTACCTCTTTTTTAATTGTCTCTCTGTAAGGTATTGAAGGCGGCTCTATAACAGCCTTAATCCCATAACGCTTTTTTAATTTTTCAACCGTTACATCGATATGCAGTTTTCCCATACCTGAAAGCACAAATTCGCCGGTTTCGCTATTTTTATATCTCAAACTTCCATCTTCTTCAAGTATTTTTGAAAGATGCCCGCCAAGTTTCTCCGTATCTTCTTTATTTTTTCCACTGATTTTATAGCTGATAAGTGCAGGTGGTATATAAGGAGGTTCGATTTGCACCTTAGCACCGTCTGTAATTGTATTGCCTGTTAATGTATGTTTCAGTTTGTTCACAGCCACAAACTCACCTGTCTTAGCAGTATCGACAGGTGTTGTTTTTTTACCAAGAAGTTTATAAATAGAACCAAATCGCTCATTACTGTTTTTTGTGCTATTGTAATAAGTTGAGTCGGATTTAAGCGTCCCCGACCAGATTCTTATGCAATTTGTTCTGCCTGCTTTCGGATCGTTGAATGTTTTAAAAACAGATGCTACAAGGTTATTGCCAGGCATTATTTTCTCATCGCCTACTTTAAAATTTATCTGATCGGAGGGAATAAACCATCTTCCCATTGCGTCAAGAAGCTCGCTTACTCCTACACCGGTTAAAGAAGATCCAATGTAAGTGGGAACAATTGCTCCCACCGTTACATCATTTTTTAATGCATTTCTCAAAGTTTCAGCTGTAAGTGCTTCGCCGTCAAAATATCGTTCCATAAGTTGGTCGTCATGTTCAACAATATTTTCCGTGAGGTCTTTCTTCATCTGCAAAGCTTTTTCCCTGACTTCTTCAGGGAACTCATCTGTTTCAAGAAGATGGCTTACGGCACTAAATTTGTCTCCCAATGGAATCTGAGTTAAAACTACACGGTCGTTTGCCTCTTTTAGTGCGGCATAACATTTATCAAGTTCAGACCGTTCCGAATCCAGTTTATTGATAAAAACAACAACAGGAGTTGTTCTTTTCTTAGTTTCAAGAAGCAGCCTGAATCCATGTGCTTTTAGGTTTTCAGTACTGTCTGCCACATAAATGATGTTATCTGCCGCAGCAATGCCGCAGCGAGCTTCACCTGTAAAATCCGAATAGCCCGGAGTGTCTATTGCATCAAACGACGAACCGTTTCTTTCAAAATTAAATAGCGACAGCTGAATTGAAAACCCCCGTTCAATCTCCGTCCTATGATAATCCGTTACGCAACTCCCGTCGGTCGTGCTGCCCATTCTGCTGATATTTTTAGTTTCAAAAAGTATTCGTTCGCTCAATGTTGTTTTTCCTGAGCTGCGTTGTCCGATAATTGCAAAATTATAATGTTTCATGGTTTAACGCCCTTAAATGAGTTGACAAACTGTTCATAATCGTTCTTTTTATCCAGAACATGTCTAAACCAATCAGAGAGCAAATCTTTGTATTCAGGATGATTGCTGCTGCTGCTTTTCATTATTTTACGATTTATGCCGTATCCTGTTATCCTCTGTGTTATATCAAAAAAGTTGTTTACTTGTAGAATATGCATATCTTTGCACTTAAATTGGTATCGTCCGTTTTTTCTAAGCGTTGCATAATCGGGCTGCAGAACGCCAACAACGACTATCTTTTTAATACCTGCTTCAAAATCAAAATAAGCTGTACGCAAAATAATGCGTAAAGAATTGCCCTCTTTCTTCATAAGCGATTCAACATTATCATCGAAGAAAGAAAACCACAAGCTATCATCTATAATTTCCGGATATATAGAACAATCATCCTTATAAGCAATATCCGGTATAGCCTGTTCTCTGAAAGGCAATGAAACATAGACATACTCCATAAAAACCTCCTACTTTAATTTACATAATTTATTCACCTGTGGAATGAACCTTAAATTCTTTAATGTTGATAAATATTGGTTCTCAAAGACCATCTTGTATATAGCTTTTATTTCTTCAGTGTAATTAGTCAATTCTGCCGGCTGAATAACAATCGGCAGATCTTCTCTGATACCAAGAACAAGTTTCGTAATTTTGACAGCATCATCCAAGTCTTTTGAATTTCCTATTACGAACTTCATTTCCCCGTCTGCACTGTAACTTACAAACTCTTTTATTATATTCATGTCATAATATTCTTGAGATGAATTAAGTTTAGGTGAAATTGATATAAATTTAAGTTTATCAATCAAATCACCTATCCGAATTGTTCCGTTTGTTTCCATAAAATAATCCGCCGGCGCCATGTCAATAAGAGATGAAAAAAAATCATGATAAATTGCAGGTTCTCCCCCTGTTAAAATAATCGTTTTAACAGGTGAATTCTTAATCATTGAGGCAACATCATCAACTGTATAAAGAGAAAAACGGTTTTTGCCGTAGCTTTGTTTTGTGTCACACCATGCACATCTTAGATTGCATCCGAAAGATCTGACAAAAAAGGCATACATTCCCACATTCGTTCCTTCGCCTTGTATAGAAATAAATGTTTCTGCAATCGGAAGCTTCACGAATTTATTGTATACGAAATAAGACTGTTTGCAACTTGAAAATTTTTTGATAAAATATTAATATATGAAAAATTCAGTTGAAGTAAGAGGAAAAAGCATTGTAGGCTTTGAGCTAATTATACATCGAGACAATATTACTGCGATTGAAAATGAGATAGACCGATTTATGATGGATTCGGCGATTTTCAAGGAGCGCCCGATTGTTATGAAAGCTGATAGCCAAGCGGACGAGCTTGCCGCAATAGCCGCCAAAAGACTCGCTGACAACGGTTTTCATCCTATAAATATGCAGATAAATTCAGATTTTAGCTTAAAACAAAATCATTCTGCTCATGGAACAACTTCGTTTAATAAAACGATAAGAAGCGGTCAGATAATTGAGACGGACGGCGACCTTATACTGTTTGGAAACCTTAATTCAGGAGGTCAAATAAGAGCATCGGGAAATATTATCATCCTTGGACAAAATAGAGGCATAGTGCATGCCGGGTCACAAGGTGATAGAAGAGCGCTAATATTTTCAATGAAACTTCTTTCACCGCAAATAAGAATTGCAGACGTTGTTGCCAAATCGCCAAAGAGAGATAAGTCGGAAATTGTTCCGGAGATTGCATTTTTGTCATCGCATGGTATCATAGTTCAAAATTATGAGGAATGGCTGATGGATAACAAAACTATGTTAGCAGAATCGAAAAAATAAAATGGGAATCGTTTATACAATTACATCTGGAAAAGGCGGTGTTGGCAAATCAACTACAACGGCAAATATTGCACTTGGCACGGCTCTTGCAGGCAAAAAAGTTGCTGCAATTGATCTTGACATAGGTCTGCGCAATCTTGACATGATACTTGGTCTGGAAAATAGAATAGTATATAATATTATTGATGTTGTGGACGGAAAAGCAAAACTTAACTCAGCCCTAATTCGTGACAAAAGAAGCAGCAATCTAAAATTCCTCGCAGCGTCTCAAACAAATAACAAAGAGGATCTTTCTACAAAAAAATTTGTTAAACTACTTGAGCAGCTGAGAAAAATGTTTGATTATATATTCATTGATTCGCCGGCCGGAATTGAAACTGGTTTTGAAAATGCGTTCGTCGGAGCAGATAAAATAATTATTGTTACTACACCTGAAATTTCATCAATAAGAGATGCTGACAGAGTAGTCGGATTATTGGAAGCAAAAGAAAAAAAAGACATCTCTCTTCTTGTTAACCGCATTCAACCTAAAATGGTAAAGACAGGTGAAATGATGAATACCGATGAGATTGTTCAGATTTTATCGGTTGACCTCATCGGTGTTGTACCCGATGATCCAAAAATGATAGGATACACCAATAAAGGCGAACCTGCTATTTTAGACAAGTCGGCTATCATAGCTTCAGCATATAGAAATATAGTCAAACGATTGCTTGGAGAAGATGTTCCTATTATGGACATTAGACCAAAAGGCTTTTTTGCCAAACTTTTTGAAAATTTTTAGGTGAAAAACATGTTTTTTAATTTTTTTAGAAAAAAAGAAAAGAGTGCAAAGAAGGCAGTGGATAGACTTCATATAATTTTAGCCCATGAACGAGGTGCGACTCGATTGCCATTTTTTGAAGATCTAAAAAGTGATATTATAAAAGTTCTCTCCAAGTATGTCGATACCGGCGGAGATAAAATGAATGTCGGCATAAAGCAGCAAGATGGATATGATATTTTGGAGATCAATGTTCCTGTAAATAATAGGAGACAATCTATAAATTAGGCTCTTCCGGCAAATATACGGAAAAGCAGAATGTTAAATAGTGATTCGTGAATAGGGTGAAATCATGGGGTCGGATCTTGCATTATCATATTCTATCATATTTCTTCTCAATTTCCCTTACCGAACGGCTAATAGTTGTATAATGCAGGTTTAGATATTCCGCTAT
>VAPE01006460.1_pt1 | contig 10214 bp, 6 predicted proteins | sample 3393911 | NCBI WGS metagenome assembly VAPE01 (sample SAMN08290436, study PRJNA428436) | hydrothermal vent metagenome | isolation source: Deep-sea hydrothermal vent chimney | place: Atlantic Ocean: South-mid Altantic Ridge | reverse complement strand
TAACTGAGCAGGCTGAGCTGGGTAAGCTAGACCCTGTCATTGGCCGTGACGAAGAGATTCGCCGTACCATTCAAGTGCTCTCGCGCCGCACCAAAAACAACCCCGTGCTCATTGGTGAGCCAGGTGTCGGTAAGACAGCCATCGTCGAAGGCCTAGCACAAAAAATAATCCAAAAGGATGTTCCAGAAGGTCTACGCCGTAAGGAAGTGTTGTCCTTGGATTTAGGTGCATTGATTGCCGGTGCTAAGTTCCGCGGTGAGTTTGAGGAGCGTCTCAAAGGGGTGCTAAGTGACTTGGCCAAGCAAGAGGGCAATGTCATTTTGTTTATCGATGAGCTGCATACCATGGTCGGCGCGGGTAAGTCAGAGGGCGCGATGGACGCCGGCAATATGCTAAAGCCTGCACTGGCGCGCGGTGAGCTACACTGCGTCGGCGCGACGACGTTAGATGAGTATCGTCAATTTATCGAAAAAGATGCTGCGCTTGAGCGCCGCTTCCAAAAAGTATTGGTCGATGAACCAACGGTTGAAGACACCATTGCGATTTTGCGTGGTCTAAAAGAGCGTTATGAGCTGCATCATGGTGTCGATATTCAAGACAGCGCGATTATTGCCGCAGCGCGCATGAGCCATCGTTATATCACCGATCGCAAGCTGCCTGATAAAGCGATTGATTTAATCGATGAAGCAGCCAGTCGCCTGCGCATGGAGATGGACAGTAAGCCTGAAGCACTCGGTAAGCTCGATAGCCGTCTGATTCAGCTAAAAATGCAGCGCGAAGTACTCAAAAACGAAGAAGATGCCGGCGCACAAGCAGAGCGTAAGGTGCTTGATAGCCAAATCGAGGAGCTAGAAAAAGAGTACGCCGATCTCAATGAGATTTGGCAAGCGGAAAAAGCGCTGGTTAAAGGCTCTCAGCAGCTAAAAGACGAGCTGGACAAAGCGCGTATCGCTTATGATAAAGCCAGCCGCGAAGGCGACTATGAGACCATGAGTAAGCTGCAGTACGAGACGATTCCACAGCTTGAGCGCCGTATCACAGAGTCTGATTTGGCCGAGCAAAAAGAGCTGGCAGGTGATAATGGCGGTGCCAAACTGCTGCGTAATAAAGTCACGGACAACGAGATCGCAGAGGTGGTGGCAGCCGCGACGGGAATTCCTGTCAGCAAAATGCTGCAAGGCGAGCGTGACAAGATGCTGGCGATGGAAGACAAGCTGCATGAGCGCGTCATCGGTCAAGATGAAGCAGTCGAAGCAGTCGCCAACGCTGTGCGCCGTAGCCGAGCTGGGTTGTCTGATCCCAACCGCCCATCGGGTTCGTTCTTATTTTTAGGGCCTACGGGGGTTGGTAAAACTGAGCTGACCAAATCACTGGCCAACTTCTTGTTTGATAGTGAGGATGCCATCATCCGTATCGACATGAGTGAGTATATGGAGAAACACAGCGTCAGCCGCTTAGTGGGCGCGCCTCCAGGCTATGTCGGTTATGAAGAAGGCGGTACGTTAACCGAAGCGGTACGCCGTAAGCCTTATAGCGTGATACTGTTTGATGAGGTCGAAAAAGCGCATCCTGATGTGTTTAATATCTTGCTACAAGTGTTAGACGATGGACGTTTGACCGACTCACAAGGCCGCGTGGTCGACTTCAAAAACACGGTGATTGTGATGACCAGTAACTTAGGCTCACACAAAATCCAAGAGATGGTCGGCGAGAGCTATGAAGACATCAAGTCTGAGGTGATGGATTCGGTCGGACAGCATTTCCGCCCAGAGTTTATCAACCGTATCGATGAGATTGTGGTATTCCATCCGCTTGGCATGTCGCAGATGGCTGGTATTGCTGACATTCAGTTGCAGCGTCTACGTCAGCGTCTCCAAGAGCGTGAGATGGATATCGAGCTGTCAGCCGATGCGATGCACAAACTAGTCGCTGTTGGTTACGATCCGGTGTATGGCGCGCGTCCACTAAAACGTGCGATCCAGCAAGAGATCGAAAACCCATTGTCATTAAAGCTATTGGCTGGTGACTTTGTCGCAGGTGATATCATCAAAGTCGATGTCGATCAAGATGATAGATTGACTTTTAATAAACTTAGAATGAGCTAATAGTCATTTTAGGTTGAGAGCCAATCTCTAAGTAACACTAACCCTTTATCTGCCATAGTAGATAAAGGGTTTTTTGTTGCATAATTTCTGGGCGAAGTTACATGAGGCTTGCTATATTAGAAGACAGATGTCAGCGATAAATAAAAATGAGATTAAAGATATTAAAGGATGAACGCTATGCCAATCGATAGCAAGATAAGTAAAAACAAGAAAGTTAGTTTACCGCTAATGGTAGCCGCTCTACTATTTAGCACTGCGGCCTGCTCAGAATCAGCCACTCCTGTAGCCAATACACAAGACGTTGACATTAGTACTAGCGAGCAAACAGAAGACAGTAAGCCTAGCTTTACTACCCAAGTGATCGCAACCTTTAATGAGCCATGGGCAATGACTGCACTACCAAAAACAGGAAATGACGCGCTTGAGTTGCTAGTCACGCAAAAGTCGGGCGAGCTATTTGTGGTCGATACGCAGACGGGAGTCAAAACCCAAGTCGCAGGTGTGCCAAAGGTGGCTTATGGCGGACAAGGCGGCTTAGGAGATGTGACTTTAGCGCCAGATTTTAGGGCAAGTAATGCTATTTATATCAGTCACGCCGAAGCGGGCAGTGGTGCTGATAGTAATAAATATGGGGCAAAGGTTATCAAAGCGACGCTCAGCGATTTAGATACCGAGAAGCCAAGTTTGCAAAACATCAGCACTATCTGGCAGCAAAACAAAAAAATCGATGGGCAAGGGCATTATAGTCATCGCTTATTGTTCTCACCTGATGGACGTTACCTTTATATCAGCTCAGGCGATCGTCAAGAAAAACAGCCTGCGCAAGATATGAGCTTAAATCTTGGCAAAATTATCCGCTTGCATCCTGACGGGACTGTCCCTAGTGACAATCCTTATGCCAACAATAATGACATTAGCGCCCAGTTTTGGAGTACGGGTCATCGAAATGTACTCGGTATGGCGTTTGATGAGTCGGGCAGATTGTGGAGCAATGAGATGGGACCGCGTGGCGGTGATGAGTATAATTTAATCGTCAAGGGCAATAACTATGGCTGGCCTGTGGTTTCAAACGGTCGTAACTATTCTGGCACAGACATACCCGACCATGATACTCGTCCTGAGTTTGCCGCTCCTAAAGTGAGCTGGACGCCGGTCATCTCGCCTTCATCAATGAGTATCTATGCGGTCGGTAGTCACAATGATTTCCCAGCTTGGGAGAGTAACGCTTTAATCAGTGGCTTATCTTCAAAAGCTCTAATAGTAGTAGCGATGGATGATGAGCGCGCGGCGGAGCGCTATCGCTATGACATGGGCGCGCGCATTCGTAGCGTATTGAGCATCGATGGCGAAGTGTATTTATTAGGGGACGGCAACAGTAGTAAGCTGTTAAAGCTGATACCTAATTGAGGTTTAAGTCAAATCTAAAGCACTTATTAATAAGGCTAATTGGTAATGATTCTAGCGTCTTACAACTAGGTCGTACTGTGTAATTTATTGATAATAAAGAGTTGTTTTGTTAAAGTAATGCTTCTAAAAAACTAAGGTTATGAAAACAATGGATCATGTAAAGGTTGAAAGGCTTGGCCCTTTTCCTAGGGTAAACAAGCCCGTCTTCATCACATCGAGTATTCTTATTATTGGTTTTATTGTTTTTGGCGCATTTTTTACTGAGACTGCTGGTGCGCTTTTTAGTTATCTGCAAAGCTTTATTACGACTAATTTTGGCTGGTTCTTCATTTTACTTATGAACGTGGCTTTAGTCTTTTGTATTTATCTTATAGCAAGTCGCTACGGCGATATACGTTTGGGTCAGCAAACCGAGCGGCCGCAGTACAGTCTGGGGTCTTGGATTGGTATGCTGTTCTCAGCAGGTATCGGTATCGGTCTAGTCTATTGGGGTACGGCTGAGCCATTATACCATTACATGGCGCCGCCAATGGCTGAGCCTGAGACCATGGAGGCCGCTAAGCAGGCGATGAATATCTCGTTTTTGCATTGGGGCTTACATGCTTGGGCTATCTATACTATCGTCGCGTTATCTTTGGCCTATTTTCATTTTAGACGCGGATTACCGCTGTCCATTCGCTCAACTTTGTACCCTATATTGGGTCAAAAGATTTATGGGCGCTGGGGACATACGGTCGATATTTTAGCCGTCTTTGGTACGATGTTTGGCGTTGTGACCTCGCTAGGTTTAGGAGTCATGCAGATCAATTCAGGACTTGAAAACCTATTTGGTCTTCCGAATAGTCTTGCTGTCCAGTTTGTCATTATCGCCTTTATTACTCTGCTGGCTTGCGGATCTTTAATGCTTGGTCTTGATAAAGGCATCAAGCGTTTGAGCGATCTCAATATGGGTCTCACCGGCCTTCTGCTAGCCTTTATAGTTATTTTGGGTCCAACACTATTTATCTTTGATAGCTTCTTTGAAAACATTGGTAATTATCTGGCGGCAGTCGTTCCACTTAGTTTTTGGGGCGAGTCGTATAGTGGTACCGATTGGCAAAGTGGCTGGACGATATTTTATTGGGCATGGTGGGTAAGCTGGGCACCATTTGTTGGGGTGTTTATTGCTCGTATCTCTCGTGGTCGTACCATTCGTGAGTTCACTTTAGGTGTGCTACTGATACCGATGACTATTTTGTTCTTTTGGTTCACAGCCTTTGGCGGCGTAGCTATCCATATGGAGCTGTTAGCAGCGCTTGATCCTGCTCTAGTAAGCCCTGGGCTGATAGAGGCAGTACAAGCAGACACAGGTAGCGCAATCTTTAAGTTGGTTGAGTATTATCCATTCGCTAAGCCTATTACCTTGTTGATCGTCATCATGATTGTCTTGTGGTTTGTCACCTCGTCTGATTCTGCAAGCTTTGTCATTGACATGCTAACCGCAGGCGGCGATACTAATCCACCAAAGATTCAACGTCTATTTTGGGCGACGGCAGAAGGCTTTATTGCCGCAATTTTGCTCGCAGCAGGTGGTCTTGGTGCTCTGCAAGCAGCAGCGATTGTTGCAGGGCTACCCTTTGCCATTGTCATTTTTGCCATGATGTACGCGCTATGGCGTGGTCTTGGCCGTGATCGCTTGATCCTTTATCGTGCGCAGCAGCGTTTTATTACTGATGAGTCTATCGATCATAATACCGCTGATGAGTTTACCGATGAGCATCTACTCAAAGGACCGCCAAAGATCGTCAAAGGCGAGTAATCTTCAGTTAAGTACGTTAAACTTTATTATTAGTCTCAATCTTTAAACAGATTGAGGCTTTTTTTATATCCATGATAAAAGCTAAAATAGCCTAAGCGATTGTATTGATAATAGCTTTTAAGGCTCAAAGTTCGATTCGCTATAGCAAAATATCCTTGATTCTTTCTAAATTATTTTTGCATATTAACCACTGTATTTTTAATATTGCATTTGATAATCACCCTATACCTTGGTAAGGTGACGCAATTTTAACTTTTGGACACGCTATGGATCATGTAAAAGTTGGCCGCTTAGGCCCTTTTCCACGGGTAAGTAAACCTGTGTTCTTGACCTCAGCTATTTTGATTTTGGTCTTTATTATTTTCGGCGCTTTTTTTAATGAGCAAGCTGAAGTGGTGTTTAACGAGGCAAAAGCGTTTGTCTCGTTGCGCTTTGGCTGGTTCTTTATCGTGGTAGTGAATCTAGCCTTAGTCATGAGTATCTATATGATATTTAGCCGTTATGGCGATATCAGACTAGGTCATCAAACTGAGAGGCCCGAGTATAATCTAGTCTCATGGATTGGTATGCTCTTCTCAGCAGGTATCGGTATTGGTTTGCTGTATTGGGGTACTGCTGAGCCGTTATATCACTTTATGGCTCCGCCATTAGGCACGCCTGAGAGTGTTGAAGCCGCTAAGCTTGCGATGAATATCTCATTTTTGCATTATGGGTTCCATGTTTGGGCCATCTACGGTATCGTCGCTTTGGCGTTGGCTTATTTCCATTATCGTGTCGGCCTACCTTTGGCCATTCGCTCAACCCTGTATCCTTTACTCGGCAAAAAAATCTATGGACCTATGGGTCATACGGTAGATACACTTGCCGTATTTGGGACGATGTTTGGGGTGGTGACGACGCTTGGCCTAGGGGTGTTACAGATCAACTCAGGTCTAGATACGCTATTTGGTGTACCTAATAATATCACTACACAAATCATTTTGATTGCTATTATTACTGTATTGGCAGGCATGTCGCTGTTTTTGGGTTTAGATAAAGGTATCAAGCGCTTAAGTGATCTGAATATCTTATTCACAGTCATCTTGCTCAGCTTTGTGATTATCTTAGGTCCGACGCAGTTTATCTTTAATAGTTTCGTTGAAAACGTTGGTAACTACTTGCATCAAGTGATTCCTTTAGGTCTTTGGACTGAGTCTTATGAAGGCCAAGATAACTGGCAGTCATCTTGGACTATCTTCTACTGGGCATGGTGGATTAGCTGGTCACCTTTTGTTGGTGTATTCGTCGCTCGTATCTCACGTGGCCGTACGATTCGCGAGTTTATTTTGGGTGTGTTATTAATCCCCATTACTATTCTTTTCTTATGGTTCACCGCTTTTGGTGGCTCAGCAGTACACATGGAGCTGATGGCTGCAGCTGATCCAAGTGTGGCAAGTCCTGGTCTTATCGAGGCAGTCAAAGCCGATACTGGCAGCGCAATCTTTAAGCTAATGGAATCGTATCCATTAACTGCAGCGGTCAACCTACTCATCGTGATTATGATCGTGCTTTGGTTCGTGACCTCGTCAGATTCTGCAAGTTTCGTCATCGATATGTTGACCTCTGGTGGTGATACCAATCCGCCTAAGATTCAGCGTCTATTCTGGGCAGGTACTGAAGGCGTTATTGCAGCGGTACTCTTAGCAGCTGGCGGTTTAGGGGCTCTGCAAGCGGCATCGATTGTTTCAGGCTTCCCGTTTGCTATCGTGATTATGATTATGATGTATTCACTACTGCGTGGTTTGAGCCGAGATCGTCTGATTCTGTATCGTAATAGGCAGTGGTTCACTACTGAGGAGTCTGCTGAACACAACTCAGCTAACGAGTTTCGTGATGAAGATCTGTTAACAGGGCCTCCTGACTTAATCGTAGAGCCCAAAGATAAGTAAGACAGGTTCAATCTGACTTTGTAGAAAAATGACCATTCGTAAGAAAAGCCCTAGCTTATATATTAAGCTAGGGCTTTTTTATGGGTGATAGCGGGTAAACATTCATAATCATTGAATATGAGCATTGGTTTATAAGCTTTGGTTTATGAACATTGTCCTTTGGTATAACCGATTGCAGTGGCTGTGCCACATGCGGAGCAAGCATTACCCGCGGTACGATAGTCGAATCCTGAGTCGGTCTTTGTTTTGACACATACTGGATCGTACTGCATGGTACACATGGTTTGCTCAGAGTTATAAGGGGGACATTTGGTAAAAGGGTTGTCACTAGGTATCTGCTTGCCATATTCCACGGTATGAATAGCTGCATCGTCTGGGGTATTGACACTTGGAATATTACTACAGCCAGCTAACGCCATAATAGCTGACAACCCTAGTAATAAAGAGCTTAGTCTCCATGATTTGAGTACAGGGTTCATAGTGGTATCTCCTTATCAGTATTGTTTGATTACGTTCTGTAATCGATCTAGTCACCTTTATTAATGACAAAGTCTAAACTCATAGTAGCTTATTTATCATCAGTCAGCCACTAGGTTGTTATCGTTGGCGAAAATCTCAGGCTATTACATAGGCTTGAGGGTATCACTGATATAAGTTTGACTGGCGTGCCTTACTCTTTTTAGTTTATTTTAGACGCACGCTCGTAGCCTACAGCTGATTCGTAGGCATTGACCATACGGCTATACCATTGACTTCCTCCCCTCCCTAAAGTGAGGGGGTTCCTACTAAAGACGGCCAAGCCCGACCGCGAGAATGTTTTTTGCTCCATTAACGTCACGTTGATGGGTCGTTTTACAAGAACGACAAAACCATACTCTTATACCAAGCCCTGATCTACCTTTTGGACTGTCTTGGCGGGAGCCGCAACACGAGCAGGTTTGGGTGGTGTACGCTTCATTGACTTCGATATAGTGGCAACCTGCGTTCGCGCATTTATAATCCAGTTGCCGCTTTATTTCAAACCAACCCGCGTCATAGACGGATTTGGCCAGTTTCGATGAAGTAAATGATGTTGATTTGATTTTACCAACAACGATTAGGCTGTTGGCTTTGACCAATTTATTGGTGAATTTATGGATCAGATCTTGACGGGTGTTTTTGATCTTGGCGTGAATCGCCTTAACCCGTTTTTTGTTTTTAGCTCTTTGGGCAATGGCCAGTTTTTCAGCATATTGATGGGTGACTTTGATTTGTAGCTGATCACCATCACTACTGACTGCTGAATCCTTACAGCCTAAATCAATACCGACTTGTCCATCACCGCAGTTAGTCTTTGGAAATTCTTTGACGGTGACACAGGCGTACCAATGGCCGTGATTGTCCTGTACCAATTCGCAAGTATTGATGTTGTAGAGCGAGAGGTTATAGCTGTCCCATAGGTCTATTGTGAGCTTTTGACGGTTAGCTAAGCTAAATTGCAGGGTGCTTTTTAAAGACTTTTTACCGCTTTGGCGCGTACTGATATGCTTAATCGCGGTCTTTTTAAAAGGAATCCAGCCCAAACTTCTTCTCTTGGCCTTTGGGTTGTTGGTGCGCCAGTTGAGTTTGGCTTTTTTAAACTGTTTTCGGCTTTTGGCATGGGTTTCGGTCACTGCTTGCAAGGTTTGACTGTGCAAGTTTAAATATTCGCCACTGCCTTTGGTATAAGCGGCCAAATCATAAGCTGAAAAGAATTTGCCAGTGCGCTGTAAATGTTTAAAACTTAGCTCATTGACGTAATTCCAGACAAAGTTAACCGCCCCAGCCAAGATATTAAGCTGAACGGCGTGTTTGTCTTTGATGCGTAGTTTGAGCGTTTTCATGGAATAATTATGATCTCAATGCAGCTGGTTATCAAGGTGCTTCTAATCTTAGGTGACAACAGATGACGCCTGATATCCACGCCCTAGAAGGATGTGGTTTTACGGCGCTGAATGATAAAAAACCCTAAGCTTATGATTAAGCTTAGGGTTTAATAGGGAGATACTAATGAGCATAAGACTTTAATGAAACTAACAAGCTAGGCAAACGCTAAGAATTTGTTTATTCGCCTACTGTGTCGTTTTTATTAAGCTGCACATAGTTATCAAAGTTTTGTGCGTAGTCAGTAAGATTGTCGCTGAGCATTTGGCGGTACTGCTTGGTATAAAACTCGATAATGTCCTCTTTTTCTTTGGCAAAATCCTCCCCTTTTACAAAGCCAATAGAGGCGACCGAAGCGCTGTAACGCGCGGCAGCATAAAGTAGGGAAGCGCCGACTTGGCCTGAGTGAGCCTTTTCGCCGAGTTGGCTATTAGCAACGCCGATAATCTCATCAGCGCGCTGATAAAAAGACTGCATCTCAGGAGTGATCTCGACATTGTTTTCGATATTGTCTGTATTGGTAGTATCGTTTGGCATATTGGCGTCAGACATAAAAGACTCCGTTAAGTAAATGAGTTAAATAGTATGTTATTTCAATAGTCTAAATTTTATAGAATAGATAGTAATATTGCTTTTCGGACTACAGACCGGCATCGGCTTTGAGTATCTCAGCCTTATCGGTTTTTTCCCAAGTAAATGCGGTCTCAGACCCAGGACGACCGAAATGACCAAAGGTTGAAGTTTGCTGATACATGGGCTGCAGCAGATTGAGCATACGCGTGATGCCATAAGGACGTAAGTCAAAATGCTTACGAATCAGGCGAATAATCTCGTCATTATCGATTTTGTTGGTGCCAAAGGTGTTGATAGAAATAGAAGTCGGCTCTGCCACACCAATAGCGTAGCTGACCTGCACTTCGCAGCGATCAGCAATGCCAGCTGCGACAATGTTTTTGGCGACGTATCGCACCGCATAAGCGGCACTACGATCGACTTTAGAGGGGTCTTTACCACTAAAAGCCCCGCCGCCATGACGAGCCATACCGCCATAAGTATCAACGATGATTTTGCGGC
>VAPE01004224.1_pt1 | contig 10252 bp, 11 predicted proteins | sample 3393911 | NCBI WGS metagenome assembly VAPE01 (sample SAMN08290436, study PRJNA428436) | hydrothermal vent metagenome | isolation source: Deep-sea hydrothermal vent chimney | place: Atlantic Ocean: South-mid Altantic Ridge | reverse complement strand
TTAAATGGGATTTTCGAGAGGAACAGGTTGGCTTTAGTGGCGAAGCTCGGTTTTTATTTCATAGCCATAGCTATAAAATAAAAAATAGCTGAAGTCCAATGGAGTCAAGATGTTTCTCGTAGTTTCACGATTTGACTTTAAACAACTTCGATGTATTATTTCCTGAAAAAAGTCTTGTAAATGCCAAAAAAATCATCGGGTTTCGTAATCGCCTGATTCATGCCTATGATGCGGTTGATGCTGCTATTGTTTGGGCAATCTTAAAAAGACATCTCCGGCCTTTAAAAGAGGAAGTTACATCGCGAATAAAATCTAAGCTTTAAATAAAGTCGCTATCCTTCTTCGGGTTATTATCCGATATTAGTATGTTACAGGCTTCCCTGCTTTTTAAGGGAGTTGAAATTCGTTAAGGTAAAAATCACAGATCCCTGATATTGACCTAATTCCCGGTAAGGAATGAAAAGAGGACACAGGGTAACACGAAAGAGGTCACAGTGTAACACAGAGGGAAACACAGTGTAACACAGAAAAATAATCCCACCGTGGTACTCTGTGAAGTACTCTGTGCTACTCTGTGACAAAAAAAAGCCCACAAGTGTCCCACAGAGGGAAACACAGTGTCCCACAGAAAAATAATCCCACCGTGTTACTCTGTGAAGTCCACTGTGCTACTCTGTGACCAAAAAAAGCCCACAAGTGTCCCACAGAGGGAAACACAGTGTAACACAGAGAAATAATCCCACCGTGCTACTCTGTGAAGTACTCTGTGCTACTCTGTGACCTCCAAAAAATTGCTCACAGTGTCCCAGAGAATATTACATTGTGTTACTCTGTGAAGTACTCCGTGGTACTCTGTGACCTCCAAAAAATTGCTCACAGTGTCCCGAGAATATTACATTGTGTTACTCTGTGAAGTACTCCGTGGTACTCTGTGACCCAAATCAGCCCCTCAGTGTTCCTCTGTAACCCAAAAAAATCTTATCTTTGAAAAAAAATTAAAATGACTACCATTATCAAAAAAGGATCAGGTAAAAAGAAACTAAATGAAGTTTTGTTAAAAATCAAGAAGAAAAAAAGTTTTAATGCAAAACAGTATCTTGGCAAAATAAGATGGAATGAAGATGCGCTTGAATATCAAAAAAGAGTAAGAAATGACTGGAATTAGTATAGTTAGTGATACAAATCCATTAATTTATCTACTCTCGGGAAACAAAGATGTGGCAGACTATCTTGAAGGGAAGCATGTTTGGATATCTGTCATAACCGAATTAGAACTTTTTGGCAAAAAACATTTAAATAACAAAGACTTACAAATCATAAATAATTTAGTAACAAATTGTTTTATAGCTGATATCAATCCTGAAATTAAACAATTGACGAAAAATTTAATGCAAAATTATTCGGTCAGACTACCGGATGCAATTATTGCAGCCACATCCCTTTATCTTGATTTACCGCTTTTATCAGCAGATGCGGTTTTTAAAAATATTTCTGAGTTAAAGTTTATTTTATTAGAAATTTAAAAAGGGCGATTACAGTGTCTCACAGAGAAATAATTCCACTGTGTTACTCTGTGACCAAAAAAAGCCCACAAGTGTCCCACAGAGGGAAACACAGTGTCCCACAGAAAAATAAACCCACTGTGCTACTCTGTGACCTCCCCAAAAAGTCCACCGTGTCTTTCTGTGATCAAAAAAAATATTATGGAAATAAATGACATAACCCACGAGATTCTGGATGCTGCTTACAAAGTCCATTCCGAATTAGGGCCGGGATTATTAGAATCTTCTTATCAGGCATGTCTTGTTTATGAATTAAAAAATAAAGGGTTAGAAGTAGAAGTTGAAAAGCCATTACCCTTAATTTACAAAGAAATAAAACTTGAATATGGATACCGAATTGATATATTGGTGGAAAGGGCAGTAGTAATAGAACTGAAAACAGTTGATGCTTTCAAAGATGTACATATTGCACAGGTTTTGACTTACCTGAAACTGTCAGGTTGTAAAGTTGGTTTACTAATCAATTTCTACACAAAGCACTTAAAAGACGGGATTAAAAGATTAATACTTTAGTGATAGGCCACAGTGTATTACTTCGTGACCCCCAAAAAACAGCTCACAGTGTATCACAGAGGGAAACACAGTGTCTCACAGAGAAATAAACCCTGTGCTACTCTGTGACCAAAAAAAGCCCACAAGTGTCCCACAGAGGGAAACACAGTGTCCCACAGAGAAATAAACCCACTGTGCTACTCTGTGAAGTACTCCGTGCTACTCTGTGACCCAATAAAGCCCACAGTGGCGCACAGAGGGAAACACAGTGTCCCACAGAGAAATAAACCCACTGTGTTACTCCGTGAAGTCCACTGTGCTACTCTGTATTACATAATATACTGTAGATTAACAACCTAACCTTACACTGGAATTTCGAGAGGCCCATTACCTAACGAGAGCATTGAGGCGCATCGGTTCTGGCAGGAAATAACATCAACCGAATTAGAGTGGAATATCAAAATGTCTTAAAAATTAATCGTACACCGGAGCGTCCCGAACTTTGGGATGGGAATACTACTCGCAGGTGTTTGAAAGCAATTTTGAACTATAAGCACGCCTGATTTTCTTTTTATTATATTTGCAATAAATTAAATGCTACCATGAATACGCCGACACTTCTAAAAACTCATAGAAACAGGTTAACGAAGATGTCATCCACAAATAATGGGAGGCAATTGCAGGGGGAAAACCTGTTTGAAGATAAAGTCAACCTGAATAAGCTGGTAAAGGATCAGGTTGGTGAAGAAGCATTTGATTTTATTCAGCAATATATTGATTTTGAAAAGGAAAACACTCTATTTGAGGCGACAACAACCCGTTTTAATATTTTAAAAATCCCAAAGGGAAAATACAAAAGCTTTGTTAATCTAAAACGGGTGAATGATATACGATGGATTAACAAGTTCTTTGAATCGGTTAACGAAAAACTGGAAAACGGAAGTTTGTTTCTCGGCTTTGTGGAAACCAAGAGAAACAGAAAAAGAAGGATTTTAAGCCGCACTCCTTTCCCATTTAACTGGGTGCATTACACCAGCGATTTTATTTTGCACCGCGCTTTACCGAAAATGGCTTTTACAAAAAAGGTTTACTTCCACATAACAAAAGGTAATAACCGGGTCCTAACCAAAGCCGAAACTCTGGGCCGCCTTGTAAGCTGTGGTTTTGAAATAAAGGACATAAGAGAAATTGGCAGATTAACTTATTTTGTAGTGGAAAAATCCAAAGAACCGGTTTATGATCTAAATCCATCTTACGGCCCGCTTTTTAAAATGCCCAGAGTAGGTAAAGATGGCAAAATTATTAAAGTGTATAAATTTCGTACTATGCATCCTTATGCAGAATACCTGCAGGACTATATTCTTCAGAAAAACGGTTATTCCGAAATAGGCAAACCTGCTAATGATTTCCGTATGACTTCCTGGGGCAAATTTATGAGAAGGTACTGGTTAGATGAATTGCCCCAGTTGATAAACGTATTAAAGGGCGAAATGAAGTTGGTGGGCATCAGGCCGTTATCAAAACGTTTCCTGGCCGAATACCCCAAAGATGTTTTAGAGATGCGATCAAAACATAAACCCGGATGTGTACCTCCTTATGTAGCACTTTTAAAACAGGATGTGGAAGAATATATTGAATCGGAGAGAATTTACCTGCTTGAAAAAGAAAAACATCCCCATACAACAGATTTTAAATACTTTTTCAAGGCCGTTTACAATATTATAACAAACAAGATCAGAAGCGCTTAAGGATTAATTTTTCAATAAATAATATCCGTTCATCTCTGAGCCAATTGCGAGAGCCTGTGCGCTGGCATTGGCGTGAGAGTCTTGGTAACCTTTTCAATAGATTCTCACGCCATACCTTCCCGCAATCCCGGCCTAAGGATGGCTCAGAATTAAACTTTCTTAAATACAGTAGGAATCAAATAAAAATCGGCATTATTCATAAATATATTCTTAACTTTGAAATTTAATATTGTAACAATAAATCACTGGAAGCAAATGGAAAAAAAGAAATTGAATTTTGCAATAATTGGCTGCGGTCGTATCGGCCAGCGTCATACCAAACATATAAATAACAACGGCAAATTACTTGCTGTTTGCGATATTGACTATGGAAAGGCAAAACTTCTCGGTGAAAAATACGGAGCCAAAACTTACAAAGATATTGATGAATTATTAAAGAAAGAAACAGATATTGATGTTGTCTCTGTTTGTACACCCAACGGATTGCATGCAGAGCATACCATTAAAGCATTGCGGGCAGGCTTTCACGTGCTTTGTGAAAAACCTATGTGTATCAATGTAGCCGACTGTGGACAAATGATACAGGAAGCTGAAAAAGCCAACAGGCGCCTTTTTATTGTAAAGCAAAACCGGTTCAATCCGCCGGTAGCTGCCGTAAAAAAGCTTATTGATGAAAACCGTTTAGGCCAAATATACAGTGTACAGTTAAATTGCTTCTGGAATCGTAATTCTGAGTATTTCCTCTCCTCCGACTGGAAAGGGACAAAAATGTTGGATGGAGGAACACTTTACACCCAGTTTAGTCATTTTATTGACCTTTTGTTTTATCTGATTGGTGATATTAAAAAAGCTTATGCTTTTGCAGACAATTTTAATCACCATGGAGAGATAGAATTTGAAGACGCCGGAGTGGTGGCATTGAAATTTTATAGCGGCACCCTGGGAACCATTAATTTTACCATAAATAGTTTTGCGAAAAATATGGAAGGGTCATTAACTATTTTTGCGGAGAAAGGAACGGTTAAAATTGGTGGACAATATTTAAATGAACTTGAGTACCAATCTTTGGATGGTTTTAAAATAGAAGGTCTTCCAAAAGGGAATCCTCCTAACAATTACGGCCAGTATGTGGGCTCTATGTCAAATCATGATAAAGTTTATGAAAATGTGATGGACGTATTAACTAATGGCGGTGTAATCGCCACCAACGGTTTTGAGGGACTAAAAACGGTGGAAATAATTGATAAGATTTATACTCAGATTAAAAATAATAATGGCGATACCTAATATTGAAAAATCAGGAATAAATAATGATGTAACGTTTGGTGATAATGTTTCTGTCGTCGAACCGGTTAATTTGTATGGTTGCACCATTGGGGATGATTGTTTCATAGGCCCTTTTGTTGAAATTCAGAAAGATGTAATTATTGGTGACAGAACCAGGATTCAATCACATACTTTTATTTGCGAACTGGTTTCTATAGGTTCTGATTGTTTTATCTCGCATGGTGTGATGTTTATTAATGATGTTTTCAAAAAAGGAGGACCTGCAGGCGGCGACCGTACGCAATGGAAAGAGACAATCATCGGCAACAATGTTTCAATAGGTACAAATGCTACAATCTTACCTGTTAAAATAACCAATAATGTGGTTATTGGTGCAGGTGCTGTGGTTACTAAGGATATTAACGAATCGGGGATTTATGCCGGCAACCCTTCACGAAAAATAAAAAAAAGAAGCAAACATAACGATGTTTGAGTCCAGTCTAAAAAGGTAAACTGGGGTAAATAATGAAAATCAGTGTTTACCCCCTCCCTAAAGGATGCGCAGATGTTCAGCCACTTCCCCTTTAGGGGATTGAGGGGTAAAAGTGGCTGAAACCAAATTCCAACCTTTTTAGAGCGGACTCATGTTTAGAATACTACGAAATTCAAATGCATGAGAATACCATTCGTTGATTTAAAAGCACAATATCAGTCCATCAAGGAGGAAATAGATAAGGCTGTGCAGGATATTATTTTGAATACTGCTTTTATTAAAGGAAAAGCGGTTGAAGAATTTGAGAAAAATTTCGCTGAGGCCATAGGGGTAAAATATTGCATCGGTGTTGGTAATGGCACGGATGCCTTGATCGTTTCCTTAAAATCCCTCGGTATTGGTTTGGGTGACGAAGTACTCGTTCCGGCAAACTCCTTTATTGCATCTTCCGAAGCGGTAACGGCTGCCGGTGCAAAAGTTGTTTTTGTGGATAACCATCCGGATACTTACAATATTGATGTAAATAAAATTGAACAAGCCATTACGGATAAAACAAAAGCGATTATTGCCGTGCATCTTTATGGCCAGCCGGCTGATATGGATTCCGTTTTGGGAATAGCCAAAAAACATAATTTGTTTATCATTGAAGATGCCGCACAAGGTCATTTGGCAGAGTATAAATCTAAATCGGGTGAATGGAAAAAAGCCGGTACCTTTGGTGATATCGCTACGTTTAGTTTTTATCCGGGGAAAAACCTTGGGGCTTATGGCGATGCCGGAGCCATTGTAACTAATAACGATGAATTGGCCAAAAAAGCCCGTATGTATGCCAATCACGGCCGCATCTCGAAATATGATCACGAATTTGAGGGAATTAACAGCAGAATGGATGGCATTCAGGGAGCAGTACTTGGCGTTAAGCTAAAATATTTACAGGAATGGACGGAAAAACGCAGAGCTGCCGCATTGTATTATTCTGAGAAATTAAAGGAGATAAAAGGTGTAACTACCCCCTTTGTTGATTATGAAAAATACAACCCTGTTTGGCACTTATACGTCCTCCGTACTGAAAAACGGGACGCATTACTTGATTTTTTAAAATCAAAAGGAGTTGCAGCGGGCATTCACTATCCCCTTGCTCTGCCCAATTTGCAGGCTTATGCTTATTTGAACCATAGACCGGCTGATTTTCCCGTTGCTTCCGCTTACCAACAACAACTGATTAGCATTCCCATTTTTCCGGAAATAACAAAGGAACAACAAGATTATGTAGTGAATACTATAAGGGAGTTTTTCGGAAAGTAGGCCATCACACCCTTACCCCTGAAGGAGAAAGCTTACGTATGGTACAATCTCAAATCGAACGACTCCTGTTATTATTTTTATAAACAAATTGGTGCAATAGATAGAATCAGCGGAAATTTCCCCCTTTAGGTGGCAGGGGGTGGGTAGCTAAGCAAATCTCCCATAAAACTCATCACTGGTTTTTCTAATAATGTTTATGTCTTTGCTGTCAATTGCCTTTTTAGTAATACTGTTCAGGTAATTGGTCTTTTTATTTAAAAGAGTTGCGCTCAGATTTTCAGGAAAATATTCTAAATGGTAAATAGGAATTTTTTCACCGCCTTCTTTACTTTTAAATCGTATTAAACCTTCATAACTTTTAGTGGCTCCCGAATAACCAAGGTCAACGGTTTTAAAACCTTTATCACTTCCGTATTGCATCAACGACCGGAATAATAAATCGTTGGGTCTCATGTGTAAATAATTTGAGTTGGAAGCGCCGAATTTATAATACAATGTATCCCGGTGTTTTAAAATAAACCATGAGGCTAATAGAGTATCCTTATACCAGGCTTCTAACAAGAAACCTTTTTCTTTGCAAAGAAACCCATTATAAATAGCAGTGAAAAACCGGACAGGTTGAGGAAGTCTGTAAAACTTATTAATACGTAATTGCTCATGAAGCTCATAAAAACCGGTTAAAGAATCTAAACTTGTACTGATTTTTGCAATAAGTCCATTATTGAGTGCATTTCTAATATTTTTTTCGTAAGCCTTTTTCAGATCTCTGCTCTCTTTCCATTTTTGAATATCTATCCGAATAAGAAAACCTGTTTTGGTACTCTTAAAATGCTTAATAGATGGGGCCTTTTTACTTATTACAGTTGTTTCTATACAACGATCGGAATAGGTTTCTCTTAAAAACTGTAAAGCATCATCCAATGTGTCTTCTGAGTAATCGATTAATGTATAATCACTAAAAGGAATTGACTTAACCGAAGAAAAGAACTCATCTTCCAACAAGCAAAATGGAAGAAAAAATTGATGATTGTTATCAATAACCGCGTTGAAGTTAATCCCGTACGAATTAGAAATAACTGACAGCCAATCATTTGAATTAAACAGGTTGGTATAAGAAGCAGGAAAAGATTGAATATCGGTAAGTTGAGTATTTCTCAATATTTTTATTTTACTATTAAAGAAAAAAAGTCAAGTTTGTAAAATTATGATAAAAAGAGATTGCTTGCTATTACTTTTGCTGATTATTTTTAAAAATTCATTCCCACAAAATCTTCACGAACACATTTTCAGCAATAATATCTATGATTTTCCGTATGGACTGGCCACTAACAAAATCCTTGAACTAAAGGTGCCATAAAATCTTATGGACGGATTTACATAGCTGAAAAATTAAAGAAAGCAGAAATAAAAAGGTAGAAGTTAAACAAATGAATGTCTTTCCAAAGAATATCACGAAAATTTTATGAAAAGAATGATTGGATTATTGGTAAGCGCGTTACTATGATCAACTATCCTGAAAAGTGGAAATATTAAATTCTGGACAAGACCCCTCTTTGTCTTTTCACAGTTCCTCCCTACTCTATGAAAATAATCACCTTACTAAAGAATAAAAAACACCAGCCCCTCAAAGACGTAGCCCTTTTTGCTTTCCTCATCCTCGGTTTTCACTTCTTCTTCCGCTTTTGGGCTTATGATTTGCATTATGCACCATTACAAAATGTGGTTAACCCTGTGTATGAGTTTTTAACTGAATTGTTGTTTCGCAACAGTGTTTGGGCATTGAAACATCTTGCCAATTATGAGTTTACTACCCGCGGCAGGGATATTCTTATGGGTCCCGGTTATGTTGGGGTACATTACGGCTGCTCCGGATTAAAACAATTTATGGAGTGGATTGTGCTAATGACTTTTTTCCCTGGGCCGTGGAAACACAAAGCATGGTTTATTCCCATGGGTCTTGTTATTGTCCATCTGGTCAATGTTTTTCGCATTGCCGGTCTTGCTATCCTGTTAAATTATTACCCTGAGCACTGGCAATTCACGCATGATTACATTTACCGCCCTTTCTTTTATGTTGTAATGTTTGCACTTTGGGTGTGGTGGGTAGAAAAGTTCAGGAATAAAACAGCTTCCAAACAAAATGTAACCGGAAAAATAACAATGTAGTAAAATTGGTAATTAAGGATGTAGTGTTTTTAGAAAATAAAGATGTGTGAAAGCTACAACCTGCAATACGGCACCAATTTTATTTCCGTTATGCCCACCAACCTTTACGGCCCCAACGACAATTTCAATCTGGAAACCTCCCATGTCCTTCCGGCACTCATCAGAAAAATCTACCTCGGCAAATGCCTCGAAGAAAACAACTGGGATGCTATCCGCAACGATCTTAACAAACGACCCATCGAGGGAGTGGATGGTCATGCCGGTAATGAATTATTACTTAAAATTCTTGCTAAGTACGGAATCCGTGTTAATCTGCACCAATCCGTGCAATCCGTGTCTGTCGAGATCTGGGGCTCCGGCAAACCCATGCGCGAATTCCTCTGGAGCGAAGAAATGGCTGATGCCTGTGTCTTTGTTATGGAAAATATTGATTTTGAAGATGTTGTAGATGGTACGTCTTTGCGAGGAGGAACGACGAAGCAACCCCATGAATTAAGCATTAACATCAATAATGAGGTACGCAACACACACATCAACATTGGTACCGGAAAAGAAATCAGCATAAAAGAACTCGCAGAATTGGTAAAAAAGACGGTTGGATTCAAAGGCGATCTTTATTTCAACACCGAAAAACCGGACGGCACCATGCGGAAATTAACCGATGTAACAAAGCTGCATAATTTAGGCTGGCACCATAAAATTGACATTGAAGAAGGGATTGAAAAAATGGTTGAGTGGTATGTGAAATAAAGCAAAACCTGTTAAACACCGGACAGTATCGGCAGTGAGTAGCTGTGTTTGCCTGAAAACAGTACTTGTTTTTCCACTCGTTCGTCCCCCCCCCTCGTCCGTTCAACTCTGAGCCCACTTTTGCGAAAGCCAGAGGGAAGCGTGGGCGTGAGAGTCTGCATAGGAAACGCATTAATGAGATTCTCACGCCTGCTCCACCGCACAACCCACCCCAAAGGCAGGCTCAGAATTAAACGACCTCCAAAACCGTTCAACTCTGAGCTGGCATTTCCGGAAACAGCTCGTTAACCCAATTTGTTTATGCCGGCGCCTGTCTTGCCTCAGGCAAGGTGAGAGTCTGGCAGTATTGGTATAATACCCCCAAAAGTCAGACCATCGATTAAATTAAAAATATTATTTACTTTTGTGAACTGAAAATACGATAAAAAGGCATGTTTAGTTCACGAAAAACAGAAAATATCATTATTGCT
>VAPE01004293.1_pt1 | contig 10274 bp, 10 predicted proteins | sample 3393911 | NCBI WGS metagenome assembly VAPE01 (sample SAMN08290436, study PRJNA428436) | hydrothermal vent metagenome | isolation source: Deep-sea hydrothermal vent chimney | place: Atlantic Ocean: South-mid Altantic Ridge | reverse complement strand
TTATAGGAATAATGAAGTAACATTAGCCTTGTCCAGAATTTGCTATTGTCGCCTGAAACAGGAGTCTTAAACTTTTGAAGTCTTTTTGACTTTAATATTTTAACCACAAGTTATTATAAATAATAAGAGCTAAATTAAGATGTCAGAAGTAGCTTAGAAGCAGCTATATGAGAGGCTTTGTCTTTTTTGCTATAATCTCTGGCATATTTTTCCATTCTTTGAGAAGTAGCTACATGGATTTCATAAGATTCATCTTCTGATAGATAAGAAACTCGATTTTCAGCTTTCATTTTATCCATTACGGTATTTTTTAGCTTTGCCATGGTAATTAACTTTCTTTTAAATTGTTCGCAAATATATTAAAATTATTAATAACAAGGTTGTAATTAGCATATTTGCTATTTAAATCCCCTTGTGAGTCATATGTCGTTAAACATTTTGGTGAAACCATAAGTATACGAGCATCATCAACATTAGTTTCTGTTGCATCTAAAACAACTAACCCATTGGCTTTGGATTCCTTTAGTAATTCAAGGTTAGTAAAAACACCAACCCATATAAATTTAGGCATAGTTAAACTTAGTATTATATCATTTGCCTCATCACCGATTTCAATTCGTTCATTTAATTCTGCTTTAAAAGACCTGCTTGATGTATAAAACATTTTTAAGATAATATTGTTTCCCGGTAAGTCATGTTTGAAATTTTCGAGATAAGATTTCATTAGTTCTTTTGCTCCACCAGCTTCTAAATATATTTTGCGATATAAAGGAGCAATAAAATTTTTTATTTTACATCCTTCAAATTGGGTATCATTGTAATTGCGTGTCGGATTATCAAAAGGAATAATGTTATAAGGCGGCATATTATCATCTATTACAACATAATCATTAATAAAATCGACATAGTCGTATAAATAAATTTTACCGTATCTTGATTCGATTTCTGTAGGTTCGTATTTTGTAAGGTCAATTTCATCATGACAAATAACTTTATGTCCTATTATAACTAATGCATGACCAAGAAGATTGTTTTCTATAGCGGCTATTACAGGTATTCCGGATTCAACATAGTAACCTAGCAATCTTTTAAATTCTTTTTCTGGATATGCTTCATTTTCTCCGTTTTCTAAACGCAGTGCATATAGCCGGGTTCCAAAACCAAATTCTTTTAATGCATAACTTATTTGTTCCGAAGTAAGTCCTTTTGAAGGTAATTGGCGCTCATAACTATAATTTGATAGAGCCAGGATTATTTTAGATGGTAAAACTGGTTTATAATCAGGATACTTGGTTCCAAAATACTCCATTACCGACCATATTGTTGTTTCTGCACATGTTATTGTTTCCCTATCTTGAGAAGAGTGTGGGAAAGCTCTAATATTTAATCTGACTCCATTTATAACAACTTCTGACTTTGTAATGCAGTAGAGACTATCGTTTTGAGTATATGCTAAGGGCGACAACATTGTTCTGCCTATTAAATTAGGTAATGTTGGGCGTATTGTTATGTAACCTAAAAAATTATTTTGGAGCTTCTCGAAAGATTCTGGAATTCGAAAATCTTCAATACTAATTTTATTTGTAAAAAAGGATATACGAGCACAATTTCTAATAGTTGAATTATGTTTTGTGGAGTAGTAATTATAAAAACTATCTCTATAAACTTTTTCGACATAAGGATATTCAATGAAGCAATTTAAATCTTTTCTTAATAGTTTTTTAAGTTGTTTTATATCATCTTCAATGCTTTTGGGGAAAAATTTAAAAAAAACACTGATAAAATCGCTAACTGTAGAATATAATTCTGCAATTGGAAAAAAATCTGAGATTATGCTTTTGTCATTCATATGATTAGTTGAATTTACAAATTTATGTATTCCAAAACAACGGTATAGTCTATTTATTAACAGTTTGATGTTGAACTTGTCTCTTTTATTTTTATTCATTAATTAAATAGTATTAAACAAAAAATGAATTTATTATTTTTCACACTTAGTTTTTTATCGTCTTGTTGCCGACGTCCTGCGGGCATATGGCGTATTTTGTTCTTTGTCATTCTTAATTTTCCAATTGTCTCAAAGTAAATAAGTTGATAGTCCAATATACTGTAAAAGCAATTATTCCTGTCAGAGAAACCATAATCAATTCATTAATTCCATCGTTTCTTTCCCAAAATACAAAACCGAAAGTCAGACCGGAAACAATACAAAGAAATCCGGTAAATCTAATGAGTGTTAGTCTCCATATTTTCTTTCGGGTTTTAAATTTCTTCCAAAAAGGAAGTGTTAAAGTAAACTGGATTACTATTGCAACAATTACAGTTACCGGTACAAAGTAGTTAAAAAAACCATTGTCGTCTGAGCTTAAAAAATCTCCTTTATAGAAAATTAAGTTTACAATTATTAATAGTCCAAGTACAGTCAATATTCCAAACATTGTTGGCAATATTATTTGGATAATTTTAACTTTCATAATTTTTTGAATTTATATATTAACATGTTCTATTTAACTATCAAATTTTCAACCTGTTTTGCAGAACCATTTTTTTCATATGCAACAAACTTCTTATACCCCTCTCAAATGTACAAATTTATTCCAAAACCGGGGTGGAGTAACAGCCTGTTTTTATTATGCTTATCCCTGTTTGGTGTAAGCAATACTCTTTTTCGTTTGCTTACCCGCACGGCCTCTCTATCCCAAATATTTCCTTAGTATTTTGCTCAGTTGATCTATTTTTATAGGCTTATAAATAATATCGTTAAATCCGGCTTCTCCGGCTTCTTTTTTATCAATGTTCAAGGCCAGTCCGGTTTGGGCAATAAGCGGCATATCTTTGTTTTCCTTTCGGATAGCTTCAGCCACTTCCAGGCCGTTCATTTCGGGCATTTGGATGTCAATCAAAGCCACATCGATTTCATTTTTGTGCTTCCGGTAAAATTCCAGCGCCTCTTTTCCATTTTTTGCATATAACATTTTCACACCGGTCTTTTTCAGTGTCTCCCGGAAAAAAGCAAAAATTTGTTTGATATCATCGGCAACGAGAAGGGTTTTGCCCTGCCAGGCATTTTCAGGTGGGAGCAAAGATTTTTTCTCTTTCTCTGCCGGAAAAAGTTCTGGTATTTTTTCAGCTCTTTTGTAAGGAATTATGAAAGTAAAAATACTTCCTTTTTCAGGCTCGGATTCAAGAAAAACCTGTCCACCCATAAAAGTTACCAACCGTTTGACAATGGAAAGCCCCAGACCGGTTCCACTAAAATTTTGTGTTAAATTTTCTTCTACCTGCGTAAACCGCTCAAAAATAGTATCCTGTTTGTCTTTCCGGATGCCAACACCGGTATCTTTCACATAAAACTCAAGCATGGGAATATGTTTTGGTAACAGACGATAGCCTATTTCAATCTCTCCTTCAGACGTAAATTTGGTAGCATTGCTCAGCAGGTTATCCAAAATTTGTTTCAGGCGGACTTTATCGGCGACAATCACATCAGGAGCATCTTCCGGAATGTCTAATAAAACTTTTACCGGTTTGTTTTTCAATTGGTTAGTAAAAATAGTATGTAATTCTCTCAGGAATCTTTTCAGCGAAAACTTCTGTTCAAACAGTTTCAGCTCTCCGGCTTCTTCTTTGGATACTTCCAAAATTTCATCGATAATACTAAGCAGTTGTTCACCGCTGTTGATAACAATAGAGGCAAATTCTTTTCTTTCGCCGGGTAATAAATTTTCGTCCTGCAACAATTCTGCAAAGCCGATGATTGAGTTCATAGGGGTTCTGATTTCATGCGACATGTTGGAGAGAAAAGTCATTTTCAGTTTTTCACTTTCTTCTGCTTTTTTTCTCGCCTCGATAAGTTCTTCCATGTATTTTTTCAGTTCAAGATGCGTTTTAATACGCGCAAGCAGCTCCTCTTTCTCAAAAGGCTTGGTGAGATAATCAACAGCACCGGCCTGAAAGCCTTCTACTAAGCTTTTTTTATCAGATTCGACGGTAACAAAAATTACCGGAATATTTTTGGTGCGCTTATCAGATTTCAGTATTCTGCAAACTTCTATACCATCAATATCAGGGAGATGAACATCAAGCAGGATTAAATCAAAAGGGTTTGACTTTGCTTTTTTGATGGCGAGAGGGCCATTTTCGGCAAAAGCGGCTTTGATGCTTGATCCGGATAAATATTGGTTAATGAGTTCGCGTGCTGAGGATGAATCATCAACTACAAGGATATGGCATGTTTCGTCGGTCATTGTGTCGGAGTTTTTTCTTCTCTTTCAAAGATATAAAAATTTGGGACGTAAAACAAACTTTTTAAAAAGATTTTATTCGAAAATAAATAACCGGTGAATTTAAGAAAAATAAGGTAATATATATGCCGGCCTCTTCTGTGTTTTCTTTTTTTAATATTAACAATCTATTGGTAATAAAATTCTGTGTTTTCTTCTTGTAACAATAGTTGTACGCTTAATTTTGAAAAATAAATCTAATATATGCAATTTTTTCCGGATAATATTGACAGTGAGATACAGGCCCGGCTGAATTATAAGCGGCTTGCTGTGTTATACCATCCCGACATGGGTGGTAATGAGGAGATTATGTGTGAAATTAATCGGGAATATGAAGTGATTAAAAAAAGGCTTCGAAAATATCGTGAGGGGCTGAAACACCTTAAAGTTGGTGATGCGGTGCTGGTAAACGGAACGGAGTGTGAAGTAACCGCTGTGTTTGAAAAAACCTTTATTGCCAAAGCAAAAGGCAGACACCGCCTGGCCATTTTTGAAAAAAAATCGGGGTATTCTGTTTACGATAAAAAATACAAAGCCAAACTGACGGAATAGTTTTCCAGATAAATTAACCACAACTTTCCGCAGGAATATCCGTAAAAAATAGCCCATCTTAAAAAAAAGGAGATATGCCAATGATAGAAGAATTTACGAAAAGAGATAAATCAGTCATGGTTTTTTCAGGCAATTTAAGTGTTGCCCGGGCAGATGAACTTCAACAACAGTTATTAAAATCCGCAACGACAGTTTCTCATGTGCATGTGAAAGTGGCGGAAGTAGAAAATATGGACCTGAGTTTTTTGCAACTTTTGCTTTCGTGGGCGCAAAACATGAAACAATCAGGAAAAAAACTTACCTTTGATTTTCAGTTAGACGAAGAGTTTACACGAATTTTTGAAGAATCCGGTTTCAGGACCGCTTTCGGTGAACTTTAAAAAAAATAGCATGCAAAATAAAACCATACTGTTTGTCGATGATTCAGCAAGCATCAGAGCATTGGTAAAGATGATACTCGAAGAAGACGGCTATAATGTTCTGATGAGCGAAGATGGTCAGGATGCGATGAAATTTTTTGATGGCCAAACAGTTGATTTGGTAATAACCGATTTGCACATGCCACGCATGAATGGTATTGAGCTGATTAAAGAAATCAGAAAAATTAAGGAATATCGCTTTGTACCCATTCTTTTTTTAACCACCGAGACAAAATCAGAGTTGAAACAGAAAGCCAAAGCTGCCGGTGCCACAGGTTGGATAACCAAACCTTTTGACAAGAATAAGTTTTTGCAGGTCATCAAAAAAGTCATAAGGTAATGGACGATTTATCTGAAAGTTTTGTCAACGAAGCCAATGAGCTGCTCGAAAGCCTCGAAGAGGCGCTTCTGAAACTGGAAAATAATCCGGATGACAAGGAAGAAATCAACACGGCCTTTCGCGTGATGCATTCACTGAAAGGAACGGGAGCCATGTTTGGTTTCGATGAACTGAGCGCTTTTACACACGAAATGGAAAGCCTGTACGACCTTGTGCGTTCCGGTAAGCGAAAACCTAATAAGAAGTTGATTGACTTCACTTTTAAAAGTATTGACCTTATCCGGAAGTTGCTGGATAAACCCGATGATGCCGAAACGCTGACCATGAAACAGGCGTTTTTGGAAGAAATAAAAACAAATTTTTCTTTGGAGGAGACGGATATTTCTTCAAAAGAAAAAGAAGCGGCTTCCAAAAAACAAAAATCGAAACTAACGAAAAAAAAGTACCCGGCCACCTGGTACATCCATTTTGAGCCGCACCGTGATATTTTGAAAAACGGTACCCGGCCTTTATATCTATTGGATGAACTGGCCGAAGCCGGTAGGATAAGAACTTTTTTACATACGGAGAATTTGCCCGAATTCGAGTATCTTATCGTTGAAAATGTATATGTTTCCTGGGATTTGCTTATTGCAACAGACAACGAGAAAAACTTTTTAAAAGATGTTTTCATTTTTGTGGAAGACGACAGCCGGATTAAAATTGAAAAACTGTCGGAAAACGATTTGCTATCCCATCCCGGTTTTGAAAAACAGGTGGAATCTTTAGAATTAGCAAAAAGCATCACACCGGAAAAATTACAACAACTGACAGCAACACTTTCTTTTCCTGAAAAAGGGGAAAAAGAGAAAATACCACAATCGGAAGAAGTTGCTGAAAAAACATTTGCCGAAGAGCCCGAATCCGGCATGAAACCTGCCGGCAAACCTGAAAAAGATAATAATGTTCAACAGAAAATTTTGCGTGAAACCGTCCGGGTGCCTTCTGCAAAACTGGATGAACTGCTCGACATTATCAGTGAGTTAGTAACAACACAGGCCCGGTTGCTGCATTACAGCCACAATCACGAAGACCCGGAGTTGGAAAATATCGCCGAATCTTACGAGAAACTGTCACGGCAGCTAAGGGAAAATGCGCTGGGCATGCGGCTGATACCGATTTATACCATGCTGATTCGTTTTAAACGGCTCGTGCGCGACCTGTCGTTGCAAATGAACAAAGAAATTACACTGAAAACGACCGGCACCGAAACCGAGCTGGACAAATCAATTATCGAAAAACTGTACGACCCGTTAATGCATATCCTGCGCAACAGCATCGACCATGGCATTGAAACGGCCGAAGAAAGGATAAAAGCCGGAAAACCGGTACGCGGATTGATTCGTATTGAAACTTCCTATGTCGGAGCAAATGTTCAAATAAAAATTTCGGACGATGGCCGGGGTATGGACGAAGAAGAATTGAAAAAAGCAGCCGTAGAAAAAGGCTTTATCAAGCCCGGCACCGAAATTTCACGAAAGGAACTGCTGCAACTAATTTTCCAGCCCGGATTTACCACTTCCAAAAAGGTCAGCAACGTCTCCGGCCGGGGCGTGGGCATGAATGTGGTGAAAAAAAATATTGAAGACCTCCGCGGAAGTATTGAACTGGAAACCGAAAAAAACAGGGGAATGACGGTGAAAATTCTTCTGCCGCTGACACTTTCCATTATCGATGGGCTGCTAATTTATGTAGGCAACAGCCGTTATATCATTCCAATGGACAATATAAAACAGGTTTATCCGGTTACCCGCAAAGAGTTGCAAGGCACTTTCAACAATGTCATTACCAAAAAAAAACATCAAATTCCTTTTGTTGACCTTGTGAAAGAGTTTGGCGAAAAGGATACCCATCAACATGAAATATATCTAATTGTAACAATTTACGGAAAAAGGGAGATGGGTTTTGTGATTAATACAGTCGTGGGCAAATATCAGGCGGTTATCAAACCGTTGAGCCACATTGTGCAAAAACAGGAAATTTTCTCCGGAGCCTCTGTCCTGGGCGATGGCGAAGTAGCGCTCGTTATCGATACGAATAAAATGATTCACAAATTTATTAACAATTGATAAATATGGAAACGGACACAGCAGACACAGTTGAAAAAAAACAGCACTACATTTTGTTTTACCTCGCAGGAGAACCTTTTACCATTAATGTAAAATATGTTCTCAGGGTGCTGGAAGCCACGTCGTTTACAAAAGTTCCTCAGGCCCCGTCTTTTCTAAAAGGCGTCATTAATTTTAATGGAAATGTTTTGCCGGTGGTGGATACTTACCTCAAATTCGGCCTTCCGGCAAAAAAAGATTTCCGAAAATCCCTGATTTTGGTGCTGCACCTGAATGTGGAGCAAAAAGAGACCAACCTTGGTATCCTTGTGGATGATTCGACTGATGTGTTTGAGGTACGCGATGCCGACATTAAACCTTATCCGGCCACCGGAAACAAATACAATGTGAAATACATTGATGGGGTCATTGAACGAAAAGAGATGTTTATTTTGATTTTAAATCCGGAAAAGTTGTTTGAAAATGAGGCCTTTCTTAATATTGACAACACAAAATTATCCGAAGGTGGCAAGGGTGAAGTTGAAAATGAAAAAGATTGGGAATAAATTTATTATAAAAATATTGATTATTAAATAACCATAACGATGAAAAAGTTTAGTTTTCGTGCCAAAATGATCAGTCTGATGGCAGTGATTCTGCTGATATTTTTGAGTTTGGGCTATCTTATGCAAGACACCATTAAGACCTCAATATCAGGGACAACAGATTTGTACAACGGAAGTGTTATTACCCAGCTCCGGTTGTCCCGTATAAAAGCAAATCTGTTATCAAAAATTCAGATTCCCGTACAGGAGTTTAGAAGTATGGGTACTCCGGAGGCTTCTGCAGCTTATCAACTTAGAGGATCCATGAAAGATATCAGGGATCAATTCCTGCAAATGCGTAACGAATGGAGCTATTCATCCCAGAAACAGACGCTTCTTGCTAATATGGCTGCCAGCCTCGATAAATTGTTCGGCAGTGTTGAAAATATTATTGATTTTAAGGGAGATATCAGTAAAAAAGAAGATCATCTGCATTGGCAAAAGCTTTACGAAAGTTTTAACATGGCAACAGAAAAATTCGAAAATGATTCGGAGGTATTTTTGTCTATGCAGGCTAAGGGTGATAAATTGTTAATGACCAGAATCAAAAAATCACTTTCCGAAAAATACCGGTTGAACAATACTATCCTTATTTTGGGCTTTCTGATTATTTTCATTTTTTCATTCATATTTATAAAGGATATCTCAAAAAAATATCAAATGGTTATCAAGTATTTGGTAAATCTTTCAGAGGGAGATTTGACAAAGGACATTCCGGATATTGCACATGATGAGTTAGGCTGGATTTTGCGACATGTTCGCATTTTACAAGAGAGTCTGAGAAACATTACGGTTGAGATGAACACAGCAGTAGGTAATCTTTCCATTGCCAGTCACGATTTGAGCGCTTCTTCACAAAGCATTGCCCAGGGAGCTTCCGAGCAAGCCTCTTCGGTAGAAGAAGTCTCCAGTTCGGTAGAAGAGCTGACATCCAATATTCATCAAGTGGCCGACAATTCAAAAGCTGCGGAGAATGTGGTTATTCATCTCTCCGAGACAGCTACACTCATGGTAGATGCAGCACGGAAGAGCCAGGAAAAAATGAATGCCATTACAGAAAAAATAGGTATCATTAACGAAATTGCTTTTCAGACAAATATTCTGGCATTGAATGCTGCCGTGGAAGCTGCCCGTGCAGGTGAACACGGCAGAGGCTTTGGTGTGGTGGCCGTAGAGGTGGGAAAACTGGCCGAAAGAAGTAAAAAGGCCTCTTCCGAGATTGAAAGACTGGTTCATTCCAGCGTCGATGTTATTGACCATGCCGGAAAAATGATGCTTGAGATGGCCCCGGAAGTAACCAAAACTACCACTATGGTTAAAAACATTTCGGCTGCCAGCGTTGAACAAAAACTCGGTGCCGACCAAATTAATGATGCTGTTCAGCAATTTAATGAAATAACGCAACAAAATGCCGCTGCCGCTGAAGAAATTGCTACCAGTGCCGAAGAACTTTCCGCCCAGGCTGACCGGTTGATAGAATCACAATCATTCTTTAAACTGAACAATAAGGATAAAATTACCGGCGCACAGAAAAATACAAAATCCCACGTGAAGAAAAAAATTCCGCAAACTATTACCTCCGGACAGAAAAGTAAAGAAAAAAAAGGAGTGAATATTGATCTCGGAAAACCCGATGATTTGGATGAAGGATATGAGCGGTTTTAAAAATAATTTTGAGCAGACGTAATGAATAAAGACACATTTAAATTGGATGATAGTCAATTGAGCGACAAGGATTTCCGGCGGCTTAGCGTCTTTATTTATAAAACCTTCGGAATTTACCTGCCCGAAAAAAAACATTATTTGCTCCAAAACAGGTTGGTGCCGCGATTGCGAAAGCTGGGATTTACTTCCTATTCTGCTTATGCAGACTATGTTTTGCAACAGGGAGAACACGGAGAAGAAACATTTGAAATGATAAGTGTTGTTTCTACCAACAAAACGGAATTCTTTCGTGAAAAGGCACATTTCAATACATTGCAAAAAGA
>VAPE01006832.1_pt1 | contig 10291 bp, 7 predicted proteins | sample 3393911 | NCBI WGS metagenome assembly VAPE01 (sample SAMN08290436, study PRJNA428436) | hydrothermal vent metagenome | isolation source: Deep-sea hydrothermal vent chimney | place: Atlantic Ocean: South-mid Altantic Ridge | reverse complement strand
TTGGTTTGGTTATAACGATTTTCAGACAGGTAAAAGTAAGTAAAAATGTTTACGGGAGCAATGAATTGTGTGTGTTTTCCAAGAGAAACAGAGTACTATAAACAGAAGTGCCGGAATGATTTGAATGGTGTAAACTATGGGACGAGAACCAGGCGGAAGCCAAGAGCGTAGTAGCGAATGCCGGGGCCGCTGAAGTCGCGCCTGGCCACCCGGCAGTACCTCGCGTAGTCGTACCAACTGCCGCCGCGAGCCACACGGTGCAAACCGGACGAAGGTCCTTGCGGGTTGTTTTGCGGGCTGCTGCCGTAATAGCTGCTGCTGTACCAATCGCTGCACCACTCCCAAACGTTGCCGCTCATGTCGTAAATACCCAATTCATTTGCTTTTTTTTGTCCCACGGGATGGGTTTTATTGCCGCTATTGCCATCGTGCCATGCCACTTCATCAATATCATTGCTGCCGGCGTATTTGTACCCCCGGCTTTTCACTCCGCCGCGAGCTGCATATTCCCATTCGGCTTCGGTGGGCAGGCGGTAGTTCATTCCGGTTTTTTGGTTCAGCTTTTTGAGGAACTCCTGTATATCGTTCCAGCTTACTCTTTCCACCGGAAGATTATCTCCTTTAAAATAAGAGGGATTATTGCCCATAATTTCTTTCCATTGTTTTTGGGTTACCTCGTACTTCCCCATATAAAAATCACTCACCGTTACGGTGTGTACCGGTTTTTCGTCATCATTGCAATCGCTTTGCTCACTTGTGCAGCCCATTTGGAAGGTACCGCCTTTGACAAACACCATTTCAATATTACCCGAAGGGCCTTTCTGTAATTTAACGGTTTCAGTAAGTATTTGGTTCTTGATAAGGTTAAGGGTTTTGGTTTCAGTACGATAACCTTCTGCTTTTACCTTCAGGGTATATTGCCCAATGGGGATATGCTTAAAAACGTGTATTCCTTTGGCAGCGTAATGTTGGGCTGCATCTCCTATAAGTTCTATGTCGGCATCAAAAGGGGTTACAGCTACCTGCAAGGTGCCGGTTTGCACTTTCGGGTACAAGTCAACAGTGAGGTTATCGCCCCGTTTTAGTACTATTTGTTTTTCCACATCCGCAGCATGAGGCATGGTAACTTTTATTTTGAGCAACTGCGAGGTCAGTTTCAAGTGGGTGTGTTCGGGATATTCTTTGCCGTTGATGTAAACTTTGGCTGTTTTGAAAGTGTTTATCGTGATAAAGCCGACATCTTCTGCCAGACTAAACTTTTTAAGTGTTTGCGGAGCAGCCACTGACAGGGTTTGATTTTCGATGCTTACGTAGCCATCCTTTTCCACGCGTACCGGATAGGTTCCAGGAGAATAAAAAACCGACAAAGGTGTTTGGCCGAGCTTTACACCATCGAGATAAACCGTTGCATCCGGCGGGTTACTTTCTATCATCAGCGGGACTTTCTGTATCCGCTGTAAACCAAAGTTAAAAAGGGTATGGTTACTGTTTACCTCTATGGTTTTTCTTATGGGCTGATACCCCTGTTTTTCAATGAGAATATCGTGTTTCCCTTCGTTGATCTTGTAATTACCGGTGTGCGTGGTCATCTTTTTCCCATCAATGGTTAAAGTAGCATTTTTAGTGCTGATAAGAATATTTACCGGCCATATCGGAATTTTGGGTTTGGGCCGTACCACTTCAAGTTGCAACAGATAGGTCTCCCGCGATTTAGGTATGGGTTTTAAGAGGTACTCTGTGGTTTTAATACCTTGTTTAAAGATTTTGAGGTTGCGTGTTCCCTGCGATACATATACCCAATAATCGCCTTTCTTCCATTCGACATTTCCCACAATGCCGGTGCCGGCAGTAAAACCCAGTCCGGTTTCTCCCGAACGCACCAATATCAAAGCACAGGCCTGGTCGTTGTCATCCATTCGCAGGTTTTCGCTCATTCGTGCCAGCAGACTATTCTCCTCATGGGTAAAGGATTTTACTCTAAACTCAGGGTTCTGGGCAAGCAGGTTTGAGGTAAAAAGGATAAAGGCGAAAGATAAAAGTATAAAGGCGAAAGATAAGCGTGTGATACCGGCTTTTTTCATGGTTACATTTCTATTTTTATTCTTTTTTTGAAATCCTATTGTATTGTCTTTTCCCACTTGCTGTACATCTTCATCCGGGTGCTTACTTTCTTTATGTAGTCTCTTGTTTCACCGGAAGGCAGATATTTTCGCAGATAGGCATAAAGTTCAGCGTAGCCCATCGCGTTTATCTTTGGAATAGCTTTGGCAAGGTTTGTTGTGCCGGTAAAGGTTATTGCCACATTTCCGGCGCCGGTATTGTAAGCGGCTATGGCACAAAGTATTTGTGAGTTGGGATTGCGAACATTCTTGAAATCACGCTTTATCAGCAGCCGCAGATAAGCGGTGCCAAGCTCAATATTGTTATTTGCCTGATACAAATAGTTAGCCGTGGGAATTTTATCTCTGTTATAAACGAAATTAAAAGCATCGCGGGCACCGGAGAAAGGCACCAGTTGCATTAACCCGTAAGCCGGAGCTGAGGATCTGGCTTTTGGATTAAAATAGGATTCGGTATGGATGACGGCATAGATAAGGTCTGTCGGCAAATGAAATTCGATAGCATATTTGTTGACATCATTTTCATATTTTAATGCCCTTACTTTGATATAATAGGGTGCAAGAGAAAGTTTTACGGTAATGCTTGTCCTGATTTTTCCATCTGTTCCCTTAATGGTTTTTTTCACCATTTTATCCTGTGATAGCACTTCTCTTGCAAACTTCATGGCATTATCGGCAGTAACAACCGTACCGTTATCAGTTTGTAATTGTCCTTTCAAAACAGGTGTGTTTTCCAAAGGTTTGGGTTTTTCCATTGGCGTGGAATAATCTTTGGTTTTGCCTTTTGAAATGACAAGGTCTTTTATTGCTTTTTCTATTTTTTCACGTGCTTTTCCTGCATTCCCGGCTTCTTTAGGTGTAAGCAGCACTTCCACGGTAGCGGTTCCCTGTTTAAAATCGACATCAGTTCTGACTTTTTTATCTTTACTGTATTCCACCCAGTTTTTTTTTGTGGAGGTAACATAGCCATGGGCACCCCAATACTGTTCAATCTCTTTACGGAGTTTTTCTATTCCCTGTTGTTCTTCGCGCTCATACTGTTGGTAAGCTTTGGTTTCAGATTTCACATAATTATTGTAACGCTGTGTTTCCTGCTTTTTGTATTCCTGAAACGATTCTCCTTTTTTTACCTGCGTCATGGCTGTACCGGTTATAATAAGGGTAAAAAAAACAAATAGCAATATTCGTCGTATAGCTTTCATAATTATATTTTTAAACTTGATATGCACATGCGCTTATTAAAAATTTAGCTTTTTCACCACATTGTTTACGGCATTAATTTGTCCGTTGGTGATGGTAAACACCTGCCAGAAATCCCCTTCTGTATCCTCAGGTATCCGGAATGTTTTCAGAAGTTTGTTGTTGCCGTAAACTTTAATATTTGCCCTCGAATTTGAAAGTTTATCAGCATCAGGGTGGTTTCGGTTGCTGTAATCGTGTACGTAAAAGCGGTAGTTTGCATTGTTGTCAATATTTTTTATCGTAATGGTTTCAGGGCCGTAGCCGTCACGGTCATCGCGATCGAGGCGGGCAATCCCATCATTACTTACAGTCATATTGTGATAAGAGATATGGTAGTCGCCTGATTTCACAAAGTGTGCATCGAGATCGGCAGGTCGCTTCCCCCATTCCAGCACAATACGCAGTTGGCCAATGGGCATTTTTTTTGAAAGCGAAAAACGGTTATAGAAAATGGTTTTAGCCTCTATTTCGATAGGAAAATCCACGGTGATATAGTCTTTGCATTCAACATGTACTGTGTAGGTTCCATCGCTTTTGGGGATGGGAAAGCGCACAATGCCGAGAGGGTCGGTTTTATAATTACCTATATTCGTAATAGTAACCGCGGCATTTGCCACCGGATTTCCGGTTTGGGCATCTGCGAACCGAAGCGTGAGTAACCCTTTATCCATCTCGATCATGGCATCATTTAGTTTTTCACGCATTTTGTCAATTTGGGCTGTCGCAGTGAGTGTCAAAAAGACAAGCAAAACTGAAATAAAGATAGTCTTTGTTTTCATAGCAGTATTTTTAATAAAGTAAATCATTTTTTATGTTGAGTATCTTACGCGTATGGTCGCTGTCATAATCGAAAAGCATGTTGCCGGTATTGCGCATGAGTCGCACAAAGTTCAGGTTGTACCACACAAACAACTTTCCCACAACGATACCGGACATGATATCAATTTGCTCATTACCGTTTTGCAGTGAGGCGATTTTTATCGTTGCGCCATTGTTAATCTTAATTTTATTAAAGGAAACAGATTTTTTATTATCGGTTAATATATTGATAATCCCACTGTTATTCTTTAAAAAAATGACTTTGCCGATATTTTGGTAAATTTTGGGAGAAGAAGTCCGGAAATGCGGATTGTACTTGTTGAGCGCCTGTTGTGCTTCTTTGCCCGAAATGACCATTCCTCCCAGTTTTATCAGGTCGATAACGGCAAACAGGCCGGCTATACTTTTGTTCACATCCTTATCAATCAGTGCATCATTTTCTTTTTTCAGAAAACTAATCACGTCAAAATTATTTTCTGAGTTAAACTTTAGGTTTTCAACTTCAAATCCGGTGGTGTTGTTTATTTGGCCAACAACCGAATAAGAATGGTCATTGTAAAAGATGCCGTTAGATGTAGCAACATTGTTTTCAAAATAAAGTTTGGTGTTTAATAGCTGACCTTTAGGGCTTATATGAACAACATAGTTCAAGTATTTGTTGTGACTAATTGTATCCAGTCCCGACTTTTGCAACCACAGCAAATCACCGTTGGTATTGAAGGCAGCTACAAAAACATCATCGGCATTTTTTTTGGTGCGTACGGTATGGCCTTCCGCAGAAAGCTTACCGGAGAATGAGCCTGCGATAACCGGGTTTCCAACACTGTCAAGCGTAAGTGCAAATGCCGTTGCCATGCTGTCGGCCTGCAGGTTTCTGGCCCATATTACCTGCTTGTTCTTATTATACTTAACTATAAAAGCCTCCCGTTTGCCACGGGATGTATGCCAGTTTTGGCTACCCAACTGCGCCACTTTTGAGTAATAGCCCGTCAGGTAACAATTACCGTGACTGTCAAACCGGGCATCGGTGAGATTACTGCCCCTGAAGCCTCCTTTTTGTTTTGTCAAATGCCAATATTCATCTGTCAGGTTTGCGAGGTAACCTGTATTATCGGTTTCAACTATTTTGGCTTTACTGTTTTTATATTGCGGCATGGTTAATCCTAAAGGAGCGTTAATGTATGTGGGATCAGCCATTACATATTTTTCATGATGATAATAAAGATAATCGCCCGGGACGTCTTTGTTAAGATGCACTGCTGTGGCAACGTGTCCCTTATATTCAAGACCGATTACCTGAAGATGGAGCAGTTGTTTTACAAGATAGGAAAAAAGTGCCGCCCTGTCTTCACAATCGGAGGCTTTATAAAAAAACACCTCTTCGGGAAAAAAGAACTTTTCTCTTCCAAATTGCTGTTGGTCTGTTTCATATTTAAAAGCATGTTGCACAAAGCTTAGAAGAAAATTCAGGGCTTCATCGTTGTTCATTTTGTCGAGATAAGGCATTAGCCCTTCTGTTAGCGACTGTTTTGTAACCTGCGACATTGCCGCGTTGAAAAAGACCCCGAGATTTGTTATGGGATAATTTCTCATAAAAAACAGGTTATTAACATCGAGGACTATGGGAAATGAATATTTTTTTTCTTTGTATGTAAAAATGATTTGCTTTTTGACCACATCCGTTCCAATGTTCAAAGGCCGGGTGATATTCAGGTCAATCGTTCTGGTAGCTCCGGGAAAATTAAAATCGTACGTTTGAAAAGTTTTGGAGCCAATGCTGTCTGTAAAAAAATAATATTCGTTGTTGATGGTTAAATAACTTTTGCCGTACAGCTTGTCTGCCGAAGGTATAAGCAGGTATAGTTGGTTACCGGCATAGGCTATTTTAATATTATATCCCGACCGTATCATCAGAAACCATGTTAACAGGCGTGTATCATTCCAGCTACCATCGATTCTATCTGCCGTTTTCCTGACAAGCATGAAATAAGCCCAGTCGTTTAAACTCAATTTGTTTTTGGTATTTAACAGTTGGTTTACCAGTAAATTATAGTTGGTACTGCTACACTCTGTCCACCAGTTACCAATAGATTGTTCGTCAATATGGGATATTGTTAATCGGGAAATATTTTCATCGGTCTGAAAATTAAGCTGTTTACCGTAAAAGTCGATACTTACATAGGTTTTAAGAAAGTGATTCGGCTCTGTTTTCTGGATAATCGGTAATATTGGTTTTGGATGGATGATACGGGGTTTTGCCGCGGGTATCAAAACGGGAATTTCTCTTACCGGTAATTGGCTGATTTCTTTTCCCTGTTCATAATGGGGTATTTTTACCGGCTTGGGTGACAACGGTAGTGCCATCCCTTTAAAAGCATTGAATTCTTTCCAATTCTCTTTCAAATACCGGCTAAACATTTTATCTGACTGCTCCACATAGGCGTTATATTCCTGCCTGAGTTTGGCTATCTGTTGTCTCTGTTCCGATTTGAACCGGTTAAACTTCTGCTGCTCACTTTTTTTAAAATCTTCGTATGTCTGGCCAAATAACAGGTTTGTTGAGAAAATAAGAAAAACACCCAAAAAAATAAGTTTATGAAACGATTTCATTTTTCCATTAGTTATTGTTGATGAAATAATATTTTAGTTGTAACGTGTTGCTGTAAATATGCAGACCGGTGAGCCTCATGGACACCGTTTTTTCGCTCAAAATCCTATTAATATTCTGGGTAAGACGGGTATAATGGTCGTCCATACCGGCTACATTAACATGGTCTCCCTGACTTTCAAATGCTAATGTTTTTAAAAGAGAAGAACATAAAGCATACCATAAACCATGGTATAACGTACTGGAAATACGTATGCTTTTCCCCTGAGGGGCCGTTTCTTCGGAATTCCGGTAAAAAACCGGTACCCTATCGACAGGTATTTTTAATCCTGAATAGTCAGAAACTACTTTCAGTTGGTTATTGTATTTTTTGACTATAAAAGAAAAAGAATGGCGTTTTTGTCTTGCTTTATTTTTTTCTATGGAAATAAGCTCTATCCTCGAAATTACAGTACTTTTATTGTTTTGTACAATATGCGAGCCTGAAATTTCAGCCAGCACCTCAACCAGAGTGGTGTCTGCTGAAAGCGGTTTTCCCAAACGTAAAGATGCCAGGACAATGGCTTCCTTATAAAAAGTAATCGTGTCCTTTAGCACAACGAAATATTTATTATTAAAAGTGATTTTCCCAATGGTCCTGCTGTATTCCCGATAAACGGAAGCCGTAACTTCCCCCGTTTTAATATTCTTGTCATTCACATAATAATCTGATATGCTTTGGATAGACGAATGGGTTAAGAGCGCACATAAAGCTTTGGCACGGAGTGTGGCAAGGCTTAGCGCCGAATCCTTGCTCATACCGGGATCCGAAACCCCAATAACATAAATTACCGAATCGGAAGAAGCAGGTAGATGGAGCACCCACCGGGGTAATTTGGTCTTTATTAGCGGAAGCGGAATATTTGTTCCCGTTTTATTTAAGATTTCACTACCTCCGTCTGCACTTCCAAACGTTTTCTCAAATTGAGATTCCAATTTTTTAAACTGCTCGTTTGATGCATTACCGGTTTGTGCAAATAGGGTTGGTTGTAAAACAAACATAAATGCACAAAAGAAATACAAAGCTATGGAAGAGGCTTTTTTCACAATAAAGAAGATTTGGAATTAAACTAACGACAACCACCGGATGCGAAGCCCGGCAGTTGTCGTTTTATAAATATCAAACGAGGATACTAATGTTTATCGGTATTCTTAATGGCTTTCTCAAATTCCTGTTTAAATTTCTGGTAGTCGTAGTCCACTTTCAGCTCATTATCTTTTGATATCTTATTGTAAACAGGCTTCAAAACATTATCTATCGGCAGCTGATACACGAGATAAGTTCTGTATTTGTTATCTTTTGTCTTCGTTACCTTATCACATACCGTATGGTAACCAGTTATCTGACTGTTAATTACCTGCCGCGTCATTCCTTCAAATCTTTTCTCAACATCTTCGTTCAGTTGTTTCTGACGCCGGATGTTATAATTATCAATAACGCCTTTTACACTCACACTAATTTTTTTTGACAGATTTTCGAGCGTATTGGCGGAAGCTACTTTTCCCGACATAACCATGTCCATACTTTCACCGACACCACGGGCACGAATCAACGCATCGGTACTCGGATACTCTGTTGCCGGACAATACTGTTTGATGAGCTGTTCACCCTGATCAGTAGTTTTTTGCGCCAACTGTTTTTGTGATTTGCAACCCGTTGCCAAAAGGGCAATCAATGCGAACCCCATGAGGAATCCAATAATTGTAATCTTTTTCATGATAAAAAAATTTAATGTTAATAATTAAAATAGGTACAAAAAATTCAATTTCGTAAAATTAACAAAAAATTTTGTTAAAAAACAAATCTTTTCTGCATGAATTTGCCAAAAGAGGCATAGCCTGTGGTTTGGGTTCAGCGTTTTAGCGAGTATGGAAAATGGGTAATGAAAAGTGAAAGTTGCAGACTATAACGATGTAAGTACTGAAAGTAGAGGGATTTCAAATATTCAAACAAAACTCCCTGATGTGTAAATGTTTTATTCCGTTGATGGTAGTATGAGAGCTTTTATCCATAGAAACAACCAGCTTGGGATAATTGTTTTTTATTTTTTCAAGATTTCCGAACTCCCGTTTTATTGTAGATGGCTGATTGAGTAAGTAAGCAACCTGCACGTATAAAATCTCCGATGCCTTTTGTGCAACGAAATCAACCTCTTTTGTGCGATCTTTACCAACAGTAACATGGTATCCGGCAGCTCTTAAATGGAGATAAACAACGTTTTCCAATATCTTACCCATATCGGTAACTTTGTAACCCGTTAAAGCATTTCTCATTCCGATATCATTGAAAAAATATTTCTCACCTATTTCGAATATTCTTTTTCCCTGAATATCACTTCGTTTTACCTTATGAATAAAGTAGGCCTCACTTAAATAGCCGAGGTAATCCTGAACCATATTTGGCGATAGCTTTATGTTTTGAGATTTAAGATAATCGCTAATCCTTTTTGCAGAAATTATGCTGCCTGTATTATCGGCAATAAACAAAACAAGGTTTCTCAGAAAGGTAACATTTCGTATGGCGTATCTTGTCAGTACATCCTTTACAATGATGGTGTTAAAAACATTTCTCAGATAATCGTAAACAACTTCTTCCGTTTGCTCGAAATGTATCAGATTGGGCATCCCGCCATAAACGAGATAATGCCCGAAACTTTCGGCGTTGTCTTTTAATTTATGAAATTGCAGGTATTCGGGATAAATCAGGCTGTTCATCTCTATTTCGATGGTTCTGCCGCTGAGTAATGTGGATAATTCGCCCGACAATAATTTGGCGTTACTTCCCGTGCAATAAATATCATAAATTTCTTTTGTGTAAAAATGTCTTAATGCGTGCTCAAAATTTTCAATATCCTGAATTTCATCTATGAACAAAGCAATAGCGTCTCCGGTAGCTTTACTTTCCACATATTTTATTAAATCGGCATAGTTTTTAATCTCATCAAACGCAAAATCTTCTTTATTGATATATATCGTTTTAACATCACCCCGCTCCTGCTTTATCTGATTCAATAACTGTTTTAGGAAATAACTTTTCCCAACACGCCGTTGTCCGGTAATTACTTTTATTATGTTTTTTTCCATGAAAGGTTTTGCAGCCTTTAAGGGTTTGTTACGAAATAAGTTCTCCGAATCAGGCGAAGTTATTTTGTTCGATAACAAGGCAAAAAATGCAGGCATAGCAAAGCTACGGCGAGGCTTTTTAACGAAGTTAGCTGGCAAAAGAATGAGTATAAACGGAGTAGTTATTTCTTAACAAGCCCTAAGTAGCGTTCTCTTTTGTAAATTTCCATAGCTATACTTTAAATAATTGTAAATATACGTAAATGTTTTAAGTATAGTTAGAACTATTGCGATTATTGATAAATGAGTCCGGTCTAAAAAGGTACGATTTTGATTTCAGCCACTTTTACCCCTCGATCCCCTAAAGGGGAAGTGGCTGAAAATCAGTGCTCCCTTTAGG
>VAPE01003193.1_pt1 | contig 10304 bp, 11 predicted proteins | sample 3393911 | NCBI WGS metagenome assembly VAPE01 (sample SAMN08290436, study PRJNA428436) | hydrothermal vent metagenome | isolation source: Deep-sea hydrothermal vent chimney | place: Atlantic Ocean: South-mid Altantic Ridge | reverse complement strand
TCCAGCCAAAAAAGCTATTTTCTATATAATACCGGGCTTGTCCAACAAACGGTTCAGATTGTGGTTCGCTACGCTCTCACAATCTAACCTTATTCGTTAGCTTTTTTCAGACTTCTGGTAGACCAATTCGTGATAAATAGCTAGAAAATCTTTGTGAGACATCTTCCCTATAAAGCGGCCCTATTTGACAAATAAAATTTTTCGTTTTATGTTTCTTTAGGTATTCCACATTTACAGTAAAATAATGCTTAAAATCTATAACCGATGAAACAACTGGAACATTAAAAGGGAATTCTAAATAGTGATATCGTGGAGTTTGATTTTGTCTTAGAGTTTTTCCTGGCGTTTTGCCTTTTTTGATTTCTGTCATAGTCATTTTTAGCTCTGAGAGATGCTTGCCTTGATAAACATGCTCTGCGTTATATAATGGAGCAACAATGACCGAAATTATTTTTTTGTCATGATTGGAAGCTCCATTCTTTGCCCAGCGAACAGTATAGTCTTGGTTTAGATCGCAATCTTGTGTAAGCACTACAATAAAAGGAAATACGATTTTGGAGATTTCAATAACACCATCTTTTTCAATTGCGTACTCTATGAACTCAACATCTCTAAAAATATCTCCTTGAGCTATTCGTGCTTTTTTTTGAACTCTTATATTTTTCATCTTTGGATAATCCTTGCACGGATTACTTTACGTCTTGGTTTAGAAAGCTCATAATCCGCTTCAATTTTGCTGATGAATTCATCCGTTTCTTTACCTTGCAGGCTTGAGACCTTTTTCTCTATTGATGATTGAGAATTAGTGGCATTTTTGGTGTCATACTCTGGCGAAAAGATTGGTTCATTATTCATTTATAGGCTCCATTATTTTTCGTAATTCATCCGTAATAACTTCTTCGAAAGAATGATTAACCTTTTTGTGAAAACGATCCAAAGTCTCAGCTATGTCTGATCTGTTTAATATCTTTGTTACATACATATCGTAATCCAAGGTATATATTTTTTTCTTTATTGGGGCAGGATAATCAGGATTAAACATTCCGAACTGAAACCTAAGCAAATCTTCTCCAAAATTAAATTCCAAAACATGAAAAGCCCTTGAGATTGAATTTTTATCATCGGCAAGTGTAAATATGGTATTTAGTTCAGGTTTTATATATTTATCCCATTCCGTAGGGGGTTCATTAGGAATATCGATATTGTCAATATAACGTAAGCCTAATCTTTTAACCTGTAGTTTTGGATAAGACGTGAATAATGCGTCTGAAACAGACAAAAAGTCCTCTTTTAGCTTTTCATAGTATTCATATTTATCATATTCAACAAATACCATATTTGGCGTTATTGTTAAGTGCTTTTCTCTGCTTTTTCCGTAATAATGCCATTCTTTTGTTTCAATTGAACGTTCTTTTGTATCACCAGGACCTATCAAAAGCTCCTTTCCTATAACCTTTTTTTCTTCCGTTATAGGAAATCGCTCTCTAACAGTATCGTATATATTCTTAGCAGGTCCACTTTTTTCGATCGGTAGTGGAGTATCAAAATCCATCCTAACTATAACTTTTTTTAGGAAGTCTTTTTTATATTTCTTTCGTGTTACTTTACTATCATTCATATTTGTTCCTCTTTGTTTTGAAAGATAACATATATTGGACAGGATTATTATATTGTGATATAAAAATTCCATTTAGCATAATGCCTATGCTACCCTATAACCTTTTGAAATAAAAGTTTTTTTATGAAAAATGCCGACAATTCTTCCAAACTTGATAAGCAGCAACGATTCTGGGAAGCTTATCGGGGTGCTGTCGATGAAAACAGGGTGCGTGCGGACCTTGTGGCGTATTACGTGAAATGGGCAAGGTCCTTTGCCGCTTTTATGCCGGATAAAGATCTGCGGGAGAGGTCCGGGAAGGATATCGAGACATTTCTGAGGGATTTGGCGCAACGCCAAAACGTTGCAGACTGGCAAGTCCGGCAGGCGAGACACGCCTTGAAGATCCTCTACGAAGTGTTTCTGCCTCATTATGCCCCTGCGGCAACTCCTCCTTCCGTATCGAAAATTGCCGGACAGGATTCCGGACAACGGCAAGGGGCAATCGCCGGGCGTCGCCGGTTTCGTGACCAGGTTCTTCCCGGCGAGGTGGAGAGGCGGTTTTGTACCCTGGTCGAGGCATTCAGGACCGAGATCCGCACACGACATTACTCGTATCGAACCGAAACCACGTATCTTGACTGGGTGAGACGGTTCATAGCTTTCCATGATTACGCAGACCCTGAAGGTATCGATGCCACTGCTGCGGTGCGAACATACCTTGAGTACCTGGCGGTGGAGCGGGAGGTGGCGGCAAGCACCCAGAACCAGGCCTTGAATGCCCTGGTGTTTTTCTACAAGAATGTCCTGCGCAAGCCGATCGGGGAAATGGATAAGTTTGCCAGGGCCAAACGGCCGCGGCGCCTGCCGGAGGTTATGACCCGGGAGGAAACCGAGGCCCTGCTTGCGCAGATGGAGGGACTCACCGGTTTGATGGCCGGAGTGATGTACGGCGGCGGTTTGCGGCTTATGGAGTGCGTCCGGCTGCGGGTGAAGGACATCGACTTTGCGCGGCACCAGATCATGGTGCGGAACGGCAAGGGACAAAAAGACCGGATAACCATGCTGCCGGAGCGATTTGCCGGCTCTCTGCAGGAACATCTCGGCCGGGTTAAGGCTATCTACGAACAGGATTTGGCGAAAGGAACCGCCGAGGTCTATATCTGGCCGGCCCTGGCCAGGAAGTATCCGCGGGCGGGGAAGGAATGGATCTGGCAATATGTGTTCCCGGCCAAGAGTCTTTCGGTCGATCCGCGCAGCGCTACGGTGCGGCGGCATCATATCAACGAAAGCCTGGTTCAGAAGGCGGTGAAAGCGGCGGTCACGCGGGCGGGCATAAACAGAAAGATCAGCTGTCATACTTTGCGCCACTCATTTGCCACCCATCTCCTTGATTCCGGCTCGGATATTCGTACGGTTCAGGAACTGTTAGGACATGCCGATGTTGCCACCACTATGATCTACACCCATGTTTTGAACAAGCCCGGCCTCACGGTGAAAAGCCCGGCGGATTTTTGATTGTGTTTTGGATGATATTAATCGCTTTTCAGGCGCCCCGCATAGCTCCCAATTTCAGAAGGACGTAATAACACCTACAAAACAGCAAGTTTAAAGTCAATAGCTTTTCGCCGGGATCTTTCAGGTGAGATGATGAAATTGTGAATGGACATATGGAACCAAGTGAGGATATTTTCCGCATAGCGCCTCACCATCCAGGCAAAATCCCGCATGGGTTGAAGGCGTGAATGAGTTGCTTGTCGAAAACAAGGGTGGCCTGAGGCGCACATTCCTTTACAATGTCAATATACGACTGCCGCATATCACAACAAATACCCTGGAGGTGATCGGTACGTTCCGGCCCGAAATATTTAAAAAATTTGCGCAGTGTATCTTTGCCAGGTTTGTCGGTCCCAACCGGATATCTTCCAACAGGATCGATAACAAGAAAGCAGAATAACACCGCAATGGTCACAGGCCCTGCCAATCTTATCGGCCAGCATTCTACTTTTATTGAACAAAGAGGTGTAGAGGCGGGGTTGCCGGTCACCAGGGGATGATGATTTTATTGCCGTCACGCAGGGTGGCCCGGACCTTTTCCATGTGCCGCAGGGCGGCGATTTCCCTCTCCACATCACCCGTTTTCAGGGCCAGCCGCTCGGCCAGGTCGTCAATACTCATGCCGTTATTTTCCCGGATCAGGCTCAGGATCCGCTGCTGGACCGCGCTTCCTTCCAGGCTGTCGCCGCTCCGGGCGGCCAGGCCCGCGCTGCGTACCGCCCATGGGTCGCAGGCCCGGGCCGGCGACAGTACATCCATGTAACAATCCTCGCAGAGGATGATGTCGTGGTAGGATCGCTCCTCGCCCGGCGGGATCGGGGTGCCACATTTATGACATTCCATGGTTTGCTCCGTATTGACGATTAACTGATTATCTGAATCCGTGACGGCTTGAGGGACATTCCATGCAATAGATGGAATTTATTGCATTATTGCCGAATAAACTCATCTTTCGGTCTTCACCGCACCGCCCTGCGGGGCGAACTCTCACGGATTCAGGTGATCAAACAAGCGGATTGAGGGCGGTGAGCAGAAAGACGGGGTAGTCCTTGGTCTTCCCTCCCTCCACCTTTTTCCGGATAACATGCGCCTCGGAGAAGGAGATCTCCCGAAAACCCGCCCTGGTGGCCAGTTCCTCCAGCTCCCCGGGATCAAAGCCCAGGTGCATAACCCCGGTCATGTCCGGATGAAAAGAGCCGTCTTCCTTGGCCAGGTCGGCAAAGGCGATCCGGCCCAGCGGCAGCAGAAGGTCATGGCAGGTCCGCAGGATTGCCAGGGTGTCCTCGATATGATGCAGGGTCATGCCGCTGTAGATCAGGTGAAAGCGGCTCTCTCCCAGCGAGGCGGGGTCGCGGGTCAGGTCCAGCAGCAGGGTGGTGATGTTGCGCGCCCCGGCTGCGGTCTTTTTCTTTTCAAGTTCAGCCAGCATGCCCTGGGAGCTGTCCGTGGCCAGGATGCTCCCCACCTGCCGGGCCAGTTCCATGGTCACCAGGCCGGTGCCGCTGCCGATCTCCAGGCAGTCCATGGACGGGCTGAGGGGAATGGTCTGCATAATCGCCTGGGCCACGGCGTGGGAAAGATTGAGCCGCAGGGGATTCTCGTCCCAGGACGCGGCCCGTTCGTCAAATGATTGTGATGAGGAATGATTCATGGTGTCTGTATCCTTGGTCAAGAGAAGAGGTCGGGAAACCGATAATGTGCGGCCAGGCTGAAAAACAGAAGAGCTGAAGGCCTCTTCCGGGGCAGCACGGATATAATCACAGATTTATAATACCAGCTCAGAACGGGAATGTCGAATAGTTGCGGCCTGACTACCCCTGACATAGCCCTTGCGTCCTGGTGCGCATGGGCGCTCAAGCTCGCCATGCATCTCGCCGCCTTTTTTGCTTTCTTCCGGGCCGAAAAAAATATATTATTTTTTACCATTGACCCTGGACCATAGTCCAGAGATTATGCTTAAGACAGGAAAGAAAAAAACTCCAACCCCGTTGCAGGAGATCGACAATGAACGGACTGACTATTGGCAGGATGGCGAAAAAAGCAGGCGTCACTATTGACACGGTGCGTTTCTATGAACGGCGAGGACTGATTGCCGAGCCGCCCAGAAGCGCCTCCAATTATCGCCTCTACCCGGAAGAAGATACGGCCCGACTCCGCTTTATCCGGCAGGCCAAGGATCTGGGGTTTTCACTTACCGAAATAAAGGAACTGCTTAGCTTGCGCCTCGACCCTGCCGCCACCAAGGCGGACGTAAAACATTGCGCCGAGGCCAAAATCAGGGATATCAAGCAGAAAATCAAAGATCTTTCCCATATCCTGGCGTCCCTGGAGCCTCTGACTGCGACATGCAACGGCCATGGGCCGGTGAGCGAATGTCCGATCATAGAGGCCTTGGAAACTGGGTGTAATCATCATCACCATGGAGGAAAGCTATGACAATGGGAAGCATTTTCTGGATACTGGCATTGGTGTTTTTTTTCTACCTGATGATGAGAAAAGGCGGAGGTTGCTGCGGCGGTCACAATCACGGCTCCTCGGGAGGACACGGCGATGACGATCATGGCGGCATGGCGCATGCCGGACATCACCATGAAGAGATGCCCCTGTCCCTGGGCGACGACAACAGGGGGGATAAAGACCCGGTCTGCGGCATGGAGATAAAAAAGGCGGACCAGATCATCAACAGTGAGCATCTCGGCCGGACGTTCCACTTTTGTTCAGCGCGGTGCAAAAAACTTTTTGACTTGAATCCCGGCAAGTACACGCCTGTTTCGCACAGCTAAAATCTAAATAATATCAGATTATTAAACAAACAGGACTTTGAAAAGCGACCTTATCGATTTCCGATATCCTGACGAAATGGAGGTGAGGTAGATGACGAACATAATGCATGGCCATACCCACAAGCATGGTCATCAACACCAAGGTCACAAAGCACCATATATCGATCCGGTGTGCGGCATGGACACGACAGACCAAAACGCCTTCGCTCCATATGAGCATAATGGCAAAACCTATTATTTCTGTAGTGATCACTGCCTGGCCAAGTTTAAGAGCAACCCCGACAGCTATACCGATGGCGGTGGAGGCGTCTATGCCTGCCCAATGCATCCCGAAGTTATGCAGGATAAGCCCGGTACCTGCCCCAAGTGCGGTATGGCCCTCGAGCCCGTGACACCGATCGACTCCGACACCGGCACGAAGTATACATGCCCAATGCATCCCGAAGTTATGCAGGATGAGCCCGGCACCTGCCCCAAGTGCGGCATGGCCCTCGAGCCCCGCGCCATATCGATGGAAGCAGAGGAAAAAAACCCCGAATATGATTACATGCGCAAACGTTTTATCTTCGGCGCCATCCTCACCACGCCCCTGGTGATCATCGCCATGCGCGACCTGATTCCGGGCGGCTATCTGCTTAACAACCTGATCTCTGGCAGGGCCCTCGGCTGGCTCGAACTGATTCTGGCCACGCCGGTGGTGCTCTGGGCCGGATGGCCCTTTTACGTCCGGGGCGTGCAGTCGGTAATCAATAAAAGTCTCAACATGTTTACCCTGATCGGCCTGGGCGTTTCAGTGACCTATTGCTACAGCCTGATCGGAGTACTTTTTCCGCAGATTTTCCCGGCCGCCATCAGGGGGCCGGACGGCTCGGTGGGCGTCTATTTCGAGGCCGCCGCGGTCATCGTCACCCTGATCCTGCTCGGCCAGGTCATGGAACTCCGGGCTCGCAGCCAGACCGGCGCCGCCATCAAGGCGTTGCTCGGCCTGGCGCCCAAGACGGCCCGCAAAATCAACGAGGACGGCAGCGAGGTGGATATCCCGCTCGAACACGTCAAGACCGGCGACATCCTGCGGGTCAGGCCGGGCGAGAAAGTGCCGGTGGACGGCCAGGTGATTGATGGCACGAGCGCGGTTGACGAGTCAATGATCTCGGGCGAGCCGCTTCCGGCCAGGAAACAGGCCGGCGACAAGGTGATCGGCGCCACGGTCAACGGGACCGGGGCGTTGACCATCAGGGCCGAAAAGGTCGGCAGCGACACCCTGCTCGCCCGTATCGTCCAGATGGTGGCTGATGCCCAGCGTTCACGCGCCCCGATCCAGAAAATGGCCGACCTGGTGGCCGGTTATTTTGTGCCGGTGGTGATAACCATTGCCATAATCGCCTTCGGGGGCTGGTACCTGTTCGGCCCGGACCCGAAACTGGCCCACGCCCTGATCGCCGCGGTTTCCGTCTTGATCATCGCCTGTCCCTGCGCCCTGGGGCTGGCCACCCCGATGTCGATCATGGTGGCCACCGGCAAGGGCGCCACCATGGGAGTACTGTTCAAGAACGCAGAGACCATTGAGACCCTGCGAAAAATCAACACCCTGGTGGTGGACAAGACCGGCACCCTGACCCTGGGCAAGCCCAAACTGACCGGCGTGGTACCGGCCGCGGACATGGAAAAAAAACGGCTGCTGCGGCTGGCCGCCAGCCTGGAAAAATCGAGTGAACATCCCCTGGCCGCCGCCATTGTCGCGGGCGCCGAAGAACGACAGGTATCGCTGGCAGAGCCGGATGATTTCGACTCCCACACCGGCAAGGGCGTTGCCGGTGCCGTGGACGGTACCAGGGTCCTGCTCGGCAACCTGAAACTGATGGAGGATTTTTCGATTGATACTTCCGGGCTTGCCGACCGGGCCGAAACGATGCGCAAGGAAGGCCAGACCGTGATGTTTGTCGCGGCTGACAGCAGACTCGCCGGGCTGCTGGCCGTTTCCGACCCGATAAAAGAGTCCACCCCCGCAGCCATCCGGGAGCTGCATGAGGAAGGTTTACGGGTAGTAATGCTGACCGGCGATAACCGGGCGACCGCCGAGGCGGTGGCGGCAAAACTCAATATCGACGAGGTGGTGGCCGAGGTGCTGCCGGACGAGAAGGCGGCGGTGGTGAAAAAGTTCCAGGATGAAGGCCAGATGGTAGCCATGGCCGGCGACGGCATCAACGACGCCCCCGCCCTGGCCCAGGCCCATGTGGGAATCGCCATGGGCACCGGCACCGACGTGGCCATGGAATCGGCCGGCGTCACCCTGGTCAAGGGCGATCTCTCCGGCATTGTCCGGGCACGGAAACTCTCCCGCGCCACCATGGCGAATATCAAACAGAACCTGTTCTTCGCTTTCATCTACAACTCGCTGGGCGTACCGGTGGCGGCAGGGGTTCTCTATCCATTCCTGGGTATCCGGCTCTCCCCGATCATCGCCGCCACGGCCATGAGCCTCTCCTCGGTCTCAGTGGTCGCCAACGCCCTCAGGTTGCGGAGGACGAAAATCGGCTAGGCAGGTGAAAATTATTGCTCAATTTTGTCTTGGCAGCGTCATCCTCGCCTTTGCGGGAATGACGCTAAAAAAACTTTTTATGAAATCATTAGAAAAAGGAAAAAACCATGAAAAAAATTATCCTGACAGCGGTAATAGCATTGACTATGGCAATCGGAGTAGGCAACGGCAATGCCCAGATGATGATGGATGGCGGCCAGCAGGCCAAAATGACCGGCAATAAGCCCGGTATGATGATGGGCGGCGGCATGGGCATGAAGGGCAACATGATGGGTTCCGGCATGATGGGCGGCAAGATGATGATGGGACCCGGAATGATGGGCGGTAACATGATGATGGGACCCGGAATGATGGGCGGTAACATGATGATGGGACCCATGATGATGGGGCCGGGCATGGGCATGCAGAACATGAAACGATACAACAGATTCATGAACAAAACCAAGGAGTTGCGCCGCAAGCTGTACGATATGGGGTTTGACTACGGCGAGGCCATGCGGAATCCGAAAACCACCATAGGAGATCTCCAGCGAATGCGGCAAGAGATGATCAAACTGCAACGGCAGATCATGCGGAAGATGCCGTCGCGGCAGCAACAGGGCAGCAGGAAGTGACGGTCTCGTAAGAACCAGGTTGGCGTTGGCAACAGCCGTTCCGCTGAATCCGGCGGGAACGGCAGCCAACCGGCCCGGCTGCATAAACGGGCCGACCATGCGACCGGCCCGGAACTCTACGAACGGGGAGCACACCCCGTAACCCATAGCAGGCCAAACAACCATACGTTATTATTCACCGAATAACGTAAGCCATCAGGGGGGCCCCGGATTTGCGCAGTCGTGTCTGTCCGCTATAGTCCCTCTATGCGGTCAGGCGCGACCGCGTGGAGATGGGGTGCCCCTGACGGCTTACGGCCCAGGCTGTAAAATATGGGCACATAAACCAGGGTGAGGATGGTCGAAACCAATAACCCGCCGATTACCACGACCGCCAGGGGCGAAAGTCTCTCCAGGCCGATGGCCTTCTGCGCGGCCACGGGCCACATCCCCACGATGGTACATGAGGCGGTCATGATTATGGGCCTGGTCCGCATTTTTACGGCCTCTTGAATGGCACTCACCAGGTCTGCCCCCCGCTTCCTTGCCTGTTCGATAAAATCGATCAGGAGGATGGAATTGTTCACCACGATACCGGTGAGCAGAATCATCCCCATGGTGGCCGGCATGCACATGTGCCGACCGGTAATGAGCAGCCCCCAGACCGCGCCGATTATGGACAGGGGGATCGCCGACATGATGACGATGGGATTGACCCATGATTTAAAGGTGATCACCAGGGAGAAAAAGAGCAGCAGTACCGCGATCCCCAGGGACTTGCCCAGACGTTTGCCGGTATCTCCCATGTTTTTATACTCCCCTTCATAAGAGAGCCGGTAGCCCGGCGGCAGCTCAAGGCCGGCCAGGGCCTTGACGACTCGTCCATGCAGACGGCTGATAGAAGTGGTGGCCCGGTAGCCGTACACATTGATAACCGGGGAGAGATCCTTCCGGGTAAACACGGTACGGGTAAAGCTGCTCTCCAGCCCGGCAAATTCCCGGAGAGGGACCGGCCCCCGGGGAGTCGCTATCTCGTAGGCCATGATGTCCCGCACATCGTTCCGGTCATTCTGCCCGTACCGCACCCTGATAAGATAGCCGTCTTCGCCGGTCACCCGGAGGATCGACGCCCCTTCGCCCTGGAGCGCCTGTTGCAGCTGGGCGCTTATGGATGCCGGGTTCATGCCGAAGAGGGCGGCCTTTTGCGGATCAATGACCAGGAGCATCTCTTTCTT
>VAPE01007410.1_pt1 | contig 10307 bp, 12 predicted proteins | sample 3393911 | NCBI WGS metagenome assembly VAPE01 (sample SAMN08290436, study PRJNA428436) | hydrothermal vent metagenome | isolation source: Deep-sea hydrothermal vent chimney | place: Atlantic Ocean: South-mid Altantic Ridge | reverse complement strand
TATGATTTTGCAGATTGAAGAAAAAATTCTGACCGCCATGCTGGGTCACGGCCGGCGGGAGGAGCCCAATGAGGCCTGCGGCTACCTGGCCGCCAAGGACGGGGTGGTGGGGCAGCATTTCGAGTTGACCAACATAGATGCCGCTCCCGAGCACTACACCATGGACCCGGCGGAACAATTTGCTGTCGTCAGTCGGATACAGGAAGAGGGTTTGCAGGTGGCGGCGGTGTACCACACCCATCCCGAAACCCCGGCCCGACCTTCTGTAGAGGACATCCGCCTGGCCCATGCCCCCGGCATGGTTTATGTTATCGTCAGCCTGATGGCGGGAGTGGCCCCGGTCCGGGCCTTTAAAATCAATCGGGGCGAGGTTGCCGAGGTACCTCTGCACGTGCTGGCCGCCCGATAATCATTACCTGAATCCGTGAGCGTTCGAGAACGGTGCAGATGCAAGGCGGCAACGAGGTTGATTATCCTGGTGTGATATCAACGAGTTGTCAACGCAGTAGATGCGCCGTTATCGGCCGCCCCGCAGGGCGGGGCGGCGGCGCTGGGAATCAAAGTCCTACCTCGGCCAGTTGTCCGACAACCCCCTGTTGCTGCGTTGACAGTTCCTGCGGAATCCGGATCGAAATTTTGACCAGCATATCGCCCCGTTTGCCGATAGGGCCGGTGGGCAGACCCTGGCCTTTGATCCGGAGCTTGGCATCCTGTTGGATCCCGGCCGGCACCTTGATTTTGAAGCGCTTTCCCTCAAGGCTGGTTACTTCCATCTCCGTACCAAGGCAGATCTCGCTGAAGGGAATACGCTTCTCGATGATCAGGTCGTCTCCCTGCCTGGTGAAAAGCGGATGCGGCTCTATGTTGATTTTCAGGAAAAGGTCGCCCGGCGCTCCGCCCGCAGGAGAGGATGCTCCCTTGCCGCCGAGGCGCAAACGCTTGCCGGACTCGATGCCCTTGGGGATCTTGACTGAGACGTTCTGGGTTTGACCGTTACGCCGCAGACTGATGGTTTTTTCGGCGCCATGCAGGACGTCCTCCAGGGTGATGGAGATGGCATATGTCTGGTCCTCGCCCCTGGCCGGTTGCGGCCGGCAGTTCCCGCCGCCGCATCCTCCGCCCATGCCGGCGGTCTGGCCGAAAACCGAGCTGAATGGGTTGCCTCCCGCCGAGGCGCGGAAAGAAGCGCCGGACCCGCCGAAACCGAATTGGCGCAGGATATCGTTGAGATCAAAGCCGCGGAAAATATCTTCCTGGGAATAACGCTCATGAAAGCCGCTGGAGCCATAGGTGTCATACTGCTGCCGCTTTTGGGGGTCGGACAGGACGGCATAGGCCTCATTGATCTGCTTAAACTTGGCCTCGGCCGCCTTTTCACCATGGTTGCGGTCCGGATGATACTTGAGAGCCAGTTTACGATAGGACTTTTTTATCTCGTTCGCCGTGGCTGTTTTCGATACCTCTAGAATTTCGTAGTAATCCATCTCTTCTTAGATCTCTTGTGACATTTTAGAAAGGTACATCTTCCCCGGTGCCGTGCGGGGGTTCGGGCGGGAGATCCTGGTAACCGCCGCCACCCTGGTTGCTGTTATCGGCCGTTCCCCGGGGAGACAGCATCTTCATCTCTTTGGCGATGACTTCCGTAGTGTAGCGGTCATTTCCGTTCTGGTCCTGCCATTTCCGCGTTTGCAGCTTGCCCTCGATATAGACCTTGGATCCTTTTGCCAGATACTCGCCACAGATTTCAGCAAGCCGTTTCCAGGCAACAATACTATGCCATTCGGTCTGTTCCTGCTGTTGACCGTCCTTATCCTTCCACCGTTCGGTTGTGGCAATGCGGAAATTGACAACCGGTGTCCCGCTCTGGGTATAGCGTATTTCAGGGTCAGCGCCAAGATTTCCGATTAAAATAACCTTGTTAATCATCTTTCACCTTTTCTTGAAATTTTTGGAAGTGTGGCTCGTAACAGAATGTATAATAATAATGAATGGGAAAAAATCCAGTCCACATTTGATTTTTATCGCCCCGGCGTGCCTTATTCCGGGCTTTTCCATAGAATATCACCTCACGCCGTCACAGATCCAGGTTAGTTGCATCCAACCTAAGCCGCCACAGGTGCCACAAATTTACGTAGTCGCTTTCGTTCGCTATAGTCCTTCTATGCGGACGGGAACGACCGCGTGAAGATGGGGTGCCGGTGGCGGCTTACGGCTTGACGGCCTGGTCGAGCATGGCCGGCAGGCCGCCGCGTTCATCAGGTGTAAAACCGAAAACTTCCCGCCAGACAGCATCATTCTCCATGCAGAAATAAAGACAGGTTTGGTCAGAGACATATCTGCTCAACTCATCGGCAATAAATTTATACATGTCAAGCCGCTGGCTGCGAAAATACCTTGATTTATGGTCAAGGCCGTCAATAAATTCCGCATAGAAAAAACGGGATCCCGGGAACCTTCCGGTGGCGGTTGCCTTGAGGGCCGGAAGAAAACGGAGGGCGCCGAGACTGATCCAGGCGATATCTTCTCCGGCAACCGCGTTGAAGAGCCGGCGGATGGTTTCCCGGTACCCCTCCTGCCAGCCGGCGTGCCGGATGATGGGATCAAAATGAAAGGCCAGCCGGTATCCCCATCCGGCGCAGCGGGCTGCGGCGGCAAGACGTTCATCAAGGCTGGCCGTCCGGATTTCCTCGTCCGCCATGATCGCGGGACTGTTCAGTGACCAGGCAACAACGGTTCTGCCCCCATGCTCAAGACCGGCCAGGTTGTCGATAACCGCGCTCTTGGTTTTCAATTCCAGCACCGCGTTTTCCTGCCGGCTGATAAAGTGGACGAGATGGCGGCTGAGCCCTGTTAAACGGTCCAGGGCCAGGCTGTCGGTAAACTCGCCGGTACCGATCCTGAAAAAACGGGCCGGTTCCGCCGCCAGCGCCTCGTCAAGCTCTCTGAACAGGTCGTCGATGTTGACAAAAAAACTCAGCCACGGATTGTTGAGATAGGCCTGCAGGATACAGTACACGCAGTCCATGGGACAGTTCATACCGATATTCAGCACCTGGTAATCACAACAGCGATACTCGCGCGTGCCCGGACAGGGTTTGAAAAAACGGCCCCGGTTGCGACAGAGCAACAGGTGCTGTTTGCCCCGGGTCAGGTTCTCCGGATAGACACCGTCGATGACCGGACTCTGCCGCTCTTCGATAACGGTCAGCGGCAGGTTGCTGCGCCTGATAATCTCACGGGCGTAGGGGAGATCACGACACTGCTCTTCAACATAGAGCCGGGTTATATAGCGCGACGGGTCACCATACGACATGGGACATCCTCAAGAAGACGGAACACCTAACACGGCGGTTCCTGCCTGAATAATGACTTGAATTACAAACAGGATTGGGCATGAATCAGTTGTGATAGTTCCGGCCGGCATTGATCATGCAGCCGCGGTACAACTGTTCCAGCAGAACCAGGCGGCTCATCTCGTGGGTAAAAGTCAGACGGGAGAGGGAAAAAACCAGGTCGGCCTGTTGCAGGACCCGTTCATGGAGCCCGAAATGGCCGCCGAGCAAAAAATTGACCGTCTGCACGCCCCGGTCTTGCCAGGCGGCAAGAAGGGCCGCCAGCTCCTCGGAGGTAAAATCCCGCCCTCCCGGATCAAGGGCCACTTTCAACGCTTGCCCCCGGCAGCGCTCAAGGAGCAGGTCGGCGTCACGTTGTTTGACGACGTCGACCGTTGCATTTCTGTTGTGCTTTTCCTTGAGTACCACAAACTCGGTTTGCACGAAACGCCCCAGCCTCTCGGCATAATCCTGAATCCCCTGCTCGAGATAGCGTTCCCTGGTTTTACCCGGAAAGAGAAAAACAAATTTCATGGGATCAAAAGATCATCTTTGCCTGCTCTGCAAGCAGCTGTTGCAAGATCGAGCAGAACTCATCATAACCGAGTTCCTGGTTGAGCCCCGGGCACGACTGGCGTATGGTTGCCAGGTTATGTTTATCCGTCAGGATGCTCGGATGCAGGGGCCACTGTCCGCAGCGCCATGGCCGGCCGTCATGAACGGTGCAGCCTTCCCTTTCATCGTAAAAAATGCAGTGCCCGTCCACGATCCGCATCTGCACCACCGAACCGGTAACCCGCCAGTATTTTTCCCGCACAACTTCCCTTGACATGCCGAGCCGGTCAATCATACGTTGCTGATCATTCTCGTCCAGGGACACCGTGGTTTCACCATGACAGCAATAACCGCACCGGGCGCAGACAAAGATATCCGCCAGCCGGTAAGTCTTTCGTTGTTCACCCTTGGTCATAACAATTTATCCTGCACAAAAAAAACGTACAGCCTCCTCAGTCCTGAGGCATGTACGCCTTTTTTTTCTGTAATCCGGGAGGCGGAGAATCCCCGCCTGCCATCCCGGCTGGCTTGCGAAGAGCAGGGCGAGGACAGAATGCTCAGGCGTTACCGATCACATCCCCGAAAATTGAGATGTCAACGCCGAAACTACCCGCAGCCCGTTTCCATTTAAACTCATCCGGGGTGTTAAAGAGGATATCAAAATCACCGGGCACGGTAAGCCAGCTGTTGTCCATCAGTTCCGTTTCCAGCTGACCCATCCCCCAGCCCGCATAACCGAGCATGAAGAGAAAGTGCTCCGGTCCCCGGCCCTGCGAAATATCTCGAAGAAGCCGGATGTCCCGCGACAAAGAAATGTTCGAGGTTATATTCAGGGCATGGGTGGAGCGAGAACCGGAACTGAACAGAATGAATCCGGCATCCATCTCCACCGGCCCGCCCATGTAAACCGGCGGCAAGGGCGCGTTGGCCACGGGAATATCGGCCCCGCGCAGCACGTCACGCAAGGTAATCATCGGATTCGGATTATTGATTACCAGCCCCATCGCCCCTTCTTCAGTGTGGGCGCAGAGGTAAATAACCTGCTCCTGAAAACGCGGGTCAGGCATATGCGTTGTTGAAATAAGAAAATAGCCTTTGAGACTTTCCATGGTGCGACACCCCACTTGTCTTCCGACAGGTCAACCAGTGCTTCGCCTATTTTAATATTAGCATCGCGGAACAGCCACAGTCAAGGCCGATCTTGGACTTCCTTGTCATCGGCGGGCATCACCAGCCCCTGAATCAACACATCGTCTCCCAGGTGGCACAGCTCAATGTCGATCAGGCGCAGGCCTCCGTTTTCATCGTTTATTGCAGAGTCTCCGACCAGGGGCGTTCCCGGCCGGCCGATGAAAAACGGGGCGACGAAGAGGTACGCCTGGTCCACCAACTCCTGCCGCAGCATGGAGCCATGCACGGTTGCGCCGCCCTCGACCAGCACCGAGGTGATATCCGCCCGGCCCAGGGACCGCAAGACCTCCTCCAAATCGAGGCGGCCGCGCTCGTCCCGGCCGACCCGCCGGATAACGGCCCCGGCCCCTGCCAACCGTTCTTCCCGCGCTGCCGGGGCATCCGTCCCGCAGAAAACCCAGGTAGCGGCGTCACTTTGCTGCCGCAGCATGGCGGCTTGGGGTGCGAGGCGCAAGGTTGTGTCCAGGATGACGCGGAGAGGGTCTCTGCCCGCGCCGTCCGGCAGGCGGGTCGTTAACGAGGGATCGTCAATCAGGGCGGTGTCCACGCCGATCAGGATGGCGTCCAGAGTGTCTCGCAGCCGGTGGGTAAAGAGCCGGGACTGCTCGCCGGTAATCTGTCCGGCCCGGCCTCTTTTAAAGGTGATCTTGCCGTCCAGGCTCATCCCCGCTTTCATCACCACCCATGGCAGGCCGGTGGCGGTGTGTTTGATAAATCCCCTGTTCAAGGCGCGGCATTGCTTTTCAAGCACCCCGGTCTCGACCTCAATGCCTTGGGATGCCAGGAATGAGCCGCCACCGCCGGCGACCGCCGGGTTGGGGTCGGACATCCCCACCACGACCCTGGAAATGCCGGCAGCCAGCACCGCCCGGGTACAGGGCGGGGTACGGCCGCTATGATTACAGGGCTCGAGGGTAACATACATGGTTGCCCCGCGGGCGGCGGCACCGGCGGCGGCAATGGCGTTCACTTCGGCATGCGGGGTCCCGGCCTTGCGGTGGTAACCGCGCCCGACAACGGTGTCATCGCGGACAATGACCGCGCCGACGCAGGGGTTGGGAGACGTTCTTCCCTGTCCCTTCCCGGCCTCCTGCAAGGCAAGACGCATGTAGCGATGGTCATGTGGATTCATTGTCGAAATGTGTCAAGCTGTGGAAAAATCAGGATGCGGGGTTGTCCTTGTCGACCAGAAAGATCTTAAGTTCATCCATAAATTCATTGACATCCTTGAACTGACGATAAACGGAAGCGAAACGAACATAGGCGACTACATCAAGTTCGGGCAGGGCCTCCATCACCCATTCACCAACGCGACTGGTCGGGATCTCCTTGCCCCCGGTATCCTGCAGGCGGCCCTCGATAACATCAACAAAGCGGTCGATATCGGTTATACTGACCGGCCGCTTCTCGCAGGCCTTCTCGATCCCCGCCACAATTTTACCCCGGTCCCAGGGTTCCCGGCGGCCATCCTTTTTAACGAGCATGGGCAGCATCACTTCGATGCGCTCATAGGTGGTAAATCGCTGTTCACAATGATTACACGCCCGGCGGCGGCGGGTGATGGTACTGTCCTTGTTCAGTCGCGAGTCGATGACTTTGTTATTCAGGTGACCGCAGTATGGACATTTCATTAAAAACTCCCGGCCCCGGAAAACATGGGGTCAGTGTCATTTCAAGTGACAACTAACGCAAGATTGCGAATTAATTTGGCGTTCCGGTAAGGCACGACAGAAGGCGTATAACCAATTCTATGTAACTGAAGCCGTAACCAGCCGGAACATCAAAGGACGAGCAATATGCGTCAGTTGGTGTCTGACGGGGCACCTAATTATTCGTCCTTTTGAGCTCGGGATAGAGAGGCAGTGTATCGCAGAGCGCCCGGACTTCCTGGCGGACTCGAACGATCTCCGCCATATCCCGGTTGGTGACGACCCGGTTGATCCAATCGGCAATTTTGACCATCCCCTGTTCCTTCAGGCCCCGGGTCGTCACCGACGGCGTCCCGATCCTGATCCCGCCGGTGACAAAGCGGGACTCGGTATCAAAAGGAATGGCGTTTTTGTTGACGGTGAGTCCGGCGTCTTCGAGCAACCCTTCAGCCTCTTTACCGGTTACCCCCTTGTTTTTAAGGTCGACAAGCATCAGGTGATTATCCGTGCCGCCGGAAACAATACGAAAACCATGCTCGGTCAACCGGGCGGCCAGGGCTCCGGCGTTTATGACTACCTGCCGCTGATAGTTGCGAAAATCCCGGCTCATGGCCTCTTTAAAGCCAACGGCCTTGGCTGCGATGATATGCACCAGCGGTCCGCCCTGGATGCCCGGAAAAATATTGGAATCCAGAATTTTGCCGTATTTCCCCCGGGCCAGGATCAGGCCGCCGCGTGGTCCCCTCAGGGTCTTATGGGTCGTTGAGGTCACAAAATCGGCATAAGGAACCGGCGAAGGATGAACCCCGGCCGCAATCAGTCCGGCGATATGGGCCATATCCACCATCAAATAGGCGCCGACCTGGTCGGCTATATGGCGGAACGCCGCAAAATCAATGGTCCGCGGGTAGGCGCTGGCCCCGGTCACGATCATTTTCGGGCGGCTTTCCAGGGCAATCCGCTCCACCTCTTCCATGTTGATTATCTCGGTTTCCCGATCCACCCCGTACGAGACGAAGTCATACAACTTACCGGAAAAGCTGACCGAACTGCCATGGGTGAGATGGCCGCCATGGGCCAGGTCCATACCGAGTACCTTGTCGCCGGGCTTCAGGACCGCGAAGTAAACCGCCATATTGGCCTGACTGCCGGAATGCGGCTGGACATTGGCATACTCGGCGGCAAAAATTTTCCGCGCCCTGTCGATGGCGAGGGTTTCCACCTCATCCGCATATTCACAGCCGCCATAGTAGCGGCGGTGTGGATAGCCCTCGGCATATTTGTTGGTAAAGACTGATCCCTGGGCCTCAAGTACGGCCTGAGAAACAATATTTTCGGAAGCGATCAGTTCCAGTTGGTTGGTCTGACGCTCTAATTCATACTGGGTGAGACGATAGATTTCTAAATCCGTCTGTTCCAAGGTTGCCATTATCAAGAACCCTTCCGCTTATCTTTGACTTTCTCTTCCCGGCGCGGCGGAGCGGGAAGGAACATGATTAAAAAAAACGGCAATACCCGGTATACAAGGATGCCGGCCACCGCGCAAGTTTACCGAAAAGATGGTAGAGGCGGGAAGATCAACTCAACTTGTCGAGACGGCGCTGATGCCGGCCGCCGGCAAAGTCGGTTTGAACCCAGACCCGCACGATATCCAGGGCCAGCTCCGGTCCCACAACCCGTCCCCCGAGACACAGCACATTGGCGTTGTTGTGTTCGCGGCTCTTGCCGGCGGAGTACGATTCATGACAGAGGGCCGCCCGGATGTCACGGTAGCGGTTGGCGGCAATGGACATGCCGATGCCGGTCCCGCAGAGGAGAATGCCGCGGTCGCAGTGACCGGAGCGGACCAGTTCGCAGACTCTGGCGGCAAAATCCGGATAGTCGACAGACTCCGTGGACAGGCATCCTTCATCCACCACTTCATGCCCCATGGTACGCAGGGCGTCCATAACAAGCTGCTTCAATTCAAAGCCGCCATGATCACTGCCGATTGCGATTTTCACAAGCACCCTCCTGTTGTCGGCATTTTCTCTTGTCTAGCCGGCAAACCGTTTCATAATGATGACCGCATTGGTGCCGCCAAAGCCGAAAGAATTCGACATGGCCACTCCGACCTGCTGCTCTCTGGCACAATTCGGGACATAATCAAGATCGCAGGCAGCATCTGGATTGTCGAGATTCATCGTCGGCGGAATAATACCGCGATGAATGGTCAGGGCGGTAAAGGCCGCTTCAATGCCGCCGGAACCGCCAAGCAGGTGGCCGGTCATTGATTTTGTCGAGCTGATGCAGAGTTTCGCGGCATGAGCACCGAACACGGTTTTAATGGCAATCGTCTCGCAGCGGTCATTGAGGGGCGTTGAGGTGCCGTGGGCGTTGATATACTCTATCTCTGCCGGCGCCATGCCGGCGTCTTTCAAGGCCATGGCCATGCAGCGGGCCGCCCCTTCGCCGTTTTCCGGGGGCGCGGCAATGTGATAGGCATCGCTGGACAATCCATAGCCGACGATCTCGGCGTAAATCCTGGCCCCCCTGGACCTGGCATGCTCGAGTTCTTCCAGGATAAGCATGCCCGAACCTTCGGCAATGGCAAAACCGTCCCGGTCCCGGTCAAAAGGGCGTGAGGCGGTGGCAGGGGAGTCATTACGAGAGGAGAGGGCCTTCATTGAGCTGAAGCCGCCGACGGCGAGGGGGCAGATCACCGATTCCGTCCCGCCGGAGATGACGACATCGCAGTCGCCATGCACAATGTGCCGGAAGGCCTCGCCGACCGCGTGGGTTCCGGCGGCGCAGGCCGTGGACAGGGCGAGGTTCGGCCCCTTGGCGTTAAATCGCATGGAGATATGACCGGAAGGCATGTTGGGAATAACACGCGGAATGAAGAAGGGGGTAATCCGTCGCGGCCCCTTTTCCAGATATACCCCGTGATACTCCTCGATCGTCGGCATGCCGCCGATCCCGCAGCCGGTAATGACGCCGCGGCGCGGGGCCTCCTCCTCATCAATGGCCAGGCCGCTGTCCTGCACTGCCATATCGGCGGCAGCGACGGCGTACTGAACAAAGAGATCCAGATTCCGGGCCTGCTTTTTTTCAAAATAGACCTCGGAATCAAAATCCTTGACTTCGCCGGCAATCTGTGACGCGAAACCAGAGGCGTCAAACCTCGTAATCCGGCCAATGCCGGACCGGCCGTTTACAAGCCCTTCCCATGTTTTTTTCGTTCCGGTCCCCAAGGGGGAGACCAGACCGATACCGGTTACAACAACACGTCGTTTCACAACACTCGTACTCAATTATTTTTGCAGGTTATTGATGAAGTCGATGGCGTCCTGGACCTTGGTAATCTTCTCGGCTTGCTCGTCCGGGATCTCCACGTCGAATTCTTCTTCCATGGCCATGATCAATTCAACCAGATCCAGGGAATCAGCACCCAGATCGTCGACAAAGGAAGCTCCGGGGACGACTTTATCCTTGTCCACACTGAGCTGCTCTACAATGATATCAACCATTTTGCTCTCAACCGACATTGTTTTTTCTCCTCTTCGAAAAGTAATGAAGTAAGGTATTCTTCTTTTTTAAT
>VAPE01015549.1_pt1 | contig 10313 bp, 10 predicted proteins | sample 3393911 | NCBI WGS metagenome assembly VAPE01 (sample SAMN08290436, study PRJNA428436) | hydrothermal vent metagenome | isolation source: Deep-sea hydrothermal vent chimney | place: Atlantic Ocean: South-mid Altantic Ridge | reverse complement strand
CGGGCGGCCGGATGCTGGGCTATATTCTCCGGCGGCAGATCGTAACTGTAGGCGGCAAGGTCAAAAGAGTTCGGCATGGATTGTTTGTTCATTGCGGCGTTAAGGTTGTCGTTTATCACCTTGGTAACGTTGAGTTTCCGGTGAGCTGCCGGTGTCGGCGGCTTGGTTCGCCCGACCGGTACCTGCCTGCTTGACATCGTCGGAAAGTGATGGTTAAGTTGCCTGTCGGCGTCTTTTTTTCGTGATCCTGATCCGTGGGATGACGGGGCAGGGTGGTGGTCCCTGTCGGAATTCAGCGCAAGGATGTCTATGTACCTGGTGACCTCGGCCACAGAACATGAAATGCAGCCCTTTCGGGCTCTCTGTCCCGGCGGCGGGGGGGTACGGCAACTGGTCACCGGCCTGGGGCCGGTGGAAACCGCGGTTCGTCTTTTTTCCTGGTTGAGCCGTCATCCCGGGCCGGTCAGCGGCATTATCAATTTCGGCGTGGCCGGAGCGTACACCGGTTCCCCTGGTCTGACAAGTCCCCGGCTGCTCGATATCTGCCTGGCGGAACGCGAAGTCCTGGGCGATCTCGGTATCTGTTTCGCGGACCGGATTGAACGGTTTTCGGATAAAAAACTGCGGGCTTACGATACGTTTAGGCTGAACCGCGAGCTGCTCGCCCGAGCCCGGCAGGCCCTGGCTGCGGAGAATATTTCCTTTCACAGCGGCACGTTTATTACGGTCAACTGTGCCAGCGGTACCGCCCGGCGCGGCGCCATGCTTGCCGCCAGGCACCGGGGACTTTGTGAAAACATGGAGGGGGCCGCCGTGGCGCGCGTCTGCGAAGAGTTTCATCTGCCCTGTCTGGAGCTGCGCTGTATCAGCAACATGGTGGAAGACCGTGACCCCGGCCGTTGGCAGCTGGAAAAGGCGTACGTTCGGGCTGCCGAAGTGACGGCCGTCCTGGTCCGGCATCTGCCGGCCCGGCCTTCGAGGGCCGCAGAGGAGTAGTTCATGGCTGTGGAACTGACAATCGGCTATTCCCCCTGCCCCAACGATACCTTTATTTTTTATGCCTTGATGCACGGCAAGGTCGGCCTTGAGCATATCTCCTTTGCCGACGAGATCCTGGACGATGTGGAAACCCTCAACCGCTGGGCCCTGGCAGGACGGCTGGATGTGACCAAACTCTCTTTTCACGCCCTGGGACACGTGTTGGACAGCTATGTCATGCTGACGGCGGGCGCGGCGCTGGGACGCGGCTGCGGGCCGCTCCTGGTGACGACGGGTCGGGGACGGGCCATGAACATGGAGGACTGGAGTATCGCCATCCCGGGCCGCTATACGACGGCCGCCATGCTGCTCCGTTTGTATGCGCCCCGGTGCGGGAATCTCCTGGTTATGCGTTTTGACGAAATCATGGAGGCGGTGCGCCGGGGCCGGGTGGATGGCGGGGTCATTATCCATGAGAGCCGATTTACCTATCAGGACCACGGCCTTGAATGCGTACAGGACCTGGGCGCCTGGTGGGAGGAGCTGACCGGCCTGCCGATTCCGCTCGGCTGTATTGCCGCCCGGAGAACGCTCGGCGATACGGTGCTCTGGGAAATCGACCGGGCGGTCCGGGCCAGCCTTCGGTGGGCCAGGGCTCATCCCGGGCAGTGCCGGGACTATATCCGGCAGCACGCCCGGGAACTGGACGAGCCGATCCTCAGGAGCCATATCGACCTGTATGTCAATGATTTTTCCCTGGGCGTCGGCGAGGAGGGCAAGGCGGCCGTGGCTGAGTTTTTCCGGCGCGGCCGCGCCGCCGGACTTTTTCCCGAAAACGATACCCCGGTCTGGATAGGCACGGATCGATGAATGAAGACAAACGTTGCAACTGAAGGGCGCGAGGCCAACGCCTCTTTGGCTCATCTGCCGGTCCTTGGCATATGCGGTTCCAGCGGTGCCGGCAAGACGACCTTGATCGAGGCCGTGGTGCCGCTGTTGCTGGCCCGGGGAATCCGTGTTGCCGTGGTCAAGCATGACGCCCGTCATGTCCGGGTTGATCGACCGGGAAAAGACAGTGACCGGTTTTACCGGGCCGGAGCTGATGTCTGGCTGTCCGGGGAGGAGGTGTTCGGGCGCCGGCACCGGAATCCCGGGTTCAAGATGTTTCTCGTCGGCCTCTGCCGGCGCTATGACCTGGTCCTGGTCGAAGGGCATGCCGGAACTCCGGTTGTCAAACTCTGGCTGCTCGGCGAAGGCCATTCGGAGCCATTGCCTGGTCCGGGGCCGATTCTCCATATTTTGTCCTGGCGTCAGGCAGAAGTAAAAGCGGTCCTGGCCTGGATCACGGCCTGGCTCGATCGGCAGTGGCGGGCGGCACCGGTGTGGGGCTGCGTGCTGATCGGCGGCCGGAGCAGGCGCATGGGTCGGCCCAAGCATCTGCTCCGCCGGGAAGGGCGGACCTGGCTCGAAGGGGCGGTGGCGAAATTGCGGGAAAAGGTTGACCGGGTCGTGATCTCGGGCCGGGGGGAGATCCCCGCCTCTCTCGCGGATGTTCCCTGTATTCCCGATGCCCCGGGGCTGGCCGGCCCCCTGGCCGGGGTTTTATCCGTCCTGCGTTGGCAGCCCTGTGTGGGCTGGCTGGTCATGGCCTGCGATCAGCCGTGCCTGCAGCCCGGGGCCCTGGACTGGCTGCTCGCCACCCGGCGCCCCGGCGTCTGGGCCATCCTGCCCGACCTCCGGGGTGACGGCCGGCCGGAACCCCTGTTGGCTTATTATGATTTCCGCTGCCGGGACGACCTGGAGGAGATTGCCGCCTCCGGCCGCTTCCGGCTTGGGAGTCTGGCGGGGCGGTCGGCTGTCCTCTCGCCCCGGCCGCCGGGGCATTTGTGTCAATCATGGCTCAACATGAATGCGCCGGAAGATATCCCGTCGTCCGGCCCTTTATGTTGACAGGCAGATTTCATGGTGTAAAATAATACCAATTTTATTGATAATTATTTTCGGTTCGATCCGGCCGTGGACGTGGCATGGTGATGAAAACGAAAAACATAACCTGAAGCCGTTATCGGGCGCCCCGCAGGGCGGCGTGGTGAAGAGTGAAAAGTGCATTTATTCGGCAACAATACAATAAATTCCACTTGTTGCCTGGAATAGCACCTCAAGCCGTCCGTCACGGATCCAGGTAGAACTCTAACTTTCAGGGAATTCCACATATGAAGTATTTGAAGAATAAGGGCATGAAAAAAACAGGTTTAATTCTTTTCGGACTCGTGGTCCTGGTTATGAGCGTGACCGTGGCCGGCGCCAGCACCCGGATGCCGCCGTTCTCCCTCTCTTCCGCCGTTGGCGGCCAGACGGTCAGCAGTGCGACCTTCAAAGGCAAGGTCTTGCTGGTAACCTTTTTTGCCACCTGGTGTCCGCCTTGTCGTCAGGAGGTTCCGAGCCTTATTCAACTTAATAACAAATTCGGCCCGCAAGGATTTTCCGTCATCGCTCTTTCCGTCGACCAGGGTGGCCCCGATGGCGTTGCCAAATTTGTTAAAAAGGAGAACATTAATTATCCAGTGCTGATGTCGAACCGGTCAACGACCCGGGATTTTGGCGGCATTGTCGGTATCCCCACCGCTTTTCTGGTCAACCGGGAGGGTAATGTGGTGAAGCGATATTCCGGTTATACTTCTCCGGCCCTGCTGGAAAAGGATATTCAGTCGGTTTTGCAGTAAGATCTCGTCTTTTTATTGACAATGCCAGGTTAAACTTTTATGTTTTTCTGTGGTTGCAGAGAAATTGGCCGGGATCAATTTTTAATTTAATCTGAGAAGGAGAGAGTTATGAAAAAACTGGTAACTGCATTAATGGTTGTGGCTTTCACCCTGAGTGTAGCCGGGTTTGCAATGGCACGTGAGGTGAGATGCACTGTAAACAGCGTCAGTGGCAACACCGTCACCATGACCTGCAAAAGGGCCGATCGACTGAAAGCCGGTGATAAAGTAAAAGTTAAAATTTCCGTGAAGCGAGCCTTGGAAGGTTGCTGAACGACAGGACGGCTTTTTTTATTGCCAGAGCCGGTTGGTGACTCCCGTCATCAACCGGCTCTTTTTTTGTTTTTTTTTGCAGTCAACCGCATGGATTTATAATAACGGCTGTTCCGCTCGATATGCAGGGGGGCGGGTTCACCGCCTATCATACCGGTGTTCGGCATCGCCTTTGTTGTGTTGCTCCATTCCTGAGCAAACCGGCGCAGATGGTTCAGCCCTTTTTTGTTCATGGCGGCGGGGTGGTGTGAAGAATTTTCCGGCCCGGCCTTTTTTTATTTTATTTTTTTGTTTATATCGTTGATGGGAGTTTTATATGGATCCGCAGACATTGCCTGCCGCCGAGCAGGTTATTTATCAGAAAATAAAGAATGAATATCAGGTAGCCTTTGAGCCTCTGAAACTTGGTGCGGTCCGGCTGAACCTGATGCAGGTGACGGACCTGGAACCGTTGCTGGAGGGCAAGGACCTGTTTAAAAATGTTGCGGATTTCCCGTTTTGGGTCAAGTTGTGGGAAGCCGCCATTGTGCTGGCTCATTTTTTGACCGGCCAGGAGTTCAAAACCGGGACCACGATGCTGGAGCTGGGTGCGGGGCTGGGTGCTCCGGGGCTGGCTGCCGCTGCCGCCGGCTGCACGGTAACGCTGTCGGATTACGAGGAACGGATCCTTGATTTTGAACGGGTTAGTGCTGCCGCCAGCAAGCTGGATAATGTCGGCTTCGAGATGCTTGACTGGAAGAACCCCGCCGATTTACCGCAGTTTGATATTGTTGTCGGGGCGGAGATTTTGTTCAGAGAAGAATTTTTCGCCCCGTTGCTGGACGTTTTGCGCCGGACACTCAAGCCTGACGGAGTCGTTTATCTGGCCCACGATGCAAAACGTAACAGCCTGAAGCCGTTTTTAGAGATGGCTGAAGCCGAATACAGGATTTCGGCCTCGAAACGGACCTTGAAGAGCCTTGAAGAAGACAAGGTAATTGTACTCAACCGGCTGATTCCTCGAAACTGAGTTGTTTTAATTTTGTATCCCGTCTGCCTGAACATTACCGGAAAACTTTGTCTCGTTATCGGCGGCGGCCATGTCGCCCGGCGCAAGGTCCGCAGTCTGCTCGCCGACAGGGCCACGGTGCGGGTGATCAGCCCCGAGCTCACGAAAGAGCTGGCCGAGCTGGCGGCACGGGGTGCGATCGAGTGGCGGAACAAATCATACCAGGACGATGACCTGCGGGGCGCCTTTCTCGTCTTTGCGGCAACGGATAATCGTGAGGTCCAGGAAGCGGTCTGCCGGCAGGCACGGTCAAACGGCCAGCTGGTGAACGTGGCGGATGACCCGGAATGCTGCAGCTTCCAGGTGCCGGCCACGGTGCGGCGCGGCGACCTGACCCTGGCGGTTGCCACTCATGGCCGGAGTCCGGCCGTGGCGGCCATGATCCGGCGGCAACTGGAGGACGAGTTCGGGCCCGAATATCAGACTCTGCTTGAGCTGATGTCCATGATCCGCCAACATGTCCAGGCCGGAGATAAGTGCGAGGAAGAGAAAAAAAACCTGTATAAAAAAGTACTGCACAGGGATATAATTCTCTGGCTGCGAACCGGACGGAAGGACAAACTGCGCCGGCACCTGCGGGAGGTGCTGGGGCCGGAATTTATTTTTGATCCGGATGGGCCGGGACAGGATATGTTATGAGTTACCTGTTGTTTCAAATTACCTTTGCCGCCTATTTTATGGCGACCGCAGCCTACATTGTTTTTTTTATCTCACAAAAGGGGCGGATCCGGGTCATTGCCCGCACGATTTTTCTCGCTGCCGCCATTCTGCATACCCTCAATATTCTGGCCCGTTACCTTGAGGCCGGTCACATTCCTATTGTCAGCTACCACGAGACCGTTTCCTTTTTTGCCTGGTCCATTGCCTGGAGTTACCTGTTGTTCCGCTGGCGCTATACGATCAAGAATTTTGGTACCTTTGTCAGTGTCCTGACCCTGCTGTTGATGTTGCTGGCCGCCCTGGCCCCCCGTGAGATTCTGCCCCTGGTACCGGCCCTGCAGAGCTGGTGGCTGCCGATCCATGCCTCGATCGCCCTGATCGCGGACGGCTTCCTGGCCCTTGCCTGTATCGGCGGCATCATGTACCTCCTGCAGGAACGGGAGATCAAGCGCAAACGATTCGGCCTCTTTTATTCGCGCCTGCCTTCGCTCGAGGCCCTGGACAGGCTCAATCACCAATGCCTCAGCGTCGGCTTTCCCCTGATGACCATGGGTATCATTGCCGGTTCCATCTGGGCCAAACAGGCCTGGGGCTCATACTGGCAATGGGATCCCAAGGAAACCTGGTCTCTCATTACCTGGCTGCTCTATGCCGCTCTGGTTCATCAGCGTTTTACCGTGGGTTGGCGGGGGCGGCGGGCGGCCATTATGTCTATCGTGGCCTTTCTCGCGGTGCTCTTTACCCTCTGGGGTGTAACCTTTCTTTTGCAAGGGGCGCATACCTATGCCGCATGATTCAATAGTGCTGCTGGGCGTCAATCATAAGACGACACCCCTGGAGGTCAGGGAGAAAATGGCGCTGTCCGGAGGGTACGACGAGCCGCTGGCCTCTCTGGCTTCCGTGGACGGCTTGAACGAGTATTATCTCCTGTCTACCTGCAACCGGGTGGAAGTACTTTTTGCAACCGGGGACCCCGAGCAAACCAAGGGCCGGGTACTGGACCTGCTCTTCGGCAATACCGTGGCCGCCGAAGATGTGGATCACTACGTTTACTGTTATGAAAATGAAGCAGCAGTCCAGCATCTGCTGATGGTCGCCTCCAGCCTTGATTCCATGATTGTCGGCGAGGCGCAGATCCTGGGCCAGTTGAAAGAGGCCTACCGCTATGCGGCGCAGAAGCGGACCTGCGGCTTGATCCTGAACCGGTTGCTGCGTAAATCGTTTTCCGTTGCCAAGCGGGTCCGGACCGAGACCCGGATCGGCTCCAATGCCGTGTCGATCAGTTACGCCGCGGTCGAATTGTCCCGTAAGATTTTCGGCCGGTTACAGGGGAAATCGGTCATGTTGGTCGGGGCCGGCGAGATGGCCGAGCTGGCGGCTGAAAATCTGGTCGGGCAGGGGGTGGCCGATGTCGTGGTGGCCAACCGGACTCTGGAGCGGGCAGTCAATCTGGCCCGCCGTTTTAACGGCCGGGCGGTTTCCCTGGAGGAGTTGGTGGGTCAGCTCGCTGCCGTGGATATTATCATCAGTTCCACCGGGGCCTCGGGGCTTATCCTCAGTAAAGACGAGGTGAAGTCGGTGATGCGCGAGCGTCGTAATCAACCGCTCTTTTTTATCGATATTGCCGTGCCCCGGGACCTTGACCCGGGCATCAATGATCTGGACAACGTCTATCTCTATGACATTGACGATCTGCAGAGTGTTGTGGAGATGAACAAGACGGAACGTGATATCGAGGCGGTCAAGGCGGAGCGGATCGTGGCCGAGGAGACCCTGAAGTTCAAGTGCTGGCTGGATAATATGGAGGTGACTCCGACCATTATCGCGTTACGGAAAGAGGCCGAGCATATCTGCCGGGGCGAATTGGAAAAGACCTTGGGCCGCCTGAAGAACATCAGCCCCGGAGACCGGCGGGCCATTGAAAAGATGGCGGATGCCATTGTTTCAAAAATTCTCTACCATCCCATGCAGTTCCTGAAAGGCGGCAACTCCCGGCTTGATCGCTGCGAAAAGATCAACACGGTGCGTAATCTTTTTCGTCTTGATGATGATGGCGGACCGATTCGGGAGCCATGATGGCGGCAGAGCGGGAAGTGATTTTGGCAGACGAGGTGCTTATCGTCCGCCATTCGGGTGAAATTCCCGAGATTGCCTTGCACGGCAGCCTCTACTACCTGACCGAGGAGGAAGACGGGCCGCGGTTGCGCCTGCGGGACCATGAACTGCAAAGTTTGTATGATGCGGCCCTGACCCGGGCCAAGGAGATCGTGCTGCGTGATCTCGATCCCGCAAACCGGGATTTACGCCTGTATCGCGGGGTAGCCCGTACCATCGTTAACTGGTGGCGTCTTCAGAATCTCTGCCGGCGGATTCAACGTGACTGCCCGGGGTTCAGGGAGACCGTTACCTGTGCCTTGCTTGATTTTTTTCACCAGGAGATCAAGGATGTTGCAGCCGGTGCCCGGTCTTCATCGGTCAATTGCAGTGCGGCCGACCTCCATGCCTTTCTCCGTGATCTGCATATTTCCCCGACGGCCCTGCCGGCCGGCTGGCAGGGTCTCTGCCGGGAATAGGGCCGGGTGACGGCACTCATCTCCGGTCGATCAGGCCGCCCTCCACATTCATGAGCAAAAAAAATCGTTAATAAAAAAAGGCCCCGACGGAGCAAATCCGCCGGGGCCTTTTTGTCTGGTTTTTCAGGTCGGGGTTCAGCCTTCCTCAAGGGCCTTGAAGCGGCCCTTGAGGAATTTCCAGGCCTTTTCCACGTCCTTCTGGGACTGGGCCATCAGTTGCTCGGCATGTTCCGGGTTGGCCATCTTCAGCATCCGGTAGCGGTTCTCGCCCAGGGCATAGTCGGCAAAGGTGATGGTCGGTTCCTTGGAATCGATGATCAGGGGATTCTTGCCTTTCTCTTCCAGCTCCGGATTATAGCGGTAAAGCGGCCAATGGCCGCAGGCAACGGCCTTTTTCTGCTGCTCCAGGCCGAGGGCCATGTTCAGGCCGTGGTTGATGCAGTGGGCATAGGCGATAATAATGGACGGGCCGTCATAGGCCTCTGCCTCGTTGACCGCCTTGACCAGCTGCCCCGGGTCCGCTCCCAGCGCTACCCGGGCGACATAGATGTTGCCGTAGGTGGAGAAGATCATGCCCATATCTTTTTTGGGCATCTTCTTGCCGCCGGCGGCGAACTGGGCCACGGCCGCGCGCGGGGTGGACTTGGACATCTGGCCGCCGGTGTTGGAGTAGACCTCGGTGTCAAGTACCAGGACATTGACGTTCTCTCCGGAAGCCAGGACATGGTCCAGGCCGCCGTAGCCGATGTCATAGGCCCAGCCGTCACCGCCGAAAATCCACACGGATTTTTTCACCAGGTAATCGGCCACGTGCAGGAGCCGTTTGGCCACGGCGCTTCTGCTGCCTTCCAGTTTCTTTTTCAGGTCGGCAACCCGATCACGCTGGGTCTCGATTTCGTCCTGGGTCTTCTGGCTTGCCTCCATCAGTTTCTCGGCGACTTTTTTGCTGATCAGCTTTTCGGCCACAGCCACGTCAAGCAGTTCCGTTGCCTGGTGGGCCAACTTGTTCACCGAGGTGCGCATGCCCAGGCCGAATTCGGCATTGTCTTCGAACAGCGAATTGGACCAGGCCGGCCCGCGGCCGTCGGCCCGCTTGGCGTACGGGGTGGTGGGGAGGTTGCCGCCATAGATGGAAGAACAGCCGGTGGCGTTGGCAATCAGCATCCGGTCGCCGAACAGCTGGGTCACCAGCTTGATGTACGGGGTCTCGCCGCAACCGGAACAGGCGCCCGAGAACTCGAAGAGCGGCCGCTTGAGCTGACTGCCTTTGATGGTGGCCGGATTGATCAGGGCGTTGTCGACTTCGGGCAGGTCCAGGAAGACCTTCCAGTTATTGGCTTCACGTGCTCTCACCGTCTCGTTGTTGGCAATCATCTTGAGAGCGGCCTCGTCGGTTTTCTTGCCGTCCTGGTCCTTTTTCCGGGCCGGGCAGGTGCGGACACATAGGGTACAGCCGACACAGTCCTCGGTGGAGATCTGGATGGTAAATTTCATATCCTTGAAGTCTTTGCCGACCGCAGCCGCTGTCTTGAAGAATTTGCCGGCCTTGGCCTTTTTCAGGTCGGCCGGCTTGACAATCTTCAAACGGATACAGGCATGGGGGCAGACCATGGCGCAACGACCGCACTGGATACAGGTTTCGGGGGCCCACTCGGGTACCTGGACCGAGATGTTCCGTTTCTCCCACTGGGTGGTCGCGGTCGGCCAGCGGCCGTCGGCCGGGATCTGGGAAACCTTCAGCTCGTCACCCTTGCCCTCGATCATCTTGGCCGTGACCTCCTTGACAAAGTCCGGTGCCTCGTCGGGGACCGTGGGGGGCAGTTCATGGCCGTTGATCTGGTTGGGCAGCTTGACCTCGACTATGTTGTTGATCGCCGCGTCAACGGCGTCGTAGTTCATTTTGACGACCTTGTCGCCCTTCTTGCCGTAGGTTTTTTTGATGGCGTCCTTGATGGCCTTGATGGCCTCGTCTTTTTTCAGGATCCCGGAGATCAGGAAAAAGGCGGTCTGCATGATCAT
>VAPE01019175.1_pt1 | contig 10318 bp, 8 predicted proteins | sample 3393911 | NCBI WGS metagenome assembly VAPE01 (sample SAMN08290436, study PRJNA428436) | hydrothermal vent metagenome | isolation source: Deep-sea hydrothermal vent chimney | place: Atlantic Ocean: South-mid Altantic Ridge | reverse complement strand
GCGGCGCGACCGGCTTCTTCGCGGCGTGGCGCGGCCCGGAAGCATGGTGCGCCCTGGACAGCTTCACGGCCTGCTTGGCGTTGGCCATGCCCAAAGCGACGGGATGCCGGGCTATGAGATCGGTGATGGGGTCGTAGACCGGCGGCGCAGCCGCCCTCGATTTCATCGTTCTGGAACATTGTGCGTCCCGGTGAATCCACGGGTCTTTGTCGCAGGTGTAGGTTGTTCTCCACATCCCGCCGCCCTCGCTACTATCGGCGGTGACGGAGACACCTTCATGCGTCTGCATGTCCGTGGCGTCCCAATCGCCAAATACCTCGACGCGCGTGACCTGGAGACCCTGACTGCCGCTTTTGGTGTGGTACAACCGGCATGTGCCCTCGAATCGGTACCAGCTATTCCTATCTTTGGGTACGCCGGTGGCATCGGCCAGGTGCAGGCCGCTGCAATTGATCTGTGCGGTGGTATCCCTGGATACCGACGTCGCCTGTCCGGCCGTGGCGCGCCCCAGGAGCAGCGGCAGGTTGTTGACTGCTTGCCAGGCGAATCCGTCACGCTGCCCGCCCCAACCCGTTGCGTTGTGCTGCGTGATCAGGATGCAATGCGCGGTGCGGTTTATGACCGGGTCCACATCACATTTGAAGCTCGCCTTTTCCGGACCGGTCCCCACATGCCAGTCAACATCGGCTGCGAGGAGACGCAGGGTTTCGGTATAGGTGCTGGATGTCTTATCCCAGCGAGCGGTAGCGGACAGGGGCGGGTGGTCTACCACAACCGGCCCGGCCTGGTAGTCATCCATGAGGGCGCATTCTCCCCCGAAAACATAAGACTGCACAGCACCCAATTTCGATGCCCGCTGCAAATGCAAGCCTGTGCCACAGATGACATCCTTCTGAAGATAAGGATTTTTATTGTCATCACTACCAAATAGGGCCTTGCCAACACCATATAGGGTCTTGCCCATGCCAACGGCAGCGTCACCGAAAAAACCGGCGTGCGCCGGCGCCGGGTACAACACCGACATCGCGAGTACGGCGGGCAGCAACAGGAATGCGAGGTGCAGGTTTCGTCCGCGGCTACCATCACCCCCTGGCGCTTCGCTTCGCTTCTTTTGCTGTTTGTTTGTCATCGTTCTCTCCTTGCATTCAGCGGTTCACGCCCGTCGTGCGGATGGATGCGTTTACCTGTGCGTCGGACTCAATCGCCAGACGGTTCACCGGTGCGCTGGCGGCCGCATCAGGTGCATGGTGGGCGGAGACAACTTTATTTTCGGGTGTACGGTGGACGGCGACAGCTTCTTTTGCGGGCGGACGGCGGACGGTGGTGTCAATCGGATCGTCGGGGCTGCCGCACCGCCCCTTTTCAGGCGCAACCGCGGTGACGTTGGTATCAGTTTCAGGTGCATCCGCGACGGCCCCGGGTGTGGTATGGCGGCACCGCCATGGCCCGTGCGCACCACCGGCGGCAGCGGAGGAGGTCGGACCGCCAGGGTTCCGCTAGTTTTCAGGTGCATCTGCGACGGCGTCGGGCGCGTTAATGGCCGACAAATACCCTTCGGTAGCGTAATGGTGATGGGCGTGATGTTCTTCTTTCCGGTCAGTGTATTGAGCGAAACGATCTTCAGTGAATGGCTGCCGGGCAGTTGTCCGATCCGGCTCCCCTGCTGCACGCCTAACTGTATCGTCATAGACGCCTGTGCGCCGGGTGCCAGGGGCGGAATCCAAGGAACCCAACCGCCGAGGCTGCTGAGGCCGATGCCACTGGATTCGCCCGCATAGACCGACCACTTTCGCCCCCCCAGCGGACCGCCGTCGTTGCGCACGGTTACGTCGAGGGTAACCAGCCGCTTATCATCCTTACAGTCCCTGTCAACCCGGTAACTCTCGTGGATAATCTCCGGATCGGGCGGTTGGCAATACCCTTTTGGGAACTCGATGAGGAGCGCACCGCCGAGCACATCCTTCTTTCCCTTCGCCGCCAGATGAATATACAGCAGATGGAGATGAGGCAATTTTCCAAGATAGGATTTGGTCGTGCCCACCGGTATCTTCAACCGGATCTTGGCGCCGGACTTCATGGCCGGAATAAAGACAGGGGCGCTCCTCAAATGGGCTCCCCCGCCCTTGGGTTGCGCGGCTTCCGTCACATAGATTTTATCTTGCTTCGCCGCCAGAGGACCGCCGAAGTTCTCTACCGTTTGGGTGACCGTCACCAGATTTCGAAAGTCTGTGCATTCGGCACTGATCTTGCTGCTCTGTTCGGATAATATCGCGCGCGGCGGACTCGCCGCCAGGGCCGGTCCCGCGCTTAGCGCTACGTATGAAACCGCCAGGGTCCGGACCAAAGCCCGCGCCAGCCCGGCGACTGACCGGTATTGATCAGCCCGCCGCTCCACGGCATGAGCCCTGGCCGCGCGATGGTGTTGTTTGTACGGCATCATTCCTTTCTGTTTGTTTATCATCGTTCCTCTCCCTGCATTCAGCGGTTCACGCCCGCCGTAAAGGGGTCAGACTCCTTTCTCTGACCCCTTTCTCTACCTGCATATCCACTACCTCTGGCGAACCATGGTCTTGATGTTGTTGCTTTCATCGGACTCAGCAACCGCATGGGTGGCATCGGCCTTGTAGGTGAGCTGGTATTTGCCCTTGCCCCACTTCAAGCCCTGCACCGGCAGGTGAATTGTATGGACCTGTCCGGCGTGCAGTGCAGGCACCGAGATAAGAAGGGCGCCCGACGAATCAGCGGGGAGGGCATCCAGCGTTGTCGTGCTTGGGCAATCGCCGGCGCTGGCGGCGAAACCACCGCCGAGTTTCTTGCAGTTGACCGTCAGCTTGCTGGCGGCCGCCGTTGCGTTGCCGATATTCTTCACTTTGATGATTCCGTTGAACGGATTGCTGACCTGCGGAATCAGATCAGGCATGTTGCCATGCGTAGCGGATCCTTTGGGTATTTTGTGCATACTCGCCACGCGCGCAACCTGCGTGTTGTTTTTCTCGTTGGATTCAGCGACCACATGGGTGGCATCAGCCTTGTAGGTGAACCGGTAGTCCTTACTAAAATCCCACTTCAAGCCCTGCACTGGCAGGTGAATTGTATGGACCTGCCCGGCGTGCAGTGCAGGCACCGGTATAAGAAGGGCGCCTGACGCATCAGCGGGGAGGGCATCCAGCGCCGGAGTGCTTGGGCAATCGCCACCGGGGCCGCTGCCGAGCTTCTTGCAGCTTACCGTCAGCTTGCTGGCGCCCGCCGTTGCGTTGCCGATATTCTTCACGATAATCACACCGTTGAACGGATTGCTGACCTGCGGAATCAGATCGGGCAACGACCGCTTCGCGCTCATCGACTGGCAATAGCCAGGTGGAACCATGAGTGTCATGGGGCGAGTGGCGATGTGCGTGACACCTTGGACAACCGTCCCCAATGACAGCAACAGATGATGGATACCCGGAAGTTTCCCAAGCTTCCCTGCGTCGAACGTAATCACCGAGAGTTTTACTATCTTCTGTTGACCAGCCCCTATGGGTGGAAGATGTGAATTCCAGATTTCGAGATGGGCGTAGTTGGCACCGCCTACCTCATCGGCAGCAGTGAATCCGTACGTAGGACCGACGTGCCCAAGGGGACCGCCATCGTTGTAGATGGTTACGTCGGTGGTCGCCACAAACCAATACTTTCCTCCGAACCCTCGCGCCGGGGGACCACATCTATCGTCGATTTTACTGCTAATCCGGGTGATCCGCAGGTGCGGCGGAGGGAGCCTCAGTGATGCACGACGACCTGTAAAGACCATGCCCCTATGCCCGGGTAGTCCGCGGATACCAGGCTGCGTGCGGCTGCCCTGCGGGATTAAACCGGGTTTCCCGGGTTTCCTGACTTGCACGGGTAGCCTTTCAGGCCGGCGAAGGCGCGGCATCGCGGGTACGGCATTCGTCCGCGTGCTCGCTCCGGTATTCTTGTGGAGTTCCGATTTCACGGTCATCGGCCTCATGCCCATCAGATTGATTGGCGTACCCGCAACGGCGATCGAGGCCGCACCGAACACGCTCATTGTTATCAGAATCATATGTTTCAACATTTTCTTCTCCTTTGTTTCGCCGGCCCTGTTTCCGCCGGGTTCTTCAGTACTAATAAGTCGGACATCATCGCCAAACGGTTCATTATCTTTCCTTTACGCTCTCCGCGCCTTTGCGAAACTCCGTTATTCATGGCGTGCTTCCCAGGCGCGCAGACGCGCCGCCGCCTGCACGGCGAGTGCCTTCAAATGTTTGAAGCCCGCCGTTGCCGGGACAATGTTCACGGACACCGGTGAGAGCAGTAGTTGGCGCTTGCCGACGCGTAGCGCCAGCTCGGCTACCCCGGCTTCAAGACCGCGGGCCGGGTCGGCGCGCTGTACGGCTACCGCCGCTTCATCGCCGAGGCCGGGCACGCTACGAACGTCGTAGCCCATATTGGCGGCGAAAGTATCTTCCAGCCCTTTCTTCACGCCCGACGCATCCGCGGGACCTACCTGCAACATGAAGAACCTCGACACATGACGAACGTCGTCCCACTCGCAGATGGGGGCGTTGGCGACGTTCGCCTTGACCTTGACGAACGCTGCCATCTTGTCTTTGACGATCATCTTCTTCCCGTATCCCGCACCCAGCCCCGGCGCCATCGCATGGACTTCCGCATCGCTGAGCAGGCTGCAGGCATCGACGGCGGCCAGCGTCTTCGGCGAATCCTTCCGGCTGCCGCAGGCCGCGAGCCACACGCCGCATACGGAAGCCAGCACCGCAAGCGATACGCTTCTCCGTATCCCCTGTTGAAATTTCGGCCTCATTGCCTATTCCTCCTTCTTCGTTGCTTCCGGGTCATCGCTCTTCACCCTGTATTTACCCTAAAGGGGTCAGCCCCCTTTCTATTTGCTGTTTGTTTGTCATCGTCTCTCTCCTTGCATTCAGCGGTTCACGCCCGCCGTGCGGGCGGGACGCGCCTGATTGTGCGTCGGGCCCAATCGCCAACCGGTTCACTGTTCATGCGCGACAGCGCGGCGCATCGCCATCCTTCGGTCTGCTCTCGCCGGGAGGCAAAAATCGTCCTTTCCCTTGCTGGTCTGAGCCCCCGCCCTTTAGGGCGAAAGGATCGCTGGTACCCCGGCCTGAAGGCCGGGGTTTCACATCAGCGCGGTTCAGGGAGGGGTGCAAACCCCTTCCTGAACGGAAAACCTCCGGCCTGAAGGCCGGATATCTTATGGGGGCGCCGGGGCTGCATTGCCTCAGAACCCGCGACGCTTGCGGAACATCACGCCGAAGCCCAGCAGGGCAAGGGCGAGCAAACCGAGAGCGCTCAGGCTTCCGCCACCGCCACTGGAAGGCGGCGTCGCCTTGACGGTGATGCTCACAGTGGGCAGGTTGGAGTCGGCCACCCCGTCGTTCACCTTCCAGGTGAAGGAGTCGCTGCCGGTGTAGCCGCCGGCGGAGGTATAGGTGTAGGCGCCCGTGGAGGTGTTGGTGATCTTGGCCTTGCCGTGGGTGGGGGAGACCACGATTGCGAAGGCGAGCGTGCCGCTGCTCGGGTTGGTGGCGGTGAGCGCGCCGGTGGTCGCCTTGGCCGTGGCGGCGGTGAGCGTGCCAGCGCTCGCAACCGGCGGCTGGTCGGTGGTGGTCTTCCAGCTTGCTGTGGCGGGACTGCCGAGCGGCGCCTCGTAGTTGTTTGCCGCCCAGAAGCCGCCCAGCACCACGCTCGTGGTGCTGGCGGTGCCGCCGGTGGTGGGCGTCATCTGCTCGAGCGCGAGCTGGCTCCCGGCGGGGACCCAGGCGGCGTTGGTACCGGTGAAGCCGCCCGCAAATGGTCCGCCGCTGCCGTACTTGCCGTACTTGCCGTTCTTGGTGACAAGGGCGACGGCGAAGCCGCTGTTCGCGCTGCCGATGCTCACTCCGCTCACGGTAACGGCGTTGGAATCGACCGCTTGGTCCATCGGGGCGCGGAGTACGTCGGTGAACGCGGGGGTCGTGGGTGTGAGGGCGTAGGTATCACTCAGCACCCGGGTGACGAAGGCCGCGGAGTTGCCGCCCGCGATGGGAGTGGCGTAGCCCGAGACCACAATCTTGCCGTTGCCCTGCACCAGCAGCGTCGTGGGATGGGGCGTGTAGCTAGTGCCGGTATTGCTGATGTCGATGTCGCTGATGCCGGACGCATTACTGCCGAAATTCGAATCGAGCGAACCGTCGGCGAGAATGCGCACGATCCCAAGGGAATGGTTGCCTGCGACGGGGTCGTTTCCGCTGACGAGGATCTTGCCGTCGGGCTGAACCGCCACCGGGAACGTCCCCGACACGGGGCCCAGCACGAGCGGCGTGTCGCCGTTGAAGTTGGTGTCCACAGAACCGTCGGCGAGATAGCGGCGCAGATCGAGTGGAGATGGCGAAGTGGACGGATCGCGTTCAGAGATGACGAAGCCGCCGTCCGGTGCTAGCGCGATGCCGCCGAGATCCCTGTTGGCCGCGCTCGTGACGAAGCCGTTCGTGCCGAAGGCGGTATCCACCGTGCCGTCGGTCGTGAGGCGGGTGATTGTCCAGGACCTCGCCGCGATGGCCCGACAACCTACGATGAGCGCCCCGTCGGGCTGCAGGGCGGGCCAGCAGTCAAATCCTAAGAAATCCTTGACTGTGGCGATCTGCACATGCCCGCTGCCGTTGAAGCCGGAGTCCACCTGACCGTCGGCCGTGAAGCGCCATACCGTGAGTTCTTGTTGCGTGTCGCCGGCATTGCCGGTTACAAGAATATGGCCATCGGCGGTGAGCGAGAGACCACTGCCGGAAGCAAAGGTATTGAGCGAAGACAGGACGATACCGGTGTTCTTACTGCCGAAACTGGTATCCAGCGTCCCGTTGGGCTTGAAACGCGCCAGCACCATGTCGGCCATGTTGCCGGTGGAGTTGTAGACTTCGCCCGCCGCGAGAATCCGCCCCTGGCCGTCCACGGCGATGGCGTAGAACCCCAGCGTCCCGCTGACGAAGCTGCCTCCGACCTGGTCTGCGGTCAACGTGATTTTCCCGGGGCTGTTTTTCACCGCGTCCACCCCGGGATCGAGCGTGCCGTCCGGTTTGTAAGCGTTGATCGTACCGCCTTGATTCCCGGAGATTTGATACGCCCCCGCCCATAAAATGTCGCCGTTAAGGGGGTTCATGGCCGCGGCATAGGACTGAAGTTCGCCGACAGGGTTGAGGTCGATAACGGCCGGTACGCCCCCGTTGAAGGTGGTATCGATATCGCCGGGTGCGGCCAGTGCCGGCAGGGCAAGGAAGCCGAGCGCGAGCGCGGCAAAGACCGCCATTAAAAAGCGTGGTTTCATCGGAGTGTCCTCTCTGGGTTGAGGGAAGTGGAACGGAGACCGCGGTGGCGCAGTTGCCACGGGACGAGCGCGAGCGGGGGCAAAAGAGGTTTGAGTGTTCCGGAACCGCCGTCACGTGGGGCCGTGCGCCGATCGATACGCACGACGTAGCGGTCGACATTTGTATTGCCTGTGCTCCATTGCCGTTTCCGCCGGATCATCCGGCGCTCCCGCAATGAATTCGCGTTCAAGCCTGGATGCCGCACGATTACGGATCGGGCACGGATCGCCCGAATAAAAACCCGTTGGTTTCGGTTGGTCATGACAGGTCCCCCGATGCAAACACAATTCATCAACCCCATCTGCCCGAGTGTCCCGGCGAACCGCCTTTTTCAGGCCGGTATGGCATACAGATAAATGGGGTGGCTCACGGCTCGGCCAGAGCCACCCCGGTTCTGCCTATCGAGGAGCAGAAAAACTGACTTTGAAAGGTTGTCTAGTAGATCTCTGGCGTGCAGCCGACCTCGCAGGCACCAACAATAGGCATGAAGTGTTTTGCGCACTTCGGCTTGAACTTCGGCTTTTCCGGAATGCATTGGTAGGTGCACTCACCGGGTCCTGTGGAGCTGAGATCGATGCCACCAACAGGATTTTTGCAGGCACCCCTCTTCAGGCGATAGCCGGCCGCGCATCGCGGAGCGGTCGTGCGCTTGCAGGTGTAGGCGCCGGCGGCATTTCCGCTCGCCAGCCGCCAGCCGCCAGCTGCCAGCCGCCAGCTGCCAGCCGCCAGCCGCCAGCCGGCGGGACAGGGCCGCGGATTCAGGCGGATCTTATGCCTAACCAGATTGGGATTTACCACAATCTGTTCCCTCCGGATGGTCCGGTGGGAGGTTGCCGCCTGGTGGTGGGTCGTCGCCCGGTGGGGAGTGATTACCCGGTAGGGGAGATATAGGTTCTGCGCGGCGGCGTGTCCGGATACGCCCAGGAAAAGGGTGAGGACGGAAATTCTGGTCGCTTTCATGGCGAACCTCTTGGTTCGAGTTTGCTTGTGGATTCTCCGTAATGGACACGGCCGCCGCGAAGGAGGCCGGCCGGTCTTCCGCGGTTGTGGTGTCAGCCGTAAGTCGTATCGCGTGCCGGTACGGTTCATTCGCGGATTTATCCGGAAACCTTCGGCCGCCGCGGGCGGAAGTGCCCGGTTCAGCCGGAATTCGGGGACGCGAGCTTGGCGAGCGCCGATCGGTCGATGGATTCGGCGGCCTTGCGCAAGGTGGCGATATCCTTCGTCTTGCCTTCGGCCTTGACGACGAAGCGGCCGGCGATCACCACCGCGTATTCGCCGCGGCCCCGCGCACGGTTCCAGCGTTCGTGTACGAGGTGGCCGGAATCGCGATAGGTTTTTTCATAGCCCTGGTCGGTCTCGCGTGCCTCTCCCGGGGCGGCGAAGCCGGCGATCGACAGCAAGCCCTTGGCGCCAACGAAGTCCGTGACTTCCAGCCGGATGTCGTCCGGCCCGGCGCGGTATCTCGCTTTCGCCTGACTGATTCGTACGCCCATGACCGGGTTGCGTTCGGTCGAGTAATCGCTTCGTGGCATGCCCAGCAGGGTTTTGGGCAGCAGGGCGCCGAGCCGCTTGGGTGCCAGAGCCCGGGTCTTGCCGTCGGCGCCGACCACGGCGCCCATCATTTCCTGGGCGGCCCGGGTTTGAGCGGCGGCATCGCCGGTTTTTTGCGCCTGCTCCATCTTCCGGCTCGCGGCCGCCATGTGCTCCGCCCAGGCCTGGAGTTTTCCGCCCGGCGAGTTCTTGTCGAAATGCGCCGATGGCGGCGCCGAAGCAGTGGCCGAGTCGAAAGAGCGGTCTGCGCCGCTGAGCGAGGAGGTCACAAAGCCCGCTGCCAGATTCAGGACGATTCCGGCCACCACCACGGTGATCGCATAGCCCCAGGACTTGTCCTCGGGGCAGCCCATGGTGCGGGGCAGCCCGAGCTTGAGCAGATACACGCTGTAGACCGCCGCGCCGACGCTCACGATCAGAACCAGGGCGCCGATCCAGGGCAGGATATTGAGTGCACCCGCCAACCAGACCGGAGTGATGGCGTAGACCACGGACTTGAAGGCCTGGGTCCTCGACTTGCCGGCGGCGAAGGTCGGCGCCAGGGCATCGACCACCAGGGCCAGGAGGAACACGATGAGCAGGCCCGTCAGGTAGGACAGTACCGCCTGAGCCAGCAGGGTGCCGAAGCCGATGCGGATGGTGCCGAGGATGGGAACATGGATGCCGAACAGGGCCGTGCCGATGAGCACGCCGAGCGCGGGCAGGGCCGCCAGCCAGATCACGTAGTTCCGGTAAATTTCGGCAATGCTGTCGGTTTCGGCGGCGATCGTCGGCCAGGCCTCCCGGGGTTGGAACACGATGGATCGTGCGCGGGTAACGAGTCTTTCTGGGTTCATCGGGTTTTTCTCCCCAAGGCGGTGTAGAGACGTACGATGCAGGTCGGCATGACGACCCCGTGTCGCGATTCTGAGCCCGGGGCCAAGAATGCTGGGGAGGGCTTTACGAATCATGTACGGGTACTCGGGGGAAGGAACGTACGATCCGGGCCGCAGGGCCTCGGTGGCGGCACCCGGGCGGGCCTGCAGCCGCCACAGATCATCGCGCTGCTGGCCGGATGTTTCCTGGTGCTCGCCCACGGCGTCGCTCTGGTCATCTCGATGAACCGGGATGCCACTCCGGCGCGGATCACCCAAGCGCGGCGTCTCACGGAAACGGCGTTGGATCATCTGCGCCGAGGCACCCGCAAGGTGGAAAGGGGACGGTGACAAAATAAACTACCCCGCTGCTTGCAGCGGGGTATTGCGTTTGTACTGCTGAGGGGTTTCCCCCTCAGCATTGGTTCAGCCTATTTTTCAAACAAAATAAAGTTACCGCTGTTGTACACTTCGGGGCCGCTAAATTTTTTACCGGTACTGGGGTTGGTATCATTGGCGTCGCGGTAGTTGGCG
>VAPE01014919.1_pt1 | contig 10340 bp, 7 predicted proteins | sample 3393911 | NCBI WGS metagenome assembly VAPE01 (sample SAMN08290436, study PRJNA428436) | hydrothermal vent metagenome | isolation source: Deep-sea hydrothermal vent chimney | place: Atlantic Ocean: South-mid Altantic Ridge | reverse complement strand
CGACAAGCCGCTCTTGAGCGAGTCTTAATAGTATCCAAAGCTGCTACAAAGGCCTGCTCATTACACTTAGGGACGATAATACCTGTCTCATCGTTGATAATCTCTGCCGCAGCGCCTACGTTGAAGCCTATCACTGGCGTACCGCAGGCTAAGCTCTCAGCCAAAGTGAGGCCATACGGCTCATCCCAAGTACTCGTAAATAGCATGGCGGTTGCTTGACACAAATAGTCGTTGATTTGATCTTTGGTTAAGTGACCCACGTAAGTGAATAGCGCCTCGCCATCTGCCTTATCGGCATCCGCTGCCAGTAGTGGCGCAACTTTGCTATCAAAATACTCTTGATTACTTTTGGGACCTGCGATAATCAAGTGTTTGCCCGCTGTCTGACAGTATTGCATCGCTAAGTGTGTGCCTTTTTCGGGGCAAATACGCCCATACCAAAAATAAACCTCCTCGTTAATAGGCTCAATATTGGCTGTAAAAGAGTCGACATCGATACCGTTATAGACCACATGTGATGGCACAAACTCGTCAAACAGCTGCTGCTGATGAGCGCTGATTGAAGTAAATTGCGTGGCAGTGCCTTGCTGCAGGGTTAATAAAGCTAAGCGTATATGCGGAAAAATAGGCGTATGAAAGGTAGTAAAAAAACGCTTACCAAATGCCTGACCCGTTAGCATAGGTACGTGATACAGACTATGGTTATGGACGATATCAATCTCACCGCGATTGTCCCTAGCAATGATATCGCTAAGCGCCTGCTGATATACAAGATACTGATACATATCCTCACGGCTCATGCCGACAGAGTCGTACTCATTGTCATAAACTAAAGCATCAAACTGTTCGCGAGTCATGAGCGGCTGTAGGTTAGCCTGCGTTTGGCTGTCCTCATGAGCATAGAGCAGTACGTCATGACCGCGCGCGACTAGCTCATCACATAGTAGCTGAGTAATCATCTCCAAACCGCCAGCATAAGGCTGTGCAATCGGATAGAGCGAATGAGCGATGATAGCGATCTTTAGAGGCGCATGCATGAGCGGCGCAGAGCGAATCTGCATCGAAGCTTTAGGATGTGTCAGTGACATAATGTGTCCAGTAAGGGGCGATAAGGAGAATGTTAATATTGTATTTATGCCGGTATTATATTTATATCGGTTTAAACGTTCGTTATAGCTTTTATTATCAATAGCCGCACAAGCTGAATAAAAACAGCTAAGAGCTTGCGGCTTCTTTGTCCGTGTAAGCTTTATTAATAGAGTGACGGCTCATAGCTTTCGATGGAATAGCTTTAGCCTTTGCTAGTGAGGTAGCCGTTTTGCTTGGCTTACGCACAGCTTTACGCTGATTACGCGTTTTAAAATTAATGATTTGTCCCTCTGTTCGCTGATAACGATAGTTGTCTAGCGCCACACTGGCAGCAAACACTTTTATCAAACAAATCACTAAAGCAGCTGCAAACAACACTGGCGAATAAAGCGGTGAAAAAGGCGCAACTAGTAGCAAAGTAGCCAAGTTAAGCATCAATAGCAGTTTAGGTAGCGCCCTGATATTGGCTATAAAGGTCGAGCGAGAGGTACTACTATTAGCTTGTTTAGGCGTACAAATAAAAGGTTTATCACGGCCCCAAAGTACTGGCATCCACGATAAAGCGCCAAACTCCCAAAAATTCAGGTGCAGCAGCCAAGCTCGCGTTTGCTTTTTTAACGGCTCATATCTTTGTAGAAGAGAGGCAGGCTTATGGCTAGTTTGTTTAGCGCTATGTATTTGCTGATTAAGAGGGGCGCTATCATGACTATAAGCCCAAAAGCGTCTGCCTAAAAACAGCGCGTAGCTGGCAAAAACGGCATACAAAGGCGCGAGTAATAACTGAAAATTTGCTGCAAAATTAAGTAATAAAGCGCCAGTAACCATCAGGACACACGCTAGCTGCAACAAAATAAATAAGCCAGTGAAGTTGACCCAAGCGCTAAGCTGCGAGAGATGCGCTCTGATATAAGATAGGCGCTCAGAGTTTTGTTGAGCTTTAAAAGGTGTTTTCTCTGCTACCGACGCTTGCTTATCAGTAGCAAAATAAGAGCTCAGCACTTGCATATTGCCATAAATCCAGCGCTGTCTTTGACAGATAAGATCCGGCAAAGTGTTGGGCAACAGGCCTGTCGCTATCACTTTAGGGATAAACTGACTCTTCAGCCCTTGCCGGTGCATCAAGACACCCATTTGCGCATCTTCAGTAATAGACGCGCCAGACCAGCCGCCTAGTTGAGTAAGGGCTTGCCTGCGAATAACTGCAAAAGTACCCGTTGATAACGCGCGCTGACGGTTGAAAGGGCGGTACAGATGATAATTAAAATAATGGTTTAATTCGCTATGCACATCTATTAGGCCTTTATCGCGATAAAACTGCGGGAACTGCAACAAAGCATGAGTAGGATAGTCTACTATTGCTTGAGCGATAGCTTCTCTAGCATGAGGGAGCGCTTGATAATCACTATCGACTACCACAATATGACTACAGCTTGCGTCCATCAACTCTAGCGCTAAGTTCAGCGCTCCTGATTTAAAGTTATCCACTTTATCCACATGATAAAAACGTACTTTAAGCTCACTTGCCAAACTGGCGCAATAAGCGGCCAAAGGCTTGTACAAGGCTTTATCTGTATGGTTGTTATCGATAATGAGAATCTCGTCATTAGCGGACTTAATGGCTAGCAAAGACTCAATAGTCGCTGTGACAACCTCAAACGGTTCAGCACGAGTCATAATCTGAAAACTTAAACTAACCGTATCCTCATTGTCCAAACCTTCAGCATAAGAGCTGCGGCTTGAATGATAAGTAGTGAAATTAGGCGTAAAAGCAGTCACTTCATTAACGGTCATGATCTATCCTTGAGCATCCACGTAACTTATGGCTAATAGGGTTAAGTATTGATAATTATAATTTTAAAGTTATTTTTATAATTTTAGGCGTCAGTCATGTAAGAACAGAGCTATTAATAGTAAAGCTATACTCAGTTATAAAGTCATAATAATATGGTTTAATAGCTCAAATTAGACAAGAATTGTCGTAAAAATAGCCTAAGTGTAACGGTGAGTAATTTAGGTAAGAAAGTGTTAGTTATTAGGTGGTTAGCGTCCAGATTAGTTGCTGTATCGTCTTCTACTGATTTCTAGCACCTGCATTTAGCTAGCAGACAGGTTTTATGATTCAGAGTCATATTTGTTTACTCTAATGTATAGCTGGCGAGTAAAGTGTTATAGTCGGACCAAGCTAACATGAACGTATATTCACTTAGTGCTTTGCCTAAATGAGCATAAGCAGAATTTTATAGAGTTCGTTAAAAAGCATAATGTTTTGATAAGGATAAGATGATGGGATTATTAGTAGAAGGACAGTGGCAAGACCAATGGTATGACACGGATGCTACTGGCGGCCGCTTTAAACGCGAAGAGTCGGGCTTTCGCAATTGGGTAACCAAAGATGGTGGCGCAGGCCCAACAGGAAAGGGCGGCTTTAAGGCTGAGCCAAACCGTTATCATTTATATGTGTCTTTAGCTTGTCCTTGGGCGCATCGCACGACTATCTATCGTAAGCTCAAAGGGCTTGAGGATATGATATCGCTATCGGTAGTGCATCCGTTTATGCGCGATTACGGCTGGACCTTTAAAGACGGCGACGGTGTCATTCAAGATCCGATCAACCATGCCAATTATATGTATGAGGTGTATACCGCAGCAAAATCTGACTATACCGGCCGCGTAACAGTCCCTGTATTGTGGGACAAAAAAAACCATACTATCGTCAGTAATGAGTCCTCTGAGATCATCCGTATGTTCAACTCCGCCTTTGATGAAGTCGGGGCAACACCGCTTAATTTACTACCAGATGATCTAAAAAACGAGATTGATGAGATTAATGAGCAGGTCTATTCATCAGTCAATAATGGCGTCTATAAAACAGGCTTTGCGACAACGCAAGAGGCTTATGAAGAGGCGGTAACCGAGTTGTTTGACGGCCTTGATAAATTAGAGGCGCGTCTGGCAACGAGCCGTTATTTAGTAGGCGATAGACTTACTGAGGCCGATTGGCGACTATTTACCACTTTGGTAAGATTTGATGCTGTTTATGTCGGTCATTTTAAATGTAATATTCGCCGTATTATTGATTATCCTAACCTTTGGAACTATCTCAAAGAGCTATATCAAGTGCCCGGTATCAGCGAGACTGTCAACATGGAACACATTAAGGCGCACTATTATACCAGTCATGACACTATCAATCCGACTGAGATCATACCACTTGGCCCAGTTATTGACTTTAACGAGCCGCATAACCGTGAGCAGATGAGCGCATAAATAGCGGCTTTAAAACCGATATATTAGCTTATTCATTTTTGCAGAAACCCACTATCTAAAAGCTAGTGGGTTTTATACACTCGCACTAGTGATACTTTGAAATTGAACTTTTGATAAATGGTTAGGAGCTAAAAATGACTGATAGAGTCGATCCACAAGACATACAACACAAATTTGAGCGTTGGTCTGCTCTACAGTCAAAGTTATTACAGGCGCAGCAAGATTGGAGAGAGGCAGAAGCGCTACTGTCTGAGGTACAAGAGTATTATTTAAGTCCGCAGTGGATGCAAGATCGTGAGGCTGATGTCACGATTAAGCACTCTGGTGAGGCTCATTCTATCTTTAGCGAAGACGGTATCTGGAATGCGATGACAGAGCATCAAGAGCAGGCGATTACTTGGATGCGCTTAGGGCTGGACGCTATCGAAAAGTAAATCAAGGCGTTAGCACTTAGTGATTATCGGCCTGCGCGTTTGTTAGTGTTTATCAGATAAACGCCGCTTTACAAACCAGCCAATAATAATGACAACGATAAGGATGCCAATACCTGTCGAGTAAGGGGCGAGCGTCGATTCAATAACCTCGTAGTTTTGGCCCATATAGTAACCCGCGAGCGTCAGACCTGTCGTCCAAATGCTTGCACCAAGTGCGGAGAGTCCCAAAAACGGTAGCATCGGCATATTATTCATACCGGCAGGAATCGAGATAAACGAGCGGATACCAGGCACCATACGACCAAAGAATACCGCTTTTTTACCGTGCTTATCGAACCATTCATTGGTAGCTTTGATATCGTCAGGTTTTACAAAAACAAATTTGCCATATTTTTTGGTTAAGGCTATCAAGCGCTCTTCATTAAACACGCGGCCTAAATAGTACAGCGGTAACGCACCAAGTACCGCGCCAAGCGTCCCTGCTAGTATGGCAAGTATGAGATTAAGCTCACCATTTGAGGCGGCAAACCCAGCAGCAGGCATAATGACCTCAGAGGGAATAGGCGGAAAGACGTTTTCGGCAAACATGGCAAAGATAATGCCAAAGTAGCCAAACTTCGCCGTGATAGAGAGTACCCAGTCACTGATTTGACCCATAAAAAACCTTTAAAATAGAATGAACAATACTGCTGCTAAGCCGAATATTTAGGCAAAAGATACTAGCTCATCACTGGTTTTTCAATTTAGAAGGTTTTACGCGCTGTGCAAGTTTCGTTAACGTATATCTAAATCATCAGCGTAGGCAAATAGCGCCGGCGCGCCTCCGGTATGCCAAAATAAGACGTTATCGGTTGCTTTGATTTGCTCGGTGCGTATCATATCGATGAGTCCGCCCATCGCGCGTCCCGTATAAACAGGGTCCAGCAAAATACCTTCGTTTTGCGCAGTCAATGCAATCGCTTCTTTTTCAAGCTCGCCGATCACCCCATAACCGTCGCCAACATAATCAGAGTTGAGTATCAGATCGTCCGCAGTGAACTGATAATCGGCTGCAATCAACTGCGCTGTGCTGTTGGCTAGGCTCACGATATGCTCATCAAAAGGCACTTTATCCATCTCACCTTTATCAATGTTGATGCCGACTATTTGACTATGAGTCTGCAGTATTTTATTGCCAAGCATTAAGCCAGCATGAGTCGCCCCAGAGCTAGAAGCGAAGATAATATAGCTAAAATCTACCTTTAACGCTTCACGCTGCGCGTTAAGCTCTTTGTACGCCTCGATAAAGGCTATCGCACCTAATTCATTAGAGCCGCCGTAAGGAATGACATAAGGCTTTTTGCCCTCAGCTTTTAACTGTGCCACGAGGGCTGGAATGTCTTCCCCCTTACGGTTCTCGCCTGTCCAATGGATATGGCAGCCGTAGACTTTATCGAGTAGTAGATTACCTTGCGGCTGCTCGGGCTCTTCGCCGCCTAAGACGAGATGACACTCAAGCCCGAGGCTTGCTGCGGCTCCTGCTGTTTGCCGGCAATGATTGGACTGAATAGCGCCTGCAGTAATCACCGTATCCGCGCCTTTTGCCAGCGCATCACCCATGATGTATTCAAGCTTACGCGTTTTATTACCGCCGAGGGCGAGTCCCGTATTGTCATCGCGCTTCATATAGATATTGGGGCCGCCAAGCGTTTTGCTTAAACGTGTCAATTCAATCAAGGGCGTAGGGAAGTAGCCTAGCGACGCTTTAGGGAGGTTATGAGTCATAAAAAGTCCATTTGTAAGAGTGATTTATAGTCATTTCAAGCGAAACAAACATTTAGTATTAGCGTGAAATATGAGCTGCTCGTCACACTTGTTATTCTACAATGATAAGCATCGAGATTCATAAGTTTACTTATTTTATCAAACTGTACTCATAAAAAACCCTCATTCAACATTAAGCTTGAATGAGGGTTGGATATTGTCTAACGCTATTATAATGAGGCTACTGAGATTTAGAAATGCACTTTTACTAAGGCACTAGGTACGCTTTGATTGACGCCATCCAAACCAAATTTATTACGCCAGTAACTGTATTCCAAACCCACTTCAATACGGTTATCGATGCCTAGCGCCTCTTGCAAATTGTACTTAATTTGCGGATTAATATGTAGCTGATCTTCTAAATCATCATTGTTAAATGAGTAATCAATATAGCCATCAACGACGAAGTTGTTTTTCTCCCAGCCATAAGTCAAAGTAATTTGCTGATCATCAGCGTCATTAGGGCCTGAGTTGTTATTGAATACATGATACAAGGACGCGGAAGCGTATTTCATACCTTCGATAGGCACATCGAGATCCGCATCGACTCCAACCAGATAGTTGTCTTGGCTAAAGCCGCTAGAGTTGGAGCCAAACTCGTATTGAGCGGCAAAATTGACTTGTTTGATAAAGCTATCATTAAAGGTTGCGACTTTAAATTTAGGCGCAAGCTCGCCATAGATGTCTTTGGCTCGGCTTTTCTCATTATCGCTCGCGCCTTGCAAGCGATCAACGAAGAAAAACACGCCGCCCCAAGTATGCGCAGAGGCATGCTCAAGCGTGAGCGTAGTCAGCTCGCCATCTTTTGCTAGCTCATAATCCTCACCGTATAGCAGTGAGACGCTAGTATCTGAAAACAGCACTTTAGCCTGCGCATTGCTAAACGCTCCTAGTGCTAGTGTAGCGATAACAGCCGTGGCTAATGGTTTGGCAACAGAGCGCTTAATATTTAGGCAAGGTTTTTTGATCTCGGTCACAGAGGTTGATGCAATTGAGAGAGGATGACGCACAGTAATACTCCTTTATGTACAGTCGTTGGCGAAACATAGTTAACTATCGAAAACAGGCTTAACTTATAATAACGGCATTCATTAAAAGCTGATCTCTAAATGCAAAGTTTTTTACTTTCGCTGTAGCCGTTTATAAAGGGAAATGCCTAGTAAGGTAATCACGTAAATCACAGTTGATTGAGGCGTCACGTGGTTACTTATTACAATATTTATTAACAATCTGAAACAGTTAAGCACGTTCTAAAGGCGCTGACAATGGAAAATTAGCGAACAAAATCAGCTATATAGGCAGTGTTTAAGAAAAGGGTTCACTAAGTTTATGATTTATAAAGAATAACTGACCAAATGGTCAGCTTTGCTTTTTTGTAAATGAAACAGAGTATTTAGGAAGAGAAGGGGTATTTGGGTCTTTTTGATCATTAACGATAATAAATAGTTCGCTGTACGGATGTGAAAGATAATCCATCTAACCAAGGTAAAAACCCCAAACAGATCACTGTTTGGGGTTGAAAATACTTAAACTCGATACCGTTAACGCTAAAACTTTAAGACTTACGCGCTTGTATCAGATCGACAATAAGCGCCTTTAATAAGCTGATCGCCATTAAGATAATAATGAACGAGAAGGGCACTGCCGCGATAATCATGGCAGAAGTAATGGCATCTAGTCCACCTGCGAGAAGTAATGCAGCAATCACCGCGGTCAAAGCGACAATCCAAATAAGAATATGCTTGGCTCTATTCTTAATGTTGATCTTACCTGCCGCATTGATGAGATTAATCACTAATATCGCTGAATCGGCTGAGGTGACCAAATAAGTAAGCAAGAGGACCACAACCATCGCGGAGACGCCGATAGCCATCGCTGGCTGCAGTATAAAGCCTATAATCTCAAACAGCTGAGCGGTTAAGCCTGAGTCGAATATCTGACCTCCTGCGACGCCGCTGAGCTCCAAATCGATACCCGTACCGCCGATTAAAGTGAACCAAATAAATAGCGTCAGACTAGGCGCGACGATACCTATCAGGCCAAACTCACGAATAGTACGGTTTTTAGAGATGCGCGCTAAGAACATACCGACAAATGGCGCAAATGCAATCCACCATGCCCAATAAAAAATAGACCAACTGGTCTGCCAACTGCCAAGCTCTGTATTTGGATCCCAAACCGTAAACATCATCGCCGGTAGATTGACGATATAGTTAAAAATACCTTTACCGAGCATCTCTAAGGCAAACATCGTCGCGCCAAAGATCAAGAAGAAAGCCAGTAATAAGATCGACAATACTATATTAATATTACTGAGCCATTTCACCCCGCGTCCCACTCCCGATAGCGCAGAAGCAGTCGATAGACACATCACGATAAATAACGATAACAGCAGCGCGCCAGTGGTCGGTTCAGGACTCGCCGTGTTAGTCACTAGCCACTCAGCTCCGGTAATGCTGTATAAGCCTGAGGCAAAGGTGCTTAGCCCCACTCCAATAGTTTGCGAGATACCAAAGATAGTGGCAATCACCGCTGAGATATCGATGATATCTCCAAGCTTGCCCTCTAAGTGCTTACCAAACAGTGGCGTGAGAGCAGAGCGCATCGTTAATGGCAAGCCGCGTGCATAACTAAAAAACGCCAAGCAGATACCGACTAAACTATAAGTCGCCCAGACACTAATACCCCAATGCAAAAAAGAGTAACGGTAAGCGGCAGATAATGCCTCCTCGCTTCTGGGTAGCACCACACCATCAATAGGCGCTATGGTGTTGGCCGCAATTTGCTCTTGATAAACAGCAAAGACATCCGCCCCTTCAGGCAGCCTAATACCGTTATTACTTAGCGTTGCCATAATCAAGTCTTTTGACATGATAGTCTCGGGGTTACTGGACAGATGCCAAAGCGGCTCGGCAGCGCTATAGGTCAATACCCCGATACCGATGCCGGCTCCAAAGATCATTGAAAACCATGAAAAGTTTGAAAATTCAGGTTTTGCATTAGGATCATTTCCAAGCTTAGTGCGCCCAAACGAGGGCCATAATATGACGGTCAGGCAGACAATAATGTAGAAGGAAACAGCATAAATATAATAGCCATTAAGATTAGCATAAGACCAGTTTTTTATAGCACTGAGGACGATACCGGAGCGCTCAATATCACTTAATATCCAAATTACAACTAAAGATATTAGTAGTAGAGCGCTCAGGGCCACAAAGCGATTAAGACCCTCAAAAAATCCTGAGTCCTGAGTCTTTATATGCAGATGTTTTAACGGAGGGCGAAAAGCCATAGCGTTTCCTTGACTTGCGATAATAGCTACCGCAGGGTTTGATAATTATGAAAAAGAGCAATCAATGGTTGCCATATGAGTAGTTGTTATGAGTAGTTTTTTGGGCACTACTGAATACTCATAATAGATGGGTCACGATTGACTAGAAGGGGTGCTGTGACCAGTACGATTAAGTGCTAATAGCAAAGCTCTAAGAGGGGTAGTGATGTAATAATAGCGATAATATTTATCGAAGCAGAAGACGACTCTATGACGATGAGTACGCCTTATTTATAATGCGTCAAAGCCTAAAAACAAAAAAACCCCAAGTAAATGAATACTTGAGGCGAAAATCGTTTAAACCTTGTGGTTAAATGTATTTTTCAAATATGGCGCAGCGGACGGGACTCGAACCCGCGACCCCCGGCGTGACAGGCCGGTATTCTAACCAACTGAACTACCGCTGCTTAGGTCGT
>VAPE01031393.1_pt1 | contig 10346 bp, 5 predicted proteins | sample 3393911 | NCBI WGS metagenome assembly VAPE01 (sample SAMN08290436, study PRJNA428436) | hydrothermal vent metagenome | isolation source: Deep-sea hydrothermal vent chimney | place: Atlantic Ocean: South-mid Altantic Ridge | reverse complement strand
CGGATCGGTCCTGCCTGGCCTTGGCCCTGGACAAGAAACTGCCCGTCATGACGGCTGACCGGAGATGGGGTGAGCTTCGCCTGGATCTCGATATCCGGCTGTTGCGCTGAGTGCGCGGGTGAGTTGCCGCAGACCCGTGATAATCGCGGCGGGTCCCCACGACGTTGCCGGCGGGCCAAGGCCCGCCCTACCGAATTCCCCCATACCCCGGTAGGGCGGGGCTCGCCCCGCCAACTCCGTGGAACCGTGATAAATCGCGGCGGGCCCCCACAACGTTGCCGGCGGGCCAAGGCCCGCCCTACCGGATTCCCCTGTACCTCCCGTAGGGCGGGGCTCGCCCCGCCAACTCCGCATAACCCATCCGAGGGTCCACACCCCAGCGCACCAATGAAAACGCCCGGCCTCGTGTATGACGAGACCGGGCGTTGTGGTAGACCGCGCTCGAAGGCGATCGGGCTACGATTGCCGCGCCGACCTCCGGCGCCGACTGAAGCCCAGCCAGCCGATCACGGTCCCGATGAGCCACCAAGCACCACCGCGCCATGCACTCACCGGCGTCGGGCTGATGCTGCATCCGCTGCTACCCACGTCCGGGGTGCCCACTGTAGACACCGTCGACGTGGTCGAGGTCGACGCGCCAGCCACCCCACCCGGATCGACGATGGTCCCGTTTATAGCGCCATCCGCGTCGTTGCGTCCTCCATCGTTGAGGGTCAACTGCACACAGAAATCGCCTTTGGTCAGCCCTGGCTTATAGGCCGTTCCGGGCGGAGGACATGTGCCGGAGTTGTTGTGAGGAGCGGAAGCAATCTTCCCACCCTCCACCGTGCTGGTTTTCAAGAAGAAGTTGCGCCAAGTACCATTGACAAACTTGCGGTAAGTCGCCTTCGGAGGAATCGGCGCCAACAGGGGCAGCACCACCTGCGCGGAACCCGGCGGCGTCGTGATCCCGGTGATGTCGAAATCGAAGCAGCCACCGACACAGGATTGGGTCACGTCCGGATCCTTCGGCAGGTCCGTAGCGGGGAGGATCGCGCCGTACTTTCCAGTACCGGCACCAATCTGCTCGGCCATGCTCCCCAATACGAGTTTCCCCGTGCTCTGCAACAGGAATGTACCGCTCGGTTTCCCTTGCAGTTCGGTGACTGCCGAGGGTCCGTGGTCATAGTAGTCGGGGATACCGTTCCCTTTCGTACTCTGGGCCTGCGCCAGGGTCAGGGTGGAATCGACCCGGAGCGGAACCACCTCCGCGAGGCTCTGCTCTTTCGTGGCCGGATCCGTAATCGTGACCCGGGCGGTGACTACTTTTCCACTCGGCAACGTAGACGGATCGAACACGAAGGTCGAGCTGGTCGTACCATTGGAATTCACCGCCTTCAGGGCGGCGTCGGACGTGCTCCAATCATAGGTCACCCCGGCCGTATCGCTGGAGGCCGTGATGGTGACCGGTCCGCCGCTGGGAACCACCACTGCGATCGGCTTGCCGCCCTGCATCGTGGTGGCGGAGACCACCGGCAACGCATACGGTGGATTGAAGTTCAAATTGAAATTTGCGCGGAATCCGATGAAGGGCCCATCCACCATCGGGTGACCGGGGACCGGGTGACCGGAGATCATGACGGGGGTACCGTCGGGCTTGGTGTCGCCGGCCACTGCAAGGTTGAATGGCGCCCCGCTGGCCCCAAAGCTGTTGGTACCGTTCACCGCGCCCGTCCAGGTGTGATTGACCTTCCACACCATTACCACGTCGATGTTATTGTTGCCGTTCCAGTCGAACAGCATGTGGGCGCCGACCTCTCCGGGCTTGACTTTCATCGTAAGCGACTTGGGGCCGGTACAGTGCGTGGACCCGTCGGCCGCAACCTGCGTCGCCGAGTTGATCGGCGGCGGACAGGCCTCGAAGGTGTACGTCCCGGGCCCGAAGATCTGTACATCGTGCGTCGTCCACGGGAACCCGAAGAACGGGGTTGGACTGGCCAGTGTGGCGTTCACCTTGGGATTCGAAACGCTGGTCAAAAGGGTGCCATCCCAAGTAAATTTAAGATCGTTGGTCCCACCGATATCAGCACCCGCGGGATTCAACATGGTGAAGTTACTGCCGCCACTCACACTCGGACTGATCTCGGCGCCCGGATTATCCGGGGTGGTAACGCCGCTGTAGGCGTTCGTCAGCACGGTAACCGTCACGTTGGCGGTACTCGTCTTGCCGCTCGTATCCGATATCGTGTAGGTGAACGTGTCCTTCCCCACATACCCTGAATTCGGCGTATAGGTGATCGTGCCGTCCGTATTGATCTTCGCGGTACCGTGCGCGGGTGTGCCGGCGGTGGTGACGGTCAGTTTATCACCGTGCACGGTGCCGATATCCGGATCCGTGTCGTGGGCCAGGACGTTAACCGTTACGGGCGTACCGAGGGGGGTAACCGCGGTATCCGGGTTCGCCGTTGGGGGATTGTCCACGAACGTGACCTTGACCTTGACCGTGCCGGTAGCTGTCCCGCCGTTGGCATCGGTTACCACGTAGGTAAAGCTGTCGGGTCCGTTGTAGAACTTGTTCGGGGTGTAGGTGATGGTGGAGCCACTGCGCGTCGCACTACCGTTCTTCGGTGTCCCGACGCTCTTCACCGTAACCGCCAAGTTGCTCGGGTCGGTCACTCCGGCCGCGGTGAGCACATCGAGCGCGAGCGGCGTGCCCTCCGGCGTGGTCTCAGACAGCGTCGGGGTTCCGATCACCGGCGGCTTGCTGCCGGCGACGGCGAGATGCACCGTGACCGTCGCGGGCGGGGAGGCATATTCGAGTTTATTCTTCACCGTGTACTGGAACGTATCGGTATTCCCCAGCTTGCCGCTGGTGTTGGTGTAGGTAATCGTTCCGGTGGAGGAATCGACCGACGTCGCCCCCTTGGTCGGCAGTGTCGACACTGTCACGGACGCAGGAACGAGCGGCGACGTCGTGCTTACGTCATTGGCCAGCACCTTGATCTCCACCGCCCCCCCCGGTGACACGCTAGTGGTATCCGCAACGGCGCTGGGGGCGATCGTGGTCACCTTGAGCGAGGTCATATCGAAGTTGGCGTTGAAGTTCGGGAAGGGACTCGTCTGCATGGGCGAGCCGCCGATGCCAGTGTCCCCGTTCGACGCGTCGGCCACCGTGTCGGCGATCAGCGGCAGCGAGCCGCTGGGGTTGGTGCCGAGCGCCGGGGAGCCGATGTTGGTCGTGTTCCAGGTGGTGGTCACCACCGGGGACGGCCCCAACGGGAGAGTGTAGGTGCCCGCACGGCCGCCACCGAACACGGTATCGTTGCTGGCGGCCAGGGCCCCAACGCCGGAGATCACCTGCCCGGAGGTGACAGAAGCCTGGATGGCGCCGAACAGGCCCTGAGCATCCAGTACGATGCTCACCGGAATGCCGTTGTTGCCGTTCCAGTTGAAGCCCATGTTGCCCAGCACCAGGGGGCCGGCACCGCCGGAGCCGTTGCCGATCGCCTGCATGGTAACGTTGGTGGCCTTGGCCAAACCGCCGCCGAAGAACGAGAACGGCTTAACGGTCCCGCTCCCGGCGCCGGTTGTGGTGTTGAGCACCATCGTCCCGGTGATCGGCGTGCGGTTGGTGTACCAGGGGGCGCCGGGCGCGTCGCCATTCGCCGTCACTAGCCCGGTCGAGCCCAGCATCGTAAACTCGCCGCTCCAACTAAACGTGAAAACGTCGGCCGCGGCGGGACGGGGCATCCCCACACTGCCGAGGGCCAACGCGATCGCACCGGCAAGGAGTGCCTTTCTGGGTCTGATGAATTTTTTGGGGTGCATCACCTGCCTCCTCCAGAATCGTATTCTGCGTTTCTATAATTTTTTGGCGGCTCTTCCGGCCTGCCCGTCGCAACCTGGCGTTCAGCGACCGGCACAGAAGTCAGAAGTGATACCCGAAGCTCACCCCGAGCGCGTTCTGCACCATCGAGATCGCCGCGTTGTTGCCGATTACCGGTGCACTACTAGGTCCGAACGCGGTCGGCCCCCGAATCGTCTTCCGGAAGGCATGTATGTAGCTCACCGACCACTCCACGTTCCGGGTAGGCCGATAGCTGGCGCCCAGGGTCAGGTGGTCCTGCACGGTCGCGGGGGCCAGCATGTTGAACAACACTTGGTTGCGCGGGATCGGCGATTTCATGTGGTTATAGCCCGCCCGCACGGTGAACTGCTGGTTCAGCCGATAGGCGACGCCGAGCTTGTAAGCGGTGCGGTCCTGCCAGCCGAAGCCCATGCCATTGGGCAGCCCCAGCTTGTTGCTGCTCGTGATCGTATGGTTGGGTGTCGCCGGATTGGGCCCGGGGTTACCGATCGAGGCGACCGAATTCCACTTGATGCGTTGCACGTCGATGGCCACGACCAAGTCGGGGGTGATCTTGTAGGACATGCCGACACCGTAGTTCTCGGGGATGTCGAAGCCGCCGTGCTCGGCGAACAGATTCTTGTACTTGTGGAACTTGGTCATGTAGACCCGGGACGACCAGTTGACCCCCAGGGTAAGCCGCTCGTTGAAGAACTGCCCGAGCCAACCGACACGGGCGCCCCCACCGTAGGCCCAGTCGTTGCCCTGGTTGGTGAGGTTCTGGTTGCCAGCGGCATAGTGCAGCGACCCAATCCCTCCAAAGGCCTGTAACCCATAGGCCCTGAACTGCTGCACCGCAAAGACACCGGATACGCCGATGGTCTGGTTGTGCCAGAACCGGTAGGCGACGCTCGGCAGCATCTGCATCTGCATCAGCGATACGCCCACCGTGGTGGAACCCAGGCAGTTGAAGTTGAAGAAGTAGCTACCGACCCCTCCGCTGGTATTGCCGTTGTGGCAGGTGGGATTGCCGGGCACCGTCTGGTCGTAGCGGGTACCCAGACCAGCCCCGACCACTGCGAATCCCACCGCAAGATTCGGCGTCGCCTTGACGATCGCGCCCATATTCGGAATCAGGAAAAGGTTCGCGCCGCTACGCGCATTGGTATCGCCGAGCGCGGCACTGTTATGGATCACCGCGCGGCGCGGCACGAACAGATCAGCGCCGATGTCGACCCGCAGGGTACCCGGCACCATCATCATGGCCGCGGGGTTGGCGGCGGCGGCGAGTCCGTCCTGACCGTAGGCGATTCCGACGCCCCCCATGCTGCGGGACTTGGCACCGAAACCGATCAGGAAATAACCATTGGTCGCGGACGCGAGCGCCGGAACGAAAAACGCCACCGCAGCCGCAAGGGCAGCCGCCCGATGCAGCGATCTCCTCATCGTGACTCCTCCTCCATGACTCTTCTTGTTGGTCTGCACGCCCGATTGCATCGCGCCGCCGGGCGTCGGAATTCTTGTGTTCTGTCGCTTCGGAGACTAGTGAGGCGCAGCTACGCGGAGATCCCGTCTCTTGCGCGCCAGCTCCGCGGCGCGCGCCACGTCCCTCACCATCCGAATACACAGCCGCTATGCGGTACCTCGTTATCCCGCATATTCTTGGAAATGCCGACTGCCCGCGCGCCAAACTATTCATCAGGGCACGGCGATTGTCAAGGCCGGCGGCGAATTGCCCGATCCGGGTAGTCAAGGCGGCGGGACGCAACCCGCCCGGACACCAGCGCGGCAGTGGCAGGATACCCCGCCCGTCCGGAGAGAACCGGCCCACCGAGCGCACACCCGCCCGAGACGAGCCTCGAATGACGGTTTTCTTTACCCCGGCAGAGGCTGCCGCCGGACCCTCCTTCGGCATGTACTGAAGTGAATATAAACGATTTTCTCCCGAGGCAGGCTGGATCACACCCGCCCGGGGCGAGCCTCGAATGACGGTTTTCTTTACACCGGCGGAAGCCGCTGCCGAACCCTCCTTCTGCATGTACCAAATTGAATATGAACGATTTCCTCACGAAGCAGGCCAAATTAGGGTACTGCGTACCCAGCGGGACGATTCGGCGCGCCGGGGCCGCAGACTTGTAAATTACCGCCTGAATTCAATTGGTTCGTAGCTAAAAGCGACTGGCAGGGGGGTAAATGCATATTGTCGGAAAATTTTACATTCCGGGTACGTACGTCCTCTGCACTGGCGGGGTCCACTATAAAGAGCTTTTACATTCAATGGATTGAATTTTAAGGCACGGAAATTGCTTTATCCTGAACTGTCGTGTCCGCCAAGCCGGTCGGGAAGACCCGGTCCCTCGCGCTGATGCATTGGGAGGCCGCTTCGGGCACCAGGCGATAACTCGGGTTCGGGCTGATCAGGACGCCCGCCCGGAACCGATTCCAACGTTGGAGGAGTGCATACAATGTCAGCGAAATCAAGATTGAAGAAGACGCTCGTAGCGACTGCGGTCGTGGCAGCCCTGGGCATGGGCGCCCCGGTCGTCGCCTCCGCGGCGACCATCAACATGACCTGGAGCGGCGTATTCACGATGCTGGGCTCGACCGGGATAGTGACGGCGAATGGCGACGCGCCCGGCGCCCCCTGGTACACCAACCGCACGCCGATCACCGGGACGATGACGTTCAACACCACAACCGGCGCCGGGAGCGGGACCGTTAAGGCGTTCTCGTTCTTCGCCGGCGGCTTGGCCAAGGCCACGAGCGTCACCATGCAGGCGATCGGCAACGGCTCCGGCGGTGCCGGCACCCTGGTGCTGGGCAACATGAGCTTCAACTGGAACGGCAACAACGGCATTCCGGTGAGCATCGTGCTGGATGCCTCGGGCCTGTTCGGCGCGATCAGCGGGGGTGCCACCCCCGGGCAGGTGATCTCCGGCGTTGGGGCCCTGCCTGCCAGCAACGATACCATTTTCGGTGGCGGCCGTGCGGGCTACTACACCCTCCCGTTAGGTCCCACCCCGGTGGCCACCACCATCTGGAACACGACCAACATCGGGACAGTGGCGCTCGGCACCAACCCCAGCGGCACCCTGCCGCTGATCGCCGACACGGTGACCGACGCGACGAACGGGGACATCGGCATCGGCGGCTCGCCCATGCAGACGAGTCCCTTCCCGAACTTCAACGCCAACTTCGACATGACCTCGCTTACGGTAGTGCCGATCCCGGCCGCGGCGTGGTTGTTCGGCTCCGGCCTGCTCGGTCTGGTCGGTGTGGCGAGGCGCAGACGCAACAAGAGCTGACGGGTAGCAATACTCGAGGCGCCGCAAGAGCGCACATCGTCGATACGGGGGAGCAGGCGCGCCTGCTCCCCTTTTCTTAGCCTGCCATTCCCGGGACGATCAGCCCGGGGAGAAACTCCCGGCGAGCCCCATCGCCTCCAGCACCACGGACGCGCGCTCCCGGTAGGTATGGCCCTTGATCCGCGCGCGCAGTCGCCGTGCAGTGTCTTTGCGCGCGCGCCGGTCGCCGAGAAAGCGCCCGAGCCGGCGCTCCAGTTCCGCAGGGCTCCGGAAACCCACCCCCACGCCGGGAGCAAAGATTTCCAGATCCTCGCGGAAGCTGCAAAGCTGAAAGGCCCCGCACCCGGCGGCCTCCCAGAACCGTGGGTTCAAATGCGTGGCGGCAATCCGCGCCGGGTTCAGGTCTCCGAAGTGGCTCCAGCAGGAATCACGGTGGATGTTGAGCACGACCTTCGCCCCGCGATAGAACCGCGCACAGTCCCCGGGCGCCACGAAGCCCTCCACGTGGCACCCGGCCGGGCTGAACGACCGCCATCCGGGGCCCACCCAGGTGATCCGGTCCCCGTAGCGGTCGCGGACCGGCGCGAGGAACGACTCGCGGGCCGGGAACGGGGACCCCAGCACCAGGATATCGGAGGCGATCGCCGCCCCGCGCGGATGGAAGACCTCCTCGTCGTAGGCCAGCGGCAGATGCACCGCGTGCGCGTAGGCCGCATGCACCGCCACCGTGGCGCGATCCACCGTGAACACCCACTCGTAGTGCTGCGCCCAACGGCTGGAACCCGCCACCTCGTAGGGCTCGTCGAGCAGATAGACCGCGGTCGCAATCCCGCCGCCGCGATATCGGTCCACGACGCCGGTCGGCAGATTCCCACCGTGCACCGCGAACAACAATTCCGGCGGTTCGCGCCAAGCCCCGGGGTCCGGCACCCGCTCCGCATCGAGCACCTGGACCGCGTGGCCCAGGCGGTGGAACGCGCGGGCCAGCCCCTCCCAGATCGAGCGGTTGTAGGGGGACTGGCCCATCTTGGCCAACAAGATCCGCATGGTATGGTATAAAATCGCAAGACGATTTTTCATGTTACCACGCACCAAGGTGCATTCGAGACGGACCCGATATGGCGCCGCCGCATATCCATGTCCTGTGCCCTGAGAACGACCGGCCGTCCGGGGGCATCAAGATCCTGTATCGCCACGTCGACGTGCTGACGCACAACGGGTTCAGCGCATCGATCCTGCATCAGCAGCGGGGCTTCCGCTGTACTTGGTTCGCCCATTCAACCCCGATCCGGTATCTGCCCGACGTCCGTCTCTCGAAGACCGACTTCCTGGTGATCCCGGAGATCTACGGCCCCCATATCGCCGCCCTGCGTGATCTGCCCGCCATCGGCCACGAAGTCCGGAAAGTGATCTTCAACCAGAATGCCTACTACACGTTTCTGGGACATTCGCTGGACGCGGTGGTGCACGCGGGTTTCACGATGCCCTACGCGACGGGCGGGGAATTCGTCGCAACTATCGTGGTCTCGGAGGACAGCCGACGCTATCTGGAGTACGCGTTTCCGGGAAGTGCCGTCTATCGCATCCACAACGCCATCGATACCGGCTTGTTCACATTCCGCGAGCAGAAGCCCCGGCAGATCTGCTTCATGCCGAGAAAGCACCCCGAGGATGCCCTTCAGGTGCTGGCCCTGCTGCGGCTGCGCGGCGCACTGGACGATGTCCGGGTGCGCGCAATCGAGAACATGAAGGAACGTGAGGTCGCGGCGCTCATGCAGGAATCGCTGATCTTCCTGAGCTTCGGCTACCCGGAAGGGTTCTCGCTCCCGCCCGCCGAGGCCATGGCCTGCGGGTGCCTGGTCGTCGGTTACGACGGCTTCGGGGGGCGGGAGTACTTCCGACCGGAGTTCTCCCATCCCGTGCCCGTGGGCGACATCGTCGGCTATGCCGCCACGGTGGAACACCTGCTCGCGGAGCACGCCCACAATCCCGCGGCGCTGTACGAACGCGCCCGACGCGCCGCCCGCTACATTCGGGAGCACTACTCGGAGGATATCGAGAAGACCGATATCGTGGGCTGCTGGGAACGGTTGTGCGCCACCCCGGCCGGGCCGGCGTGAGTTTGCCGGCAGACGGCTTCGGCCCGGATCGATGACCTTCCACTCCAACCTCGAGCGCGGTGTCGCCGAAGCGGCCCGGGTTTACCGGAGCGGCGACACCGCCGACGCCGAGCGACGGCTGCGACGGCTGCTCGCGGCCCACCCGGGCCACCTCGACGTGGAGCCCTCCCTAAGCCTCGCCTCACCCGCCGGGGCCGGCGCTACGCCCGCGGGAGCCCGCGGCCCCGGCATCCACCACCTCTTCGGGGCGTGCTGCCAGATCGGCGGTCTGCTCGATCAGGCCGCTCGCTGGTACCGTGAGGGACTGGCCCTTGCGCCCGACGACCCGGCACTGCTTTCCGCCCTCGCCACGGTACGGGAGAGCGCGGGGCGACTCGACGAGGCCGCGGCCGGATACCTTGCCGCGCTACGCGCCGGCGCCGACGCGGCCCCGGTGCATCACCGCCTGGGGAACCTCTACCTGCGGCAGGGACGCCTCGAACCCGCCGTCGCCGCCCTAACGGCGGCCGTGCAGGCCGATCCCCACTTGGCACCGGCCCACAACAACCTCGGCGCGGCGTTGTGCCGGCTCGGAAGAATCGCCGAGGGGCGCAAACATTTTCAAACGGCCGTCAACGCCCGGCTGGACTATGCCGACGCCCGTGTGAACCTCGGCAACGCCTGCTACGAGCTACGCGACTACCCGGGCGCGCGCGCCGCCTACGAAGCCGCCCTCGCACTCGATCCCGACCTCCCGGCGGTTCACAACAATCTAGGCGCGATCCGGCACCGGGCCGGCGATTATGCAACGGCCGAGGCGTACTTCCGAAAGGCCCTGCGGCTGGCGCCGCAGTACGCCGATGCCCACCTGAATCTCGCCAACGCGCTCGCCCAGCAGGGGCGGGCGGACGAAGCGGAGGGCGCCTACCGCGAGATCCTGCGACTCTCTCCGAACCAGCCGCTGCTGGAACTGCGGATGCGATCGCTGTGGCCGGCGGTGCCCCCATCGTCCGATGCCATCCTGCACTACCGGGCACGCCTGCTGGAATTCCTGGAGGGCATGGCCGCCAAACGCCTGCGTCTGCCTCCCGACACACTGGTAGCGGCGGGCCTGTG